>ERZ772820.2265-NODE-2265-length-13787-cov-3.585202_pt1 | contig 13787 bp, 5 predicted proteins | sample MGYA00511377_ERZ772820 | MGnify/ENA primary metagenome ERZ772820 (study PRJEB29015, sample SAMEA2737684) | human gut metagenome | biome: human gut; feature: human-associated habitat; material: faeces | place: China | collected 2012 ...
GACTATTCTATTATATATAATACGCTTCAGAAAGACCCGAGTAACTCGGAAAAAGAAGCGGTACTGTATATCTATCGTCAGTTGCGTAATGCAGACCCTGCCGATGATGCCAGTGCACGTGAAGTTATCAACAATCTGTTCTTCTCTGAAAAGAGATATGACTTGGGTGATGTAGGTCGTTATAGAATCAATAAGAAATTGAACCTGACGACTGATATGGACGTGCGTGTCCTCACGAAGGAAGATATCATTGAAATCATCAAATATCTGATTGAGTTGATTAACTCAAAAGCTGATGTGGATGATATTGACCACTTGAGTAACCGTCGTGTGCGTACTGTAGGCGAGCAATTGTCTAACCAGTTTGCAATCGGTTTGGCTCGTATGTCACGTACGATCCGTGAACGTATGAACGTGCGCGATAATGAAGTGTTTACTCCGATTGACTTAATTAATGCCAAGACTATTTCTTCCGTGATCAACTCATTCTTCGGAACGAATGCTTTGTCCCAGTTTATGGACCAGACGAATCCGCTGGCTGAAATTACGCATAAGCGTCGTATGTCTGCCCTCGGTCCTGGTGGTTTGTCGCGTGAGCGTGCCGGATTTGAGGTACGTGACGTTCACTATACTCACTATGGTCGTCTTTGTCCGATTGAAACACCGGAAGGACCGAACATTGGTTTGATCTCTTCTTTGTGTGTGTTCGCTAAGATTAATGTGCTTGGTTTTATTGAAACTCCGTATCGTAAGGTTGAAAATGGTAAAGTAGACCTTTCTGATGCAGGTTTGGCATACTTGACTGCGGAAGAAGAAGAAGCTAAAATTATTGCTCAGGGTAATGCTCCGTTGAATGATGATGGTACTTTCATTCGTGATAAAGTAAAGGCTCGTCAGGATGCTGACTATCCGGTTGTAACTCCGGATGAAGTAGAACTGATGGACGTATCTCCTCAGCAGATTGCTTCTATTGCTGCATCTTTGATTCCTTTCTTGGAACATGATGATGCTAACCGTGCATTGATGGGTTCGAACATGATGCGCCAGGCAGTTCCTTTGTTGAAGAGTGAAGCTCCGATTGTAGGTACAGGTATCGAAAAACAATTGTGTGAAGATTCACGTACACAGATTGCTGCAGAAGGTGATGGTGTGATTGACTTTGTGGATGCTACCACTATCCGTATTTTGTACGATCGTACGGAAGACGAGGAATTTGTAAGTTTTGAACCGGCTTTGAAAGAATACCGTATTCCGAAATGGCGTCGTACAAACCAGAATATGACGATTGACCTTCGTCCTATTTGTGAAATTGGCCAGCGTGTAACGAAGGGGCAGATTCTGACAGAAGGTTATTCTACGGAAAATGGTGAGTTGGCTTTGGGTAAGAACCTTTTGGTGGCTTACATGCCATGGAAAGGCTATAACTATGAGGATGCCATTGTACTGAACGAGCGCGTGGTACGCGAAGATATTTTGACCTCAATCCATGTGGAAGAGTTCTCATTGGAAGTGCGTGAAACGAAACGTGGAGTGGAAGAGTTGACGGCTGATATTCCGAATGTAAGCGAAGAAGCTACTAAAGATTTGGATGAGAATGGTATTGTCCGCGTCGGTGCCCGCATTCAGCCGGGTGATATTATGATCGGTAAGATTACTCCGAAGGGTGAGAGCGATCCTTCGCCCGAAGAGAAGCTGCTGCGTGCCATTTTCGGTGATAAAGCCGGTGATGTGAAGGATGCTTCTTTGAAAGCTTCTCCGTCATTGAATGGTGTGGTGATAGATAAGAAGTTGTTCTCCCGTGCCATCAAGACACGTGCTGCCAAGGCTGCGGACAAACTGATTCTTCCGAAAATAGACGAGGAATTCAACAGCAAGGTTGAAGATTTGAAGGCCATTTTGATAGACAAATTGTTGGAGCTGACGAAAGACAAGGTTTCACAAGGCGTGAAAGATTATATGGGTAGCGACGTGATTGCTTCGGGACGTAAGTTTGCGGCTTCCGCTTTGGAAGGACTCGATTTTACGACGATACAGTTAAGTGGCTGGACGGACGACGAGCATCTGAACGGTTTGATATCTCAACTGATTATAAATTTCCTGAAGAAATACAAGTTGCTTGATGCCGAACTGAAACGTAAGAAGTTTGCGATTACGATTGGTGATGAATTGCCTTCGGGTATCATTCAGATGGCTAAGGTTTATATCGCCAAGAAACGTAAGATCGGTGTCGGCGACAAGATGGCCGGACGTCACGGAAACAAGGGTATCGTATCAAAAATTGTACGTCAGGAAGACATGCCGTTCTTGGCTGACGGAACGCCGGTCGATATCGTTTTGAATCCGTTGGGTGTGCCTTCTCGTATGAACATCGGTCAGATTTTCGGGGCTGCCGGAAAAGAACTTGGAGTGAAGTTTGCTACTCCGATTTTCGATGGTGCTACGTTGGATGACTTGTGTGAATGGACGGATAAGGCCGGTTTGCCGCGTTATTGCTCTACGCAGTTGTATGACGGTGAGACCGGTGAGAAGTTCGACCAGTTGGCCACTGTCGGTATTGCTTATATGCTGAAGTTAGGTCACATGGTAGAAGACAAGATGCACGCCCGTTCCATCGGTCCGTATTCATTGATTACCCAACAGCCGCTCGGAGGTAAGGCGCAGTTCGGTGGTCAGCGTTTCGGAGAAATGGAAGTCTGGGCCATCGAGGCGTTCGGTGCATCTCATGTGCTACAGGAAATTTTGACTATCAAGTCGGACGATGTGGTAGGCCGTTCGAAAGCATACGAAGCGATTGTCAAGGGCGAGCCGATGCCAACTCCGGGTATTCCGGAATCACTGAATGTGTTGCTCCACGAGCTGAGAGGCTTGGGGTTGAGCATTACGCTTGAATAACAGTTGAACTCTTTTATTAATAACAGAATATGGCTTTTAGAAAAGAATCTAAAATAAAGAGTAACTTTACGAAGATAACCATCGGATTGGCTTCGCCCGAAGAAATCCTGGAAAATTCGTATGGTGAGGTTTTGAAACCCGAAACCATTAACTATCGTACCTATAAACCCGAACGTGACGGTTTGTTCTGCGAGCGTATTTTTGGTCCGACGAAGGATTATGAATGCCATTGCGGAAAGTATAAACGGATTCGTTATAAGGGTATTGTCTGCGACCGTTGTGGCGTGGAAGTAACAGAAAAGAAGGTACGTCGCGAACGTTCAGGACACATTGCATTGGTGGTGCCTGTGGCTCATATCTGGTATTTTCGTTCGTTACCGAACAAAATCGGTTATCTGTTGGGAATACCGACAAAGAAGCTGGATGCAGTCATTTACTACGAACGTTATATAGTCATTCAGCCGGGCGTGCTGGCCGAAGAAGGAATCGCAGCCAATGACTTGTTGACCGAAGATGAATATTTGGATTATCTGGAGAAACTTCCCAAAGAGAACCAGTATTTGGATGATTCGGATCCTAATAAGTTCATAGCCAAGATGGGTGCAGAGGCCATTTATGACCTTTTGCTCCGTTTGGATTTGGATAAATTGTCATACGAATTGCGTGACAGTGCCAATGCCGATACGGCCCAGCAGCGTAAGACCGAAGCCCTGAAGCGGTTGCAGGTGGTTGAGTCTTTCCGTGCCAGTCGGGGACGCAATAAGCCCGAATGGATGATTATGAAAATCCTTCCGGTGATTCCGCCCGAACTGCGTCCGTTGGTTCCGTTGGATGGTGGCCGTTTTGCCACTTCCGACTTGAACGACTTGTATCGTCGTGTCATTATCCGTAACAACCGTCTGAAGCGACTGATTGAAATCAAAGCTCCCGAGGTGATTTTGCGTAATGAGAAACGTATGTTGCAAGAGGCCGTGGACAGCTTGTTCGACAACTCCCGCAAGTCCAGTGCGGTAAAGACGGATGCCAACCGTCCTTTGAAGTCCCTTTCCGATTCGTTGAAAGGTAAGCAAGGCCGTTTCCGTCAGAACCTGTTGGGTAAGCGTGTGGACTATTCAGCCCGTTCGGTTATCGTTGTAGGACCGGAGTTGAAGATGGGAGAATGTGGTCTGCCTAAATTGATGGCCGCAGAACTTTATAAGCCGTTCATCATCCGTAAGCTTATAGAACGCGGTATCGTGAAGACCGTGAAGTCTGCCAAGAAGATTGTAGACCGCAAGGAGCCTGTGATTTGGGATATTTTGGAATACGTGATGAAAGGACACCCGGTGTTGTTGAACCGTGCTCCGACATTGCACCGCTTGGGTATCCAGGCTTTCCAACCTAAGATGATAGAAGGTAAGGCTATCCAGTTGCATCCGTTGGCCTGTACGGCGTTCAATGCCGACTTCGACGGTGACCAGATGGCTGTGCATTTGCCTTTGAGCAACGAAGCGATTCTGGAAGCGCAGATTTTGATGTTGCAGTCTCACAATATCCTGAATCCGGCAAACGGCGCGCCGATTACGGTGCCTTCTCAGGATATGGTGTTGGGCTTGTATTATATTACCAAGCTCCGTCCAGGTTCTAAGGGCGAAGGTTTGACATTCTATGGCCCCGAAGAGGCTATCATTGCTTACAATGAGAAGCGTGTAGACATTCATGCGCCTATTAAAGTTGTGGTAAAGGACCTGAATGCGAATGGCGAGCTGGAAAAGAAGATGGTGGAAACGTCTGTAGGCCGTGTGATTGTCAACGAAATCATACCGGAAGAAGTCGGTTATTTCAATGACATCATTTCCAAAAAGACTTTGCGCGGCATCATCACCGACGTGATCAAGACGGTAGGTGTGGCTCGTGCCTGCGAATTCCTGGACGGTATCAAGAATCTGGGTTATCGTATGGCATACGTGGGCGGTTTGTCTTTCAACTTGGGTGATATTATCATTCCGGAAGAAAAAGAGGAACTGGTTCGTCGCGGAAACGAAGAAGTGGAACGCATTGCCAATGATTATGGTATGGGTTTCATCACGGACAACGAACGTTATAACCAGGTCATCGATACTTGGACACACGTCAACAATGACCTTTCCAAGGTCTTGATGAAGACCATGAAAGAAGCCGACCAGGGTTTCAATGCCGTATATATGATGTTGGATTCCGGAGCCCGTGGTTCTGCCGGACAGATCAGCCAGCTTTCCGGTATGCGTGGTTTGATGGCCAAGCCCCAGAAAGCCGGAGCCGAAGGTGCCCAGATTATCGAAAACCCGATTCTTTCCAACTTCAAGGAAGGCATGAGCGTGTTGGAGTACTTCATTTCTACCCACGGTGCCCGTAAGGGTTTGGCCGATACGGCCTTGAAGACAGCCGATGCCGGTTACTTGACGCGTCGTCTTGTAGACGTATCCCACGACGTGATTATCACGGAAGAGGATTGCGGTACGTTGCGCGGTCTGGTATGTACGGCTTTGAAGAACGGCGATGAAGTCATTTCTTCACTTTACGAACGTATTCTAGGACGTGTGTCCGTGCATGATATTATCAATCCTACGACGGGTAAGTTGATTGTTTCCGCCGGGGAGGAAATCACGGAAGACAAGGCACAGGAAATCGAAGACTCTCCGATCGAGAGTGTGGAAATCCGTTCCGTATTGACTTGCGAGAGCCGTAAGGGAGTCTGCATGAAGTGCTATGGCCGCAACTTGGCTACGAGCCGGATGGTACAGAAAGGCGAGGCGGTCGGCGTGATTGCCGCCCAGTCCATCGGTGAGCCGGGTACACAGTTGACGTTGCGTACGTTCCATGCCGGTGGTGTGGCTTCGAATGCGGCAGCCAATGCATCTATCGTCGCGAAGTACGATTCGAAGGTAGAGTTCGAAGAGTTGCGTACGGTAGATATTACCGATGAGACCGGAAATGCAGCCAAGATGGTGGTAGGACGTTTGGCCGAGGTCCGCTTCGTCGACGTGAATACCGATATTGTCCTCTTCACGCAAAATGTGCCTTACGGTTCTACTTTGTATGTGAACGAAGGAGATAAAGTAGAGAAAGGCAAGCTGATAGCCAAGTGGGATCCGTTTAACGCGGTTATCGTGACGGAAACTCCGGGTAAGATTCAGTTTGAAGACGTGGTAGAAGGTGTGACTTATCGTGTGGAAGCCGACGAGACGACAGGTCTGCGCGAGATGATTATCATAGAGTCAAAAGACAGGACGAAGGTTCCTTCGGCTCATATCTTGGACGAGAACGGAGAGCTGATTCGTACGTATAACTTCCCCATCGGCGGACACTTGGCTATTGAGGACAAGCAGATTGTCAAAGCCGGAGACGTATTGGTGAAGATTCCGCGTGCCGTAGGCAAGGCCGGCGACATCACGGGAGGTCTTCCGCGTGTGACCGAGTTGTTCGAAGCGCGTAATCCGTCTAATCCCGCTGTGGTTTCGGAAATCGATGGTGAGATCACGATGGGTAAGCTGAAACGCGGTAACCGTGAGATTATCGTCACTTCCAAGTTGGGTGAAGTGAAGAAGTATCTCGTACCGTTGTCCAAGCAGATTCTGGTACAAGAGAATGACTATGTACGTGCCGGAACTCCATTGTCAGATGGCGCCACTACGCCAGCCGACATTTTGGCCATTAAAGGTCCTACGGCAGTGCAGGAGTATATTGTGAACGAGATACAGGACGTGTACCGTCTGCAGGGTGTGAAGATTAACGACAAGCACTTTGAGGTGATTGTCCGTCAGATGATGCGTAAGGTGCAGATTGACGAACCGGGCGACACTCGATTCTTGGAGCAGCAGATTGTGGACAAACTCGATTTCGCGGAAGAGAACGACCGCATTTGGGGCAAGAAAGTCGTGGTGGATGCCGGTGACTCGGAAACGATGCAAAAAGGCATGATTGTGACGGCCCGTAAGTTGCGTGACGAGAATTCTACGTTGAAACGTAAGGATTTGAAGTTGGTGCAGGTACGTGACGCCATGCCGGCCACCTCAATCCAGATTCTGCAAGGTATTACCCGTGCGGCACTACAGACTTCGAGCTTCATGTCGGCAGCTTCCTTCCAGGAAACGACGAAGGTGCTGAATGACGCGGCCATCAATGGAAAGACCGATAAACTCGAAGGTATGAAGGAGAACGTCATCTGTGGTCATCTGATACCGGCAGGTACGGGACTTCGTGAGTTCGGCAAGATTGTCGTAGGCTGCAAGGAGGAGTACGACCGCCTGATGGCCAATCGTAAGTCTATCCTTGATTTGGATGAGTAAAATAGACTGCTTTTAGCCAGTAGTAAGAAAAAGCCGTTCCGGAATTTCCGGAGCGGCTTTTTCTTGTTCTCGATGGCATATTCCATTTGCAATCTCGTAACTTCCAAGCAGCGGATATATGCCTGTATGATGTGCTCTTTTTTCCTATGTATCGAATGTTTTATCGAATGTAACAGGTTGCATGTTTGTTATTGTGAGGTTCAATTCTTTTGCACAATTTTACAGTATTAAATAAACGAGAGTATGGAAAAGAAGAATTTGTTAGTAAGAATTTTTGTTCCGGTCGTTGTGGCCGGGATGGTGTTTGTGGGGTTGCCCGCATGTTTCCAAGATGATGGTTATCCTGAAGGGTTTGTGTTGAATGACGAAGCAGGTGTGGCGACTATGGCGAAAAGAAGCATGCCGCAAGGAGGGGAAAGTATTAAACCTATAGAACCTGAGAAACCGTCATATAAATATGGTGAGGCTACTGTAACTTTTAAATGTACTAATGCTTTGCCTTCAGAATATATAGATGGTTATACCGTCTTGACGATGACGGTTCATTATTCCTATAAGATGGAAAATGGTGAACCTACTTCTGTTGAGTATGTATATTCTGCTGAGGACAATCCTGAATTTTCGATTGATGATATAGATTTGGTGGAGAATCCAGATACTGGATATTATACTTTGGTATGCAGTGGCACTTATAGTTTTATAGATTCAAATGGTTATTTATACACTTGGGGGTATTCAGGTGAATCAGAGTCGGATATTTCACTCTGATGAGATAGTATAATGTCTTGCGTTAAATAAAGCCATGTCGAAGTTCCTTTTGTTTGGCCTTGTTTTTACCCTCCTGCGATGCATCCCTGTTGTGGGACGAACAGTGGGTACTCTGTCGGATTTGGACAGCCTCCTCGGGTGCATGTCTCGCGTGGTGTCCGCGACACGTCACGTGGTTCAGGAGAAGGTTTACCTCCATTTCGACAACACGGGGTACTTCATGGGCGAGAAGATGTGGTTCACGGCCTATGTGGTGCGTGCTGACGGGCACCGTCCCGGCGTTCGTAGCCGCGTGCTCTACGTGGAGCTGCTGAACCCGGGCGGCGACGTGGTGCAGCGGCGTAAGCTGAAGATAGACGAGCGGGGTCATGCGCACGGTGACTTATCGTTGGATTCTCTTTACGGCACGGGCTTCTATGAGGTCCGCGCCTTCACCCGTTACATGTCGAACTGGGGTGGCGCGGCTTGTTTCTCCCGCGTGTTCCCCGTTTTTCGTGCACCGTCTTCCCCCGGAGCTTATGAGCCGGTGATAGATGAACGCAGTTACCGTCGCCGCTTGCCTGATTTCCGTGAGCCGGACACATTGCACCGTTCGCGTCTGAACGTGTCCTTTTATCCGGAGGGCGGCCGTCTGGTGTGGGGCTTGCGCAGCCGCGTGGCCTTTCAGGTATCCGACGGCGGTGGTCGGCATGTGTCGGCCGACGGTGAGCTGCTGGACGGTGAGGGCCGTGTGGTGGGCCGTGGTTCTTCAGACAGCACGGGTCGTGGAGTGTTCACCGTTCCGGCATCCTGCGACGGGCTTCGTTTCCGCCTGCGTGACGCCCGTGGCCGTTTTAAGGAGTTTCCCCTTCCGGAGTCATCCTCAGAGGGTTGCGTGTTGGAGCTTCCCCCGTCTTTGGACGATTCTTTGCGCTTCAGCGTCCGTGGCACGGCATCGTACCGTGACCGCCTGTTGGGCTACATGCTGATGAACTACGGCCGTGTATGGAGTTGCGACACGTTCCGCGTGGGCTCGGGTTACCATAAGTCGTACCTTCGGGACAGTCTTCCCGAGGGTGTGAACCAACTGACGGTGTTCGACGGCCGCGGCCGCATCCTGTGCGAACGCTTGTTTTTCCTTTTTCCGAAGTCTTCGGCCTCCGACACGATTCGCGTCACATCGGAGACGGCCCGCCTCACGCCCTGCGGTAAGGTCCGCCTGCGCCTGCATGCTGTCCCCGGCTCTGTCTTCTCCTTTTCGGCGATGGACGGCGGCACGGTGTTCAACGGCCGTGGCCCTTCGGTGAAGTCATGGATGCTGCTGTCTTCCGAAGTGAAGGGTTACATCGAGGACGTGGGTTATTATTTCGAGTCGGACGATTCAGTGCACCGCCGTGCGTCGGACCTATTGATGTTGGTCCAGGGTTGGCGGCGTTACGACTGGGAGGAGTTGTCCGGGTATCGTTCTCGCAATCCGGAGAAGTGGCATCCGGTAGAAGACATGTTGTATATCACGGGACATTTGCGTTCGCTTAAGAAGTCCTTGCCGGTGGATGGCATTCCGATTAAAGTCTACGTGTATTCCGGTGGAAGTTACACGGACGGTGAGATGTTGACGGACAGCGCGGGTCGTTATGCCTTTTCCCTTCCGGACGTATGGGGGGAGTGGAACCTTCAGCTCAAGGCCGGTGTGAATAAGCTCAAGAGCCGTTACCTTGTGACGGTTGACCGTCGTTTCGGTCCTCCTTCCCGCCGTTTGTCCCCTTATGAGTGCCGTTCCCTTCCGTTCCTTCCGTCGTACTTGCCCCTGTTGCCAGACACGCTGGAGTTCGACACATTGCCCCTTCTTTCCCTCTCGGAACGGCTTCACAAACTTCCCGAGGTGGATGTGAAGGCGAAGCGCCGTTTCACGGAAGGCGCACGTGCGGCCTGGGCTACGGAGAAGCGCGGGCAGTATTGGGCTGACGTGTATTATGACTGCGACGAGGAAACGGAGCGGTATTTGGATGAAGGGAAAGAAATCCCGTTATTTAGTGATTGGTTCATGGAGCGGAGTGAGTTTGTGGATTTAAGCCATACTCCGTTCTATACAGGGGCATCCGGTGAAATGGATTCAAATCCGCTCGAAGAAACCGCCGTGGAAACAGGGGATATGGAGAAAAGTTTGACCTCGGGGAAGGAGCATGTGGAATGGGGACGTTACAAGGGGCGTCCAATCGTGTGGATCTTGGATAACGAATATGCAAGAGGAGGAGGGAAGATGGCTATAGAAGTTCCTTTAGGAGAGCGGACGAAAGGGAGCATAGCTGTAGATTTGTTCCCTCTTTTCTTGGATGAAGCGAAGTCCGTGTATATTACGGAGAATCCCAATGCGTCGGTAGCTTACCATTATCCCCCTTATGCAGAGGATGTGGTTACCGTATTCGTCTACACGCATTTCTCTCCTCGTCGGAGGATGGAGAAGGGCGTTCGCCGCACATACTTCCAAGGTTACAACGTGCCTTCCACGTTCGAAATGCCGGATTATTCCCTGATGCCTCCGGCAGAGGACTTCCGCCGTACGCTGTATTGGAATCCGGACGTGCGGACTGATGGCGAGGGCGAGGCTATTATCGAGTTTTACAACAATTCGTCTTGCCGTGAAATCCGGATATCCGCTGAGGGTGTCACACCGGGCGGTCGGTGCATTTCCAATGAATGAGGGTGGGGAGCTATCGTAGGGAGAAATGACAGAATGTCAAAAAGTAAGTTTCTCCCCGTGAGAATCGTCCATTTGGGGAAGAGTGGGGCCATGAAGGAAAATAAACGATTCTCATTGGTTTTGCGGTTTCCTGTTTGTAAGGGAACGGGGGCTTAGGCTGCCTTTTTGCCGGAAGGCCGGTCAGCTTGGGCGCATGGTGTATCGTTCCGGTAAAGCGCAAGGGCGTTTCCGGGAGCTTTTTGATAGTTGCCAAATGTATGTCGAAACGTCCGTTCTGGCTCTTGGCAGGCCGTTCTCAGTCCATCTTTTCCCGTTTTGGGGACGTTTTTGGGCTTTTTTCCACACTGCTTTTCCTCATTCTGCGCCAGATGATTTTTCGCTTTCAGCCGAATGATTTTTCGTTTGGCTGTGAACGATTTGCATATATGCATGAAATATTCGTTTGTTTAGTGCATTTTTGGATATTTATTCATAAAAAGCTCTCTAAATGATTGCTACTGGTTTTTTTATATTTGTCGTATTGTTCCTTTTTACTTGCTTGTAGCATAAGAAAACGTACTTTTAGCTTTCGTTTTGTCAAATGGAAAACTATCCGGAATGTTCTTTTCGTATGGGCTACGGTAAGAAGTACCTGATGTTTCATATCAAGAAAAATATGTAACATACGCGAAAGTGTGGTTGGAGGGATAATCGTAACTTTGGAACGTCGTGTGTTATTTGTTAAAACCAAAAGGAATATGAATCGTGTAAAAATGCGGATGGTGGTGTGGGGCGGGATGTGCGTGGCGGTGCTCCTTGCTTGCCATCCGGAAAAATCCCGGCTTGAAGAAGCATTGGAGGCAGCAGGCGGGAACCGTTCCGAGTTGGAACAAGTGTTGGAACACTACCGTGGTGACAGCCTGAAATCCCTTGCCGCGCAGTTCTTGATAGAGAATATGCCCTGCCATTATGCTTATGCCGGAAAGGAATTGGAGAAGTACCGCCGATATTTCGAGCGGTTCCCGCCGTGCGCTTGGCGCGGCCCTACTTTTGTCCGCGACTCCTTGGTGGAAGCAGACGGGGCTTTCTGTCCTGATTCCCTCCATAAAGTTTATGATGTACAGGTTATTAAATCCGATTACCTTATCCGTAATATCGACCAAGCTTTCGAGGTATGGCGCGGGCAACCATGGGGACGCAACGTGGCTTTTGCCGATTTCTTGGAATTCATCCTGCCCTACCGGGTGGGGACGGAGACGCTTGCCGACTGGCGGCAGGAGGTCTATGACCGCTATAACCCGATGTTGGATAGCATCCGTGCCTCGGCAGACAGTACGGATGTGCTGGCCGTGGCACAGACTTTGATGGATTCCTTGTCTGTGGGGGCGGTTTATTTTACGGGCTTGTTCCCCTCGGGCATTACGGTAGGGCCTGACCTCGTGGTGTGGCGTTCGGGTAACTGTCGCGAACTGACGGACTTGGTGACTTATGTGTTTCGTGCCTTAGGCATCCCCGGCGGATGCGACAAGATGCTGATGCGCGGCGACAAGAACGTGGCGCATTATTGGAATTTCGTGGTGGACGGTGAGGATTCCACTTATTTTGCCTCCATCGGCCAAAGCTCGAAACAGTTCGCGAAAGCCGAGACATACTGGGACCCGAAAGGGAAAGTTTACCGGGAGACGTTCAGCCTGAACCGGGCGATGCGCGATGCCTGCGGGCGTGACACGGCAGATGTCCCGCCGGTGTTCCGCGAACCGTTGATGCAAGACGTGACGGCGGCTTATGCCGGGAGAATCAACCGCTTCCTGCGCATTCCGGCAGACAGCCTTGTCCTTGTCCCGCGCGAGGGCGAGACGGTCTACCTTTGCCTTTCCACTCGTGGGACGTGGGTGCCCGTGGGATATGGCTGTTTTGAGGGAGATACAGTGCGTATCGACAATGTGCAGGGCGATGTGGTGTTCCGCCTTGTGGTTTGCCGCAGGGGGCATTTGGTGTCGCTCGGCGTGCCGTTCCTTTTGGAGAAGTATACTGGGGCGGTGCGCTTCTTCCGTGCCGGAGAGGAACGGCAAGAAGCCGTGTTGCTGCAAAAGTTCAAGGAGGATTTCCAAGCCCACATGGTGGGCGGCGTGTTCGAGGCGTCGGACCATCCAAATTTCCGCCGTCCTGACACCTTGTTTGCCATTAAGGAGCGTCCGTCCCGTTTGAGGAATGTGGTATGTTTGCCAGATAAGGGGGAGGCCTACCGTTACGTCCGCTACTACGGGCCTCGTACGCGCCATTGTAATGTATCCGAGTTGGCCTTCTACGCTTCGGCTGCGGACACGGCGGCCTTGCGTGGGCGTATCGTCAGTCCTCCGGGCGTGGCGGAAGGCCGTATCGTGAACCAGTTCGGTAACGTGTTCGATGGTGACCCTTACACTTCGATGGATTACCGCGAACCGTCCGGCGGATGGGTGGGAATGGATTTCGGCCGCCCCGTGCATATCGGCAAGTTGGTCTATATGCCGCGCAACCGTGACAACTTCATCCGCACAGGCGACCGTTATGAGCTGTTCTATGCCACGGCGGCCGGTTGGGAGTCGTTGGGCGAACAGACGGCGGAGTCTGATTCTTTGGTTTACAAAGTACCTCGGGGCGCGTTGCTTTACCTTCGCGACCATACGCGCGGCAGCGACGACCGTATCTTTGAGATGGTGGACGGGCGGCAGAAATTGTGGTAACTGAAGAAAATGATTCGGTGAGATAATAATCAATGCTAATTTTAACTCAATGAGGTGTCTGCTTACATCTCATTGAGTTCATATTATAAGGTAAGGAATGAAAAAGCAAATAATTTTATGGGTAGTGGCTGCTTGCACGTTGGTCGGTTGTATGAAGAACAAGAAAGGAAATTTCACACTTCCGGTGAATTCAAGAGCCGATATGACTGTGGCAAATTTGGAGATAGATACTATCCGATTGGATTCTGTGGTTACCTCTTATGTGATAGAAACGAGTTTGCGGGATAGTGTGATTTCTGTTTTGGATAAGTATTTTGGAGTGTTGTACCGGTTTAATTTGGATGGGAGCTTTAAGGAAAAGAAATTAGGGCGGGGACATGCCAAAAGCGAAACTTCGATAGGTCATATCGCCACACATGCCTTTATGGATAATGGAGA
>ERZ772820.2275-NODE-2275-length-13721-cov-3.511708_pt1 | contig 13721 bp, 9 predicted proteins | sample MGYA00511377_ERZ772820 | MGnify/ENA primary metagenome ERZ772820 (study PRJEB29015, sample SAMEA2737684) | human gut metagenome | biome: human gut; feature: human-associated habitat; material: faeces | place: China | collected 2012 ...
AAGAAAGATCCGGTGAATGAACAGGGGCATACACTTCATGAACAATTTGCCGATGAGTTTTTCCATCATGCTGTTGAAGTGATTGAGAAAGTAAAAGATCCGGCAGCGGCGCGTGCATATATTTATGGATTTATCTGTCATTTTGCTTTAGACAGTGAATGTCATCCTTATGTTGAAAAAATTATGCAGGTAGGAAGAGTTTCACATAATGAGATTGAGATGGAACTGGATCGAATGATGCTGACGGAAGATTATCATGATCCTTTGCGCTATTTGACAGCAAAGCACATTCAGCCGAAGATGGAGTATGCGGAAGTGATCGCACCATTTTTCAAAGATGTAACAGCCGAGCAGATCTATAAGGCATTAAAAGGGATGGTTTTTTATCATAAGCTGTTTCTGGCACCGACATCTGGAAAGCGAAAAGCGTTGTTTCTTGGGATGAAGGCAGTGGGGAAATACGATTCATTGCATGACATAGTGATGAGTGTAAAGCCAGATCCGTTATGTCAGAAATATTGTAAGGTTTTAAAACGGCAATATTCAGGTGCAGTGCCGTTAGCTGCGAGTCTGATCGTGCAGTATCAGAAGAAATTATTCCAGGATACACCGCTTCCGGAACGTTTTCATGAGACATTCGGTGCAGGAGAAGAGTGGGAGAAACTGCGCCTGTAGAGAATCGAAGAAAAGAGTAACAGACTGCTTGCCAGGAGAGATGCAGAAGAAGAGAAAAAGAGTCAGGAGAATGTAGATGAAGGAATTCGTTAAAGTGCAGGATATCACGAAAACTTATAAAATGGGTGAAGTTGAGATTCATGCAGTGGATCACATCAGCTTTTCGATTGAGCAGGGAGAACTTGTTGTAATCGTTGGACCAAGTGGTGCAGGTAAGACAACTGTGCTTAATATTCTCGGCGGAATGGATACAGCAACAAGCGGGAAGCTGTATGTAGATGGAAAAGATATTACAGCTTATAATTCCAAACAGCTGACAGGATACCGCAGAGATGACATCGGATTTGTTTTTCAGTTTTATAATCTTGTGCCGAATCTGACCGCATTGGAAAATGTTGAGCTTGCATTGCAGATCAGTAAGGATCCGTTGGATGCACAGGCAGTTTTGGAGGAAGTTGGTCTGGGGGAACGGAAGAATAATTTTCCGGCACAGCTTTCCGGCGGTGAGCAGCAGCGAGTTTCAATCGCGAGAGCATTAGCGAAGAACCCGAAGCTTTTGCTTTGTGATGAGCCAACAGGTGCATTGGATTACAATACAGGAAAATCAATTTTGAAATTACTTCAGAATATGTGTAGAGAAAAGGGAATGACAGTTATTATCATTACACATAATCAGGCACTTGCGCCGATGGCAGATCGACTGATTCATATAAAAAATGGACAGGTAGCAAGAATGGAATCTAATGAGAATCCGACTTCGATTGATGAAATTGAATGGTAGGGGATGTGGATGAAGAAAGCATTACGAAAAAACTTTTATATGGAGATCCGTCATAGCCTTGGACGTTTTTTATCCATTTTCTTTATTGTTGCGATAGGATGTGCATTCTTTTCCGGAATTCGTGCATCAGAGCCGGATATGAGATATTCAGGAGATGCATATTTTGATGAGAAGAACCTGATGGATATTCAGGTGATGAGTACAATGGGACTGACAGAAGATGATCTGGATGCAATTCGTGCTGTGGATGGTGTATTGGATACAGAAGGAAGCTATGCAACAGATGTACTTTGTACGATTCGGGGAAACCAGGTAGCAGTTCATGTTATGGCGCTCCAGGATAAGATGAATCAAGTTCAGTTAGAAGATGGCAGGCTTCCAGAAAAGGAAAATGAATGTGTAATAGATGCAGATTATCTGGATGGAAAGAATCTGAAGATTGGGGATAAGATCACATTATCGAGTGGGACTTCGGATTCTTTGGAAGATACACTTAATACAGATACATTTACCATTGTTGGTACGGTCAGCAGTCCGGAGTATATTGCATTTCACAGAGGCAGTACAACAATCGGAAATGGAAGTGTCAGTGCCTTTCTTTGCGTTCCGGAGAAAGCATTTTCATTAGATGTCTATACAGAGGTTACAGTGCAGGTTGAAAGTGCAAAGGAAGCGACTGCATTTACGAAAGAATATGAAGAACATGTGGATTCTGTGCTGAAAAAGGTGCAGGCAATTAAAGCGGAAAGAGAACAGGCCAGATATGATGAGATTGTTTCGACAGCGCAGGAAAAAGTGGATGAAGCACAAGAAGAGTTAGCTCAGGCAGAGCAGGATTTGGCGGATGGAAAAGAAGAGGCAGAAGAAGAACTTGCAAGTGCAAGAGAGAAACTTGATGCAGCGCAGAAAGAGCTTGAACGGGGAAGAAATCAGCTGGCAGCTTCGAAGCTTGAACTGGAGCAGTCGAGAAATCTTCTGGTATCAAAGCAAAAGGAGCTGAATCAGTCCAAAGCAAAAGTTGAGCAGGGAGCACAGGAACTTAGCGAAAAACAGATTGCACTTACAACATTAAGAAATCAGCTGGCACAACTGAAAGAGCAGGAAGAAAGTCTGGAAGATCAGAGACAAGAGCTTTTAGAGCAACAGACACAGATGCAGCAAAAGAAAGATGAGCTTCTGAAAGCAAAGGAGGAATTGCAGCAACAGGCAGAAGACTATCAGTCTGCGTATCAGCAGATTTATCAGCCGCTGAAACAGTCTTATGAAGAATTAAATACACAGTATGAACTTCTTTTACAGAACTATGAGGCACTGAAAGAAGAATATGACCGGAAACAGGAAGCAGGAGAAGAAGATCCGGAATTAAAAGCTCAGTTAGAACAGTTGGAAGCTGAAAAAACAGCAATGGAAGAGAAGTTGACTGAATTGAAAGCAAATCTGGATAAAATGGAACTGGAGTCGAAGGCTGCCGAAGCAGAGATTCAGAAAAACCAGACAAAGATCGAAGCCGGATTAACGCAGATCAACGAAGGGCTTCCAGTAGTTGAAGCCGGGATAGCTCAGATTGAAGCGGGTATTCCGGTATTGCAGGATAATATACAGAAACTGACGGATGTGCTGACACAGGGGGATGCTGCAATCCTTACCGCAAGTCGGCAGATAGATCAGGCAAAGGCGCAGATTACATCCGGTCAGCAGCAGATTGACAGCGGATGGCAGCAGATCAGTGAGGGACAGAAGAAGATTGAGGAGGCACAGCAGCAGTTAAGCAGCGGAACAAAGGAGCTGGAAGACGGTTGGGCAGAGTATGAGGAAGGTCGTATAGAAGCTCAGAAGAAGATTGAGGATGGAGAGCGGCAGATTACAGAAGCAAGAGAAGAGCTTGCGAAAGCACAGCAGAAGATTGATGATCTTGAAAAGCCAAAGTGGTATGTCTATGATAGGAACAATCTGACAGAATACAGTGGATATGGAGATAATGCAGATCGTATGCGGGCAATCGGTAAAGTGTTCCCACTCATTTTCTTCCTTGTTGCAGCATTGATCAGTCTGACAACAATGACACGAATGGTAGAGGAGGAGAGAACGCAGATCGGTATTTTGAAGGCTCTCGGATATGGAAATGCTTCAATTGTTGGAAAATATCTCTGGTATGCGATCCTTGCGACATTAACCGGTGGTGTTTTCGGAATTCTGATTGGAGAAAAGATAATTCCATATATCATTATCACTGCATATAAGATCTTGTATCGTCATATGTATGATGTTGTGATCCCATATAATTTGTATTATGCTGTAACAGCATGTGCAGCGGCACTTGCATGTACAGTAATCGCAACACTGTTCTCCTGTATGAAAGAATTACGAGAGCAGGCAGCAGAATTGATGCGTCCGCCGACACCAAAACAGGGAAAACGAGTATTTCTGGAACGAGTTCCGTTTATCTGGAAAAATCTGAATTTTACATGGAAATCGACCGTGCGTAATCTGGTGCGGTATAAAAAACGCTTCTTCATGACAGTATTTGGAATTGGCGGTTGTATGGGCATGATGTTGTTTGGTTTTGGATTAAAAGATTCTATTTCAGCAATCGTTCCGCTTCAATACGAACAGATTCAGCTTTATGATGGAGACGTTATTTTAAAGGAAGATGTGACAGAAGAAGAGAGAAATGATGTCCAGAAAGAACTGGATGCGGATAAGAAGGTATCAGTGACTGCAGAAAATCTTTTGAAAAATATTGAGGTCAGTTCAGGAGAGTCTTCTCAGGAAGTTTATTTAGATGTACCAAAAGATGTGGAAGCATTCAAAAAGTTTGTCGTGATCCGGGATCGGAAGACAAAGGAAATTTATTCATTGGAGGATAAAGGAGCAATCCTGACTGAAAAAGCAGCGAAACTGCTGGAAGTCAATGTCGGTGATAAATTAACGATTGATACAGATGATGGAGAGAAAACAGTCTTGATCAGTGCAATCTGTGAGAACTATATGGGACATTATCTCTATATGACATCTGAAGTCTATGAAAAGACATTCGGTGAGGCTCCGGCCTATAATTCAATTTATTATAGAACTCAGGACCGTACAACAGAGGAGGCAAAGGATGTCGGCGAAAATGTAATGAAGTGTGATGGAACACTTAGCATCAGCTATACGACAAGCCTGAAAAAGCAGGTGGATCATATGCTGGAGAGTCTGGATATCGTGATTATTGTATTGATTATTTCAGCAGGAATGCTGGCATTTGTAGTGCTGTATAATCTGAATAATATTAACATTACAGAGCGCAAGAGAGAACTGGCAACATTAAAGGTACTTGGATTTTATGACAAGGAAGTTTCTTCTTATGTTTACAGAGAGAATATCCTGCTGACCTTGATTGGGGCACTGGCGGGATTGGTGATCGGAAAAATTCTGCACCGTTTTATTGTTGAGACAGTGGAGATTGATTCAGTTATGTTTGGACGAAATATCGATCCACCGAGTTTCCTGTATGCCTTTCTGCTGACAGTGGCCTTTTCCTTGTTTGTCAATGGAGTGATGTATTTTAAATTAAAGAAGATCAACATGGTTGAGTCACTCAAGAGTGTGGAATAAGACAGATTTGTCAGGAAATATAATAACAAGCATAATAATGAATTGCAGAGAAGCTGCATGGAACATAGATACAATCGTGAAATGTTCCATGACAGCTTCTTTGTTGTTGCCGGCCGCATATAGCGTAAGCAGCAACCGCATGTAGCATGAACAGTAACTTTTTGTTAAAAAGCACTTGAAATATACCTGTAGGGGGTATATATTAATAATTAGAAAATATACCCCCTGGGGGTTATACAACAGGAGAAATACAATGGAAGAAAAGAAAGTCTGTCCGGGATGTTGTCACAAGACAAAGGATCGACCGGAAAAAGAATATAAAGATCTGATGAATCGTCTGAGTAGAATTGAAGGACAAGTCAGGGGAGTTCGAAGGATGGTTGAAGAAGGCGCGTATTGTCCGGATATTCTGATTCAGGTATCTGCGGTGAATGCGGCTCTGAATAGTTTCAATAAAGTGCTTTTGGCAAACCATATCCGGACATGTGTGGCAGATGATATCCGGGATGGAAAAGATGAAACGATTGACGAGCTCGTGACGACACTTCAGAAATTGATGCGATAAAAGATCTGAAGAGAGATCTGGCACAAAAAGTCCGGATCACAACTTGAAGGAGGAGTAAAATGAAACAATATAATGTGACGGGAATGAGTTGTGCAGCCTGCAGTGCCCGTGTTGAGAAGGCAGTTGGGAAAGTCCCCGGAGTTGAGAACTGTTCAGTCAGTCTTCTGACGAATTCCATGGGAGTGGAAGGCACAGCAACAGTAGATGCGGTCATTGCGGCTGTTGAGGAAGCTGGATATGGGGCAACGTTGAAATCTGCAAAGAATGAAAGGCATGGGATGAATCAAAGTGAGCAGAACTGTGCGGAAGATGCGTTGAAAGACAGGGAGACACCGAAGATGAAAAGGCGTCTGATCGCTTCTTTGTGTTTTTTGATTCCGCTCATGTATCTGTCAATGGGGCATATGATGTGGGGCTGGCCACTTCCGGTATTTCTGGAAGGGAATCATGTGGCGATGGGGCTGGCGCAGCTCCTGTTAACGACAATCGTTATGGTGATCAATCAGAAGTTTTTTATCAGTGGATGGAAAGGCATGATCCATAGAGCACCAAATATGGATACGCTGGTTGCACTCGGTGCAGGTGCATCTTATGGATATAGCGTGTATGCATTATTCGCTATGACAGCAGCGCAGACGGCAGGCGATATGGATCATGTGATGGAGCTGATGCATGAATTTTATTTTGAATCAGCAGCAATGATTTTAACGTTGATCACAGTCGGAAAGATGCTTGAAGCGCATTCAAAGGGAAAGACAACAGATGCATTAAAGAGCCTTATGAAGCTGGCGCCAAAGACAGCAACGCTCCTGCGTGATGGAAAAGAACAGGAAGTTTCTATCGATCAGGTAAGAAGAGGAGATCAGTTTGTTGTAAGACCGGGGGAGAATATTCCGGTGGATGGAATTATTCTGGAAGGAAATAGTGCAGTAGATGAAGCTGCCCTGACCGGAGAGAGTATACCGGTAGATAAAGCAGAAGGGGATAAGGTGTCTGCAGCTACAATGAATCAGTCAGGTTTTCTACGCTGCGAGGCGACGAGAGTTGGTGAGGATACAACATTATCACAGATTATTCAGATGGTAAGTGATGCGGCAGCAACAAAAGCGCCAATTGCCAAAGTGGCAGATAAAGTTTCAGGAGTATTTGTTCCGGCAGTTATTTCTATTGCAATTGTCACAATGATCGTATGGCTGCTTGTCGGAGAGTCTGTTGGATTTGCACTTGCAAGGGGAATATCTGTTCTGGTGATCAGCTGCCCGTGTGCATTAGGTCTGGCCACTCCGGTTGCAATTATGGTTGGAAATGGAATGGGCGCGAAGAATGGAATCATGTTTAAGACAGCTGTTTCGCTGGAAGAGACAGGAAAGACGGAGATTGTTGCACTGGATAAGACAGGAACGATCACAAGCGGAGAACCGAAGGTGACGGATTTGCTCCCTGCGGACGGAATGACAGAACATGAATTATTATTTTTTGCAAATGCATTGGAGAAGAAAAGTGAGCATCCGCTTGCCCGGGCGATTCTTGCAAAGGCAGAAGAAAATGGGGAAGCAGAGCAGAAAAGTGAAATCACACAGTTTCAGGCAGTTCCGGGAAATGGTCTGTCAGGAAAACTTGGAGAGGACTGGCTGTACGGAGGAAATTTCAAATTCATTTCTGACAAAATGAAGATTTCTGCCAGCATAAAAGAACAGGCAGAACAGTTGGCTCAGCAGGGAAAGACACCGCTGTTTTTTGGAAAAAACGAGCAGTTCCTTGGTATGATCGCAGTTGCGGATGTGATCAAGGAAGATAGTCCACAGGCAGTGAAAGAACTTCAGAATATGGGAATCCATGTTGTTATGCTGACCGGAGATAATGAGCGCACAGCGAAGGCAATTGGTGAGCAGGCAGGTGTGGATGAAGTGATCGCAGGTGTTCTTCCAGAAGGAAAAGAACAGGTGATCCGCAAGCTGAAAGAAAAAGGAAAGGTTGCGATGGTAGGTGACGGTATCAATGACGCACCGGCACTGACCAGGGCAGATATGGGAATTGCCATTGGAGCGGGGACAGATATTGCAATCGATGCAGCGGATGTTGTGCTGATGAAGAGCCGGTTAAGTGACGTGCCGGCGGCAATCCGTATGAGCCGTGCAACATTGCGCAACATTCATGAGAATCTGTTCTGGGCATTTTTCTATAATGCGATAGGAATTCCACTGGCAGCAGGAATCTGGATCCCGGTCTTTGGTTGGAAATTAAATCCGATGTTCGGAGCGGCGGCAATGAGCCTGTCCAGTTTCTGTGTAGTGACAAATGCATTGAGACTGAATCTGTTTAAAATGTACGATGCCAGCAAAGACAGAAAAAGAAAGATGAAAAAGGTAGAAACAGCAGAAAATACTGTTTCAGATATTGTCTTAACAGACAAAAATGAGTCAGAAAACAAGGAGGAGACAAAAATGACAAAGACAATGAAAATCGAAGGAATGATGTGTGGACACTGTGAGGCGGCTGTGAAGAAAGCTCTCGAGGCACTTGAGCAGGTTGATACAGCAGAAGTCAGCCATGAGGCTGGAACAGCAGTTGTAACACTGAATTCCGAAATCAGTAATGAAGTGCTGAAAAAGACAGTCGAAGACAAAGATTATACAGTAACAGCGATCGAGGATTAATGAGCAAAGAAGAGGTTCCCTGCGGAAATGAAAGATTCTGCAGGGGACCTCTTAGATTAATCCTTGTATACAATCTTTCCATCACAGATTGTATATTTTACTTTTCCATACAATTCCCATCCGGTAAATGGAGAATTAGAAGACTTAGAAGCATAAGTCTCAGGAGTCCATTTCTCATTCGGATCAAACAGTACAAGATCAGCTGATTTTCCTTCTGCGACAGAACCGCACGGAAGGTGATACAGGCTGGCAGGATTGATCGTCATCTTCTCGATCAGCTGGCTTAATGTCAGGTGTCCCGGACGTACAAGGGAAGTGATTCCGAGAGCAAGGGAAGTCTCAAGACCAATAATACCGCTTGGTGTTTGTGTGATAGGACGGGATTTCTCTTCCGTACTGTGTGGCGCGTGGTCTGTAGCAATCAGATCGATCGTACCGTCTTTGAGACCTTCGATGATAGCAAGGCGGTCATTTTCTGTACGAAGCGGTGGGTTCATCTTGGCAAGTGCGCCGTATTTTAATACAGCTTCATCTGTCAAAGTGAAATGATGCGGAGTTGCCTCTGCATGCAGATTTGCTCCCATAGCTTTAAAGGTGCGTACCAGTTCAACGGACTGTCCGGAGCTGATATGCTGGATCACGACCTGTGCACCGGAACGAAGCGCCAGCAGACAATCTCTGGCAACAAGAGATTCTTCAGCAATCGAAGGAGATCCGTAGATGCCCAGCGCATCAGATACAGGTCCGTGGTTGATTCCGTTTGTTTCAATAAATGCAGGATCTTCTTCATGAAGACTGATCGGAAGGTCAAGTGCCTTCGCCTCTTCCATTGCCTTATAGAGAAAGGCAGCATTCTTAAGAGGAATTCCGTCATCTGTGAATCCACAGGCACCGGCAGCGGCAAGTTCTTTCATAGAAGTCATTTCCTCACCTTTGAGTCCGCAGGAGACAGCAGCAGCCTGGAAAATATGGATGTCTTCCAAAGCCTCCCGTTCCATCAGTTCTTTGAGAACCGGAACAGAATCGATGACCGGTGAAGTATTTGCCATACAGATCACGGAAGTAAATCCACCGGCAGCAGCTGCAAGAGATCCGGTATGGAGATCTTCTTTATAAGTAAATCCGGGATCGCGGAAATGAATGTGTGTGTCAACAAGTCCTGGAGAAATCATAAGTCCTGCAGCATCAAGCTCATCCTCTCCATTTTCAGGTGTCAGAGTTCCGGCATCTGCGAGTGTCTGGATCAGACCGTCTGTGATGCGAAGGTCGACAAGACGTTCTGTATCAGATGCAGGATCAATTAGAAAACCATTTTTTATAAGCATAATTCATCCTCCTTTTGCTGTTAAGTATACCGTATTTTTGATAGAGATTCAAATTTATTAGAAAATGTGTTATCATAAACGCACCGTAACATGAAAAAAAAGAGGGCAGAAAGGTTATCTCTGAATTTTACCGGATCCAGACAATCGTTCTGCGGAAAGAAGGAGTAAATGAAAGAATACGATTATCTGATTGTCGGAGCAGGTCTTTATGGAGCTGTCATGGCACATGAATTAAAGAAAAAAGGGAAGAAATGTCTTGTGATTGACCGAAGAGATCATATTGCAGGAAATATTTACTGTGAGGACATAGAAGGAATCCATGTACATAAATATGGTGCACATATTTTCCATACGTCTGATAAAAAGATATGGGATTACATGAATCAGTTCGCGGAATTTAATAATTACATCAATTCACCGGTAGCAGTTTATAAAGATGAACTTTATAACCTGCCATTTAATATGAATACATTCAGTAAGATGTGGAATATCCGCACACCACAGGAAGCAAAAGAGATTATTGAAAAACAGCGCAAAGAGACAGGAATCACAGATCCACAGAATCTGGAGGAACAGGCACTTTTTCTTGGCGGAAGAGATATCTATGAGAAGCTGATCAAGGGTTATACAGAGAAACAGTGGGGAAGAAAGTGTACAGAACTTCCGGCATTTATTATCAAACGTCTGCCATTCCGATTTGTTTATGATAATAACTATTTCAATGACAGATATCAGGGAATTCCGGTTGGCGGTTATACAGCAATCGTTGAGAAGATGCTGGAAGGGACTGAAGTTCGTACAGGGATTGATTTCTTTGAATTCAGAAAAGAGAATCCGGAGATTGCAGAGAAGATTATTTTTACAGGAATGATCGATGAATATTTTGGATATCAGCTGGGAGCATTGGAGTATCGTTCGGTCAGATTTGAGACAGAGGTTCTTGATTGTGAGAACTATCAGGGAAATGCTGTTGTAAATTACACAGAGCGTGAAGTTCCGTATACAAGAATTATCGAGCATAAGCATTTTGAGTTTGGCAAACAGGAGAAGACAGTTATTTCCAGAGAGTATTCATCAGAATGGAGTGTTGGTATGGAGCCATATTATCCGGTAAATGATGAGAAGAATAATGCATTGTTTGAAGAATACAAGAAGCTTGCAGAAAAGGAAGAAAATGTAATCTTTGGCGGACGACTGGGAGATTATAAATATTATGACATGGATAAAGTTGTTGCCGCAGCTCTTGACAGACTGGAAGAATTCAATTAATATGAGAGTCACACTTCAGTCGTTCTGACTGAAGAATCAGGAAAGATTCTGAAGAGTAGTTCGTATCAGATTCTGATAATTTTCAATTGGACAGGTATTGTATCGTGTGCGGTGTGGGGCCGCACACGTTTAGATGACAGATTGCAGTAGAATTGAATATGGAAAAAATGTATGAAGTACTTCGCTTCGTGGAAAAAGGAACCGAATGCCAGCCAAGTATCGATTGCCTGCAGGGAGAACTTTTGATTTATTATCTGCGGGATAATACACAGTTAGATAAAGCGGTGTTGTTTGAATGGTTCCGACAGATTGCAGGGGAAATAAGAAAGTACCAGCAGTCGAAACGCGGGCAGAATTATCGTTGTCTGACGCCGTATAGTATTGTTGTGACAGAAGAAGGAGAACTGCTGCTTTTAAATCCGGATGCACAGGAAAATGAATTTGTTATGAAGAAGATGCAGCAGAAAGCGGTGAGAAGTCATTTTATCCGCCCGACAGCGTCAGGCAGCAGGAAAAATTGTTCCGTGGATTTGTTCGGATATGGTAAAATTTTGCAGTTTTTACTGGCATATACAGAGCAGATTCCAGAACTTAGCAGAAGTGAAGAACGCAGACTGGAGCGGATCATTGAACGTTGTACCGGTGGCGGAAGACGGCATTATGAAAAGATCAGCCAGGTGATACGTGATCTTCCGGAGGAACGTGAGGAATGGAATCTGGAACAGAAAGTAAAATTTCGGAATGTCAAACTGGCGGTTCTTTTATTTGCTGCCGGGGCAGTAATTGCGGCAGCAGGAATTGGGATGAGCCGGGGAAGAGAAAGTAACAATACAGTTGGGAAAAGTGAAACGGCAGTGCAAGCTCAGAAAGCAGACGATGTAAAAACAATACCAGAAGAACATAGTGAAACTGAACAGGAAAGAAAAAAAGCATTGGAAGATATGAAATGGAAGAAAGAGATGGAGGAACGGGTTCAGGAGATTCTGGAATCGGTCAAAGCATGTGAAAAGAAGATAGAAGAAACGATGAAAGAAGAGAATAACGGGGAAAACAAGGAAGAAGCAGAGCAAACGACAGAACAGCAAACAGAGGAAACTGCGGAAAAATCTGTAGAAGAGGAAATACAACAGGAAACGAAACAAGAAGTGATAAATGATCCGGTTGTTCCGGAATAAGAAAAAAGTCTCCATAAAAGGGAGGATGCCGGGTAACCATTTACTGGTTCCCGGCATGTATTATGAAAAAGTTTATTCAAAGTTTTTTTGTTTTTCCTTTGATGCTTATAGTATATGTGAGAGAAATGAAGAAAAAGTGATAAGAAGATGAAAGATTTTTAAATGATAAATGAACAAATTATGAACGATAGATAGAGTGGAAAATAACGGTTTAAAAAAGAATGGCAGTGTGGTATTCTACATCTAAAGAGAACTTCGGAAGTTACTGTTCATTCCCGTGTCAATCACTCCGCTGATTGACACGGAGGATGCGTGTTTTGACTTGAATGCATCTCGCCCCATCGCCAAAGGCGATTTAAAATGGCGAGATGCGTTGCTGGTCGCACATCGTGTGAACAGTAACCTTCGGAACAGGAGGTAACAGTTGAATATGACAAGACAGGAATTTATCCGAAAATTACAGGAGGCTTTGAATGGAAAGCTTGATGCCGCAACAATTCAGGATCATCTTAAGTTTTATGATGATTATATTATAGAAGAAATGAGAAAAGGAAAGAGCGAGCAGGAGGTCTTGGAACTGCTCGGAGATCCGTGGGCAATTGCGAAAACCATTGTAGATGCAAGTGATGGAACAGACGAAGAAGTGGTTTATGAGAACAGGAGTCCATTCAATAATTCGTACAACCAGACAACGCAGGCACAGAACAGCTATACTGGTTATGGACAGAAGGATGAATATGGAACAGAGCATTCTTATGGTTCCTATCATGAGTTCAGATTAGATACCTGGTGGAAGAAGGCTTTGCTGATCCTTGCAGTTGTATTTGTAGTCGTAGTAGTTGTGTCTGTTATAACAGGAATCATCAGTTTTCTGGCACCGGTTCTTGTTCCTCTTCTGATCATTATGATCGTGATCAGACTGATCGGTGGGAACCGACGATATTAGAAAAAAGAAAAGTAAAAGACCGATGGGGGAGCCATCGGTCTTTTGAGGGGAGTATAAATAATTAATAAGGGGTTGTAGAAAATAATCTTTCTACATGAATCAGTATAATATATGCATTTGGAAAAAGCAAGCAAAATATTCAAAATATGGTTGAAACAAAATGCATAAAAAGACCTCCGTTTGGAATAATAAAGATTGTACTAAATAGTTACTGTCAGTTAATAAGAACAGTAACACCAAATAAGGAGGAAGTATCATGGCAAAAAATTATAGCAACACAAGTAAAAATTCTCAGAATGGATTCTATTCATCGAAGGAAGAAAATCAGAGTAAGAACAGAAATTCAACATCTAATTCAGGTTCGAATAAGAATTCCAGTAAAAATTCTTATTCAAATCAGAGTAAGAACAGCACAAACTGCAATTCCAAAAATGCAGATGACTGCTATGGCGGAAAAGATGATTATGATGAGTCAGACAGATATTAACAGATACTGTATGCAGTAACAAACAAGTGAGTGGCAAAATTTATTTTTGACACTCACTTCATAAGATTATTATAAACAGCAACAAGGCAGAGAAGAAAGGCAATCGCACTTTACTCTGCCTTTCATTTATAGTAAAATTATAATACTGTAAAAAGAATATCAGTTAACAGTAATTAATAGTTACTGTTAACTCCCGTGTCAATCACTCCGCTGATTGACACGGAGGATGCATGTTTTGGCTTGA
>ERZ772820.2279-NODE-2279-length-13701-cov-7.485490_pt1 | contig 13701 bp, 10 predicted proteins | sample MGYA00511377_ERZ772820 | MGnify/ENA primary metagenome ERZ772820 (study PRJEB29015, sample SAMEA2737684) | human gut metagenome | biome: human gut; feature: human-associated habitat; material: faeces | place: China | collected 2012 ...
CCCTGCACCCTGCAAGGGAGAATGAAACGGGACGAAGTCCCCTCCCTTGACCCTTTCGCGCGATTGAGTTGGTGACGCTATCAGGCTATGCCCGCGTGTTTATCCGAAGAAGCGGAATAGTGATAAGCACACAGAAATGCCCTCCACAGGCGATGATGCTGTGGAGGGCTATTTCCTTGATTCTGTGTCTGCAAACGCTCCTGATGCCCTTTGCGGGTGTTTGGCGGCGTTTGCTGCGTTACTCCTCGCCGAGGAAGCGGATTTCACCTTTTTCCGTCTTTTTCACTGCTGCCAGCGAAACCACCTTCAAGCCCATCCCACGCAGTGTTTTGCCGCCGGGCTGGAAGCACTTTTCGATGCAGATACCCGCACCGACGGGATGGCACTCCGCCTGACGGCAAATGTCCATCAAGCCTTTGAGCGCTTCGCCGTTAGCAAGGAAATCATCAATCAGCAGCACACGCTGTCCCTTTTCCAGACAACGTTTGCCAACGTGGATGGTACTGGTCGTCTGGTGGGTGAAGGAAAACACATCAGCGGTATACACATCGTCGCCAAGGTTGCGGCGCTGACCCTTTTTGGCGATGATGACGGGCAAATCACCCATCGCCAGCGCAGTGGTCATGGCAAAGATGATGCCGCTGGCTTCGACGGTAAGGATGCAGTCAATCTGGTCATTGCGGAAAGCGTCCGCAAACGCCTGACCAATATGGCGTGCGAGGGCGGTATCGACGCGGTGATTGAGGAAGCGCTCGACGCGGACAACGCCGCCGGGGAGGATGTCACCGTCTTGGAGGATGCGCTGCTGAAGTTCCTGCATGGTGTGATTCCTGCCTTTTTTGCTGATTTTTATTTGGATTGCAACTGCTGCGTTTCCGCTCCCGGATAAACACGCGGGCAAAGTATGCAAGTGAAGTCAACTGAATCGCGCAGAAGGGTCAAGGGAGGGGACTTCGTCCCGTTTCATTCTCCCTTGCGGAGTCCAGAGGCAAAGCCTCTGGTGGGGTCAAGGGGCGAAGCTCCTTGCGTCACCTTCTGATGTCGTAATTCATATCCGCCAGATTGCGGATGGACTTCACGTCGTCAGTGATGTTCGCGTCGCCGTGGATGGTGTGCTTGATGACGCTGGACGCAACGGCGAAATTCAGCATGTCCATCGGCTTGTAATCGTGCAGCATGGCGTAAATCAGGCCGGACGCAAACGCGTCGCCGCCGCCGACACGGTCAAGAATCGTGAAGGTGAACAGCTTCGACTCGAACGTATGCCCATCATACCACATGAACGCCTTCAAGCTGTTCTCCGAGCCGGAATGCGCATAGCGGACATGCCGCGCAATGCACTTCAAGTTCGGGTAACGCTCCACAAAGTGCTGGAACACCTCGTCCTGCTCCTCGTAAGAGGGCTGAAGCGGTACGCCGTCCTTCCAGTCGCCCTTGCTGTGGTCGCTTTCATCCTTCCAGAGGTGATACGGCTCAATCCCCAACAGAATGTCCACATACGGCAGGCACTGCGTGCAGAAATCACGCGCCTGTTCCCACGTCCACAGCGCCGAGCGGAAATTTCCGTCAAAGGAGACGGTCATGTTCTTTTCTTTCGCCACGCGCAGCAAATCAAGCGTCAGCTGTGCGCAGTTCTCGCCCAGCGCCGGCGTGATGCCGGACAGGTGCAGCCAGTCAAAGCCATCCAGCAGCGCGGACAAATCCACATCCGAAAAGTCATATTCCGCCATAGCGGAATGCTTGCGGTCGTAAATCACCTTGCTCGGCCGAACGCCATAGCCCGTCTCCAGATAGTATGTGCCCAGCCGGTGCGACGGCGTTTCCTCTGGCGTGGAGAGAATCATCGGCGTGCAGTGCACATCGTTGGAGCGCAGCATACGCACTGCCGACTTGCCCAGCGAGTTATTCGGCACAACCGAGAAGAACGTGCTGTCGATGCCCAGATTCGCCAGCGCCAGCGCAATGTTTGCCTCCGAACCACCGTAGGATGCCTCAAAGTTGTTCGCCATGCGGAGCTTCTCGTAGTTCGGCGGCGTCAAGCGGAGCATGATTTCACCCACGGTAATGAATTTCTTGTCGCAGCTGATATCCCGCAGCAGCGGATTCGCGTGCAGCATGAACATTCTCCTTTCATCCGGCAGGGAATTTTATTTGAATTTTCCCCCAAGCATTGCGAGTTCCGAAGGGGCGGCGCGGGATGAACAGGACGTCCTCTCCGCGCCTCCACAGAGGCAAAACCCTCTGCTACATCAAAAGTGCAATTCAAATTATGCCTGTAAGCGCGCAAAGATTTCCCGCAGTTCCGCGCGGGCATCATCATAGCGGTCAATGCACCGTGCAATCGCGCTCATTGCCGTTTCGCCTGCAATGTCCAGAATCGACTTTTCCTCGCCCCAGTAGAAGCGGAAACCGTTAACGCTGTAACTTGGCGCGGCATCGAAGCGGCGAGCGCAGTGAATCGCCTGCCGCAGCTGCAATTCCGCGTCGTTCATGCGCCCCATGCGCACCATTGCCCGTGCGGAATTGGTGTACAGAATTGTTTTCATCTTCCAAATATAACTGCCCGACGCGCTTTCCATGCCATCAAGCGCGCGGCAGAGCCACGATGCCAGCGCAATCGCGTCCTGCTGCCGACCGGAAGCTATCAGGCAGTTCATAGCGCCCGTCGCGGCATTGAACAGGCGAATCACGCTGACGACCAGCCCGCGCGAGAGCTTCGGCAGCGCATGGTCATAGCAGCCCAGTTCCGTCTGGCTGTTGGCAATAGCAATGTCGTTCACTTCCGCGACATTGCCGTTTTCATAGCAGCGAATCGCCTCGTCATACTCATTCAGGTGCGCATGATAATTGCCCATGAGCGACCAGATGGATTCGGGGCGGATATGTTTTTCCCGCTCCTGATCCTGAGTAATCAGCACCATCGCGCGTTCAGCAAGCGAAAGCGCCTTGCGCAAATCCTCCGGGCGGTTCTGCTCCATGCCGGAATAACCATACGCCTGCGTCGCTTCATAGACGACATCGAAGCTATTGGGATAGCGGCGGAGCGCTTCTCGTGCCGCGCGCGTCGCTTCGGTGTGCTTCTTCTGCACAACCAGCTGGCGGATTCGCGCGACCATGTCGCCCCGGCGGTGCGCCTGAACGGTGTAACCCACAAGCGCATCCAGCGACACCTCGAAGAAATCCGCCAGCGCGGTGAGTACCAGAATATCCGGCACGCTCTGCCCGTTCTCCCACTTCGACACGGCGGCGGCAGATACATTCATGGCTTCCGCCAGCTGTTCCTGCGTCATGCCCCGCTCCCGCCGAAGCGCACGAATCGTATCATTCAGCGTCATCGCCGCATTGCCCTCCAAAAATCATACTTATATAAGAACATTCGACACTTTTGAGCACTTTCCTGCAAGCTATTTCGGAAAATAACGAGATTTCTTCTTTTGGCGGCTTGCACTTTTCCTCTTTCCGTGCTATCATATGGCAAAATCATCGGAAAGGAGCGAATTTCATGCTTCGATCCGCAAAAGTTACCGATGCGCCGCTGATTGCGGACATTTACAATTACTATGTGGACAACACTTGCATCACATTTGCGCTGGAGCATTCCACTCCCCAAATCTACGCCAATATGATTGTAGCGGAAAAATATCCCTTTCTGGTCGCAGAAACAGATGATGGTCAGTTATCCGGCTTTATTTTTGCCCATGAATTGCGTTCTCGCGGGGCTTTCCGCTGGGATGTGGAGCTGACGGTCTACCTGCGCCCCGGCTTTGAGGGACACGGCATAGGCAAGGCGCTGATGACCGAGTGCATCCAACTGCTGACGCGGCAGGGCTACATGAATGCCTACTCCTGCATTACGCTGCCGAACGACCGCAGCATCGGGCTGCATCATTCGCTGGGCTTCCGCGACATCGGCATCTGGGAAAAAACTGGCTACAAGCACCATGCGTGGCACGATGTGATTTGGCTCTGTCTCCCGCTGGGGAACTTCGGCGGCGTTCCGGCAGAACCAATTCCGCTGAAGGAACTGCATTGAACTCTTCTGTTCGCTGCATACTGCCCTTCATTCCTAATAGCTCATTGCTAATTGTTAATTTTTTACCTGAAAGGAGCTTTTTCTATGTCCACTTACCCCAACCAATTCGCCCGCATCGGCATTTCCGATGCCGCCGTTCTCTCCCGTCTCTCCGACTGTTTCTCCACCATCTTCTTCTCCCCCGAAAACAACTTTTACCACCAGCACCCCACTGACCCCGATGCCGCCTGCATGGTCGACACCGGCAACAACGACGCGCGCACCGAGGGCATGAGCTACGGCATGATGATGTGCGTCCAAATGAACCGCAAAGATCTCTTTGACAAGCTATGGACGTTCTCTATGCGCTACATGCACTTATCGTCTGGCGTGCATCAGGGCTACTTCGCATGGTCGGTGCAGCTGGACGGCAAGCACAATGCGGAAGGCCCTGCGCCGGATGGAGAAGAGTATTTCGCGATGGCGCTGCTGATGGCTTCGGCACGCTGGGGCGACGGCGAGGGGATTTTCGCGTATCGGCACTGGGCGCAGGATATTCTGCGCCACTGCGTGCATCAGGCGGAGATGGTCGAGGGCGGTCAGCCGATGTGGAATCCGGAAAATCACTATATCAAGTTTGTGCCGGGGATGGAAATCAGCGACCCGTCGTATCATCTGCCGCACTTCTATCACCTGTTCGCGAAATTCAGCGACGAGTGCGACCATGCCTTCTGGGCAGAGGCGGAAGCGGCATCCCGGCGGTATATCGCGCTGTGTGCGCACCCGGTGACGGGGCTGAGCCCGGAATATGCGGCATATGACGGCACGCCGGTGCTGATGTTCGGGAAGAATTACGCTTACTATTCGGATGCGTACCGCGTCATCATGAACATTGCGCTGGATACGCTCTGGAACGGGCGGACGCAGACGCTGTGCGACATTGCGACGCATGTGCAGGACTTCTTTGCGAAGGAGCTGCCGGAAGAGAATTACCGCGCGTATGATTTGGACGGCACGCGCTGGGACGAACCCGCGATGCACCCGGTGGCGATTACGGCGGTGAACGCGGCGGGGAGCATCGCCAGTGACAGCGAAACGGCGGATATGTGGCTGAAGCGGTTCTGGGAGCTGCCGATGCGGACAGGAAAGCGGCGGTACTACGACAACTGCCTGTACTTCTTCTCGCTGCTGATGCTGTCGGGACAGTATCAGAAATGGGTGGAATAAGGAATACTATTTCCAAATGAAAATGCACCAAAATGCGCGAGCAGATGGTGCAGGTGAATGCAGGAAATAGTATAAAAAACGGCGCTCTGGCAGGAGGATGAATCCTGTCGGAGCGCCGAATTTTTGCTTGTAACCTGTAAATGAGCAAATAGTAAAAACTGCACAAGGCACATCGAAAAAAGAAAACTGTTCGGTCACGAATCACAATTTATCGCGTTTTTTATAACCCAAAGGCTACAGTGGAATCGCGTTTTTTGTGCATTTTTTCGGATTTGCTCGTTTATAGCTTGTAACTAAAGTTTCCCGCATCATTTTTTATCTCGTTTTGTTATAAGCATAGGATTACACGCTTAAAGTTGTATGATTGTCAAGGTGATTGCCCACATGACTAATCACAATACGGTCCGACACTTTGTCATAGCAGAAATACACTCTAACACAGTCAGGTGAATCGTCTACATTGCCTTTACGGACATGCTGTTCCGTCTTAATATCCCTTTCTTGATACTTATCATTTCTCAGCGCCATATTTTCACGATTTTTTCTCGTCGAAGAGCCCTCTCCTCTTGCCATATTCCATCCGGTTTCCGCATGAAAAACCTTGTCTATTTCAGGCGTGTTCTTCCTGTATAACTCGACTAATTTAGTTGCCATAGCAAAAAAACATTCCCATAAGATTTTGGGTCTTGTTGCGCAGTCCGAGAGCGAACGCATCCCCCTATCTGTAAAATCAATTGTATCACAAAACACTTTTCTGAAAAACTGTGCAACATCGTACGCAGAAGTTGGTAGTTTGTTGAAATTACGAATATTTATCAAGCCTTGTTTTATGCCTCTAGCCTGTTCTTGTTCACTTAACAGTTGTTCCTTATGTGCACTTACTTTCCAAAGTTTTTGTTTTGTATCATCTAAATCCATTTCTAATGCGGAAATTTTGTTTTGCAAATCTTTTTTCTCTTCATCTGCCAAGATCAGCAATTCATTTGCTAATTCGAATTGCTCCTGAATTTCTGCTCCATTCGCTTTTTCTTTGGCAATAGATTCTCTAGCCACCTGATACTGACTACGAAGGTTACTGATTCGCTTTTGTCGATAAAGTTCGTCACAATCTTCTATTCTAAACATTTCTTTGGACTCATAGTAACGAATATCAGTTGACAAAACGCGGCGAAAAATACCAATTACAGTATCATTTTCCATCTTTTCAATCTCATCTTCTGTAAGATAGCGATTGCGTCGAATTGTGCTATTTCCCTCCGGCCAATATATCCGCACTTGCCCTGGCAGACACCAATACACACGATCAAGAAAATAAGTAAGTTCTTCCGAAATGCAGGCATCAGCTGCCTCATAGACAAGCGCATTTCCCATAGTATTTCTTGCTAATTTCTTTGATAACAATTGCATTTCATCCGTTACACCGCGTGAAGACGGCATAATTAAAATAATGGGCACTTTTCTTTCGCTATCTTTAATAAGTGCAGCAAACTCATCGCCCTTGCCAATCTGTAAGAGTATTGGCACTGGAGAGAGCGTCATTTTTCCAATTTCGCAATGAAATTTTTTCCCATAGCAATATAGCAAATTCCGTATAAATCCCGGTGTATTGTTAGTCGGTACGCTATCAACAATTCCAACAAATCCAGCTTTGTCTGTATAATAACAAATGTAGGAAATAGTTGCTCTGTCAGGCGTACTCTGCTCAAATCCTACTTCAGTAGTCCAAATACGCGGTGCTTTCTTAAAAGTTGTTACAGAGTCATCATCATCCATGGAATCTTCAAACTCTTCGATTTTACACGCCCAATAACGTGACTTTCCCTCTTTGAATGATGTTGTTTTTGCAATCGTCCTATGATTTTCTGTATCAAAAGTACCATATTCGGCAAACTGTGACCAGTTCCAATAACGTATAGAAATTGAATATTTTTTCTTTAGCCATTGGGACAAATTCGCAATAACTACATCGCGTAGAAGATCCATATTTTCTGTCTCGCGAACAATATCAAAATGTGCCTTATAGAAAACTCTTGCTGCCAAGTCAAGCATGTCTTTCTCCTCCATTAATATATCGTGTGTTTCTAGTACTGTATCATTCCTGAACACAATTGCAACGCTCCATTGTAAAAAAAGGCAAGAGGATTTTCCCCCTTGCCCCTTTCTCTTACTCCGCGTTGTCCACCGTCGTAGGCATGATGTCAAGACCAGCGTCGGTGTAGACGATGTTGGCTTCGTTCATCCACTTCGTGATGGCGGCGTTGAAGGTTTCCTGCTGCTTGGAGGACAGCAGCTCCGCGCGCAGGGATTCCTTCAGGTCAGTATCCAGCTCCACCGCGCCGGAAGGCACGTCACGGACGTACTGGAGGATATGCACGCCATAGCTGCCGACAACCGGCTCGCTGATGTCACCGATCTTCTCCATCGTGAACGCGCCCGCGGTGAACGCCGCATCCCAGTTGGTGGAGTCCATATGCACGGAGTAGCCTTCCGCGCGGGTCGCTGCATCCTGCATTCCCGGATCCGTGCCGTATTCCTGAATCAGCTCGTCAAAGGACACGCCATCCGCCAGCTTCTGGTTGATTTCGTCAATCGTCGGCTGCACGGAGTCGATAATCGCCTGCTTCGCCGCTTCCACCTGCTCCAGCGTCACCAGCTCTTCGGTCACTTCTTCGCCCGCTTCAATCTGATCCTGCTGCTCTTCGTAGGTTGCCAGCAGGTTCGTGTACGTTTCCATCAGGGTACCATCCACGTCCAGCAGGATATGGCTGACGCCGCGGTAGCCGCTGGGCACATAGTACTGGGGCGTGATGTAGTCCGTGTAGCCATAGGCGGCGTACATGCGGTTCATGTACTGGTCATTCTCATACTGATCGACATGACCCTCGTACTTTTCCTTGTCGGCTTCCACCAGCGAGTCAAACTCCGCCTGAACATCCTCGTCGGAGACGGTCACGTCCTTGACGATATCGTCCATCAGCTTATTGTAACCCGCTTCTTCCACGCAGCTCGCCTTGTAGGATTCCTCGGTGAAGCCCTCCGCTTCCAGCGAGGAGAGAACCTCCACCATGGCGCTGGCGCGCTCTTCGTCGGTGGAATCATCGGTGATGCCCATGTACTCCATGCCATTCTGCACGGCAGCATCCCAGTTGGTCTGCGCTTCCGCTTCCACGGCGGCGATTTCTTCGTCTGTCAGCGACAGCCCCAGCTCCACCAGCTTCTGATTCATCAGCTCATACTGCACTGCCACTTCCAGCGCGCTCTGGCGGATGGCCGCCTGCAGACTTTCGTTCGTCGTGTCGTAATACTGCCCATAGTAGGACAGCATGGACTGATAGAAGGTGTTGAAACGCGCACGGGTGATTTCCACGCCATTGACCGTCGCCAGCACCTCATTCGGGTCTTCCGCCACCGTCGTCGTCGTTTCTTCGATTGCTGCCGGCGCATCCGTCGCCGCGGCATCCTCTGCCAGAGACGCACCCGGCAGGCACATCAGCGTCGCCGCAAGAGCGAGCGCCATCAAACGCTTAGGAGATTTCATGAGCTTGAACTTCCTTTCACACCCGTTTTATCGGGCTTTCTCGTTCTCTATTATGGCACGCTTTTTCCCCGCACGCAACCTTTTCGCCCCACTTGTTACAGCAAATTCACACTTTCCTTGCATCGCCGTTGCAATTGTGACGATTGTGTGGAGGGGGAACGAGGGGAGACCCAAGGGGCGTTGCCCCTTGACCCCAGCAGGGACGCTGTCCCTGCACCCTGCAAGGGAGTTCCTCCCTTGACCCTTTTTCGCGATTGAGTTGGTGACAACTGCATGCAGTGTCCGCGTGTTTATGCAGGGATTTCGCTCCTGCATGAGCGACCAGAGGGCTTTGCGATCGCCCTCTGGACTGCTTCGCATCCCCATCTAAGTTTATTGGCTGTTATCGTTGCTTTTTAGTTGGTGTGCTTTTCGTTTCCCAAAGCAACAACAAAAATCAAGCCGCATGGGAGTATCCGCGCCGAAGGGGTCAAGGGGGGCGACCGCAGACATTCGTCTGTTTTCATTGCCCCCTTGTCGCCTCCGCAGAGGCGAAATCCCTGCGTCAAGACTGCATCAGGCTTGCTTTTTCAGCACCCAAATACCATTCACCGGCATCTCCTGCGTGCCAGACAGCACCTTGCCCGTCAGCATCTCCTCATAGCTGCTGTCCAGCGTGACCTGCTGCGTTTTGCTTGAATAATTCTGCACAAACGCCACGCCGCCGCGCTCCGTCGCAATCACCCCGGTCGGCAGCTTCTCCTGCATCGCCTTGGGCAGCGAAAGCTCCGCCGCAATCGCGGTGTAAATCGCATCCAAACCGTCCTGCTCCGGCTTTGCCGCCAGATAGTACGCCTGCCCCGCGCCGAATGCGTGCTTCGTCAGGCAGGGAAGTCCTGCATAGAAGTCCTCGCCGTACTCCGCCAGCACCTGCGCATCGTGCTTTTCCGGCAGTTCGCACAGCTCATGCACCGCATAGCGCCGCCCGTCCGGGAAAACCATGTGCTGCACATCCTGCGGATAGAGCGCATCCAGTTCCGTCGCGCGCACGCCCAGCACATCCGTCAGGTCATGCGGCGCACCGCCCAGATACGCCAGCCCGCTGTCATCCACCACGCCGGAGAAATACGTCATCAGCAGCGTACCGCCGTTTTCGACAAACGCGCGCAGCTTTTGGGAGAAGCCCTCCTTCATCAGGAAGAGCATCGGCGCAACGACCAGCCGGTATTGGCTCAAATCGGTGCAGGGGCGCATATCGCGGAAATCCACCGCAATGCCCTGCTCCCACAGTGCGCGATAGTGCATGTTCACGCTGTCAAAGTAGCGCATGTTGCCCTTCTGCCCCGTCTGCGCGTAGTCAATCGCCCACCAGTTGCTCCAGTCAAAGAGAATACACGCCTTCGCGGGGGCGTTTGGCTTGCTGTACAGGGGCTGCAGCGTCTCCAGTGCCTGACCGACCTGCGTCACGTCCCGGAAAACGCGGGTATCGCCGCGCCCATCGTGGTCAACGACCGCGCCGTGGAACTGCTCCGCCGCGCCACGCCCCTTGCGCCACTGGAAGTAGCAGACGCTTTGGCTGCCATGCGCCACTGCCTGCAAGGAGGACAAGAGGTGCATTCCGGGGCGTTTGAGCTTGTTGACGGGCTTCCAGTTGACCTGCGAGGGCGTCGATTCCATGAGCAGGAACGGCTGATTTTTCAGCGAACGCATGATGTCGTGGTTCATGGCAAACTCCGCTGCTTTCGCCACATCATCCCCTGAATGCCACGCGGGATAGCTGTCCCACGAGACAACGTCCATGCCCTCCGCAAGGGAGAAATAGTCGTAATCCCAGAAACGTTCCATCAGGTTCGCCGTACACTTCAGCGTCGCATCCACCGCCTGCACCGCGTCGCGCTCCGCCATCATGAACGTCTTGCACTGATGGGTGGAGAAGCGCCGCCAGTCGATAAACATGCCGTTGGTGCTGGTTTCCGCCATTTCACCGGGTGCTTCCACCTGCGACCAGTCGGTGTAGCGGTGGCTCCAGAACGATGTCCACCACGCCTGATTGAGATTTTCCAGCGTTCCGTAGCGTTTTTTCAGCCACTGGCGGAATTTTTCCTGACACAGCGGGCAGTAGCAGTCGCCGGAAAATTCGTTGGACAGATGCCACAGGATGACCGCCGGATGATGCGCATACCGCTGCGCCAGCGCCGTGTCCATCTCCCGTACCTTGCGGCGATAAACCGGGCTGGTCAGGCAGTGATTGTGCCGTCCGCCGAAGTGGTAGCGCTCATAGTGCTGATTCATACGCAGGACTTCGGGGTACTTCTGCGCCATCCACGCCGGACGCGCGCCCGACGGCGTTGCCAGAATGATGTGGATGCCGCCGCGCCACAGCCGGTCGATGACTTCGTCCAGCCACGCGAAGTCGTACACGCCGTCCTCCGGCTCCAGCCGCGCCCACGCGAAAATCGCGATCGACACACAGTTCACATGTGCCTTATGCATCAGCTCAATGTCCTGTTCCAGAATCTCCGGATGATCCAGCCACTGGTCAGGGTTATAGTCGCCGCCGTGCAGGAAAACCGGGAAGCGCGGCGTCGGGGAAGAAGAGTGGGCTGCTGTCATGCGATGACCTCCTTGCATGGTAGGTGGTGGGAGAGGCGCGCCCCAAAAGCGTGGGGCGGAAAAAGAGGATTTCCCAAAGAAATGGTTTGCGGGGAAATTGGTGCGTCCCAAAAGCCGGAATGCCCCACAGCGCGTCCGCAGGCGTGCCCCTGCAACATGAAAAAACCAGTAACATGGATGTCAATCCCTGCTGCAAAAAAAGTCAAGCACCATGGGAGTGTCCGCGCCGAAGGTTTCCAAAGGGCGATCGCAGACTTCGTCTGTTTTCATTGCCCTTTGGTCGCCTCCGCAGGAGCGAAATCCCTGCGTAACAAAAAGGTCAATTCGCTTCAGACGGAAGCCGCCGAAACCCGCGCCACGGTTTCTTCCACCGCCTTGGCGACAACCTCTGCCATCGACATTTTCGGAGCGCCAGCAACACTTGCCTGACACCGGCTCACCGGCAGCAGAATCTTGTGCGCCTTGCTGCGCCCGACCGCCAGCGCCATGTTCGCGGTCACTTCGCCCAGCATCGCGTCGCACAGCACCATGCCAATCGGGCAAAGAATCAAATCCGCCATCCCGGCGCATACCACGACGGCGTTTTCGCCCGTCGCCACTTGGTCTGCCCCCGCGCGGAGCATCGCCGCCGTCGCCAGCGCGTTCGTCCCCACCGCAATCAGCGGCTGATTTGGCAGCGCTTTCTTCAGCCCTTCGACCAGCTGCCGCCCCATGCCGCCGCCCTGCGCATCAAGAATGACAATTTTCATGCGGATTTTTCCTCCTCGTGGAAGTTGAAATTTTCTTGATTAGTATAGCATACAATGGGTTGGGCGTTCAAGGGGACTTTTCAGCGGGAATGCCGGTTTGTTATGTTTTCAGAGCAGAAACAGTACACAAACTATAACCATTTTCGCTGACGACCAAGAAACAGGAGTGTGCACCGCGAAGCAGTCCAGAGGGCGATCGCAAAGCCCTCTGGTCGCTCCCGCAGGAGCGAAATCTCTGCGCAACATATACCAACAAGCCAGAAAGAAGGCTGCCAGTCATGAAAAAGATTGTTTTAACCGGCGGGGGCACGATGGGTCACGTCACCCCCAACCTCGCCCTCCTGCCGCACCTCCTCGCCGCCGGCTACGAAGTCCACTACATCGGCACGGAAAACGGCATGGAAGCCGAGAAGCTCCGCAATGTCCCCGGCGTCATCTACCACGGGGTGAAGACCGGCAAGCTCCGTCGCTACTTCGACTGGAAGAATTTCACTGACCCCTTCCGCGTCGTCGCGGGCGCGTTCCAGTCCGCGCACCTCATGGGCAAAATTAAACCGGACGTTTGCTTCAGCAAGGGCGGATTCGTCGCCGTGCCGGTCGTGTTCGGTGCGTGGCTGCATCACGTTCCCGTCGTCTGCCACGAAAGCGATTTAACCCCCGGTTTGGCGAATAAGCTCAGCCGCCCGTTCGTCCGGCGCATCGCGACCACCTTCCCCGAATGCGCGCAAATGCTCGGCGCCAAGGCGGAGATGGTCGGCACGCCCCTGCGCCCGGAGCTTTTCCGCGGCAGCCGCGCCAAGGGCTTGTCCTTCCTGCACTTCGACGGCACGAAGCCCGTTCTGCTGATGATGGGCGGATCGCTCGGCGCGCAGGCGGTCAATAAGGCGCTGCGGGATGCTCTGCCGATGCTCACCGGCACGTTCGATGTCGCCCATATCTGCGGCAAGGGCAACCTTGACCCGACACTTGATAAAACCCCCGGTTACACGCAGGTGGAGTTCCTCGATAAGGAACTGCCGGATGTGCTCGCCGCCGCCGACCTTGTGCTCTCCCGCGCGGGCAGCAACGCCCTGATGGAGTTCCAAGCGCTTGCCCGTCCGCTGCTGCTTGTCCCGTACCCCAAGGGTGCCAGCCGCGGCGACCAGATTCTCAACGCCCAAAGCCTTGAAAAACGCGGACTCTGCCACGTTCTCCTGCAGGAAAACATGACCCCGCAGACCCTGACTGACGCGCTGATGCAGACATGGGCAGAGCGCGACAAATTGACCGCCGCCGTCAAAAACGCCCCTCCCGCCGATGGCACAAAGCGCGTGCTGGAGATGATTGAAGAGGTGCAGACCCGAAAGGCTTGAGCGTGCGCCGGAAATCCAATTAAATCTGCGGTTACAACCAGCAAGTTCATAAAGCCAACCCTTCGCCCGACTGCGCCCCACCGCCAGCCGGGCGTTTCTCATGCCCCAAAGCGCACACATAATGGTTCTTCACGGAAAGTTGGGGGGGGAGCAAACAAGGGCTTAGGCGAAGCACTAAAAAGCTGCACGCGGAAGGAGCATGAAAGCGCAACCAACTCAATCGCGAAAAGG
>ERZ772820.2280-NODE-2280-length-13696-cov-25.980793_pt1 | contig 13696 bp, 7 predicted proteins | sample MGYA00511377_ERZ772820 | MGnify/ENA primary metagenome ERZ772820 (study PRJEB29015, sample SAMEA2737684) | human gut metagenome | biome: human gut; feature: human-associated habitat; material: faeces | place: China | collected 2012 ...
TTTCAGACTGATTTTGGATAACGCCTACAACTTATGGGTATGATACTGCGTATTGCCTCAAGTCGCATAGTGGGGCAAGGGGATATTGTGGGCAGAAGTGGGTATTTCAGCCTCAATTTATCTGCTAATTCAGTGATGAGAGGACGTTTAGACGCAAGAAGGACGCTGAAGAGCTTAGTTGCGGATTTGAGGAAAAAGTATTTCTCCACCAAAGTTTATCTAAAGCCAGAACAATGGGACAATAAAAAGCTTATCGTGAAGAATCATCCTAATGCGGATGCACTGAATAGATTGATATATGAATTTATGGCTATGATAGAAAAAAAAGAGTTGGAATTGTGGCAGCAAGGAAGGCGTATTTCATTAGAGTTACTAAAGGAGGTTTTGAGCACAAACGAAAACAAAACCTCTTTTATTTCTTTTTGTAGACAAGAGATAGCAAACTCTGCTCTGAAAGAAAGTACAAAACGAAATCACCTCTCCACTCTTTCATTATTACAACAGTTCAAAAAGGATGTAACCTTTTCTGATTTAACATTCGAATTCATATCCTCCTTTGAATATTTCTTGCAATCAAGAGGTTATCACACAAATACGATAGCCAAACATATGAAGCATCTGAAGCGACATATAAATGTCGCCATCAACAAGGATTATATGGAGATACAAAAATACGCTTTTCGAAAGTACAAGATTAAAACTATAGAAAACAAGCATACGCACTTATCTCCTGAAGAGCTGGAGAAGTTGGAGAAATTAAGCTTGGCTGGCAGATATACTAAATTGCAGAAGACTTTAGATGCATTCTTGTTTTGTTGCTATGCAGGAATGAGATATTCTGATTTTATCAGTTTATCACCCGATAACATCGTGGAGATTCGTCAAGAAACCTGGCTAATTTATAAATCCATAAAGACGAGTACAGAAGTCAGATTACCTCTTTATCTCTTATTCGAAGGAAAAGGGCTTGTTATTCTGGACAAATATCGGGATGACTTACAAAGCTTCTTTCATTTAAGGGATAACTCTAATGTGAACAAAAATTTAATTGTGATTTCCCGCCTAGCCGGTTTATCAAAAAAGATTTCATTTCACACCGCTCGCCATACTAATGCAACTCTATTGATTTATAATGGAGTAAACATTACAACAGTGCAAAAATTATTGGGGCATAAAAGTGTTAAAACCACACAAGTGTATACAAATGTAATGGATATGACTATAGTGCATGATTTAGAAAAGAACCATGCACTCATGCCTTTGCCTAAAAAAACACGAACTTAGCATAGCCAATACTACACTTTCATATCGTTAGTCATATACTTCTCCTTTAAAGTCTGTTCACTCACTATTCTGTTTCAACCTGCTCGCTGCAAACTCACTGCATACGTTTTGCAGTACCACTGCATATTGCTTGCAGTACCACTGCATATTGCTTGCAGCCGCACTGCATATTAGTTTGCAGTACCACTGCAACAGCTTTGCAGTATCACTGCAATAGGTTTGCAAAATCTTGCAGCAAGAAACTATTTATAATCAATTAGATACAGTATAGTGTGAATAGAAGATTAACATTGGTGTGTTATCAATATTTAAACAGATTGGAGGTGTGGAAGCAAAATTTGCTTCCACACTTTTGCATTGCTTCCACAGCATCTGTAATGCCGATAAATAGAGGGATATAAGGAACGGGTGGAAGCGTGGAAGCAAAAATGATGAAAACTGCTATGAGGAAACAATTGTTGTCTTGATTGTTTAGCCAATCAGAAAGTTTTGAATTTGCTGTTTTCTGAAGCTATTGAAATATTCTTTTACATAGATTTTAGTAGTTTCGCTAATAAAATGACAATGTAGAGTAAATACTTCATTGAAAGCAGCTAGGATGATAGATATTGACAAAAGACATGCTTCATATAAGAGGAAGAATCATTTAAAATCTTTAAGCAGCGTATTAACTTTATGGTATACATCTGATAACCTGGTTGTTAATCCTACAAATAGTATCACAGCAGTAAGGTTTTATGCGTCGTCCCTCCATACACATACCTTGTGAGAAAGGAAATTTCGCTATAGTTATTTCTAGCACATAGCATAATTATCTGATTATTAATAAGATAAATAAAATATAGTTCCGCGAAAACTCTGCTAATTTCGTATGTTGGTATGCAAACGCAAGAGGTGGCTGTCGCACCTTCTTTAAGAGTCATCTTAAAGTCCGACAGTGAAATTCTTGATGAAGTAACAGTCATAGCTTATGGTACTGCAAAGAAGAACTCACTAACAGGTTCTGTTGCTACTATCAAATCCAGTGATATGGAAAAGCTTCCAGTTACTTCATTTGAGAAAGCATTACAAGGATTGTCTCCTGGACTGCAGATCGCAAGTGTCTCCGGTCAACCGGGTTCGTCTACACAGGTACGTATTCGTGGTATCGGGTCTATGTCTGCCTCAAGTACCCCACTTTATGTTATAGATGGAGTTGCTATTGAAGCTGCAAACTTAAGTGAAGTTGCAAATACCAGTAAATATGGGACAAGTGCAAATCCACTTTCAAACTTAAATCCGAATGATATTGAGTCTATTACCATCTTAAAAGATGCTTCTGCTGCTTCTCTGTACGGATCACGTGCGGCCAATGGTGTTATTCTGATTACAACGAAGCAGGGTAAAAAAGGACAAGCCAAGGTTAGCTTTAAAGCTCAAATGTCATCTTCCAAACTCCCTTCTGGTGGTTATAATTTGATGAATGCCTCCGAACATTATGCTCTGTATTATGGAGGCTTCTATAATAATAATATTGCTAAAGGCATGTCCTCAGAAGAAGCTTCTGCTGCAGCCAACAAATCCACACAAAGCATGTATGGGCGAAATCCATATAATGTTGCTAACCCTCTGGATGCTTCTGGCGACTTGACATCTGGCGCTCAATTGATGATTGATACCGATTGGTTGGATGAAGTCTTCAGAACCGGGATGTCACAAGAATACGATATCAGTGTAAATGGAGGAAACGAGAAATCAAAATACTTCATTTCTATGGGATATATGAATCAAGAGGGTATTGTGATTGGTTCGGATTTTGAACGATATTCAGGTCGTGCAAATGTCTCAACAGAAATTAAACCTTGGTTCAGTATGGGTATCAATTCCACTTTCTCTTTGGCAAAACAAAACACTCCTGTAGGTGGAGGTGGCGGTGCTAGTCCTTTGACTAATGGTATTTTCCTACCCAATGCTGTTCCAGTATATGATTTGGATGAAAATTTCCAAATGCAATATGATGAGAATGGCAAACCTCTTTATAACTTCAAGAATCCCATATTTCAGGATATGAATGTTATATCATTTGCACAAACTGACAAATATGCAACTAACACATACCGTGTTTTGGTAAATCCCTACGTGGATTTCAACTTTTATGGAGTTCATTGGAAAACAAGTCTTTCATATGATTATATCAATTTGGATGAAACGCAATGGTATAATGCGGAGCATGGTAATGGTAAAGCTGCACAAGGACGCTTGTACAAATATGCCATTTGGAACAATACTTTTGGATTGACCAGTACATTAAATTATAATTTCAACATAAAGGAAGACCATCACTTCTCGGTATTGGCTGGTTATGAAATCTATAATAAAGAGTACAAGCGCACTTATGCACAAGGAACAAAATTTCCAATTGGTGGTTTGACAGAGCTGAATGTAGCTGCTACTCCGCAAGAAGTAGGTTCTGTAACAGATAAAGAGCGCATGCTTTCTTATTTTGGTCGATTAAATTATGATTATCAGAATAAATATTTTGCCTCATTCAGTATCCGCTCCGATGGTTCTTCACGTTTTGCACCGGGACATCGTTATGGTACATTTTGGAGTGTCGGATTAAATTGGCGTATCAGCGAAGAAAACTTCATGAAAGATATTACTTGGCTCGATGACTTGAAACTGCGTGCCAGCTATGGTACTTCAGGTAACAAAACATCTGATTACTTATATGGTTATCAAGCCTTCTATGAAGGTGGAGCCAATTATAACGGAGAGTCTGGCTTCAGACATTCTCAATTAGCAAATCCTGATTTGTCATGGGAAAAATCCAAAAACTTCAATGTGGGGTTGGATTTTGCAGTACTTAACAGTCGCCTGCATGGATCCATTGACTATTATATCAAAAACTCTGATGAACTGTTATTGGAAAAACCTTTAGCCGGTTCTACGGGGTTGGACATAATTATGTCTAATTTGGGTGGTATGCGCAACTCTGGTATAGAAGTAGATTTGCATTCCCTGAATATTCAAGCCGGAGACTTTAATTGGGGAACCGACTTCAATATCTCTTTTAACAAGAATGAAATCACTTCTTATCCCGAAGAACAGGAAGTTGTTGGTACAAAAGTTCGTACGGTAGGCTACAGCCTTTATGAATTTTACATGCAAGAATGGGCCGGAGTAGATAAAGAAACCGGTGCTCCACTTTGGTATAAAGACGTAAAAGATGATAAAGGTAATCCGACAGGTGAAAGAACTACCACTTCAACTTACTCTACTGCAGACAAATACAAACTTGGTTCTGCACTTCCCAATGTATTTGGAGGTTTGAATAACACATTTACATTTAAAGGATTAGACCTTTCATTCCTCTTTACTTATAGTTTTGGAGGAAAGATATATGATGCGTACGAAGCCAATTTGCTGAATGATGGTAACAACAACGGTTATCAAGCCATCAAAGATCAAGCGAATTATTGGACAAAAGAGAATCCAAACGCTCCGAATCCTGCATTCTTGCCCAATAACACTTCAAGTTCTCATTCTACATCAAGCCGCTATTTGCACGATGCAGATTTCATTAAATTTAAAAATATCAACTTAGGTTATACTCTACCAAAAAAATGGACACAGAAGATACAGTTGGAGACAGTACGTTTCTTTGGAAGTCTGGAGAATATCTGTGTATGGAACTTGGATGGTAGTTTCAAAGGTTACGATGTGGAATTGGGAGGTGTAACCGGAGTATTGGACGGTGCAGGTACGGTTCCATTGCCTCGTACAATCTTATTTGGTATAAATATTGGTTTCTAATTTAAAATTGAGATTACGATGAATAGAATAAAGCAAACTATAATAGCACTTGCAATAGGTCTTAGCTTGGCAAATTGCGGTGATGATTTTTTGGATACTACTTCTTCGGACCAAATGTCCGATTCTAACACCTTTACTACGATAGACGGTGCGCAGCAAGTGTTGACCGGTGCTTATGACTGGTTGACCAATGGCTGGTTGGCTCATATGACCAACCAATATATTTTCTTCTTGCCTGACATTATGGGAGATGACGCATTGGTGACACCTGACCCCAACTACAATTATGGACGTTTTGTGTCTCCTTATCAATATACAGTTTCTCCAGGAAGTACCTATACTGATGACCCGTGGAAGGGATGTTACAGTATCATAGATAATACGAATGCCATTTTGGATAATATCGGAAACCTGGCAGAAAGTGCAGAGCGTAACAGAATTGAAGGTGAAGCGCTATCTCTAAGAGCTTATACTTATCATTTCTTAGTAAGAATGTATGCCAAACCTGTAAACAAGTACCCGGATAATCCGAGCATAATTTTACGTATTTCTTCTGGAACAGAAGACCTTCCTCGTGCTACGGTAAAAGATGTGTATAATCAGCTTGTCGTTGACATGGAAAAAGCATGTGGATTGTTGGACCAGCATTCTTCTTCATCTAAGGCATATATCGGTGCGAATGCTGCTCATGGAATTCTTGCACGTTTGTATTTGGATTTAGGTGATGAAACAAATGGCATCAAACATGCCAATGCTGCATTGAAAGGTGTTAATTTGATGAATACGGCAGTTTACACAGCTGATTTCTGTGAAGTTAACTCAGAAACACTTTGGGCTTTCGAATGTCCAACTGATGATAATCAATTCTATCTTTCATTACCCTCTTTCTGGTATTTGTGTGGAGATGATTATGAAGATGCTGTTATTGGTTATAGCTCATTACGAGTTTCAAAGGCTTTGATTAATCTAATGGAAGATAAAGATATACGCAAAACTCAGTTCCCGAAAGATTCTGAAACAAACGATTATATCAGTGAAACAGGATACTTGACAACAAAGATTCATAGTCGTAACAATGAAATGGGACAAGGCTCTTTCAATATGCTGCGTGGTTCTGAGATGTATCTTATTATTGCTGAATTAGCTGCTGACAAACAGCATTATGATGTGGCTAAAGAAGCATTAAATGTTGTTCGGATAGCTCGTGGATTGGATAAATATAGTGGAACGGATGCCGGTTTAGCAGATGAGATACAACAAGAAAGAAGGCGTGAATTATTTGCAGAGGGACATCGCCTATTCGACATGAAACGTAGAGGTTTGGCATTGACAAGAACTGGAGTTGACGGACACGATTTGTGGACTAGTCAATTAGACCTTCCTGCTGGCTCTGATAGATTTGAATTACCTATTCCGCAAGCAGAGATTGATGCTAATGGAGAACTGACAAATAATGATCAGAATCCTGCTTATAAATAAGTCTGTAAGAAGGAGTATATCTGATTTATGAACTTTCAAAACATCTCTATTTGATAGGGTGTTTTCTAAATAAAGTGTTTTAAAAGCCGTTCACTGTGAAGTAAGCGGCTTTTGTTATTCTATCTTTTCCACTTTATTTCTGCAACAACCATTTCCAAATAGGACGTATAGAAATTCGCTGCCGGGGATTAACGGTTATTTCTTCCTCGTCTTCCAAAGTGATGCCAATGGAGAGATTAAAAGTATACCGGCACGTATCATACTGCATAGACTTTATGGAGAAGAACTGAAACGATAGAAATATCCTCTCTTCAATAAACAGCAAACCTGAATTGTCTGCACGACACGGGAGTCAGCGCGGATTACAAAAGTACATTCTTTATTCCCCTGAATTATAAAAATATATCCACTCAGTCTTCGTTATTCTATGTAGACTATATTCTCTTACAAGAAGACTTCCTCATTACGTTTTTGACATGCTCCAAACAGTAGTTTTTCATAGCTATAGAATTCTTTACTCCAATTACTTTGTATTTGGAATAATCTCCATTTATAAGATAGAGACAATTACATAGTGTTCTATGCATAAAATGGATAAATAGGTAGGATAGTATTTATGTAACCATTATAAATTCAATAGTATTTTACATAAGGGGTTACATTCTCATAGATGGAATAAACAACACGAGTAAATAATTGACAAAAAGCAACTAAATGATAGATATTGACAAAGCCCTTCTAGTTTTTGAGAAAAAAGATCCTGACGTTATGATTATAGCACATCAGTACAGAATTAAAAACCTTCAAATCAGCATATTACCATTACAAATAGTATCATATAAGTAGATTGTCATTTACAGTGGATATGTATAGAGTATCTTCTCTAGAGGATTACTTTATTTCAGGAGCTCTTTTTATTTATTTTATATTGCTTATTATCAACAATATAGGCATAATATAGTTCCGCGAAAACTCTGGTAATTTCGTACATCGGCATGCAGACTCAAGAGGTTACAATTAAGCCGCATGTACGGGTTGTCATGCAGAGTGATACTGAACTTTTGGATGAAGTTGTAGTTGTTGCCTATGGTACTGCTACAAAAAGATCCTTCACAGGTTCCGCTACTGAAATTAAAGGAGACCGTATTGCTAACAAAAATCCGTCCGAATTATCTAAAGCGCTAACCGGTGAAGTAGCAGGTGTACAAGTTATTTCAACTAGTGGACAACCCGGCTCAAATGCAAGCATCAGAATTCGCGGTTTAGGTTCTGTAAATTCAAGCCGTGCTCCGCTGTATGTAGTGGATGGAATCCCCTTTGGTTCAGATTTAAGTGGAATTGATCCTTCAGACATAGAGTCAACTACCGTATTGAAGGACGCAACAGCAACAGCTCTATATGGTTCAAGAGCTGCCAATGGAGTAATTTTGCTGACCACCAAAAGAGGTAAAAAAGGAAAAACGCAAGTTGAAGCAAATGTAAAATATGGTATCAACACCCGTATAATACCTCTTTATGATACGATGGAAAGTCCCGAGCGGTTCATTGAGCTGACATGGGAAGGCATTAAAAATAAATATCAATATGCTGGTGGACGTGATGAAGCTGCTGCAGCAGCTATGGCAAGCAAGCTGCTGTGGGGATATGACGATCCTCAAAAAGGCTATCAAAATACTGGAATATACAAAGGATATAATATGTGGAGTACGGGAGATGTCATAGACCCTTCTACTGGCAAATTCAAGGCAGGTGTAGTCCGCAAATTTACTCCGGAGAAATGGGAAGATTATATTTTCCGTACAGGAGAAAAAGTAGAAGCCAATGTTAAGATATCAGGAGGCAGCGACAAGTTATCACATTATACCTCTTTCGGTTACTTGAAAGATGAAGGATACTATATAGGTTCTGATTTTGAACGTTTTAATGCCCGTTCCAATCTGTCTCAAGACATCACTTCATGGTTGAAATCAAATGTTAATATGGCTTATAGCTATATGGAACTGAATAAGCCCGGTCAAGGTGACAACATGAACAATGGTTTCCAATTCATTAATTTTATGCCTTCCATATTTCCGGTATTCCAACGTGATGCAGATGGCAATAAAATAAAGGATAATGTGGTCGGAGGATATCTGTATGATTATGGTATGGCTGAAGGTTATGGACGTCCTTACGCTTCAGGCGTAAATCCAGCCGGAGCGATTCAATTGGACAAGAATGAGTACCAATCTCATTCATTCAACGGCAATGCCATGTTTGAAGCAACTTTCTTGAAAGACTTCAAAGGAACGGTAAACTTTGGATTGCAATATCTTGGTACAAAAAACAATGAATTGACAAATCCATATTATGGTGATGCAGAGGGGTTAGGACGTATTTTCAAAAACATGAGTACATTCTTCAGCTTCACGTCAAACCAGATATTGTCATGGAAGAAAAGTTTTGGTGTGCACAATCTCGATGCATTCGTTGCGCATGAATCTACATTCTACAAGTCATCTGACAACTATGGCCAGAAATCAAAGATTGTTCGTCCTAACAATACAGAATGGTCTAATGCTGTAATTATGGACTATATGGATTCTCAAACCTACGGGTTTGACATGGAAAGCTACTTCGGACAAATTAGATATGATTATAACGATAAATATTTCTTTCATGGAACATTAAGACGTGATGGTTCATCACGTTTTGCCAAAGGACAGAAATGGGGAACATTCGGTTCTATCGGCGCCGCCTGGGCCATCACTAACGAAAATTTCATGAAAGACGTGAGCTGGTTGAAGAATTTGAAATACAAGTTAAGTTGGGGTGTGTTGGGTAACCAAGACTTTATCACCAATCCTACCATTGCAGGTTATTATCCTTACAATGATTTGTATACGATCGGTAACCTAAATGATGAAATCAGTTTTAGCTTTAAATATAAAGGTAATCCTGATTTGACATGGGAACGCAGCGAAACATGGAATACTGGTATCGAGTTTAATATAGCCGATATTTTGGAAGGTGAAGTGGAATACTATAATAAGACTACCAAAGATATGTTGTTCCTAAAGCAAGTATCTCCATCGCTGGGATATGCACAATACCCCGTCAATGACGGTAAAATGGTCAATAAGGGTCTCGAATTTTCTTTGGTGGCACATCTTGTGAAAACGAATGATATAAGTCTTGATTTACGTGTTAATGGTGGACATTATAAGAATAAAATGACCCAGATGCCTATGGATGATACCACAGGAAAAGAAAAGCCATTGGAGATACAAGGTGCTTACGGATGGTCGAAAGGACATTCTCTGTATGATTTCTATATAAGAGAGTATGCCGGTGTAGATCCAGAAACCGGTATGGCATTATACAACTCATACTATAATGTAAAAGCCGATGGAAGCAAGGACTTGATTACAGATATGGTAACTTACCAGCAGAACAATAAAATAGAGCGTTTGGAAGTAGAAAAGACCTCCGATTATAACAACGCAACTAAGAAATATGTCGGGAAATCAGGTATTCCGACTTTACAAGGGGGATTCGGTTTTGATTTAGCTGTTAAAGGTTTCGAATTAAATACGACTTTCTCCTATAGCTTAGGAGGATATGCTTACGACGGTGTATATGCTACATTAATGTCTAACAATACACCTGGTAGTGGAAACTGGCATAATGACATTGAAAATCGTTGGCAAAAGCCGGGTGATATAACAGACGTGCCACGTTTAACTTCCGGATATGATGAATATACAAATGCATCTTCTACTCGGTTCATTACCAGTCGTTCTTATTTGAATTTATCCAATGTAAGATTATCCTACACATTCCCTAAAAAATGGATGAATAGAATGAACATTGGTTCCTTGTCGGTTTATGTTTCCGGTGACAACCTGATGTTCATTTCGGCTCGTAAGGGATTTGTCTCAATGGCAGGAAATACCGTCAGTACAGATCCTAATGAGGATTCCGGAGGCTCTGACAGAAGTCAGTATGCTCCATTGAGTACTATTATGGGAGGTATTAAGATTCAGTTCTAACAATAAAATCATTTGAATATGAGAAATGTAATATATAAAATAGCAGCTTGTTCTGCATTAGTAGCCTTGGTGCTTTCTGGCTGTAAAGAATCTTTTCTGGAGGAAGATCCAAATGGATATATTTCATCTGACCAGATAAAAGAAAATGCAGTGTGGAATCCTAATATCATGTTAGGTCAGGCATTAGGTACGTATTCCACAACATTTGCCTGGCAGACAGGCGGTACAACGAATCACGACGATTTCGGACAAAAATCCATTGATATTGCCACAGATTTAATGAGTGGGGATCTGGCAATGAGCGGAGAAACCTACGGCTGGTTTAGCGATGCAGCTAGATTGCAGTGTAATACTACCACAAAAAACAGAACCTACATGCTGTGGAGGTATTATTACCGCATCATCAAGGCCTGCAATGAAATATTTGACACTGTAGGAGGAGATGAAAGTGTACCGGCTAATGAGGATAACCAAAATTATTATGCACAAGCAAAAGCTTTGAGGGCTCATTCGTATTTCAATTTGGTGAATTTATATGCAAAACCTTACGATATTGATAAAAATGCTAAGGCCATACCTCTTTACCGTTCTCAAACCACAGCAGAGACATTAGGACTCTCCACAGTGGAGGAAGTGTATGAACGGGTTATTATCGACTTGAAGGAATCAATAAATATTTTGGAAGAGTTGGAAGCAGCAGGTATTGGTCGTCCCAACGGCACTAAGGACCAAATCGACCAATGGACAGCTAAAGGAATACTTGCCTATGTTTATTTGACCAAAGGTGAATATGAGAATGCTGCTGCATTAACTTCCGATATTATCAATAACTCAGGATATCCTTTGATGAGTGAAACTGAAATTATCGAATCTGGATTCCGGAGTATCAATATCGGTTCATGGATGTGGGCATTTGATATTACCAAAGATAACACCGGAGGTTTGCCCACATTCTGGGGACAGGTAGATTATTTCACTTATAGCTACTGTTCTGCAGGTGATTATAAAATGATAGACCATAATCTGTATAATGAAATACCTGAAACAGATACTCGTAAACAGTGGTTTCATCCGTCTGTATTGATTAGCTGGTATAAATTTTATGATGCCGGAAGAAAAGCAATGGGAGACCGTACATGGACAAATGATATTGTTTACATGCGAGTTGAAGAGATGTACCTGATAAATGCTGAAGCCAATGCACGGGCAAATCATCTGCCCGAGGCAAAAGCAGCATTGAAGGCTCTATTAGAACAGCGGGATCAGGCCACGGCTGCAGAAGTGGACAATATGAATGCTGATCAATTACTGGAAAACATATACTACAACTGGCGTGTAGAAATGTGGGCCGAAGGACGAGGTTTACTTACCTTGAAACGTTTCCACAAATCAATGGTACGTGGTGACAACAACTACGCATTGACTGGTGAAACGATCTCATACGATGACTCCAGATTGATCTTTGAAATTCCAGAGCGTGAAGTAACGAATAATCCCAATTTGCAGAAATGATAAAGTGCCACATTAGATTGTGCAAATCAGATGAATAAAAGAGGGAGAGTATCTAAATTTAGAATACTCTCCTTTTTTAATATAACGAAATCTGGTTCTTGTTGTATAAAGAGGGCAACACAAATCATTGCAGATGCACTGACATATCAATCTTATTTAGACTGCTTCAATAACCATATTTCAAAGAATTTATCGTAAACCTTGTATTCTCCAAGTTCACAAGTAACAAAATCCTTGTCCAACAATCCTTTTATAGCTCCTTGTACTGAGCTGGCTGTCAATTTATAGGTTTTCAAGAATCTGGAAGAAGTTATTTCCCTTGCTTTTCCTTCTTTGCAAATGGCAAACAATACCTCCTTTTGTTTGGGAGGAAGTTGATAAAGAAGAGAGGAATAAGTAAAATTCAACTGAGACAAAATGTTTTCGATCGCTATGCTCACTTTGTCTGCCGTACAAATTTCACCTGTAGCTGTCATTGCATACAATGAGTTGGAGATGAATTGAATATACCATGTAATGCCCTCAAAACGTTCATATGCGTTCTGAACAGTTTCTTCTGTAATGTCTTTATTGGCTATGAGGAAATGTTTCCTAATAAACTTTGTGTAAGTTCCTATGTCTATTGGATGTAATTCCATGATGGCTGTACTTTGATAGAAAGGGCGTGCTGGACTTGTGAATATTTCGCCCATCATATGCCGTTGGGAACCTGCATAAATAAATCTTGCATTTGCGCAATGCTGAATATGGGTACGCAATACAGCTTCAATATTTTTTCCCGGATATTTGGCAATAGCTTGAAATTCGTCAATAGCCACCAGGCAGGGCTTGTCGGCCTTCTCCAAATAATAAAAAATTTCATCCAAAGTAATAGAAGGAGTTTTTATATCTCCCATCTCCAAATTCCAACCGGGATTTCCTGCAAAATCAAATGAAATTCCCGCCCGAAGCGATGACAAGCAACTTAAAAACAAATCCCACGCTTTTCTACCTCGTGGTTTCAGACCATTCATAATTCCTTTGCCAAGCTCAAAAACAAACTCTTGAAGATTCTTAGTCGCATATATATCAATCAAGAAAATATAATATTCCTTTTCGATATGTCTTTTGATGAAAACAATGTTCTATTAAGCCCGTCTTTCCTAAACGACGAGAAGATATTAAAGCTACATTGTTACCATTTGTGATATAACGGGTTAATGTTCCGGTTTCAGCTACACGGTCACAAAAATATTCAGCGGATATATATCCATTGGTTATGAAAGGGTATTCTTCTCCATAAAGTGAATGCTTTATACAAAAAAAATTATAATCTTATTATAATGCAAATATCACAATGCTTTTGTATCGATTCTCCAACTTTGTTTCATATAATCTGTCAGAGGAAATCTGTTGATTTACTCTTCTCATATTGGAAATTAAATTATAGATTTACAATCTTTCTTTATCCTCTGCCAACAAAAAGTTTCGCAGTGAAATTTGTTTAATTCCTTTGTAATTTCCCCCGCTTTGCATTTCATCCATTGTAACTACATATTTGGGGTAATTGTCTGCTATTTCCAAAAGATTGCCAAATTCTCGCCTAACAGTTGCAT
>ERZ772820.2304-NODE-2304-length-13579-cov-7.326457_pt1 | contig 13579 bp, 14 predicted proteins | sample MGYA00511377_ERZ772820 | MGnify/ENA primary metagenome ERZ772820 (study PRJEB29015, sample SAMEA2737684) | human gut metagenome | biome: human gut; feature: human-associated habitat; material: faeces | place: China | collected 2012 ...
GGTCTTGAAGTTGCGATTCAAGGCTGGCAATTCTTCTTTCCAGGGACCGGAATTTTCTCCTTGCTGATCTGCTCAACTGATTTTAAATCAACCCATTCATCCTTCTGATGAACTCCATTACCCTTCGGGCCCAAGCAAATCATTGGTATTCCGGCATCTGGCACCAGTCGGTTATTATCAGATACCCCAGTACTATAGTCTGTTCTCAATTCTTCGCCAGTAACTTCGTGGAATATTTCTTTCAACTGGTCAAACCAAGGAATTTGATCTCCCAGATCAAAAGCGGGATAGTAGGGTGGTTGCACCTCAAAGGTAAACTTCGCCCGCAGCCCCAGTCGCTTTACCAGATTTTCCATTCCCGCAATAACAAATTCCTTCGTTTCTTCCGGAACGGTATGCTTATTAATTAGGAACTCACAATACTCCGGAATGACTATTGCATACTCCTTAAATCCTCCCTCAATTTTCAGTGTTACATATTCCTGCCGTCCCAACCGAGGATGCTCCAGGACCTCCAATTTATCTATCGCAGCGAGGAACTTACTACCCTCTTCAATCGCATTGATCCCAAGATCCGGGCGATTGCCGTGGGCTGCAATGCCCTGAACCTTCACCTTGATGAGCATCTTGCCAACAGCGCCGATAATCGCCTTCCATTCCGGCTCGGCGGCTATACCGAAGTCAGCATGAATGCCTCGGCGAATCAGATGATCCACCCCGGCGGAATAAGCTTCTTCATCACATACAAAGGCAACCAATATCTCGCCGCACAGGTCTTCCCTTCTCATTGCAACTATGCGCAAAGAATCAAGCACCGCCGCAATTCCACACTTCATATCCGCTGCGCCACGGCCATACATCTTCCCGTTCTTTACCACTGCCTGGAAAGGGTCGGTGCTCCATCCATCGCCTACACCCACCGTGTCCATATGCCCAGTCATCAAAATAGTAGGTCCTGGTCTTGCGCCTTTAATTTTTGCAATTACATTAAATCTTCCCCCGCCAATGTCCTGACGCGAAACAGTATCCATACCGCATGCCCAGAGAGCCGTGATTATGTATTCTCCAACCTGTTGCTCCTGCCCAGTCACAGACGGAATTTCCACAAGTTGCTTTAATGTTTCCAATAGAAATGCATTCTCAGCCACAAAAACTCCTCCATTTCAGTTACTTCCCGCTATTATCCCTCAGTTCATCCAGATAATTGTACAACGAGAACTTCGAAATTCCCAAGAAGTTACAGATTCTTGTCCCGGACTTAGTAATCAGAAATGCCCCCTTATCATCCAAAAAGGACAACACACGCATTTTTTCTTCCTTACTCATGTCCTCTGGCATCTTGCCGATGAGACGAAGGCCCTCCTGTAGGAGGTGATCCAAAAGCTCCCCCACATCGTTGACAAAATGTTCTTCAACATCTGATTCTATCATCGTCAGGGACGTTGCAATATCCTGCATTTTAACAATGTCTGTTATGTCGTAGTTAATGCAAAGAGCCCCCACTTTTTCCCCTTTATTATTTGTCAGATAAATTGAGGAAGATCGCAAGGTTTTTCCCAACTTGGTTTTAGTGATGTAATTGTACTGGTTATCTCCGTCTGAGGTACCGCGCATGACCTCAAGCCCTAGATTGCTTCCGCAATCACCCACTTTTCTTCCGGAGACATGGCCATTTTCGATTGCCACAATAGTCTTGTCATAACCTCCTGACCAGTCATGCAAAACGACCTCACATTTATCACCAAACTGCTTTGCAATCATCTTCATAATTGCTTTGAAAAGTTCCATTTCATTATTTACAGATTTCAATAGTATCGCCTTTTCCTTGTTTAATTCTTTGTTTTCTTGTTGTATAGAATATCACTAAGAAATATAATTTTCAATAAAATAAAAAAAATATTATTCATAAAAATCAGACAAAAAATTTGTAACATATCACAAATGTAGATTACATTTTAATGAGTTGGCTGCCACAAAATAAAGATTTTGCCCTAAATGCGCTTCTTACCGGGAGAGAAGAAAAGCCAAATTGCAGAATGATCATATAGGCGAAGAAAAAAGGGTGTACTGCAGTCGATGCATTTTTTGATGCAATAGTTGATGTTAGTGGCAAGTCTAATTGCATTTCACGATTAAGATATCCTTTGTGTGCTTATGCCATGACGGGTCCTATGAGAGCGCTGCAACAGTCAGCAGTATGTGTAGGTCTGTGAAGAAAAAAAGTGAAATGAAAGGAGCAAACGGATGAATACCATACAGGAACTGCAAAAGCTTAGGGAAGAATTGATCCGCGAGATCGATGAAAAATTCGATTGGATCATCGACGAGGTAAAAAAAGAAAGTGTACCATCTCGGCAAAAAGAGAGCCGTAAACCGAGAAATTACGAGATCATATATCCGTTGAATGTATGTGCAGGGATATTCAAGGGAAAACGACCGACCGGAGTTATTTTTGCAGATGGACGTAGGACAGAGAACCCCACATGGAAAAGCGTTGCGGAGGAATTGCTGAAAGATTGCTGCAAAGATTCGGATCAGCGGCAGGCACTCATGGATCTGCGGGGGAAAGTGTTGGGACGGAATCGGGTTCTGCTAGGGAGTGAGACCGGAAAAATGCGCAGCCCGGTAAAGATCGATGAAGCTCTATACATAGAGACACACTATGATGCCGAAACACTCATGCGGATTCTGACGACAAGAATTCTGGACATGGTTGGCTACGACTACAGCAAGATTCGGATCGCAGTCAAGGCGGAGTAAAACGGAGGAACATGCAGATGCAGTTAGCGATGCACATGGTAACGATTGAAGATCTGATGCCACAGGGACACTTCCTGCGGAAGCTGGAGGCAGCGTTGGACCTGTCTTTCGTATACGAGGAAACAGCCCCGCTTTACAGCAAAAAATACGGGCGCCCTGCCATCGACCCGGTGGTCATCGTGAAGTATCTGCTGGTGGGTTTCCTGTACGGCATCCCGTCGGAGCGGCAGATCGAGCGACGCGTCCAGACCGACATCGCCCTGCGCTGGTACCTGGGCCTCGACCTCTTCGACCGGGTGCCGGATCACAGCACTGTCTCGCAGCTGCGCCGCCGGAAACCGTCCTTCCGCAAGGTGTTTCGGCGGTTATTTGAAGAAGTCGTGGGGCAGTGCATCGAAAAAGGTCTAGTCAGCGGGCGCGTGGTGGGGGCGGACTCGACCCATGTGAGGGCCAACGCCTCCCGTGCGTCGGAAGAACTGGTGGAGGTCGTGGAGGAGGCCGGCGTTTACTGGGAACGGCTGGACGATTATGAGGAGGAAGGGTTGGAGGAACTTGAGCGGCGAACCGGAAAGCGCCGCAAAAAGCGGACAAAGCAGATCAAACGGGACAACCGCCGCACCCACAAGCGCGTCAGCCGCACAGACCCGGAGTCGGGTCATCTGAAGCGCCCGGGGAAACCGGAGGGGCCTCATTACCTCGCCCATCAGGCGGTGGACAGCGACTACGACATCATCGTAGGCCAGACCGTGACTGCCGGAGATGTGAACGATTCCGTGCCGTTTTTGGGCCTGATCGAGCATATTCACGAAAATGTTGTACCAATTCAGACCGCTACCGCGGACGCCGCCTACGATTTTCCGCTGGCCCATCGGGCGCTGGGTGAACTGGGGATCGGCTTTTTCGTGCGGCCGCAAAAGACCGCCGCGCGGGTGTCTGTCCAGTTTACGCGGGACGATTTTTGCCGCGACGAGAACCGTGATGTGTACCTCTGTCCCATTGGAAAAGAGCTGTGTTTAAGACGGCTGGCCCGCAGCGCCAGCGGCTTGTTCTGGGAGTATCAGGCGGATAAACGGGATTGCGCAGGCTGCCCTCTACACGACAACTGCCTGAGTGAAAATGACAGGCGCGGCGCACGAAAGGTGTCCGTCAGCTACTTCGCGGCAGACCGGCAGCGCAACCTGGAGCGCCGCCGCGAGCCTGCTTATCGAGAGGCGCTGAAGCTGCGGCAGGTCTGGTGCGAGGGCTCATTTTCCGCGCAGAAGCGCGAGCATAACTTAGCGCGCGTTTTGCGACGAGGCTTAGAGGCAGCGGAGGATCACTGCCTCTTGTCTGCGACCGCATTGAACCTGAAAAGGATGATAAAATACGCCGGCAATTTGCGCAAGTTATTGTACATTATCTAGCCGCCCTCAGCTTTGACGCTTACGTTGCTTCAAATACTGCTTTATCAAAGTCTAAGCAAATTTCTGCGGTAGCTAAGTGTTCCGAAATGGGCGGAACAACAATAGTAACCGTTACAGTTTCCCCCACTTTCAAGTTCCCGGCTGCATTAGTAGAGAGTTCAATCGAAGGTGCTGCCGCAAACGCAGTTGTTGAAACTAAATTGATTGTGAGAAGAAATGCTGTGAGCAATGCCAGTGCTTTTTGTTTCATATTTTTCTCCTTTTACCTATAATCTTCCAAGCACGACCCAAGTCCTGCAACATAAGACGCTAAAAAGTGTATTTGCCGATCGTCGTGCCTCCGAGGGAGGCGGGCAGGAGGCGGCCTAGCTTTAACAAAAATGCGGACGGAGTTTGCAACACCGAAGTATATCTGCGAAAAAGACAGGCAGGAGGTCGGAATGGGGCGCAGAAACAAAGCGTATTCCAAGGACCTGCACCAGCAAGCCTATCGGGCGGAGTACGCCACGGTGATTTACAAGGCCCATGCCAGAGCCATTGAGGACATTCCGTATGACAAGGTCAACCGCGGTACAGGTAAGAGATACCAGAGCGAGGTGTATACCTGCCGCAAGGACGAGGCAGGAAAAAAGCTGGACAAGGCCGCTATGCTGGTTTGCAGCAAGGCGCTGGGGCATAACCGCATCAGCGTGGTAGCGGATAACTACATTCGGGGACTGTAATAGGAGGTACGCCGTCATGGCTGAATTTGTAAGGAAAACCGCGCTTGGGTATAAGCAGGTGGCGGAGGGCTCCTTTGAGCCGGAGTACACCCATGTGATTTTGACGGAGGGCGAGTATGCCGAGCTTCAGCAGGAGCTTTCCAATGCGAGGCAGGCGGCGATAAACGCAAAGCGCGCGGCGGGCGAGGCAATTTACGATGCGCGGCTTGAAGCACAGAACAGAATAGACGCTGCGGAGCAGGAGGCTGCGGAGCAGAGCAAGGAGCTGAAAAAGGCATTGGCGGCGGAACGGCAGGAGAGCGCACACCAGAGAGCGCTGAACGCCAATCTGCTGCGGATCAACCGCGAGCGCGCCAACGCGGAGCGGGGCTTGAAGCCGAAAAAAGAGCATACTGTGTATATCGTGCTCTATTCCGAGGAGAAGGACTGCCCGTATCGACAAGACGGGAAACTCTGCAGGGCGAGGCTGTGGGAGACCACCCTGCAAAGCCCGTATCCGGCGGAGCTTGCGGAGGCAGCGGCAAGGAGGCAGCTTGAGGAGGAGCTGTTTCCGGAGGAGGACGAGTGGCTGAGCGCGAAGCTCGGCATAACGGGCCGGTATTGTGAAAGCTATGAAAAAATGCGGGTGGAAATGAAGCAGGAGCCCGAAAATCCCTTTTTTCAGGGGAATGTCGCACTCGCCGTACAGCAGCGGCTGAAGCGAAATTTCCGCTCCGGCTACTGGGAGGCGATGATCGTGCATACAAAGCCTCTGTCCGTTGTCCCGCCGGATATGCGGGCGGGACGGATTCGGCAGAGCTCCTGAAATAAGCAAATAAGGGCGGCTTGACGCGATGCGTCAAGCCGCCCTTGTTATAATACTATGACATTGCATCAAGGGGGAGCATATCAAAATCAGATGGAGGATTTCTCGCATCTTAATGAACCAACCCGCCGGTCGAGCCCGCGGGTTGGTGGAAAATACTCTTGTTAGTTGTACTTTCTCCGCTTCAAGCCTTCCGTGTCGGTCGTACCGGCTCAATACAGCCTGCATTCGCTGATGAGCCGGTCGATCTGCGCAATACGTTCGGAACAGCGGGGATCATTTCTGCTGCTTAATGCGAGGAGGATAATTTCAGATATGCTCAGCGGAGCCACATAGGAGTTGGTGAAGCCCAATCCGCCTACCTGCACAACAAGAACAATATCAGACATGTTGGCGAGGGGCGATGTGTAACGGTCCGTGAAGAGAATGACCTTCGCTCCGGCCTGATGGGCAATTTTGAGCAAAGAGAAATTGATCTCAGAGTAGCGGGGGAAGCTATAGAGAATGATGCAATCCTCCGCCGTTATATCGGAAATCGCCTCAATAGCAGATGCATCCGCGTGTATCAGCGGAATCACATCCGAAACCATGAGGTGCAGCTTGCTGGTCATATAAACAGCGCAGCTTGCGGCGCCGCGGAATCCGCTGACATAGTGCTTATGCGACGACAAGATGATGTCTACAGCCTTTTCTACCGTTTCCTCGGTGAGCTTGGCAAAGCTGTTTTCGAGGTTGCTGATTGTGTATTTTCCAACATCGGAGATCAGGCTCTCTTTTCTGAGATTGTTTTTAAACTGCACATATTTCTCGCCCGGAGAAAGCTCCTGCGCAGCCTGCACGAGCGTATATCGATCAGCCAGCCGCTCTGTCATAGACGAGCGAAAATCCGAATACCCGCGAAAGCCGAGCCGTCGGATAAAGCGAATGATCGAGGTGTCGCTCACGCCGATGTCCTCGGCAAGGGCTGTTGAGGTGCGCAAGCCGATGACATCAAGATGCTCAAGAATATAATCGGCTATTTGCGACTCTGTTTTTGACAGTGTCATTCCCTGAATTTTTGCAATTAAATCTTCCATAACATTCCCCTTTGCTTAAGAAAATTATACAACGCAAACACGGCGGGGTCAATCCTTTCTTTTGACGCAGACCGAGCATAGCACAAGGAACGCGCTTATGCCGGCGCGTTCCTTGTGCTATAAAAGGGAGAGATGTGTGAATCGTTATTGCAGAGCAGCAAGAGCCTTTTCGATGCGATTCATTCCTTCCTCCAGATTCTTCATGGAATTGGAGTAGGAGATGCGGATCTTTCCGGCAACGTTGTACGCCTCACCGGGGACCGTAGAAACCAGCGCCTCGTCAAGAAGATACTGGCAAAGATCCATCGCATTTTCGATTTTGCGCTCACCGACAGACTTGCCAAGGTATTCCTGCACATCGGGATAGAGATAAAACGCACCCATTGCGTCGGGGCAGACAATGCCCGGCACGGCGTTGAGCCGCTTGACCATGTACTCCTTGCGGCGAGCGAATTCCTTTACCATATCGTGAAGATCATACTGCGGCCCCTGAAGTGCCGCAACAGCCGCCTTCTGAGAGATCGCGCTGGTCGCGGAAGTGGTCTGGCTCTGAACCTTCATCATGCCTTTGATAATGTCTGCGCGCGCGGCAGCATAGCCGATTCTCCAGCCGGTCATGGCATAGGACTTAGAGAAGCCGTTGACGGTGATCACATGATCGCGGACCTCTCTGGAGATTGAGGCCACGCTAAAGTGCTTTGCGCCGCCGTAGACCAGCTTTTCATAAATCTCGTCCGCCACGATGAAAAAGTCGTGCTCAACAGCGAGCGCTGCCAGCTGACGCAGGGATTCCTCACTGTATACAGCGCCGGTGGGATTATTGGGCGTGCAGATGATGATCGCCTTGGTGCGGGGGGTGATGGCAGCCTTGATCGCATCGATGTCGAGCATGTAATCGCCCTCATGCACGGGGACGAAAACCGGGGTCGCACCGGCAAGCTTAATCATTTCGGTGTAGCTCACCCAGCACGGAATGGGAAGCAGGACCTCATCGCCGGGGCCTGCGATGACCATCATGGCGCTGGAGATCGCCTGCTTGGCCCCAACTGCCGTTGTGATCTCGCCAATGGTATACTCAATATTGTTATCCTCTTTGAGTTTCTTCACGATTGCTTGACGAAGCTCGAGAATGCCGTTTCCAGGGGTATATTTCGTGAAGTTTTCAGCGATCGCCTTGATTCCGGCGACTTTGATGTAGTCGGGAGTCCCAAAATCCGGTTCACCCACATTGAAGGAAATAATATCCTTTCCCTGCTGCTTGAGTTCAGCGACCTTGGCAATTAGCGCCGAGGTGGGAGAGCCGCTCAGGGTTTTCATGCGTTCTGCAAGAGTAGTAGCCATTTGTAAGTCCTTTCTGTTCTACCGATGGAAATTATTCCGCGTTGATTGCGCCGAAGTCACCGGTCTTTTCATTAAACGCCTTGGCATTCCAGATCTTTTCGTTCTTTGCAACAAAAAGAGTGCCGAGCACATCGCCGGAAACATTGAGGGTCGTGTGAGACATATCGATCAGCTTGTACATACCGGCGATCGGCCCCATCAGATCCATGGGGAGATTCAGAAGGTTCAGGAAGATCGCGCCGGTCACAATGCCGCCGCCGGGGATGCCGGGAGCTGCGATGGACATGAGCGTGGAGATGGAGATGACCATGGCAATCTGACCGACAGAAAGTGTGAGACCGTAAATCTCTGCCACAAAGAAGGCAAGGATCGTCTTGTAGATTGCTGCACCGCAGAGATTGATGGTCGCGCCCAGAGGGATGGAGAAGGATGTGAGGTCGAAGGGAAGCCCCATGCGATTGGTGGTGACATCCATTGTGATTGGGATCGTGCCCGCAGAGGAGTTTGTTGCGACCGTGTTGATCCAGATAGGAACCATCGCCTTGCACATCCTGCCGTAGCGGATGCCCGTATAGTACTTGATGAAGATGCTGAAAGCGAACCATGCAAGCAGGCAGGAGATATAATCCGTGAGGACGAACTTTGCAAGGTTTCCAAACAACTGCGCGCCATAAACAGCGGTGGTATTGGCCATCAAGGCAAAAACACCGATGGGAGAGTAGATCATGATAATGTCAAGCATCTTATAAATGACGTTGGCACTTTGATTCATGAATTCCGTGACTACCTTGGCCTTCTCGCCGACGATGACGAGGGCGATGGCAAGAATCATTGTAAAGAACACCATCTGCATAATATCCTGATTTGCCATGGAAGAGACGATGTTCGTCGGGATCATACCAAGCAGGAAGCCGCCGAAACTGGGCGTCGTGAGGTTTGAGGGGTCGTATGCAGTCAGAACACTGGTGTCAAAGCCGGCACCGGGATGGGTGATGGAAACGACCGCGATACCGATAAAACAAGAAACGACCGTCATTACAACATAAGTAGCAACAATCTTCACGCCGACTCGCTTGAGACGATTCACATCGCCGATGGCGGAAATGCCGCTGACAAGGCTGAAGAAAATAACAGGAACGATCAACATCTTGATCAGGTTCATAAATGCCGTGCCGAAAGGTAGGACCCACACAGAGAAGTCCTTAAAAAGAAGACCGGCAATAATACCCAGAACAAAACCGATCACGGTGCGATGCGGCAAATACTTTTTGCCTATAAGCTTTTCTTTCATTTTCTTTCCTCCGTTTATCAATTTGAATTAGGCAGCTCTCGTTCATGTGCGGTGTATTCAGCGATTTGGTTTATCCCCCCCCAATCTTTGTTCTTTCTCGTTGTAAAGGATGCAAGCCGCTATGCCCAGTAGCCCGAGTCAATAAACTCTGTTTCCTTCGCTTCCAGCTTTTTCATGACCCATGCACGGTTTTGCGTGCCGTTGCGGCACGCCTCGACCTTTTTCTGATCCTGTGCGCTGAACATCTTAGCAGCCTCCAGTACGGTGGGGGCATCCTTGAGCGGAATGACGATGATACCGTCCATGTCCGCGACAATGATATCACCGGGATTTACGCTGATGCCACCGCAGGCAATGGGGATATTGATCTCTCCGGGGCCTTCCTTGTGCGGCCCACCCGGAGTAGACCCGGTGGCATAGACCGGCAAGGGCATCTTGCTTAAAGCATCCGTATCACGAACGGGACCATCAAGAACAAGACCTCCTAACTTGCGCTGGTACTGTGCGTATGTAAACATGACCTCGCCCATAAGCGCTCGGGTATCGTCCTCATCGTTGGATACTACAATGATATCGCCGGGCAGCGCCATATCCAATGCCTGATGAATAAACAGGTTGTCGCCCGCGCGGGTCTTTACCGTCAATGCAGGTCCGACCATGATCTTGTCCGCCCCGCTCATGAGCTTAATGCGGGGATTCATCGCGCAGGACCGGCCCATCGTGTCAGCAATATTTGCAGCAGGGATACGGGAGAATTCATCCAACAGCCCCTGTTCGGGCATAGGACGCTTCATAAATACACGATTTCCAATAGACATCTGTTTGCTCCTTCTTAAAAAATGAAATAAGAAAACAAATAAAGCCGTGCTTTGATGAGCAAAGTGTATCGTATATATGTTTATTTGTCAACATCATATTTAGAAAAATAATATTATTCGTCGTAAGCTGAAAATCCATTGTTCTTTTTTTGTGCATTTATGCCGAAAGCAACGACCGAATGCTCAAAAGGAATGTCGTTAAACGCGGCCTTGTTTGGAGCCTGACTGCAATCACATTCATAGCGTACCATCTACAAATAACAAGCAAAAGCACAAATCGGAGCTGTTCTCAGCTCCGATTTGTGCTTTTGCGTAGACATATTCTCGTTGCCTGCTTGGATTTGGTTTTAGCCAGCGCTTCGTAGGTAGCGCGCCAGCATCGCCGCGACCTGCGCGCGCTCCGCGGGCGCGGCAGGGGCGGCAAGGTCACCGCCGACGCCGTTGAGGATGCCGTTCTGCGTCGCCCAGAGCAGCGCGCTCCGCGCGTACTCGCTCACAGCGTTCGCGTCGTTGAAGTTCAGTGCGCCGCTGACCGCGGGAGCGCCCGCGAAGCGGTAGAGCATCGCCGCAAGCTGCTCGCGTGTGACGGGAGCGGTGGGATTCGTGCCGTCGGAAATGCCGTTGGCCCTCGCCCACTCGGTGCCCTTAGGGATTGCCGATAGGCCATGTCTTGTGTTATACTTTTGCTCATGAGGGATATGGTCTCCTTTCGGGCTGGTTTGGTGTGGTAACTCATGCTCACGCCCCACAGCCGCGAGACCGCATAGAGGTTATCTACGCTCGGAAGGCCCCTTCCCTCCTGCCATTGGTACACGCCCTGCGGGCAGCCCAGACCGAGGTATTCCTGCAGCTCCTTCACGCTGTACCCCTTCTCCAGCCGCAGGCGGCGGAGGTTTCGGCCCGTAGCGGCAGCGTCGATAACGGGATAGCGCGGCAGCTCCCTTCTCTCCATGCCGCCGCCTCACGCGCTGCGCCCAAGGCGCAGCAGATTGGTCCGGGCGACGAGCTTGGACTTGCGCGGGTACGGGATGCACTGCATCGCGGTGTTCAGCGCCTCGCGGCTCCCCACGAGGATGACCTCCTTCCCCGCTCGTGAGATCGCGGTGTAGAGCAGGTTGCGATACAGCATTCTTGCAGTCGCCATGCTCACCGGCATGAGGACGGTGTCGTACTGGCTGCCCTGACTTTTGTGTACCGTCAACGCATAGGCGAGCGCAAGCTGCGGCGGGGGCGCGTCATCATGACCGATGCCGTATTCCCCCTGTCCACGGTCGATTTGCCATGTCTTCAGCGTACCCCTGACTGCCAGCGCGGCGACACGGTGCGGCTTCTCTCCGCGAATATGCAGCACACCGACATCGCCGTTGCAGATGTTGTAATAAGCGTTGTTCTGGGTAACGATGACACGGTCGCCGTCACGGAATTTTCCCCATGTCAGCTTTTCCGCCGTCAACGGGTTGACTTCGTTCTGCAGGCGCGTGTTAAGCGCCTGCACCGAAAAGCCGGTTTTTACCCTCACCGGCGAGAGGACCTGAATGCTCTCGCCCGCCCGGTAACGCCGCGCAGCCTCCTCGCACAGAAGGTCGGGAAGGACGTTTCCTGCCCCGACGGACAGCAGCTGATTCGGGTCGCCGAGCAGGGCAACGCGGCAATTCCTGCGAACACGGTTGAGGATGCCGGCGAGCATCTCCAAGGACACCATCGACGCCTCGTCGACGACGACCAGTCCGATGCAGTTCCACGAAACGGCGTCCAGAAAGTTTGCATCCGGGCTTTTCCCAAGCGCGCCGTGGACCGTGCGTGCCTCGATCCCGGTGCGCTCGGTGAGGTTGCGCGCAGCCTTTCCGGTCGGGGCGGCGACCACATACGGCACAAAAGCGTCATTGCGCTCTCTGAAGCAATGCACGATGGCTTCAATGAGCGTGGTCTTGCCGCTGCCGGCACCGCCGAGGATGACGGAAAGGCGGCTGTTCAGAGCCAGCTCGACTGCTTCGCGCTGCTGCTCGCTGAGGAGGATGTCGTCGACGCGGAGCTCCTTCGGAATCGCAAGAACCGGAAGAGTCGGGTCCTTAAGGATGTCGGCGAGCCGTTCCGCCGCAGTCACCTCATAGTCCCACGTCCGTTTGACATACAGATGATACTCCTCCTGATGGAGGAAACCGGCTTGCAGCAGAAGAGCTTTATCGGTGCGATACCGCTGCCCGGTGAGGCTTGGCCTCACCGCTTTGCTGGCGCGGAACAGCTGCTCGTCGGTGCAGTAGGCGTCCCCGTTCTTGCCGATATCGTCCATGGCTGTGAGGATGTACTTCGCCTTTTCCTCGATCTCCCTCTTTTCGTCGTTCGTAAAAACCTTCGCCATATTGTCACCCCCCTTACGCCGCGAGGTTGACCTGCAGCTCGATGCCGAGCTGCTCGGCCAGCGCGTGCTGGATGGCGAGGCGGTCATACCAATCGGAGACCTCGCCCAGGCGGCGAATGAGGCACGACTTGTCCAGCGCCATGACCTGCTCGCACTTGGCGATGCTGGTGGCCGCAAGGCCATAGCCGCGCAGGCAGACGTGCGTCGGCAGAGTTGCTGCCTTGCGGTTGCTCGTCAGCGGTACGGCCGTGACGATGGGGCTGAAGTTGTTGGCGATGTCATTGGACACGATGACGACGGGACGGACGCCATGCTGGACATGGCCGGGTGTGACCGGCAGATTTGCGAGCCAAAGCTCCATCGTGTGAATAGCGATCTTCTTATCCATATAGTTTCCTTTCCGGCGGCTCAGGAGGCCGCCTTGCCGCATAAAATGCAGTCAAAAAGCGCCATGCAGGTCGGTACCCGCATAGCGCTTCACTACATTCATAAGGAGGTCTCATTCTACCACCACTCCCAAAATGGGGACTTGCGCAATGGATCGGAAATGGATATAATACTCCCGTAGCGTAGTTTTACTACTGTGCCGGTGCCCTAATCACCTGTGCAGGCACGTGGGAGGTCGCAACTCTCACGTGCTGCTACTTTTTAACTTGAGTATAGTATATCGTACATGTCCCCATGTGCCAAGCGTGTTCTCGGCAAATTTTGATTGGAAAGGTCGGTGCAAAAGAGATGCCGGACAAGAAGCCGCTGTCTGAAGCTCGAAAAAAGGCCAACGCCAAATACCTTTCTAAATTTACTGAAATGCGGATTCGGCTTGAGCCGGATCACTATGAGGAAATAAAGCGCCACGCTGAGTCAATGGGCGAGAGTGGCGCCGCCTTTGCAAAGCGTGCCATTGCTGAGACCATGGAGCGTGACAAGCGGGGCAAATAATCACTTCCAATAGATAAACAACAGGCAGGTATGCCGTCAGACGGCATACCTGCCTGTTGTTTTAC
>ERZ772820.2320-NODE-2320-length-13507-cov-3.291704_pt1 | contig 13507 bp, 8 predicted proteins | sample MGYA00511377_ERZ772820 | MGnify/ENA primary metagenome ERZ772820 (study PRJEB29015, sample SAMEA2737684) | human gut metagenome | biome: human gut; feature: human-associated habitat; material: faeces | place: China | collected 2012 ...
CACGATATAGTTCTGGAGCACGTATGTCTCCAAGGAGTTTTTCACAGCATCGGCAGCCAGAATCTTATCTTTCAACGGGTCGTAATTATACTTTTTATTTAATTCAGTTGCATTATTGATAAGTTTTTCAAGTTCTAACTGATACTCATAGGGGTCGGAAGTTCCTCCCGTATTGTCATACACCTTATATAAAGTATCATAAGCTTGCTTCAACTCCGATATATTTTCAGTTTCTCCCAGAGTTTTTTTAGCGGATTCTATTGTTGTCTTCAAAGTTTCCAAACTCAAAGAGATGTTCCACCTGTCGTAATAGCTTTGGGCTTTATCAATCATTTCCTGCAAGTTCCTCTTGCATTCCTCACTCTCATTTTTCCTGTCCTCTATTTTGGCATCGATGTCGCTCCACAGCTTTTCGGCAGTCTCGTTGGTAACCTGTCCTGTACGCTCTATCAAAGCCTGCAAGGCGCCATCTTCGTCGCCGTAAGTAGCCAGGCACTCTTTCAAATCGGCTATCCGCTGCTTGGCCATGCCTCTGTTCGCCGCCAATTCACAGGCTTTTTCCAATGCTGTCGTGGCAGACTTGATTTCGCTGTCTTTCACGCCCAAAGAACCGGCTCCGGCATGAACGCCTTCTGCTTGGGTTATTGCTGCCGACAAATCACTATCTTGCCAAGTCTCGTTGCCTTGTTGCGCCTCTTCAATCTTACCGTTCAAGGTAACGGCCAAATTGTCATAATAATTTTTAGACACCGCATACTTTGCATCCAAATTTGCGGCTTCTTCTGTATAAACAGACAGAATCAAAGGCAATTCGTTGAAGACATCCTTTGCATGGTTCACAGCCTCAGACAAATCCTTACGGTCTTCGCTTTCTACTATTTGCGCCAGTAACAGTTCGGCTTTCCCGATTTCTTCTTCCAGTTTATTCCTGTTTTCTGTCCGCAAAGTGTTCAAGGTTGACAAGGAATTCGTCATCTCCACCCTTATGCTGTCCAGCTCCTCGTAAGTGATATCCGCCCGCTCATTGGCCGATTTACACTTTTCAATCTGGTCGTTTACTGTCTTCCATGCCGGTGTGTCGTCATTCCTTTCGTCCTTCTTGAAATATGTATTAAGGGTATTCGTAGTTTGCGTAATGTCCGTTTTCGTCAACTCTTTCAAGTCGACCATCCGGATAGCATCCTCCAATTGATCGGAATATGTTTTGATTTTTGTCAAATTACATGTCTCGCCGTTTATCATATAATAAGAAACGGTACTGTCTTTCACCTCAATCGTCATTTCACCGAAGGCATCCTCTTTATATACCACACATGACAGCGTACCGTTTTCTGTATACGTCCATTTGTAAACTTCCGTATAGGCCTGATTTGTTTTCAGACTTTCATATGGTCCTCCACTTAAAATCGTATTCATATAGCCTTCAAGAATCCTGCTGAATTCCACCAGATAATTATTCGACTTACCTTCTGCTATTTTCAAGAAGTCAGTCAAATCCGTACCTTTACCGATCTCTTCCACCTTTTCGACGGTCAAGACCGTATTCGCTATATACTTCAGTGTGTCTGCCACCTTCGATGCATCCTCTCCAAAGTTGGATTCTATGAATATCGAATCGGTGACAACAGCATCATCATAATAGTAATTATACAACCTCAAAGCTTTCTGACAGTCTTCCTCCATTTTGTCTAAACAGACTTTTTTGGAGTTAAACTCACTGATTTTCCCATTCAGATCATTTTTGGCATCCTCGACCTCCTTAAGAGTAGCTAAATCATTAGCCAACTTTTGTGCGGCATTCTCATAAGCTTCTTTCAAAGCACCATCCCTGTCTTTGTTAACTTCTGCTTCAGACATCAATTTCTCCAAGGCTTCTTTGGCTTGTTCCAAAGCCTCAGTGTCATCAGCAGGCGATGCCTCGGCAGGAGTCATGTTTTCGACTCGCGGCCACTCTTGCGGCCCTGTTCGCAACCATGCCCCGTTTGTCCAGGCCCATAAGACTCCGCCCGAGACCAACATGAAGCATGCTGTAGTAACTGTTTTCTTCATTCTCATTTTTTACATTTTTGATTTTTAGGTTTGTTCATTCCTTACCATACTTCAGAGGCAATCATGCATTGCATGCAAATCTCATCGTCTCCACTACGACATACTGCCGCATCTACATTAAATCACATTTTTCTTTCATTCGACATAATTAAAATTATTCAATAAAAAATACCTTGTATCCGCTATCAAAACCAGATTGTGCTACAGTCGTGGTAGTACAACCTGTTCCAAAACGAATCGGGGCGCTATTATCCCCCTTATTAATTTATTTTAAAATTATATTTTTTAAAGAGTTTAATGAAAAATAAAACAACCTATTTCTATCTCAAACGGAAGAAATAAGACTAACATACCTTAAAAAGCAGGATTACGACAAACATATACACTTAAAATAGCTATATTTGTATAGAATAAAATTTATATCTAATAACTATGGCTACTTTTTCTCTTTTTAATCGATTTCATCGGAAAATTAAGAGTTTTTTTGGAGGATATATAGAACACAATCATATAGACTACCAACGCCTATTAGTATATGTATACTTCGTGATAACGACGTATCTACTTATATTTTTCACCTTATTCAAGGGGTTTAGTGCAAAAACGGCCTTCTCGGCCTACATACAGATGGGGGTTTGTATCCCTTCATTATTAATATTCATACTGTTCCTAACACATAAATTCACACTGAAGCAAGCCTTATGCACTCACTTAGTATTATGTAATTCTTTCAATATTTTCCAAATGATTTTCTTGGCATACAACAATGAAGATAACCTTCCCTTTGTGGTTGTGCATACGGTCATACAAACCGTACTACTCTTTCTCTCACTGATTTCTTATTTAAAATTCTATCCTTTGTTCATCGCTTCATCCACTATAATATCCCTCTGGATATGTTGTATAATTACTGACATTCCTACATTGAACGACATATTCTGGATCATAGCGGTATTTCTTATTATTATAGTCCTTTTAGGCAACAGGCTTGTCAAGCTCATAAATGAACTCAGCCATACCAATAAACAACTTGTTGCAACCCAATATGAAGTATTCTCGCTTTTGGACTTAGACAAATCCGCACTAACCAGCTTGTTGGAACTGGCTGAAAACAAGAAACTGTCCTCCGAAGAAATAAACGGCCTGATGGATGGATTAATAGATAAGAAAAACATGCCGGACATCAAACAGCATATCTCGGAATGGTACACCCACTCCCAAAACAAGAAAAATATCATTGCCCAAAAGTTACCCATGTTATCTGAAACCCAGCAAGAAATATGCCGCCTTATTTTAGAAAACCATTCAACCGGAAACATTGCCAAAACATTAGGTAAAAGCCCGTCAAACATCACATGCCAACGTTCCAAAATACGCGCCAAACTCCATTTAAAAAAAGAAGAGAACCTGAAAACCGTATTACAGGAACGAATACAGAAGAGAATTTAATAACTTTCATTAAACCGATATGGAGAAACAAAAAAACAATAAACTGCATCGCCAACTCTTCGTAAGTCTCAGACACCATGTAGGTGATTCATTCATCGAGAAGCAAAGACTGCTCATATATATATATGTGAGTATAGGAGGAGGGTTATTACTGATACTAAACCTTATAGGACTATCAGGCCCCATGGGAAAATATTATTTCATAGCTAACAGTATCAATTTGTTCTTCATAACCTTTTTACTATTGGCTTTTCTACGCAAATACATAAATTTGGAAAACGCTGTTATCGGCCTTATGTCAGTATGCCAACTGTTTTGCATATCAGAAATGCTATTTATAACTTTTACTCTACAAAACTATGCCATACTTATTATAGGTAACATGATTCTGCTCATAGGCATTATCTTTCTCTCTACTCTCAGCCATTTAAAACCGTCTATCATTTCGATACAAACCCTGATATCGCTAATTGTTTATACCATCTGTTGCTTTACCCTGAACGACTCTATCCAGCCTCGTACTTATGGCGTATTGGTAATAACTTTTATTCTTTCCGGATTTTTAGGATACCACCTGACTAGAAAACTCACATCCATCACACAAATAAACAACAACTTGGAGCAGATACAAAAGGAAATGATATCCCTATTCAATATTGACAAGAATCATATCAATCATTATATCCGGCAATCACACACACAAGGATTGACAGAACAGCAAACCAACCAATATCTGAAAATCTTATTAGAAAACCAAGGCACACCAAGACAAAAAAGTATAGAAAACCATATAGCAAAATGGCACGAACAAACCCGAATAGACTATCAGAACATCAAATCCTTCTTTCCGGAATTGTCTCCTTCTGAACAGGAAATCGCTACTTTGATACTAAAAGGATACCAACTTAAAGAAATCTGTAGCCTGACCGACAAAAAGGAATCTAATGTCAATTGCCAACGCTCCAACATACGCAGAAAATTACAAATTCCTCCCGAAAAGAAACTACGCCACGCCCTGCTGCAAACAATCACACAAAAAACTATTTTCCACCCACAATCTTCTTAATGCCATCCAACTTATTCAAAGCCTCCATAGGAGTTAAGTTATTGATGTCGAGATGCAATATCTCGTCCCGGATTTGGCACAGCACTGGGTCGTCCAGTTGGAAGAAGCTGAGCTGCACGCCGTTGTCCGCCTGCATGACCTGCTTTGCCCCACGGCTGTTTTTCATCACATCCTTGCTGTTGGCAGATTCCAGTTCCTTCAATATGGTATTCGCCCGCGACACGATGCTCTTCGGCATGCCGGCCAATTTGGCCACGTGGATACCGAAGGAGTGCTCGCTTCCGCCCCGTTCCAACTTACGCAGGAAGATGACTTTCTGGTCCACTTCGCGCACCGACACGTTATAGTTCTTCACGCGGGGATACAACTTCTCCATCTCGTTCAGCTCATGGTAATGCGTGGCGAAGAGCGTCCTTGCCCTCCCTTTTTTATTTTCATGGATGTATTCCACGATAGCCCACGCGATGCTGATACCATCGTACGTAGACGTGCCACGCCCTAATTCGTCGAAAAGCACCAAGCTGCGCGAGGATATGTTATTCAGGATATTGGCTGCCTCGTTCATTTCCACCATGAACGTACTCTCGCCCATGGAAATATTGTCGCTTGCTCCCACACGGGTGAATATCTTGTCCACCAATCCGATATGGGCAGATTCGGCCGGAACGAAGCAACCTATCTGAGCCATAAGCGTAATCAAGGCCGTCTGGCGCAACAGGGCTGACTTACCGGCCATGTTCGGACCCGTAATGATAATGATTTGTTGTTTCTCCGTGTCCAGATAGACATCGTTGGCAATATATTGTTCTCCTACCGGCAACTCCTTTTCAATCACCGGATGACGCCCTTGTTTGATGTCCAGCACATCGTCGTCTTGAATCACCGGACGGATATAACGGTTGTCTTGTGCCACTTGGGCAAAAGACAGCAAGCAGTCCAACCGTGCCAGTAAATTGGCGTTAATCTGAATGGCCGGTGTGAATTCGGCCAAGGCCAACACCAGGTCATTATACAATTTCGTCTCGAGCACCAGGATTTTATCCTGTGCGCCCATAATCTTTTCCTCGTATTCCTTAAGTTCCTGGGTAATGTAACGCTCGGCATTCACCAGCGTCTGCTTGCGTATCCAATCGGCAGGCACTTTGTCCTTATGCGTATTCCGCACTTCCAAATAATACCCGAAGACATTGTTATAGGAAATCTTCAGGCTCGGGATTCCGGTGAGTTCCGTTTCCCTTTGCTGTATCTTCAGCAGATAATCCTTACCTTCAAAAGCTATATGGCGAAGCTCATCCAATTCCCGGTCTACTCCTTCGGCTATTACTCCCCCCTTGTTGACCAACAAAGGTGGGTCGTTCTGTATTTCGCGGGCTATGCGGTCGCGGATGGAAGCACATAGGTTCAACTGCTCTCCTATCCTCTTCAAAGTCTCGTCCGAAGCATGCTCGCAAGCTATCTTAATCGGTTCGATGGCTTGTAAGGCCACTTTCAGTTGCACCACATCGCGCGGCGACACCCGTCCTACGGAAACCTTGGAAATGATGCGTTCCAAATCGCCCATCAGATGCAACTGGTCGCTAATCAGTTCCTTAAACTCCGGTTCGCGGAAAAAGTAATCCACCACATCCAAACGCTCGTTGACCGGTTTTTCGTCTTTCAACGGAAACAATATCCAACGGCGCATCAAGCGGGCGCCCATCGGGGTAATCGTGCGGTCTATCACGCCCAACAGAGAATTACCACCGTCTACCATGGAATTCAACAACTCCAGATTGCGCACCGTGAATTTATCCAAACGGACGTAACGTTCTTCTTCGATACGCGAAATGGACGTGATATGCCCGATCTGGCTGTGCTGGGTCATTTCTAAATATTGCAGAATCACGCCTGATGCCACGATGCCGCATTTCAAATGGTCGATGCCGAAGCCTTTCAGATTTTTCACTTCGAAGTGTTTCAGCAGCTTTTCCGTAGCCGAACGTTCGGAAAAGACCCAGTCGTCCAACTCGAACGTAAAAAACTTTGTTCCGAAATTACCCTCAAACATATTCCGTTTTCCACGCTCGAAAAGCACTTCTTTCGGTGAAAAATTCCCCAAGAGTTTGTCTACATATTCAGACGTACCCTCTGCCGTGAGAAACTCTCCCGTGCTGATATCCAAAAAGGCTACGCCGCAAACATTCTTATTGAAATGTACGGCAGCAAGGAAATTGTTTTCCTTGTAACTCAATACATTGTCATTCATTGAAACTCCGGGAGTCACCAACTCCGTAATCCCCCGCTTCACCAATGTCTTGGTCAGCTTAGGGTCTTCCAACTGGTCGCAAATGGCCACACGCCGCCCTGCCCGGATGAGTTTAGGCAAATACGTATCCAAAGCATGGTAAGGGAAGCCGGCCATTTCCACCGGTTCGCCGTTCCTTCCGCCATTGCTACGTTTTGTCAAGGTAATACCCAATATTTCAGAAGCAACGACAGCATCCTCACAATAAGTTTCATAGAAATCCCCACAGCGGAACAACATGATCGCATCGGGGTGTTTCGCTTTCAAATCATAAAATTGCTTCATCATCGGGGTCAACCCTTCTTTTGCCATAATCGTTAACTTTTTAGAATCAACCACAAAAATACGATTATTTTTTCTGATTTGAAACGGATGATTCTGTTTTTCTACAAGATACAAAAAACGGGACAACCCTCAGATCACAAGAGGAAAGCCCCGACAAACAAATCTTTAATCTCTCAAAATTTTTCTCATAAACAATAAACGAACTATTCGTTTGCTTTTCCTATTAAACTACTGCTTCACGCAGTCCTATGCTCAACATTATACTGTAACAATCTTTTTTACCTCAATCTAATACCTAATCTATTGCATCTCACGATGCTTTCAATATCGTCTCTTGTTTTAAGACAATGCAAAGTTACGCGATATTCCTGAAAGATGCATACTTTCAGACGTAATATTCTCATGAAACCTTTTTTTCTTGATTTACGTCAAGGAATATCCTGAAAATATTCGCTGCGACCTGTAAAATCCGTATCTTTGTTTCCACGAAAATAGGAGGTGGCTCGGCAAAGACAAATCAGAAAACTGCATTTTCATTTGTCTCTGCGCTCGCCTTTCACTATCTTTGCACCTTATTATAAAAAGAAAAGAGCATGAAAAAGATAGAAGTCTCTGAACTTACGGAGAATTTTTTCGAAACGATCAGCAAAGAATGGATGTTAGTCTGTGCTGGCGATGCCAACCGATATAACATGATGACCGCATCATGGGGCGGAATAGGGTGGTTATGGAACAAACCTGTAGCTTTCGTATTCATTCGTCCCGAACGCTATACTTTTGAATTTACGGAAAACAACGACTTCATGACGCTCTCTTTCTTGGGGAAATCGCCCAAGGCGCGTGAAGTATATAACTTGTGTGGTTCAAAATCCGGACGGGATATAGACAAAACACTCGAAAGCGGACTCACGCCATATCCCCTTGAAGACGGCAAATGTGTGACTTTTGAACAGGCACGATTCGCTTTGGCCTGCAGGAAGTTGTATGCCGACAATCTGGCTCCCGAAGCTTTCCTCGACCCGTCGCTCAACGAAAGATGGTACGGTAAACAAGGCGGTTATCACAAAATGTATATTGTGGAAATCACCGGCGCGTGGATAAACATGCATCACTCTATAAACGGATTAAAATAAAAATATCAATATATAACATGGAATACAATTTTAGAGAAATAGAGCCGAAATGGCAGAAATATTGGGTGGAGCATCAGACTTACAAGGTTTTGGAAAACAAAGACAAGGAGAAATTCTACGTGCTCAACATGTTTCCTTACCCCAGTGGTGCAGGACTTCATGTAGGACATCCGCGTCCGTATACGGCGATGGATACGCACGTTACAAACGTCTGCAAGGATTTAACGTATTGAATCCCATGGGATACGATGCTTACGGACTTCCGGCCGAGCAATATGCCATACAGACGGGGCAACACCCGGCCGTTACCACGGCGGCCAATATCAACCGCTACCGTGAACAGTTGGACAAGATTGGTTTTTGCTTCGACTGGGATAGGGAAGTACGTACTTGCGACCCGGCCTATTACCATTGGACGCAATGGGCTTTCCAGAAGATGTTCGACAGTTATTATTGCAATGACAGGCAGCAAGCACGCCCTATTGAAGAACTGATAAAGGCATTTGATAAAAATGGTACGGAAGGCTTGAACGTGGCTTGTAGCGAGGAACTGCGGTTCACTGCCGACGAATGGAAAGCCATGGACGAAAAGAAACAGCAGGAGACACTCATGAATTACCGCATCGCCTATTTGGGCGAAACGATGGTGAATTGGTGTCCGAAACTCGGTACGGTATTGGCCAACGACGAGGTTGTGGACGGCGTGAGCGAACGTGGAGGTTATCCCGTCGTTCAGAAAAAGATGCGCCAATGGTGCCTGCGTGTCAGTGCATACGCCCAACGCTTATTGGATGGATTGGACACGGTGGAGTGGACGGATTCATTGAAAGAAACGCAACGCAACTGGATAGGGCGCTCTGAAGGCACGGAAGTGCAATTCAAAATAAAAGACAGCGATAAGGAATTCACGATCTTTACCACACGGGCCGACACCATGTTCGGCGTCACCTTCATGGTATTGGCTCCCGAAAGCGAATGGGTACCGGAAGTTACGACCGAAGCCCAGAAGGCAGAAGTGGAAGCTTATCTCGATGCCACCAAAAAACGTACGGAACGCGAACGTATCGCCGACCGCCGCGTAACCGGCGTGTTCTCGGGTTCGTATGCCGTCAACCCTTTCACGGGCGAAAACATCCCCATTTGGATAAGCGATTACGTGTTGGCCGGCTACGGGACAGGAGCCATCATGGCCGTACCGGCACATGACAGCCGTGACTATGCCTTTGCCAAACATTTCAACTTGCCTATCATTCCGTTGGTGGAAGGTTGCGATGTAAGTGAAGAAAGTTTCGATGCCAAAGAAGGAATCGTAACCAATTCGCCACGCGCCGGAGTGACTCCCTATATTGATTTCTCGCTCAACGGACTGACCGTCAAGGAAGCCATTGCAGCCACAAAAGAATATGTCAAAACGCATGGATTGGGTAGGGTAAAGGTAAACTACCGCTTGCGCGATGCCATTTTCAGCCGCCAACGCTACTGGGGCGAACCGTTCCCTGTATATTACAAAAATCAAATGCCTTACATGATTCCCGAAGATTGCCTGCCGTTGGAATTATCGGAAGTCAGCAAATTCCTCCCCACGGAAAGCGGGGAACCGCCATTGGGACATGCCACGAAATGGGCATGGGATACCGTAAACCGTTGCGTGACGGAAAACTCACGTATCGACCACCAAACGGTTTTCCCGTTGGAACTGAACACCATGCCGGGATTTGCGGGCAGTTCTGCCTATTATCTCCGGTACATGGACCCGAAAAACGACCATGCACTGGTAGACAAGGACGTGGATGCTTACTGGCAAAACGTAGACTTGTACGTAGGCGGTACGGAACACGCTACCGGCCATCTGATTTACAGTCGTTTTTGGAACAAATTCCTGCACGACTTGGGTTACAGTTGCAAAGAAGAACCGTTCCAAAAGCTCATCAACCAAGGCATGATACAGGGACGGAGTAACTTTGTGTATCGTATCAAAGACACCAACACGTTCGTCTCGCTAAACCTGAAAGACCAATACGACACTACGCCCCTGCATGTGGATGTCAATATCGTATCGGGCGACATGTTGGACATCGAAGCTTTCCGTAACTGGCGGCCGGAGTATCACGATGCGGAATTTATTCTGGAAGACGGCAAATACATTTGCGGATGGGCCATTGAAAAAATGAGCAAAAGTATGTTTAATGTGGTCAATCCGGACATGATAGTAGAGAAGTTCGGAGCCGACACGCTCCGCCTGTATGAAATGTTCCTCGGTCCGGTGGAACAAAGCAAACCTTGGGACACCAACGGCATCGACGGCTGTCATCGTTTCCTGAAGAAGTTCTGGGCCTTGTTCTACGACCGCACCGGTAATTTCCTGCCCACAGAAGGGGAAGACAGCAAGGAAGCACTGAAATCGTTGCACAAGCTTATCAAGAAAGTCACCGCGGACATCGAAGCTTTCTCTTATAACACCTCTATCAGTGCATTTATGATTTGCGTGAATGAACTTTCTCAGCAAAAATGCCATAACTGGGACATTCTTCGCACGTTGGTCATCCTCATGGCTCCCTTTGCTCCGCATATTGCAGAAGAATTGTGGCATGCTCTGGGAGAAGCAAATAGCGTATGCGATGCCGAATGGCCGGAATGGAAGGAAGAGTACCTGACGGAAGACAGCATGAAACTGAGCATTTCCTTCAACGGGAAAACCCGTTTCACACTGGATTTTCCCGCAGATGCCGACAATGCTTCCATCGAAAAGACGGTACTGAATGACGAACAAACCCAAAAGTACACGGAAGGCAAGCAAATCGTCAAGGTCATTATCGTACCGAAGCGCATCGTAAATATAGTATTAAAATAGTGTCAAACCTTTTGGAGACTACTTGTTTTTCAAGTAGTCTCTTATATAGAAATCTTTGTATTCAATAAATATGAAATACTCAAAAGAAGATATTTGGCAAGAAACCAAAGATTACATTAGTCTTTTTATAGGACTTACTATTTACGCGTTAGGATTCACCGCTTTTATCTTACCTTACCAAATTACAACCGGTGGATTATCCGGTGTATCCGCTATCATATACTACGCCACAGGTTTTCCTGTACAATATACTTATTTCTTGGTTAACGCAGCCTTATTTATCGCTGCCATCAAAATTTTAGGCTTCCGTTTCTGTTTAAAAACGATTGTAGGTACATTGGCCCTGACATTCGAATTCGACCTTTTCCAAAAACTTTTGTCTGACGAAAGCGGACAACTTCCTATGATTCTGGGAGATCAGACTTTTATGGCCTGTGTACTTGGAGCTTGCTGCGAAGGAGTAGGGCTCGCCATTGTCTTTTTAAGTAATGGTAGTACAGGAGGAACTGATATCATAGCTGCCATTGTCAACAAATACCGCGACATCAGTTTAGGACGCGCACTTATGTTTTGCGATATTGCCATCGTATCTTCCAGCTATTTTGTATTTCACGAATCGCAAAAGGTAGTATTCGGATTTTGCGTACTCATCATTTCCATGATTATGTTGGACTATTATATGAACAGTGCACGCCAATCCGTACAGTTTCTTATTTTTTCCAACAAATATGACGAGATAGCGGAAGCCATAGGCAAACAACTCGACCGAGGAGTCACTATTCTTAACGGGGAAGGCTGGTACAGCAAGGAACCGAGGAAGGTATTGGTTGTTTTGGCTAAACGACGTGAAGGTATAGAAATATTCCGTCTCATTCACCGTATCGACCCCAAAGCCTTTGTTTCGCAAAGTAATGTAGTAGGTGTCTATGGAGAAGGATTCGATAAATTAAAAATAAAATAACGGAACATGAAAAAACGACTTGTTTTTGCCACAAACAACGCCCATAAATTGGAAGAAATAAGAGCTATCTTAGGTAATAGTATCGAAATATTAAGTCTTGCCGACATCCATTGTCATGCCGACATTCCCGAAACAGCCGATACTCTTGAAGGCAATGCCCGACAAAAGTCACGGTACGTATACGAACATTATGGGTTAGATTGTTTTGCCGATGATACCGGACTGGAAGTAGAAAGCCTTGGAGGGGCACCGGGCGTGTATTCCGCACGTTATGCCGACGGACAAGGACATGACTCTCAAGCCAACATGAATAAACTCCTGAAAGAAATGGAAGAAAAAAATGATCGAAAAGCACAATTTCGCACCATTATCTCGTTAATAGAAAAAGGAGAAGAAAGGCAGTTCGAAGGAATTGTGAAGGGACAAATTACCAGAGAAAAAAGAGGAGAATCCGGATTCGGCTACGATCCTATCTTTCAACCCGACGGTTATGAAACCACATTCGCCGAATTGGGTAGCGACATCAAGAACCGCATCAGCCACCGCGCACGTGCAGTAGCTGCCCTCTGTGATTATCTTACAAAAGAATCTTAAACTTAAAAATCGGATTTTATGAAGAAATATATTTTATGGCTTATCGTCTTTATAGGTTGTACGACTATTTCGTTCGGACAGGCTATAGGTTCTTGGAAAGCTTATCCGGCATTGCAAATATCTACTTATAATATACCGGTAGGACATAAAGTATATTCTCTTTGTAATGGAAATCTTTTCAGTTACAATACCGAAGATACGGAAGTCTACGTGTTCGATAGACTTAACGGATTGCACGACACCAAAATACAATTCATACGATATAGCAACGCAAGCCAAAAGCTTATTCTTGTATATGAAAACGGAAACATAGACTTAATCTATCCGGACAATGAGGTGGTCAACATGAAGCAGTTAAAAGACAAAAACTATTCTAACCTCATCATCAATAATGTTTCCGTAGTAAACGAAAAAGCATATATATGCACGAACTTTGGTATAGTCGTGGTGAATACGGATAAAGAAGAGTTCGAAGCTACATACGACTTAAATTTGAACGTATACAGTTGTACGGCAGATGCACATTACATCTACCTTTGTTGTTCGGAAAACGGTTTCAACATAGGCGACTTGAACCTTAACTTATTGGATAAAAACAATTGGAAGCACACCAGCACTAACTTCTTCCACGAACTTACATTCTTCAAAGGTAAACTGATTGGGTATAACAAGAGTACAGGGTTATTCACCATCGACCAACAATATTATACAACCACAGCCTTGGTAAAAGGAGGCTATTCATTTTTTTCTAGCTCCGAAGACGTCATGCTCACCGGAAACTCTTCCCATATTTATCTGTTCAACAACGTCACAGACAAACAGGAAATCAAACAAG
>ERZ772820.2343-NODE-2343-length-13406-cov-10.481088_pt1 | contig 13406 bp, 7 predicted proteins | sample MGYA00511377_ERZ772820 | MGnify/ENA primary metagenome ERZ772820 (study PRJEB29015, sample SAMEA2737684) | human gut metagenome | biome: human gut; feature: human-associated habitat; material: faeces | place: China | collected 2012 ...
TTCCCTTGCTCGTCGTAATCGCCATGGTTCACCTCACGTCGTCGTAATGTACAGAATGCCGTTCGAAAGCTGGAACCGCGCGCCGATGGGTCCCGTATCCCCCTTGTCGCCCTTTTCGCCCCTGTCCCCTTTCACGCCCGGCTCGCCGCGCTCGATGCCCAGCGTCAGCACGAGCTTCCCCTCGCTGTCTGCCATCTGCGCCGTGCTTCCGCTGCCGTATTCCCGCGTCTGCGCCTGAATGTTCATGTTCGCCAGCCGCTGCGCCTGCGTGTTCGCCGACAGCGCCGCCGTGCTCGCCGCCGTTCCGGCCTTCTGCGCCGCTTCCGCCTGCGTCTTCGCGCCCTCCGCCGCCGCGTTCGCCTCCGAAATCGCCGTGTTCATCTTCGAGAGCGTCAGGTTGATTTCCGTCACCAGCGCGTCCCATGCGTTACCTTGGCTGGGCGTGACCTGCGTGCTCGGCGCGGGGCGGCTGATGGGCGTAAAGCTCCCCTCGTAGCAGGTTTTCGCCCGCGATTCCCCATCTGTCGCGCCATAGCTCACATAGACGAATACCTTCACCGCGCCGCTTCTGGTCAGATACACGTCCGGGATATCCGCCGTCCAGCAGCCCGTTTCCGCGTCAAAGGACGCGATGCGCGTTTCCGTCTGGCTGTCCCCCGCGTAGCCGTATTGCGCCTGCACCGTCACCACGTCCCCCGCGAGGAAGTCGTCCATTTCGGCCAGCTCGTCCGGGGTCGGCAGCCCGCGCATCCTGAGCCGCTGCCCCGTGTCGTATTGGTAAACCCCGGCAATGGCCGCGCTCTTGTGCGTCTTGGATTCAAAATTGGCCTCGATCATCTGATTTCGCCCGCCTCCTTCTTCCGCCTGATCAGCTCGGTCAGCACCTGCTTTTTCGCCGTTTTCTGCATGTCCCGAACCGCTTCCATCCTTTCTTCGTCGCTCATTCGTTCCCATCTGCTTCCGCTCATCATCGCGCGCAGGCCGATTGTGTCCCTGCCGCTTCCGTTAAAGAGCGTGTCCGCGTAGGTGCTGTTCGCCCAGCGCTTTTCCTCGTCCGTCAGGCGGATTTTGAATCCCTCGTACTGGTTAAACCCGACCTTGCCCACCCTGAGTTCCTTGGCCAGCGTCTTGGTGATGCTCACCTCGTACTTGCTCGCGCTGACCATCTCGCCCGGCAGGAAGCTCGTTTCCCCTGTCCGATAGCTCAGGTCGAGCAGCGTGTCCAGCGCCGCGTCGTTCTTTTCGCCCAGCGTCGTCCACGGGGTCGCAAAAGCGTTGAGGAAATGCAGCGCCGCGTTTTGGCTTTCCTGTCCCCAGTTGTAATAGCCGTTTTGCAGCGTCGTGTCGCCCGTGATGTCTGTCTTGACCGGCAGCGTCTGCCGCAGAAGCGGCCAGTTCTGGATGATTTGACGGTTGAGGAATTGCTTCACCGCGTTTTGGCTGTACACGTCCCGCACATAGGGGTCTGTCACCTTGGCCAGCGCGCGAATCGCCGAAGGGGTCAGGCGGCTCGCCTGATTCTCCGCGATGTTCTCGACAATGTTGCTCGCAATGCCTGCCGCGTCGTTGTAGCCGCTGAACAGCGCGCTGAACCCGGAAAGGAACGAGTTGTCAAACAACTGGTTGCCCGTTTCCAGCGCCGAGCCGTAGAGCACCGTTCCGATCAGCGACGGAACGTTCACGTCGTCGCCCATCTCTTCAAGCGCCCACGCGATCTTCGCGCCGATGTACAGGGGCCCGCTCGAAGGCTGCGCAAAGTCAAGCGGGATTTCCCAGTCGCCCAGCTTGAAATATGTGCTGTAACTCCTGCCCTGCGCCTTGCGGATCACGCCCCGTCTCTTGTCTTCCTCGTCCTCGCGTCCGGGCTGAATCGCGCCGAGGCTGGCCAGCAGCGCGCCGACGATGGCCACGCCGGTTCCCGTCAGGCCGCGCCCGAGGTTCATCACAAACTTTCGCTGGTCAAAGTTCGCGCCGCCGTTGCGCTTGCCGTCCCATAGGCCGTATTGGATGATTGCCCTCGCCAGTCCGATGGGGCTGTACTGCATCATGCGGCTTGCGACGTTTGTCGGCGTTTTGAGGAAGGGCATTATGCTCGTAATCATAAGGTCGATCATCGGGCTTTTCCGCCGCGCGCCGTTGATGGCGTTGGCGATTTTGTTGTCCTCCTGAAAAACGCGCTCCGTCGCGCGAACCGCCGCTTCCGTCTTCATTTCCTCAAGCGTCATGTCGCGCAGGACTTTGACCTCGCGTCCGTCTACGCGCTGCGTATCGGGGATTTTCGTTCCCAGACGCTTGATGACGGCCAACTCCTCCGTGTAGCATTGCTCCCAGAACGGACGGTCGCCCACCTGCATGGCAAAATCCACGATGTTCTTGTAGGCTTGCAGCCATTCGTTGTTGAAGGTGCGGTTGTTGTGGTTCAGGTCAAAGCCGCTTCCGTGGCCGGTGTCCGCATGCGTCACGAAATAGTCCACCATCGTCTGTCCGATCTCGCCGTCAAACGCTTCCCGGCCTGCCGCCCGCTCCGCGCGGTTCGGCGCGTCCGTCGTTCGGTTGCCCGTCCGTTTGGTGATAAACGCCTCTTCAATCGCGCCGCCGATCTTCTCGCTCGCCAGCTCCAGCGGGCGAATGAGAACGTTACTGGTAATGTTCTTGATCCACGTCTTCGTGCCGGACAGCATGTTGGTATATCCAAGGGCATTGACCTTTCCCATCATGCTGTCCTGTACGACGTTGGCCTGCGCGTTATAGACGCGCTGCAGCGCCGTTTTGCCCTCCGTCGTCACCGGCATGCCCTCAAGGTCTGCGCCCTCGGCATAGAGGAATGTGCTCATCTGCCCCGCGATGTAGTTCAGGTCGGCTTCCGTCACCACCGCAAGCCCCTGTTTCATCGCTTCGAGCTGCTGGCAGAGCGTCAAAAGCCCGTCGCCGCGCACATTGTTGTCCGTTGCCAGAATGGCCGCCAGCATGCGTTCCTTCACGGTCGCATAGCTGTATGTGTCGCCGACCAGCTTTGTCCCGTTAAGGCCGTATTGGTCAATGAGTTCCGTCTTCCAGCTTTCAAGCGGCATGTTCCACGGATTGTCATAGCTCACGTCGGAAGGCAGCTTGTCAATCTGCCGCTGAATCAGCTCCGCCGCCGTATAGACCTTTTCGAGCACCGGCGGCAGCGGTCTTTCAACAAAATTGCCCTGCGTTTTGTCGCTGCTTCTCTGCTGTCTGTCGCGCCATCCCTTCACCGGCGCTTGGCTGCCGACGGGGATATCGCCATCCGCCAGTCCCTTTTTCGCGTTGGCGTGGTCGGCTTTCTTCGCCGCTTCCACCAGCGCGCCCTCCGCAGTCAGTTTTCCGATGATCTGTCTGGCCTGCAGCGCCTGACCGGCATTTGTGCCCTGCTCGTCATAGGCCTTCGCGATCACATAGGCCGTCGTTATCAGCCCTTCGTTCTGCGCCCGGATGCAGGCCACAGCCGCCGCCGCGTGGTCGTCTGCCGTCCATTTGTCCCGCGCCAGCAGGTCGTTCACCACCGCGTCAATGCCGCGCGCGTTGATATCGTCGTTCGCCCGCTGCACCTGCTCCCGGTTGGTCACGGTCTCGTACTGGTCTCCGCGAAGGAATTTTTTCACGCTGTCGGTCAGCGTGTCGAGCGCTTGCGCTGTCTGGTTGCCGAATTGTCGCGGGGCGACGGCATATTCTACGTCTTTTGGCATATCATAGGGATTGACGCTGGTGTCATTTTGTGTTACACTAGTGTCAGAAAGAGATGCAGCACGGCTATCGTGTGGGGCGCTTTGACGTCCGGCGGTACGCTGCATCTCTTTTTTTGTCATTCCGACAAAATCATAGAGCAGCATTGAGCCGTCTTTCTTCGTCCCAACGACTACATCCGCGTCATACATCTGGCCGCCAACCTCAAGCTGAACCTTCCCACGTCCAAAGTCCACGATATTATCCGTCCGTTCGTGCGCAGGTTTTTCGCTGACGTAATCGGTCGATGCCTGCAAAATCTCGTCCGCGTTATTTGCCGCGCGCATCTTGTCGGAGTATACGTCTGACTGATTGCGTTTAAGCCACATCGTATCTTTCGAATTGGTGATTTCATTTCGAGATTTGCCGGTGATCTGAATCTGATTGCTCCCGACGGTTACGCCGTTCGGGAATTTTTCTTTCAGCGCCCGCTTGACAGTTCTTGCCCAGTCCTTTTGAGGAACGCCCGCAAGAATGTCCTCTTCAACCGAAACGACGGGCTTTCCCTTTTCATCCCGTCTGATGGCATATTCCATCTCCGTCTGTTGTCCGCGCGTGACCTCCCGCTCTATGGGCGCGGTCTTTCCGAACAGTTCAACGGTCGCGTCCTCGCCGCCCATGCCCTTTTTCCACGTTCCGGCTTCCAGAATGGCCTGCCTGAGCGCTTCCCGCGCCCTGACCAGCGCCTCGTAGTTTTCTATCGCCGCGCCGCCTGCCCTTTGGGCTTTGCGTCGGGCTAGAAACTGCGTCAGCTTGTTGTAGACCCGAATCGGGAAGGACTGCTTCGCGCCCAGCAGGTCATACACCAGCGTCTCGCTGCCCGTCCTGCCCCATGCGCCAAGAGAAGCCATCAGCTTTTCCGTCGCCGCGGCGGCCAGCTCCTTGTTCACGTCGCAGGGGAGACCCGCATCCTCATAGGTCTTGCGGATTTCCGCCGCGTCTCTGTCCATCGCCTCTGTATCGCCGCGATAGGCCGCTTCCAGCGCCGCCTTTTCGTAGGCCGCATAGTTCTTCGTGCTCTCGATGTAGTGCGTCAGCTCGTGCATGACCACCTGTCGCATCTGCTCGCCCGCGCCGATTCGGCTTGAAAGAATCAGCCGCCCGTTTTTTCGGTCGTAGAAGCCGCGAACCTTGTCTGCCAGCGGCATGACGATCAGCTCAAGCCCCGTCTTCTGTTTCAGGCTGCTGGCGAGCTTCTGCGTCACCGGGTCAAGGTTACCGCGCGAAACATCGGCGTTCAGATAGTCTTCCGCGCCGACCTTGCCAATGCTGGCCTCCATCCCGCCCAGCTTGCCTTTCAGCTCGCCGCTCCTGTCCAGCAGATTCAGAATTTCCGTCTCCGGGTGCGCGCTCGCCTCGTCCATCCGTCCGGGGATTCGCGCCGCCAGTTCGCGGAAAAAGCCGCTGTCAAGGTCAACGTCCGCGCTCTTGCGGTTGACGCGGAACTGTGTGCCGTATTGGCGGTTCACCTGCGCGATTGTCCGCAGCCCCGTCGTGTGCAGCACCTCGGCAATCTGCTGTTCGTTCAGCCAGATGCGCTTGTTGCGAATGTCCCTCACCACCGGGGCGATCTCGTCCATCTCGCTCTGTGTCTGCTCCCGCTCGATCTGCCTTTGATATTCTTCCTGCGCCTGCTGCTCCCGCGCGGCGTTTTCCGCTTCCGCCTTTCGGCGCGCCTCGTAGGCCTCCGGGTTTTGCAGCGCTTCCCGGCGGTCGTAAAGCGAAACCAGCCGCTCGCCGATCTCGGTCATCCGCGCGTCGAGCTGGCTAAGCGTTTCCGCGTCCATCCCCATGGATTCCGCTTCCGTATAGCTCTGCGTCGCCGCGTAGAATTCTTCCTCCGCCGCCTGCTGCTGCGCGTCGAGCTGCGCAATCTCGTTGTCAATGGCCTGCATCCGCGCTTCCCGGTCGTCCAGCATGGCTTCCCGCGCCGCCGCGTCCTCCGCGATGACGGCCTTCCTGCCCGCCTGTCTCGCCTCTGCCAGCCGCTGTGCCGCCGCCTGCTGCATTTCGTCCGCTCTGCGCGCGGCGACTGCGCCCTGCTCGTTCGCGGTTTTCTGGTTTTCGCCCATGCGCACGCGCGCCTCGGTCATTTCCTTCTGCCGCGTCAGGTCGCCGCGCATCACCGCGTCGCTCGCTTCCGTGAATTGCGCCCGGCTGTTGTCCGCCGCCGTCTGCGCCGCTTCCGCCTGCGCGCGCGCCTCGTCGGCCTGCTGCTTGGCCTTTGCCGCGTGCGCCGCGCTTCCGCGCTCGTCCTTCCCGCTGATGATCTCTTCGGCAACGGCCTTGCTTTCCTTCTGCTGTCGCGCATAGTCGTTGAGCAGCGCGCAGGCCTGCTCGTCGCCCAGCGTCTTTGTCACGTCCAAGATGACGTTCTCTACGTCCGTCCGCTTGCCGTTCATCAGGTCTTGCGCCGCCTTCACGCCGCGCAGCGTGCCCACGCCGCTTCCCACCGCGCTGGACAGGGAGAACAGCACCGCGCCGATGGCGTTCTCCACCGCGCCGCTGACAACGCCCTCCGCCGCGCCCTTCACGTCAAGGTTCTTGGGATTCAGCAAGTTCAGCGCCATATTCAGGCCGTCCGTGAACGTGATGTCCTCGCCCGCGTCCACCTTGCGGAAGATTTCGCCCAGCGCGTTGTCCGTCCAGTTTGCCGACAATCCTTCAAAGAATTCATCGTAAACCACTTCGCCAAATTCGTTTCGGGCAAACGCCTTGCTAAACGCCTCGCCAAACGTTCGAATCGCCGCAAGGCCTCGGCAAGCGCCCGCCGGGTTGCGGATGATCCGGCTTCTCGCGGCTTCCGTCAGCGCGCTCATGCCCGTCATCCTGCCCAATACGCCCTCGAACGTGCCGATGTTCACCGCGCAGTCAAGCCCCGTGTTCACCGCACCCAGATATCGAGCGGAATCAATGCTGTACCCCTTTTGCAGATACTCGTCAAAGTTATTCTTGAACCCGACGACGCTGTACCCCGTGTTAAAGCCGATCAGGCTGCTGCCCGTCGCCAGCGTCGTCCCCGCCGCCACGCCGGCCGAAACCGCGTTGTAGGTCATGCCCTTCACGCGCCCGAACCACTTGAATTCATCCTCCGTCGCGTTCGTGCGCATGTATCCTTCCATCGTCGCGATGTCCCGGCGCACCTCCGCGCTGTTCTTGAGGAAATCCCCCTCAAAATCCATCGGGTCAATGCCGAGCTGGTATACGTCCGCCGCACCGGCCAGCGCCTTTCTCAGCGCCTTTGCGTAATTCTCGTCGAGCGTCCCGCTGGCCAGCGCGCTTTCAATGTCCTTTCGGTACTGCGTCCGGCCGTAAGCGCCGTATTCGTTCTGGTATCGGTTCTGGATGCGCGCCGCGTTGACGAGCACCATACCTTGAGAATAGCCCGTGTACAGGCTGTCCTTGAAATCCAGATACCATTGTTCGCCGCCCGCGCGGATGCCCGCGCCGACCATGTAGCCCGCGCCAACGCCCTGACCGAAGGGAACGTCCAGCGCCGCCATTTCCTCATCGGTGATCGCCGCGCCCTGCTGGCTGATGCGGCTGGCCGCGCGCTCGCAAAGCGCGTTCATGTCCACGCCGCCCGTCTTGGCGTAGTATTCGTCCAGCGTCAGCCCCAGCGCAAGCGCCGTCTGCGTGTCCTCTTCGAGCAGCGCGTCCATCTGCTCCCTGAGCTGCGCCTGATAGTCGCCCGTGTCGATCACGCCCTGCGCGTCGAGGTTCAGCTTCACGCTGCTTAAGTCAAACGGGCTGACCGCATTTTTGCTCGCGCCCGGCCTGAAATAGTCGTCCACCGCCGCCAGCCGCCCGACGTAGCCCATGTCCGCGTTCAGCTCGTCCTGCCCTGCCTGCGCGTTTTGGCGCACCAGCGCGAGCTGTTCCTCGCTGGCCGTTCCCTTGAGCGCCGCCGTGCGCGCGTCGCTGAGCGCCTGCGCGCTCGCCTCTTCCTGCGCCCTGCGCATGTCGGCCTTGTCGGTCAGCAGCTCGTCCCTGGCCGCGTAGATGCTTGCCAGCTCGTCCATCGCATTTTCGTCCGTGGTGAGCAGGCGCTCCATCAGCGGCAGCTCCGCGTCGCCGCCCAGCGTCCCCGCCTGCTCCATCGCCTCGGCCTGCGCCGCCCATACGACCATCTGCGCCATCACGTCGCCCCGCAGCTCGTCCGGGAAGGAATCGCTCTTCATCACGTCGTACAGCGTCTTGACCGTCTGCCCCTGCGCCGCGATGTTCCCGTAGGTCACCGCGTCGGCCATGTCGTTTCCGACGATAATGCGCTGGCTGTCCGCTTCCGTCAGCGTGCCGATCATTCGCCGCGCGTTCCCGCTCTCTGCCAGCATGCGATCCAGCTCATCCTTGCCCGCGCCCTCGATCTGGTCATACCGTCCCTTGAGCAGCGCGTCCGCCGCCTCGCCGATGGTCTGCGCCTCGTGCATGCGAATTTCCGCGCCTGTTTCATCCGTGCGCTCCCTGCCTCCCTCTTCGAGGGAGGTGTCAGCGGAGCTGACGGAAGGAGTTGCCATCCATTCCGCAAAGCTCATCCCGCCCTGCGCGACGATCCGCTCTTCCGGGGTCATCTGAACGGGGCCTTGCACCTCCGGCGCTTTGCCGCTGTCCGCGGTCTTTTCCTTGGCCGCCGTCGGGAAGCCCGGCGCGGTCGATGCCGTCATCGTTTGGGAAACAATCTGGCTCTCCGCCTTCGCCTGCGCGGGGCTTTCGGCCTTTTCCTGTTCCTCCTGCTCGGGCACTTTCCCGGCCAGTCCGCTCCAAAATCCCGGCTTCTTCTCTTTCTTCTGCTCTTCCTCGGGCGCGCGCGTTTCGTCTTCTGCCTCGGCGGGCGCGTCGCCTGCGCTTTCGGTAGGCGTTTTCCCGCCCGTGATGCCCGTGTAGGCCTTGTCCAGCGCCGCCGTCAGTTGGCTTTTCGCATAGTCGGAGTATGCGCTTTCCTCGATCTCCTGCCGCGCCTTGAGGTAGGCCGCCGCGTCTTCCTTGTCGTGCTTGCCGTCGCCGTAGAATCGGCTCGCGTAGTCCTCTGCCGCTTCCCTGTATTTGTCTTTGGTCAGGTTTGCGCTTTCAAGGAATGTTCCAACGCCGTCCGTGTTTTCGCCGTAGAAGCGGCTGCCCTCGGTCTGCGCCAGCGTCTTAAACGCCTTTGCCGCCCGTGCGCGCAGCGTGTCGTCCGCAATGGAGTTGATGCCGCGAATCACCGTCGCCGCGTCCGCCGTATTGGCGTTGATGCTCTGCCCGTCAAAGCCCATCAGGGGCATTTCGGCCAGCTCTGCCATGGCCGTCTTCCCGGCCTTCTGCGTCTCAATCTCCTTGAACCGCTGCTTTTCGTTTTTCGCCCGCGTGTCGGCGTATACGCCGCCCGTGACCGTCGCATCCGTCATCTCGCGCATCGTGCCAATCGACGGCGCGTACTTCTGGTGGTTCGGGCTTTTCTGCTTCTTCACATGGGCGATGTATTCGCTCAGAAAGCCGTCGCGTTCCGTCTCGTCCGGGATCCGGCTCGCCACGCGCGCCGCGCTCTGGTTGGTCTGCTTGTCCAGATTGACCACAAGCGGCGCGGTTTTCACCTTCTGCTCGCTGGCCGGGCGCAAGCTCTCCTGTGCCGCCTTGTGTGCCCTCGCCGCTTCCTGTTCGGCCTGCCGACGCTGCGCTTCTCTCTCGTCAAACCATCTTGCCATGTGCTTCTCCTTATCTGATCTTGCTCGTGTTGCCCGGGCTGTATCGCCCGTTGATCTGCCGCACGTTCACCGTCTCCGTCGTGCCGCTCGTCGTCTTCTTGCCGCCGGAGCTCCCCTTGCTCCCCGACCCGCTCCCCGCGCTTCCCGTCGTGCTCGTCGTGTGGCTCGTCGTGTCAGTCGTGCCCGTCGTGTCGGTCGTGCCCGTCGTCTGATGGGTGCCGGTCGTCTGCTGTCCCATCGCGGCGGAAATGGCCGTCAGGTAGTTGCTGTTGTACTCCCGGCGCTGCGTGTCCTTCAGCTCCTGCACCTTTGCCGCCAGCTGGCTGGCGAAGTCCGTGTTCAGCCGTCCCTGCGTCTGGCTGTTCTGCTTCGCCGCCTGCGTGATCTGGTCTTGAATCTGTCCGGTCTTGCGCGCGTTCTCGTCCGTCAGCTCCCGTACAGCCTTCGCCAGCGCGTCGCCCTGATTGGCGAGCGTTTGCAGCGTGTAGCTGCTCCTGCCCATGCCCCGGTTCAGCGCCGCCGTCTCCACGTTCGCCTTGCTCTGGCGGTAGGCGCTGTTCTGCTCGTCGATGGCGCGCGTCAGGTTGGCCGCAAGGTTCGCGATCTCCTGCTCCTTGCTCAGCTTCGTCGTTTCAAAATTCTGCCGGCTGGCCTCAATCCCCGCGTTGAGCTGCGGCCGCAGCAGGTTTTCCGCGAACGCCGCAATCTCCTTGTCCGTCATGTTCCCGGCCAGCCCGCCGAGAATTTGGTTCAGCAGGTCGCTGTCCAGCAGCTTCTTTGTCGTGCTCTGGCTCTGGCTTTGGCTCTGGCTCTGACTGTGCTCTCTGCTGTTTGCCGTCGAGGATTGAAACGTCTCCGTCGTCGTTCTTTTCGCCATGTTCTCACTTCCCTTCCAGCGCGTCTAACCGCTTTTTGATCTTCTCGATCTCCGCGTCCTTGAGCCTGTCCGCGTTCCAGCTCGCCATACAGAAATCGCGCAGGAACATCGTCAGGTTTCGAACGTATGCCGCAAGCGTCCCGCCCGTCTCCTGCGGAACTCTCGGTTGCTTGAATGCCATGATAAACTCCCTCCGTCAGCTTCGCTGACACCTCCCTCAAAGAGGGAGGTCTTTTTTGCGCCTTTACGCCTCTTTTGTTCATCGCATGCCTTCTTTTAATCACTCCCCCTGCCTCCCTCTTCGAGGGAGGTGGTCGCCGCAGCGACCGGAAGGAGTTCCGCGTTTCCCTCCCCCTGCCTCCCTCTTCGAGGGAGGTGGTCGCCTCAGCGACCGGAAGGAGTTCCGCGTTTCCCTATCCCCTGCCTCCCTCCCCGAGGGAGGTGGTCGCCGCAGCGACCGGAAGGAGTTAAACCTCATCCACCGAATACTCCGCCTGCACCCCGCCGTAAATCCGCCAGCCCGCCGCCTTCGCGTGGCTTCTGATTTTCAGCTTCATCCGAACGCCGCTCACCTGAATCTTCACCCGGTAGTCCTTCCTCTGCCTTTGCAGCAGAACCACCCGCGTCTTTTCCCTGCGCTCGGTCTTGATCGTCATTTCAATCGGCACGTCGTCCGCGTCCGCGTCGGCGGTAAACCGCAGCACAAAGTCGCGCTTCATGTAGGCCTTGCCCAGATCGAGCCATGGCGTTTCCCACAGGCATTCCATCGGCGCGCCCAGATAGCCGCCGCTCTCCGGGTCGCCGTATCGAAGCACTTCAAACGGCTCGTCCGCCTGCGTGAAGTACACCGTCCCGCCGACGGAAAAGAAGTCCTTGACGCGCATGCCCTTTCGAACCATGAACGTCCCGCGCTCCGTGTCGTATTCGAGCACCGTGTTGTTTTCGCTCAAAATGTCGCTCTCGTTCTCCTTGATGCACATGGCCAGATAGTAGATGTGGTTGCACACGCAGGCTCTCGCCGCGCCGTCCATCCCCTCCATGCGCATCCGCATCGTTTCATACAGCGCGTCCCGGCTGAGCAGCCGCAGCGTGTTTCCGTCGTACAGGCCGATTCCGTTTTGCGACAGGTACAGCATGCTCGTCCTGTCCGTGCAGATGCTCCTCTCCTCAACGGGTCCATCCGTGCCGTAGGCCTCCGTGATCGTGAAGCTGCTCGGGTCAGTGCCGCGAATTTCGAAGATCGTCCGCTCCTTCACCGCCAGCAGATACCCGCCGAAGGGTTCCAGCGCGATAAACTTGTCGCCGTCCCATGTCGGCTGGTTAATCACGCCGCCGCCAAGCTCCGGCGTTTCAGCAACATTCGTCCAGTTGAACGGGTCGTATGGCCGCGAATAGAAGATGCTGTCCGGGTATCCTTCCGCGCCCGTTCCCCAGATGCGCTCCGCGTGCCGTCCCAGCGTCGCGAACTTCACCTCGGCGTATGCGTCGCCAATCGTCAGCGTCTTCTTTTCCACCCGAAGGTCGCTTCCGTATACCGCGATCATGCCATCCTTCGCGTTGGAGAGGATCAGGATATCCACCGTCGCCCCGCCCTCCGTCGTCTCGTAGGTGACGGAAGACCACACGTCGCTCTTGTACCCCTCCGAGCGCTTCACCCAGCCCTCCGTGCCCATCGTGTAGGTGTAAATCGCGCCGCCCGCCGCCGCAACGTATACGTCCGCGTCGTCCGGCCTCGTTCTCCGATAGAACCGCGCCAGCGTCTCAATCTGCGCGCCCAGCGCCGGAAACGCGCGGCTCGTGCCGTAGCTTGAAGCCAAAAGCCCGCGCTCCGTGCGGATGTTCTGCGCAAGGTAGGCGTAGTCGGTATTGATGTTCGTGTCGCCCGCCGCCTGATAGACGCCCTTCGGCGTGGGGATTGTGAATCGCCCCTGATAGTCGCCGTCTGAAATGCGCACCTTTGCTCCCTCCTTCGTCCCTTCATTCGATATTTTCCCCCTCTGCCTCCCTCCTTGAGGGAGGTAGTCGTCTCAGCGACCGGAAGGAGTCCCCGCAGGCGGCCAACGCCTTCACCTGCAATACCTCGCATCCGTAACATCATAAATGTGCTTGCAATGCGTCACGCTGCCCATGCCCTGCGGCCTCAGCCGCTGCATGCCCCGGAGGAAGCTGTTCAGATAGAACTGCGCCTGTCTCTGCTTGACCGGATTGCCGTTGGATAGATGCCGATAACAGATGTAGTCCGCCAGATATGCCTGCGCCCATTCCGGAATTTGCGGCTCATCGCTCCCGTCCTCCATCGGGTAGAACGCCACCTCGCATACGGCGCGCAGCGTCTTTCCCGCCAGATCGACCCGCCAGATGTGCAGCCCTCGTCCGTCCGGGTCAAGGTCGTAGCCCACGTCGCGGCCGTATTCGTCCCTCAGCTCCACCACGCGCGTGACCAACAGTCCCGGAACGGGCGCGTTCCCTTTCTCGTCCACATCGACGCAGAACGTCCGACGCGGTTTCAGGTATTCGCGAACCGCGATGTCGTAGCCCATGTTCGCGTAGACCTTGAAACTCTCCTCGTATTCGCTCACGTCCTCCGCATTCTCGTCCAGTTGACGAAGCGCGTGCGCGATCAACTGTGAAAGCGTCAACTGATCACATCTCCCCGCAGTTTTTCAGAATTTCCACCACCGCCGCCGGCATTTCGCAGACCGTCCCGCGCATAAAGTAAAAGTTCACGCCGTTCAGCCCAGCAAAAACCACGTCGTCCCGGCTGCCCGGTGCCAGCGGCAGGCTCACCTTCACCACCCCGCCGTCCGCGCAGCCCGCGTCGGCCATCAGCTTTTTCAGGTTCTCCTGCGTCTTTTTGCACTTGCCGGAAAGCATCGCGCTCGTCTTTTTCATCGTCGCCGTCGTATTGATATTCGCCATTCTCTTTTCCTCCATTCTTTGTTAAAAACGGCGGTCAAGGCTTCCAGCCTTGCCGCCGATTGCATATAGGGGCTTTGCGATCGCCCCTATCACCCTTCGCTCCCTCTCAACGATACTCGTTCCTTCTCCCGTACCCCCTCCCCAAAGACCTCCCTCTTCGAGGGAGGGGGACCGCCCGCAGG
>ERZ772820.2344-NODE-2344-length-13405-cov-3.256704_pt1 | contig 13405 bp, 8 predicted proteins | sample MGYA00511377_ERZ772820 | MGnify/ENA primary metagenome ERZ772820 (study PRJEB29015, sample SAMEA2737684) | human gut metagenome | biome: human gut; feature: human-associated habitat; material: faeces | place: China | collected 2012 ...
TTTATGGTCTTTATTCCAAGAATATATGGAATGAAAAATTTATGTCTGAATCCATTTGTAAATGTATAATTTTTTATAGGAATACGGCAATATTTTTTTATTACATCTTTCATATATGTTCCATCGCCGGTTGGTCCCGATTCTTTTTCCCACGATTCCGGGTCTGCAACAACCTCTGTAGAAATATTATATCCATTCAAAATATACTTCACGCCCAATTCGCACGAATACTTATCAATCAATGAAATAAACGCATGATCCTGTGGTGCATCAAGCATTTCCAATCCAGTTCTAAACCATGCCAACTGCATCTCACGCATTTCATTCCAATTCATCTTTTCAACATGTAACTGTACACCCAGCTTATCTGTTAACTTTTTTATATTTTCTTCAGCAACCGGAAGATTCCATCCTGCGTCAATATGAAACACAAAGGGGCGAAGCCCCCATTCTGTAACCGCTAAATGTAACATATATGAGCTATCAAGGCCACCACTCAAACCAAGAATGCAATCATATTCCTTGCCCTTGCCTTTCTCCTTGATTTCCTTGATAAGTTGTTCTAATTCTCGTTCATGCCCCTTTCCATAATTCCACTCTGGAAGAATCCTGTTCTTATATTCATTGCAGCGCATGCATACACCATTTTCATCAAAAACAATATCTTCATCTGTCGTGTCCATAACACAACAATTACATATCTGATATTTTCTTTTCAGAAAAACTTTTTTTTCTGTCATTCTTCTTCCTCAACTTTCATCTAACATGAATTTTTCCATTTTGTCCATTAATAGCTTCTTTTCAAAATGAGTCTCAAAATATTGTTTTGCATTCTCCCTAATATTTGCTATATTCTTCGACTTCATATTACAAATTGCATCCGCTAAAGCTTGCTCATCCCCAATCTTAGTACAAATTCCACATTCCGCTTCATCAATCACGCTTTCGGTCTCACCTTGTGCGGATGCGATAATCGGCATTCCACACGCCATGTAACTTTGCAACTTCGCTGGAATTGTCATCTTCCATAAATCATCATCTGCAAAAGAAAGGAATGCGACATCACAGGCACATAGCAACTGCGGAATTTTTTCAGCCGGTTGTCTAGGTACCATTATAAACATATCCGATACATTTCTTCTTTTTATCTCTGAAATCAGTTCGTCTTTATAGCGCCCATCCCCAACTATAACAAACTTTATATTTTCTCCTTTTAAAAGCTCAGCTATTTTCGGTAAAATTTGAAGCCCCTGCGCCAATCCAATATTCCCCGTAAAAACCACTTTAAAGCTATCATCGTTCGAAATACCATACTTCGCAGCTTCTTCTTTTGCAGCAACTTTATCTACAGGCGTATAAAACTCTTCCGCATACTGCGGCCAATAATGTACCTTTTCCTTTGGAACCTTTTTCTTTCGATTACATATTGCCTCTACAAAACTCGGACTTGTAGCAAATATTTCATCTGTATTCTCATATATATAATCAACCATTTTATCCATCGGCTTAATAATAGCAGGATTCTTAATGCCGGTAACAGTTATCACATTTTCAGGCCATAAATCCTGAACATATAAAAAATGTGGGACATGTAATCGTTTTGCAAAACTGATTCCTGTTAGCACCTGTGTCATCGGTGACACTTCAAATGAAAATACTAAATCCGCTTTTACATTCTTCAACTTTCCTGCCAACATGCCAGAAACCATAAAGGACACATAATTAGCCATCAGACCAATAGAACTCTTGCCTCGCGGAATAAGTGGAATTCGATAGATTTCTATTCCATTCCAAATCTCATGTCTTTTATGAAGATATCCATATCCTTCATAAAACTTTCCCTCCGGATAATTTGGAATTCCTGTTACAACTGTAACTTTATTTCCTCTTTTCACCCACTCTTGGCACATATCATTAACACGAAATGTTTCCGGATAAAAATATTGTGAAACCACTAAAATGCTTTTTTTATCCATCACGTGTGAGACTCCTCTGAATCCGTTTTCGATTCTTTCTTGTTGTCTTTCTCGGCTTTACGAACAGAATCCTTTAAACCCGCTCGTTGATATCTGATGCCAGCATACTCTGATACCTGATACTCATAACAATTATTCCCAAATGCCTTATTAACAAGGCCACCTATCTTTCCTGGCATCTTACTACCCATCTTGACTGCCTGTGCAAGACATTTTAGCTCTGTTATCTTTTTCCCACTGGCCTGTGCAATCTCTTTTACCATCTCTGATGTTTTTGTCCACTCTCCATTTTGTGGCAACAATACAACCGAGTTTCTATGATATGGTTTGAGCAACATGATCTGACATAAAAATTCACACAAATTCTCGATATAAAGCATGCTTCTCTCATTGTTCACATCTGGGAATATCGGTAATTTCTTTGCAAGCTTAGCCAATGTACGATAGTTTCCCTTGCTGCCTTTTCCATAGATCATTGGTGGACGTAAAACAATGACTTTATAAGTATCATCCGCTAATTCTCGAACAGCCACATCGGCCTGCAACTTACTATCACCATAAAAATTTGCTGGTTGCGGAATTGTTGTAGCATCAATCACCTTTCTCTTTCCATACGGTGCAGATTCTCCATAAACAATCATAGAAGACATAAAGATAAATGTCTTTACCCCTTCTCGTTTTGCTTTTTCCGCTACTGAAACAGCTAATCCGGTATTTACTTCATAATATTTTCTCTTTGTTTCTTCCGAAACGTTTCCAACATCCGCATGCGCAATGCCAGCCACATGATAGATAATATCATAGATTGAAAAATCTTTTTCTTTCCATGATTCATCCATCAAATCCAATTCTTCAATTTCGAAATTGTCATGATAATGCTTCTGTGCATATTCTATAAACGACTGTCCAATATATGATCCGGCTCCGGTAATCAGCACTTTCTTCTTTGTGTTGAAATCCACCTCTACCGTCTCACCAAATCCAATATGTCCAATCAGTTCTTCATCTGTTTTTCCTTCTGAATAATTGTAACTATTTTTTTTCATTTCTCCGGTTCCACCCTCAACAACACTATCATCATGGGAAACCTTAGAAACGGTTCCTAAGAAGCATTTCAGATCAAATAAGAATGACTGTTTCTGCACATATTCGCCGTCCAGTTTCGCTTTTACCGGAATCTCCAGTTCGTCTCTTCCGTTAATCTGTGCCCATCCAGTCAATCCCGGTTTCACATCGTTTGCACCATATTTATCCCTCTCTGCGGTAAGCAGATCCTGATTCCATAATCCCGGTCTCGGTCCGATGACACTCATATTTCCCACAAAGATATCCCATATCTGTGGTAATTCATCTAAACTATGTGCACGAATAAATTTGCCAACCTTGGTTATGTACTGATCCGGATTGTCCAACTGATGTGTTGGCACATCATGAGGGGTAGATACTTTCATGCTTCTGAATTTATGTAATTTGAAATATTCCTTGTTTTTTCCTAACCGTTTCTGTGTGAAAAGTACAGGTCCCGGATCCTCAATTTTAATCGCAAATGCAATAGCTGCATATAGTGGGGACAGAACAAGTAATCCTCCAAACGAAAGAACTACATCTAATACCCTCTTAGCATATTTACTATATAAAGATTCTTGTGTGAAAACAACACCTGACTCTTCCAAGTGTCCCCTGACACCATCTGCATTTTCAGCATCATTGTCATTTTTTACAAAAACAACCTTCTTGCCTTCAAACGGATTCTGTTCTTCTGGTTCATTCTTGTATGTATAGTCAGCCTTTTTCTTTTTTGCGACAAGCTGCATTCCAACAAATGCAATCCCAACCGCTCCTGCTAATATTTTAAGGGTTTTACAAAGCTTCTTGTGTGCCATTGCAACTCTCCTTCTGTTCATAACCACGTTATGCTCATTTCCTTAAACTAACTTATTATAGCATATATATGCGTATATAGCTACTTTTTTCCGTTTTCATCTATCTTTTTTCATTTTCATGGCTTTTAGTCGACTTTATCGTTTCTTACAGAACAAGCGAAAATTTCTTAGTTTTAAATAGATGCAAAACTATTTATGGGGCGTGATTCAATGAATCACACCCCAGGCTTTTCCCTAGTACTAGAAAATATTCCATCTATATGGATGTCTCATCATCCTCCATATACCAGAAATCATCCCTGCTAAGTTGTGGAAAGTTATATACATCCACTCCATGATGTTCGGGCAAGCTGATCAGTTGCTGGCGAATGACATTTGCTTCAAAGATAATAACCGTTGCCGTTTTGTAACAAAGGCAATCTATGATCTGTTTAAACTGCCTTTGGTAATATTTATTCATTAAAACAGCATTCTTCATGATCCAGATCATGAAAGGATGATCCAGAGTAATTCCTTTCCGATAGTCCGGCTCTGCACTGCAAAGAAATCTCCTACTCTTGTCATTCATAGCTTTGCAGAATCTCATCGGTGGAAAAAGATCCAGTATTTCATCCGATTCATTTTTCTCTTTTTCTAAGAACGAAATAGCTTGTCCCTTTTCATAATCAATTTCCATCAGATTATGTTCCTGCAAATATGCATCCTGATACATATTCAATAGAAGCAACTCAGCATTATCATCTGTGCCTATGTATCTATGGCATATATATCTATTTTCTAAGCTGGGTTTTTCAAAAAATCAATCCTTTTTTCGAAGTAATTCTTTAGATATTCCATTGTCCATTGCTGTAATGGCGTATTTTCTATTTTTTTCCAATCTCCTTTCGTAAAATTTACCCTCGAGGCATACGCACGTTGTCCTCTTAAAAGTTTTGACAAGTTATATTTATTTACAACGCTCCAAATAAACAAACTTACCTCTATCGGAAGTTGAGTAACCGCAATGCGACTTGCTTGTGTTGTCGGTTTCCATGCGTTTTCCATGAAAAATATTCCCATATAAGGGGCTTGTATACCATATTCATCATCATTTATTTTTCCCGCATAGACACCTTGATATACACACTTAATAAATTCTCCGGAAAAACCGATTTCCGGGCAAATGATATCTGGGATTCCACATTCTTCAAGAAAAACATGCATGTATCGTTGTTGTGTATAATCATGGTAACTTTTCCAGGCTTCAAACAAACTATAGGATTCATGAAACGGACTCCATACTTCTCCCAATGTTCCTTCTGACTTAGGACATACATCACAATTTTCAAACGCTTTCACAAGCTCCTCTACTGAATGTTCATCATATTCTTCTTTTAATCGCTCCCATTCATAACTACTACCCACATTATCAATAAATAGTTCCATTTGAAAACTTCTACCATATCCTTCGAATTCTCCACTGACACTGTACTTCAAATCTTTCACCTTCCAACAGGAAGTTTTCTCAAAGCGTACATCATATTTTACAAGTACTCCCGATACTCCCTGTAGAATATGATCCTCCTTTGTATCCAACGGAATGGTCGTAATTACAATTTTGGGATACTGTCCACTCGCCTCTGGAAAAATCTGGTCAAACTGTTCTTTCAGTTCATCCGTCAGTTCATAAACTTTCTCTCCCTCTACAGCATGAGCTGCTTCCATTATTTCTTCATAGGTTTGCCCGATTCTTTCATTATTATAATACACAGGCACCCGGGAACCACACAGATATTTTTCCACTGTATTCTTCAAATTTAAAGTTCCTAATTTTCCCGGATTCAAACGTATCGCAATCGAAGTTCCGGCATTCTTCCGATATCCGTTTCTTTCCTGCTGATAGGAAGTCTCTGTAACAAAATCACCCGGATTCGGCATTGGCTCATTTGTGAAGTGGTTCTGTGATTGATTCAACAATGTATAATATCCGCTGAGTCCCGTCACTTTCAATCGTAATCCATAATGTTTGTTCATGTTCGAGTTCGTGGTCTCCTCTTCTCGCCGGTTTTTATCAGAATCAAAATAAAGAGTCGACACCTCCGCATAATCACCATTAAGAAAACATGACAGAAAACCGATTCCAAAGCGACTGATACCATAATACTTTTCTGTTTGATGGTGATCTCTTAAGTCTCTTTCGATTTCCTTGGAAGAGTAATATGAATTTCCCACTTTCAGAAAATATCTTTGCAGCATTCCCATGGTTATTCCAGTTCCCTCATCATCAATACGGAACCAGATATTTCCATCCTTGTCATTCCACTCCCAGAAATCAATACGGGACTTTTCCGGTATAAAATCAGAATCCATTTTTCCTCGAAGTAAAGTGGCATCGATCTCATTCTGAAGCAATTCTCTCACGAAAACATCCCGGTTATCATACAAATTTTCTCCCGTCAGCAATTCCAGAATCTTTGTCTGATCCATCGTGATGCAAAAATCTCCGCTCATATATCCATCGGATTCAATTTCATTGCGTAAAATAGTCCGGGGAAAAGGAAAGTTCTGTTGCCAGCTTTTTCTACAAGACTTCTGCAACCTTATGCAATTTCCAAGTTCAACCTCGATCCAGTCCAGAAAATCACGGATCGCATGCTCCACACCTGGATGGGTACAATGGGCTTTATACGGCAAAGCTTCAGTCGAAGGAGATGCCGGATAAAAAAATCCGGCAGAAGCCTGATGTTTCTTCCACTCTTCAATACTTTTTTCGTTGTCTCCTACATAGCTGTACAATACCTTTGGTGCCCTGGTATCATCGAAGTCCAATAAATCGCCCAACCGTAGCAGTAGTGCACAAAACAATGGACTGACATCATTTGCATTTAAGTAATCCAAATCATGATTACCAACCATATCTGAAGGATTGTAACCATATCTGAAGGATTGTAACCATGTACCTCACAAACGGACACAATACACTGAAATGGCACGACATCTATTGGGCGCTGACTGATCAGTTCCTTCCATGCCTCATTATGCAGCACCTCAGCCACACGTTCAGAATGCAAGCTGCGGAGATACCACTGCCGCATATCTTCTGTCCATTCTTCTGCTGTGCTCCCCAGAAATTCCGGGTAATGTTCTCTCAAGAATTTTTTACATGCTTCTGTATCCTCGTATTGTGCCTTCTGTTCCTCATCTGTGTAAACCATGCCCACATCATGCAAACTTGCAACTAAAATCAGCAGTTCCAGTTCCCCCACAGTGAGATTACTAATCTGATCTCCTAGTAATCCGCCCATGGCATACAATACATTTAAGATATGTGTTTCGTCATGTAACGTATAATTTCCAAAGTTTCTGCGAACATCCTTCAAATAATTTGTAGCATATTCATAAACTTTTTTTACCCATATACATCTTTCACTTCCTGTATCAGCTTTTTTCTTATATTCTTTCCATAATGCAGTTTCGTCTAATTTTTCTGAATGAACCATGGCATTTCCTTCCTTTGTTTTTTGTATGAACTTTTTCGATATTATATAGTTTTATTTCATCCTAATTCTCCAAAAGATCCTCCCCTTCTCCGCCTTGCGCGATTAGAAAAGCTCCTACATAAAATTCTGAATTTCTCTCTTTCATACCTTTTAGGCACAACACCGCATATTCTTCATCTGCTTCAAATCCCCCACCGTTTTGAATAACAGAATATAGTTCTTTTCCGCTAGCGGTTAATAAATAAGCATCTCTACGGAATAACTCAGGAACATCAGCGTAGCTCATGACAATACCACATATTTTATCATTGTGCATCTCCAAATTTGTATCTTTAGAAATATATAAAGCCAAATCATGATCCTGGCTAAGTGCGCCTGCCTCTAACAATGGCACAATATGTCTCTCATAAGACAATCCCCTGTTTCTTATAAACTCCCGACATTCTTCATCTCCATCTTCCTCACAAAAAAATCCAGCCGCATCAATATAATAAATATCCCCACTTTGCATAACATACCTACATAAATCCGAAAATATATTTGCTTCTTCAGATGACATATTCCGAATCATCTCTAATGTACGGAGTGAACAAGCCTTTGGCTTCACAATCTCATTGGCCAAAACTTTCCCCCACAACTGTTGCAAATTCTCGTTGCTAATATTTCCAACGGCATCGAAAAAACGCATCAGCCAGTCAAAGCTAAATGTAGTCTGATCTACGTTCTCTTCTACTTCCATTTCAGGCTGCCTTTCTTGATTAGATGCGATCATTTCATCTGCCCGTTTTGCAATTTTCAAGAAATTTCGGCACTTATACAGTTCTACATAGGAAAGCCTTCCCTCTCCAAGTAATTCCTCCAGAACTTTTTCAAATTCCTTCTTTTTTAATGCTTCCATAACTTTAATGTTTTCTCCTTTTCGGAAAAACAAAGTTGTAATTAAAGATGAAACCACACCTTGCACTGCTGGAGAAGCAATCAAAGCTTGTCCAGCATTAGCTAGTGTATCAATTATTTCTGGTTTAACTACTTCTGGACTCATGTTTTCTTCCTCGCTCTCTGATATTTCTTTTGTTAAATTGTACCAAGTCGCTAGCGCGACGGCTAGCCCCCCAATACATGAAACCACTACTTTTTCAAAAAAAATAGCAGTTTTTGTGTATATGTTGTATTGTTGAGATACCCCTACCTTAACAATAAACAATACACACAAACTCCTATGCTTAGGTTACCATGGATTTTTTAACTCAACAACTACATATCTGTTTTTTTATCCGTCCACCTCCCCTTTTTGAAATGTTTCTATTTTCTATTACATTTCAAAGGGGATTTTATCATGGACAATTATTTGAATTCTTTTCGGGAAATGATTTCCCTCCGTGGTCTTACTGACCATACTCTTAAAAATTACTGCACCTATATCAGGGCTTATCTGGATTATCTTTCCACCTGCCTTCACAAACTTCCGGAAGATGTTTCCTGGCCGGAACTCCGTGATTATATCCGATGGCTTCAAAATTCCAGAAATCTTTCTGACCGTACCATAAACTGTGCTATTTCACAGCTGCGCTTTTTTACCCTGTATGTCCTTCACAAACCGTGGGATGATACCCAGCTTCCTATGCGCAGATTTGACGAATATCTTCCCTTTGTCCCTTCTTCCATCCTTATTGATTCCATGCCGGATTTGAAGCAGAAGGCTATGGTCGCACTCATGTATTCTTCCGGTCTACGTATTGGCGAAGTTTGTCATCTTCGTTATGAAGATATCCAACGCAAAAACATGCGCATCCATATCAGGCATGGCAAAAACCGTTCTGACCGCTATGCGATTCTGTCCAAACGTGCTTTGGACGTTCTATTTATCCCGCCGCATTGCCATTACCAACTCACGCATTGTCTCCGTTACGGAAAATGAGGTTTCCTTCCGGGCAAAAGACTACAGATCCGGAGACAAAATCCTTGTCCGCATAACACCGGTGGAGTTTATCCGCCGTCTGATGATGCATGTGCTCCCGGCCGGGTTCCAGAAAATCCGTTACTATGGTTTCTTAAACAATCGCCGGAAGAAGAAAAACCTCCACATCATCTTCCGGATTCAGGGACACCGGAAATTTATATCCCGCTTCACCGGTTCTTCTGTTGCAGAAATAATGAAAACCGTTTGGAAGTATGACATCAGCCTGTGCCCATGCTGTGGAAAAAACAGCATGCGGCATATTGGCCGGAGCTTTGCCCTCCGGGATTAAACTTCTGTTCCCATATGTTTTTCTAAGCCCCCCCGGCAGAGGGCTTGTTTGCCATGTCTCTTTTTATTCCGGCAGGATAACATATCTTATAAAATAACGTAAGACCCTGTCATGACGTTATTTTTGTGGGAAGGGCAGGCGTATTCAATCCCCATAATGTACTGGCTAAAATTCCGCAACCTGGTACAATCATGAAGAATCACATTTTGAGCAACTGTAGTTTATGCACAGTTGTTCTTTTTTGATTGCTCAAACTGTGATACTTCACTTAAGAATTATACCATTTACGAATAGAGCATGCAGTAAAATTAAAGAGAGCAGCCGCTCCGACTGCTCCCCATTCTACTTCTAATTATTTGCTTTTTTCCACCTGATACGAAGGCACTAACCGTTTTACCACCAGCTTCATCTGTGGATCATCTTCATATGCCGTCTTCTTCAGATCCTTCAAATGTTCAAAAAACTCTTCCCTGTCAAATGCAATCGGCTTTCCGATAAAAATCAGATCATTCTCCGTTTTCTGAAGTCCTTCCTCTTCTTTCAGACACTCTTCAAACATCTTTTCCCCCGGTCGAAGCCCTGTATACACAATCGGGATATCCACATCCGGTTCAAATCCGGATAACTTGATCAGATTTCTTGCCATATCATCAATCCTTACCGGCTCTCCCATATCCAGCACAAAAATTTCTCCGCCCTTTGCGTAAGCCCCTGCCTGTAAAACAAGCGATACTGCTTCCGGAATCGTCATAAAATAACGAATGATATTTTTATCGGTAACAGTAACCGGTCCGCCCTCTGCAATCTGCTTTTTAAAAAGAGGAATCACACTTCCGTTACTTCCCAGTACATTTCCGAAGCGAACCGCTACATAATTGGTTTTCGGAAAACGATGCTGCATTCCCTGAATAATCATCTCACAGATACGTTTGGATGCTCCCATGATATTGGTCGGATTTACGGCTTTGTCCGTAGAAATCAATACCATGCGCTCCGTTCCGTTTCTTCCTGCTGCCATAGCCACATTATAAGTACCGAATACATTGTTTTTAATTGCCTCATTCGGACTGTCCTCCATGAGTGGCACATGCTTATGTGCCGCTGCATGAAAAACAATCGCCGGTTTATAATCCGAAAATACGGTATCCACACGATGGGTATTTCTCACAGATCCAATCAGCACAACCAGATTCAGATTCGGGAATTTCTTTCTTAACTCCTGTTGAAGGTCATACGTGGTATTTTCATAAATATCAAATATTACCAGCTGCGAAGGATGATGCGCTGCAATCTGGCGGCAAAGCTCACTTCCAATGGAACCACCGCCACCGGTTACAAGTACAACCTTTCCAGCAATGTATCCCATGACCTCATCCAGATTTGTCTTCACCGGCTCCCGTCCCAGTAAATCTTCAATTTCCACCTCACGGAAATTTGAGACACTTACTTCGTCATTCACAATCTGTGCCATACTAGGCAGAATCTTAATTTTGCATCCCGTGTTTTTACACAATTCCAGAATCTGTTTCTTTCGATCTCCCGGCAGATTCGGGATGGCAATAAAGATTTCCTGCACTTCGTATTTTTCTGCTGCCCAGGGAATTTTGCTGTCATTTCCCACAATCGGAGCTCCCAGAATGGTGCTTCCTATCTTATTCTTGTCTGCATCAATCACACAGACCACACGATTGCGGATCAGCGGACTGTTTTCCATATTTTTTATCAGGAAATTTGCACTGTCTCCTGCTCCAATCACCATGGTAGCAATGGCATGTCTGGATGCGTCTCCCAGATAACTGTGTCGTATGATACGCAGTCCCCGGTATACAAAGCGGCTTCCGGACACCAGTGCCAGCAAAAAGAAAAAATACAAAATATAATAAGAACGCGGCATGTTCCATTGGAACATATGCATCCCCAGACTCTGTATTGCAGCACTGAGCAGACACGCAATCACTACATTTAATAGTTCCTGTACGCTCGCATATTCCCACAGACTATTATACAGATGCATAATAAAAAATATCACAATGGTTACAATCATATTTACCCAGAAATATTGTAATGCTGTCTCTAAAAAAGGAATTCCCTGCTCACTCTTTAAACTGAAATCAAAACGTGTCCAGATAGAAAGAATTTCCGCCAGAAAGATTGCCAATATATCGTAAATTACCAACAATACGATTCGTATATATTTTGCCGTTTCCCCCCGAAACCGGTTTTTCATTTGTTGCATGTCAAAATTACTCCCTATAATCTTCTCATTTTCATGACTTGACTGATTTTCTCTGTTTTCTTGACTGTTTCTTTCCGGACTGCTTCTTTGCAGAAGTTTCTGTTGTCACTGCTTTTTCCGTTTTAAGGTCGTTCTGTTCCACGACAACATCATTTTTCTCAGAAATCGGTTCCTTTGCGAAAAGATTTTCTTTCTTAACCAGCATCCGGTTCACTGCAAGTCCCAGGCCAAGCATGCCCCAGAATACCGGAGCGGTACATACATTGGAATCATTTGCAATCCCTGCAAACATATATACCAGCACTGCTGCAAATAATCCAAATCCAACCCAGCTGATACTCTCGTGTAAATTCACTCTGCGATAGATGCGTGCCGACTGTACCAGGTACCAGAACAGAAATACCAGGAGTGCCAGGGTACCGATCAGTCCGGTTTCCACCCATTGCTGCAGATACCAATTATGTGCTTTCACATCATAGCTGTTTGCACCGTAAACATAGTTCTGGCTGATATAATCTTCCTGTGGCACTTCAAACATATAGGTATTTGCCCCGCTCCCCATAAAAGCATGCCTTCCCAGAAGCGGAATTGTTTTATTCCAGATATGTCCTCGATTACTCATTGCATCATCCAAAAATACTTTTGAAACCTTCGGATTCTCAAACTTCACTAATTTTCCCGCTGGATTCAGATACTCATATCCATTCTCATCGGTATTTATGAAGTTCCACTGCACACCATCAATCGTTGCACAAATTCCGGGCAAGCTATCTCCAAAAGATACCGGTTGCAGCTGTACCCCAGAAAAACGGCTGTCGTCCATCGTTGTCACCTGGTTATCTGCATCCACTATCGTCTGACTTAACTCATTTCCATCCGAATCTTTGCAACTGATCTGTGTTGTTCCATCCTCTCCCACGGTATAAGAAACACTCAGTTTATTCCCGTGAATGTCAAGCACAACATCATCCGTATTGGTTTCTACTCCATTCAGAGCCCATCTGTCACTCATCCGGTATGTACCAACAATTGTATTTTTTATATTTTCACCTGCTGAGGTGGTATTTCCAAGTACGATTGCTGCTATAATCCCAATTACCACTACAACAGCACCCACAACAAACAGTTTTTTCTTCCGGCTCAAAAGCACAAGTATAAGTACCACTGCTGCCAATGCAAGAGCCATCCATCCACTCGCACTGCCGCTTCCTTTCAAGCAGATGGCACAGCATACTACCGCTACTGCCAGCACTATCCGATGCCATATCTTTTTTGACGCAATAAACAGGCATACCGCCAGCACAATGAGCATACCAAAATAAAACGATAAAAAGTTCGGATTATATAATGTCGTATAAGAAGTTTTCGGTGCAAAATTAAATGTCAGCTCTTTTAAATTCTTCCACCATCCAGGATTTGTGATCAAATGTTTTCCAAAATTTGACTGAAAGAAGTCCAGTCCAAAATACTGAAATACGCCGATCACTGTAACAATAGCCATGCCAATGCCCGAAATTTTCAAAATGCATTCCACATGTTTTTCTTCATTCACAAAATTATATACATAATAACACAGCAGCAT
>ERZ772820.2357-NODE-2357-length-13352-cov-4.683011_pt1 | contig 13352 bp, 11 predicted proteins | sample MGYA00511377_ERZ772820 | MGnify/ENA primary metagenome ERZ772820 (study PRJEB29015, sample SAMEA2737684) | human gut metagenome | biome: human gut; feature: human-associated habitat; material: faeces | place: China | collected 2012 ...
TCGTCTCCACCAATCGTTAATTAGCGGTCTTACTTTGGTAGGACCGCTTTTTTGTATTCCCTTAAAACACCAAAAATGTTATAATGTAATAGAGTATGTAAGAAGGAAGGAGAAACACATGGGAATCTTTTTGAACCCTGGAAATACTGCCTTTAAAGAAGCAGTGAATGCCAGAATATATGTTGATAAGACAAAGCTTATCGATTTCACTAACCAGTTCATCAATACGCCCCAGAAATTCATTTGCAGCAGTCGTCCGCGCCGTTTCGGCAAATCAATGGCTGCTGATATGCTCCTGGCCTATTACAGTAAGGAGAGCAAATCTGAAGAGCTTTTTGCAGGACTTGCTATTACAGACTGCCAAAGCTTTAAAACGCACCTGAACAAATACGATGTAATATACTTCGATGTTCAGGAATGCATTGACAACGCAGAAAGCATTGAAAATACTATAGAATACATAACCCAGAGTGTTCTGGAGGAGTTGAAGCTGGCTTATCCTGAGACAATACCGTCAGATACCAAGACGGTTTCCGAAGCACTGAACTATATTAATCAGGCTACCGAAAACAGATTTGTCATTATAATCGATGAATGGGATGCTATGTTCCGTGCCGCACCCAAGCAAAAAGAAACCCATGAAAAATATATTGCGTTTCTTCGCAGTCTGTTCAAAGGAGCTGGGGCAAGACGTTTTATTGCGCTTGCTTATATCACAGGCATACTGCCTATAAAGAAGTATAAAACGCAGTCGACATTGAATAACTTCATGGAATACACTATGATAAACCCCGGACCGATTGCTCCCTATTTTGGCTTTACGGAAGAAGAAGTAGCAGTACTTTGCAAAACTTACAACAAAGATTTTGGTAATATACGGCGCTGGTACGACGGCTACAGGTTGAGTGGCCTGCACATCTATAATCCTTTTGCTGTAACTAATTTGATCCTGCAGGGGAACTTTCAGAGCTACTGGCTTCAGAGCGGGACTTACGAATCTGTTAAAGACCTTATCAGTATTGACTTTGATGGATTACGCAAGGATGTTATTGAGCTGCTCGCAGGTGGAAGCGTAAAGGTCAATCCCTATTTCTTCCAGAATGATATGGATTCTTTTGATGACAAGAATGATGTACTTGCGTTGCTCATCCATCTCGGTTATCTTGCATATAATCCTGAAGAAGAAAGCGCCGAAATTCCTAATGAAGAAATCAGGACAGAATTTCAGAAGGCTGTACAGTCCGTAAAATGGACAGAGATTTTAGACTTTCTCAAGGAATCCGAAAGACTGCTTGTTGCGGTTAATAGAAAAGACAACAATGAAGTTGCTAAGATTATTGAAGCTGTTCATGATACATCCGTTTCGATACTTCAGTACAACGACGAAAATTCTTTGAGCTACGTCTTAGACAAAGCTTTTCTGGCAACAATGAATTTCTATTTCAAGCCCAAAAGAGAACTTCCTGCAGGCAAAGGATTCGCTGATATTGTCTATATTCCTAAGCCGGAATACAGGAAAAACCATCCGGCATTAGTAGTCGAACTGAAATGGAACCAAGATGCCAAGACTGCAATTGATCAGATTAAAAAGAAGCAGTATCAGGAAACTATCAAAGAATATACTGATAACATCCTGTTTATCGGTATAAACTACGATAGGAAAAGCAAAAAGCACGAATGCCTTATAGAAGAGTTCAAAAATTAAGTTCGATTCTCCTCGTCTCCACCAATCGTTAATTAGCGGTCTTACTTTGGTAGGACCGCTTTTTTGTGCGCAAAAAAAGACGCCCATGCATATGAGCGCCTGTATAAATTGTTTAATGGCTCAGCAGCCTTCGTTTTCCTCCCATTCCTCGCTGTTTTCGTTGATGTACCATTTGCCGTTGATATAGATATTTTCTTCGATAGTACGCGGTCCCCAGATAACGCTGCCTTCAGGCCCGTAGTCCTCGCCATCATCGGGGCAGGTGTCGTCATAGGTGATCAAGGGGACGTAATCATTGGCACTGTCTGCTTCTATATTATTCGTTTTATTGTATTGCTGTTCTTTCTCCTGCGGATGCAGCATAAGCTTGTATGCGTACAAAAGTATGACGGCATAAACAATGGCGGTAAGCATTACTCCAAACTTCGGCAGACCGCAGAGAACTAAAATGAAAGCCAGAACGGCTAAAAATACGCTGAAAGAGAAGCTGGCTTGTTCATCCAGCTCTTTCATTTTATGTAAAAGATAAATAATCAGCAGTGTTATGGGCAACAGCACAAGAAAATAGCCTAATGATGTATGCGTAAAAATTAAAATAACGAGCGTTAAAAGGAGCATTAAAGCTATAAGGGCAATTACCTTTTTTATGTTACTGCAAAAGCTGTCGATAAAATTCATGGTACGCACCTCACTTTTATCTGTATTATAGCATGACGGTAAATTTTCTACAAAAAATCTAAAAAAAACTGCAGAAATTGCTTGAATATGCCCTTTAAATGTGATATAGTATACACTATATTAAGGATTTCCCCAGAAAAAAGTATAGTATTTTAAAAGGAGCAAATTATTATGGAGAAAGAAAAAGCATTCCTGCTGTGGTTTGACCAGCTGGAGAGAAAAGACGTAGCAATCGCCGGTGGTAAGTCTTCTTCCTTGGGCGAGCTGACCTCTCATGTTGACGTACCTGTACCGTATGGCTTCGCAACTACTGCCTGCGCTTACAGATACTTCTTTGAAAAGACCGGTCTGTATGAAAAGATCAAAGCTTTAATTGCCGGTCTGGACGTAGACAACAGCGCTCAGCTGCGCGAGGTTTGCGCTAAGGTCCGCCAGGCAATTATGGACGAAGAAATGCCGCAGGATCTGCAGGATCTGATTGCCCAAGCTTACAAAGAGTTGGGTGAAAAGGTTGGCCAGGCTGATCCGTTCGTTGCTGTTCGCAGCAGCGCTACCGCAGAGGATTTGCCGGATGCAAGCTTTGCAGGCCAGCAGGACACCTACCTGAACGTAAAGGGTGCAGAAACCATCGTTGCTAAGGTTAAGGAATGCTATGCTTCCTGCTTTACCGACCGTGCGGTTTACTACCGTGAAAAACAAGGCTTTGATCATCTGGATGTAGCACTGAGCGCTGCAGTACAGATGATGGTATTCTCCAAGGCTGCTGGCGTTATGTTCACTGTTAACGTTGCTACCGGCGACGACAAGAACATCCTCATCGAGGGCGCATGGGGCATGGGCGAATATGTTGTTCAAGGCACCGTAACTCCGGATAACTATACTGTAAATAAAGCTACCTGCGAGATTGTTGAAAAGAACGTTAATGCGCAGGACATTAAGCTGATCCGCAAAGCTGACGGCGACTGCGAAGAAGTTGTTGTACCGCTGGATGAGCAAAACGAGCAGAAGCTGACTGATGAGCAAATCAAACAATTGGCTGAATGCGCTAAGAAAATTGAAGCACACTATGGCTGCTACATGGACATGGAATGGGGCGTTGACGAGCGCGATAACAAGGTTTACATCCTGCAAGCCCGTCCTGAAACCGTATGGAGCCGTCGTAACAAAGAAAATGGTGCACCGAAAGAGGAGAAGAAAGTGACTACTGATCGCAAAGTTATCGTTAAAGGCTTGCCTGCCAGCCCTGGTAATGTAGCAGGCCGCGTACATGTAATTTTGGATCCGTCCCATATCGACGAATTCAAGGAAGGCGAAATCCTCGTAACCGAAATGACCGCTCCTGACTGGGTACCGGCTATGAAAAAAGCGAAAGCAATCGTAACCGATAGCGGCGGAATGACCTGCCATGCTTCTATCGTATCCCGCGAGCTTGGCATTCCCTGTATCGTAGGTACCAAGAGCCGTGGCGAAGCTGCTACCACCACCATTCCTGACGGTATTGATGTAACCATCGATGCTACTCATGGTGTTGTATACGAAGGCATCATCGAAGAGCCGAAGGCTGAACAACCGGCACAACAAGTAGTTGCTGCTGCTGAATACTTCCCGCCGACCGGCACTAAGATTTATATGAACCTGGGCGATCCTGAGCTGGCTGAAAAATATGCTACTCTGCCTTGCGACGGTATCGGCCTGATGCGCGAAGAGTTCATCTGGACTACCTATATCCATGAACATCCGCTGTATCTGATTAAAATCGGTCAACCGGAAAAGGTTGTAGACCAACTGGCTGAAGGCATCCGCCAAGTTTGCCAGGCTATGGCTCCGAGACCGGTAACCATGCGCTTCTCCGACTTCAAGTCCAGCGAATACCGCGACCTGAAGGGCGGCGACGAATTCGAACCGAACGAGCCTTCCGCTCTGCTGGGCTGGCGCGGTGCTTCCCGTTACTATGATCCTAAATATATCGAAGCATTTAAGCTCGAATGCATGGCTGTTCGCAAAGTTCGCGAAGAGTTCGGCCTGAAGAACCTGAACGTTATGATTCCGTTCTGCCGTAACGTAGAGGAATGCGAAAAGGTTACCAAGATCATGGCTGACTGCGGTCTGTCCCGTGGTAAAGACTTCAAGGTTTGGCTGATGGCTGAGATTCCGTCCAACATCATTCTGGCTGACCAGTTCAACAAGTTTGTTGACGGCTATTCCATCGGTTCTAACGACCTGACCATGCTGGTTCTGGGCTGCGACCGTGATAACGATACTGTTTCTCATATCTATGACGAACGTAACCTGGCTGTACGCCGCGCAATCCGTCACCTGATCGAGGTTGCTCATAAGGATGGCAAGACCGTTTCTATCTGCGGTCAGGCTCCGAGCGTATATCCTGAGTTCTGCGAGTTCCTCATTAAGAGCGGTATCGACAGCATGTCCGTTAACCCGGATACTGTTAAGTTCACCAAGAAGCTGGCTGCTCAAATCGAGCAACGCATCATGATGGATGCTCTGACTGGCAAAGGCCGTCAAGAGGTTGAGGACCTGAACTGGTAATCAGCAATTAAAGACTTTCAGCTCTTTGGCTAAGCGCATTGGCTTTATCTGGAAGCAGAAAAAGTAAATATGTAGTAAAGAGTTTTAGGACTCCTGTGTTGTAGTAATGCAATGCAGGGGTCCTATTTGCTTTTTTGGGAAAAAATTAAGGAGGTAATCATGTTTTCCGTTATTTTTTTTCTTGGATTGCTTTATCACACCTATACCGATCTGAAATCTATGCTGCTTTATGACAAGGTAACGTTATTTTTAATTGCAGCAGGTGTTGTACGTGCATTTTATGAGCATCAGCTGTTAGAAGCTCTTTGGGGTGCAGTAGTACTGCTGGTAATTATGCTGCTTTTGTATTTTGCTAGTCGCGGTGGTATGGGAGAGGGAGATGTTAAGCTGGCGCCGGCTCTGGGAATCTGGCTTGGCTTAGAGCAGGGACTATTGTGTTTGCTGCTCGCCTTTGTCAGCGGTGGTGTTGTAGGGGCATTATTGTTGCTGTGCCGGCGTGGGAAGCTGAAACAGGCTATCCCCTTCGGACCGTTTTTGTGCGCAGCAGCGGTTGCTGCGTATTTTTGTGGTAAAGAAATCATTACATGGTATTGGAGGATGTTCTTATGATGAAGTATGGTAAAAGTATTAGTGTTGAAGAACTCGTTGAGCCTGTACTGTGCGCTTTGCGCTGCCGTTGGCGCCGTAAGCAGGCGCTTTTGCTGTTGTCAATGCAAACGGGGGAGGTGGCATATTGGCAGAATGGTGAGCATAGCTGGCAGGAGCAGCTGGATGAAGAGTGCCTGACAAATAAGCAAAGACTTACCGATGCTTTACGCGAAATTCTTTTGGCACGTGATGTAGAAGAGAGGGTAGCGGTTTTGTTGCTGCCTGCCACAGCGACGATGTACTCTGAACAGCTGCTTTTGCCTTTAATGCGGCGGCGTGAACTGCAGGCTGCACTGCAATGGGAGGTACAGCAGAGCGTTCCTTGGATGCATGAAGACTATACTTACAGCTTTGAAGCACATGTTATCGGTGAAGCAGATGAACAGCAATATCAGGTGATGTTTGCAGCCTTACAGAATGCGTCGCGTGCTGAACTGGAGCAGCTGTGCAGAAGTTTAATGCTGAAGCTGCAGGGGATTTTGTTAGGCAGTAAAACGATTGATGAAGTAGCAGATAAATGGTTTGCCGGGAAGTCTCTTCCGTCAATATACAGGCAGAAGCAGAGGCGCTTACAGGGGGTAGCGGCCACTTTTGGCCGTTATCTGACAAAAGCAGGCTGTGCAGCTTTAGGGTTAGCGATTTTGGCTTATGCCAGTGTCTGGGGAGGCTGTTATCTGGCGCAGCGCGATTTGCAGGAGGTAGAGCAGCAATTAGAGCAGTATGTGGAGTGGGAACAGCGTATGCAGGAAAGCGAGGTTGTTGAGCGTAACTGTCAGCGTTTGGAAAAGCTGTTGGCTGCAGTGTCTAAACCATCGAAAGAGGCCGTTGGTGAGTTGGAACGCATCTGCCTCCAGATGATGCCCGGCTGTTGGCTGACACTGCTGGAATACAACGGCAGTAAAAAACCTTTAGTGCTGCAAGGACAGGCGGTGGATAATTTGGCCTTGGAAAGTTTTGTGGAGCAACTGCAAAAATGTGGAAATTACAGCAGAGTAGAGCTTCTACAATCGCAGCAGCAGGGTAACGTTCTTGTTTATAAACTGCAGCTGCAGATGAAGGAGGGCAAGCAATGAAGCATAGGGAAGCGACAATTAATATAATTGCCGGCGCAGCAATTTTAATTGCGATTGCTTTGTCAGTTAATGCTTGGACGCTGTGGAATGAACGTAAACTGGTACTGGAAGAGACGAACAAGCTGCAAACAGAGCTTACGCGGCAGATTCGTTTTGCTAATGAACACAGTGATTATAAGACATATCAGATTACATTGTTGGAGAAGCAAAAGAAATTAGAGCAGCAGGTAGAGCATAATCTGAACTTAAACAACATCCTGCAGCGCCTGCAAAAGCAGGCACGAGCGCAAAGCATTCAACTGAGTAGCATGCAGTTGGAGGGCAAGCCTGTGACTTTGCAGAATGGCTTGCAGATGCTGAAATTGCAAATAAGTGCTGTCGGTGATTTTTATTCCCTGCTTCGCTGGCTGCGGCAGGCAGAACGCGATGGCTGTAAGGTTAAGGAACTGCGCTTGCAAAGCGTAATGCAGGAAAAAGAAGTGCTGAAAATGGACATCTTACTGGAATTTCATACTGGAAACTGATTTACCTAATTAGCCTACGCTAATTTTATCTTGACAAAAACCCCATCTTATAAGATAATGTCATAGTAAAGTTAGACTAGGCTAATTTAAATTTAAAGATAGCGCTAGCTAATATTGTAAAGGGAGTTGCGTATGAAAAAATATATCTTACTCGTATTTGTCGTAATCATAGCCCTGGCAGGCTACTTCCTGCTGGCAAGAGGCCAGCACAAGCTCGCAGCCAACGCCGCCGTCAGCGTAACCGACAGCACCGGCGCCAAGGTTCACATACCTGCGGAGCCCAAAAGAATCGTCTTTCTCAACGCCTCCAATCTGGAAATATTTACCTCCATCGGCGGCAAGGCAGTTGGCAGACCTACCAGTACCTCATATCCGGAGGATATTAAAGAAAGCATTAAGGACATCCCCGAAGTAGGCATGATTCACGCGCCAAATCTGGAAAAAATCATGAGCTTGAAGCCTGACCTGGTTGTAGGCACCAACGTACCCTTCCACGTAATGCTGCGCAAGCCTCTGGAAATGGCCGGCGTGCCGCTTTACCTGAACATGATAAACTCCTATGAGGACGTGTTGAAAAGCATAGACGACTTCGGCCGCTTTGCCGGCAGAGAAAAGGAAGCTGCCGCCAAGCGTGCGCAGATAGAAAAGGAATATGCCGCGCTGACGCAGGACGTACAAAAGGGCAAGGGACCGAAGGTGCTGATAATCTTCGGCTCGCCGGACAGCTTCAACATGTCCACCCAAAAGAGCTTTGGCGGTGATCTGGCAGAGCGTTTGGGTGCCGTAAATATTGCGGACAAGGCCGAAAACGTGAAGGACAGCAGCTACATTCCGCTGAGCATGGAATTCGTAGCCAAGGAAAACCCCGACATCGTGATGCTGATTACCATGGGCGGCAGCAAGGAAATTCTGGAGAAGCTGCGCGCCAATATGCGTGACAACGCCATCTGGCATGACGTGAACGCCGTGAAGAATAACCGTGTGTACCAGCTGCCGCCTAGCCTGTTTACCGTTAACCCCGGCACGCACACTATCGACGCGATGAAGATTATGAAAGAATATATCTATGGAGAGGCCAAGTAATGAGTAATGATGCCAAAACAAAAGAAAAAATGCGTATAGCGGTCTTTTGCGGCCTGTGTATCCTGCTCGTCGCAGGCATTTTCGTGAGCATCGGCAGCGGTACAGTGAGCCTTTCCGTGAGCGAAACATGGGCGGCGCTGCTGGGTGAGGCTGATGCTGACACCGACCGCATTGTGAACCTCATCCGCCTGCCCCGCACAATCGTGACCGTGCTGGTGGGCGCTAATCTGGCGCTGGCAGGCTGCAACCTGCAGGGCGTGCTGCACAACCCTCTGGCAGACCCGGGCGTTATCGGCGTGAGCGCCGGTGCGGGACTGTTTGCGATGGTGATAATGCTGCTTTTCCCAGAGCAATCCGCTATGGTGCCGCTGGCAGCCTTCGTCGGCGCCGTGCTTTCCACAGGCATCGTCTTTTTCCTGGCGTGGGAAAAGGGCATCAACCCCTTGCGCATGATTCTGGCGGGCGTGGCGGTTGCCACCTTCTTCGGCGGCGGTATGGCGGCGCTGAACGTGTTTTACAGCGACAGAATCCAGGGAACCGTGATGTGGATGGCCGGCGGCTTTCAGGGACGCAGCTGGGGGCATGTGGAGATGCTTTTGCCTTATAGCGCCATTGGCATTATCGGCACGATTTTGTGTGCGCGTTCCCTAAATGCGTTGCAGTTGGGTGATGAGCTGGCTAAGAGCTTGGGCGTACGCGTGATGCGTATGCGTACAATTTTAATCTTTCTTTCCGCGCTGCTGGCGGCAGTTTCCGTAAGCGTAGCAGGCATGCTGGGTTTTGTGGGCCTCATCGTGCCGCATATCATGCGCCTGTTAATCGGCAGCGACCACGAATACCTGCTGCCCTGTGCGGCGATTGCCGGCGGTGCGGTGGTAACACTGGCTGATACGGCGGCAAGAACGCTTTTCAGTCCGCTGGAAATTCCCGTGGGCATCTTCATGTCCTTCATCGGCGGTCCGTTCTTCTTGTATCTGCTGAAACGGAGGATGCGTTAAGCTATGAATATCCCGACATTACATACACAAAAAATTACTCTGTGCTACGGCGAGCACACGATAATCAGGGACCTGACGCTGGATATTTCCCAGCCGGAGATTGTGACGATTATCGGGCCGAACGGCAGCGGCAAATCAACGCTGCTGAAGGCCTTATGTCGTTTATTGGAGCCTGTGAGCGGTGCAGTTTATCTCGACAGCAAGGACATCAACAAAATGTCCACGGAAGAGGTGGCGCGCACGCTGGCGGTGATGGCGCAAAGCGCGAATGCTCCCGACGGCACGACGGTGGAGGAGCTGGTGTGCTACGGACGCCTGCCCTACCGCAGGTTCTTCGACGGCCTCAATCAGGAGGACCGCCTGGCGATTGAAGAAGCACTGGAGTTTACTGAGCTGGGACCGCTGCGTACGCGCCTTGTGCATACACTGAGCGGGGGTGAACGTCAACGCGCGTGGCTGGCCATGGCGCTGGCGCAGAAGCCTAAGATTCTGCTGCTCGATGAGCCTACGACCTATCTTGACGTGCATCATCAGCTGGAGCTGATGGAGCTGGTTGTGCGATTGCACAACGAAATGGGACTGACGGTTATCATGGTGCTGCACGATTTGAACCATGCGGCGCGCTACAGTGAGCGACTGATTGCGCTGAAAAAGGGCACGATCATGGCAGACGGACCTACGGACGAGGTGTTCACGCAATCTGTGATTGAAGAGCTTTATGATGTGAAGGCTGTGATAATGCGTGTCGAGGCCAACGGGACGCAGTACCCCGTGTGCTTTCCGTATAGTGTAGAGGAGCATGATTAAGATGAATAAATTCATGAAAACAATCGCTCTTAGCATGGCAATGCTGTGCATGGGGGCAGGTGCCGCAGGTGCGGCGCAGTTCAGCGATGCGCAGAGCGGTAAAAATTTAACAGCAGCGCAGCTGGCAAGCAAGCTGCAAAAGTATGATGTAGTTTTCTTTGGTGAATATCATGACCAAAGTGAAATACACCAATATGAATTAGAGCTTTTGAAGGCAATGTATAAGGCAAAAGGCGCGAAACTGGCCTTATCCATGGAAATGTTTGAGGTAGATAACCAAAGTAAGTTAAATAACTTTTTGGCAGATACTCTGAGCGAAGAAAATTTTCTCGTTGCAAGCCGTCCCTGGCCTAATTATCGTACGGATTATGCTCCGCTGGTAAATTTTGCCAAAGAAAAGAAAATGCCCGTTGTGGCAGCTAACGTACCGCGCTTTTTAGCAGCGCACGTAGCGAAAAACAACGCTTCGACGGAGGGCGTGGAGGCGCAGTATCAGCAATGGCTGCCCAAGCATACCTATGCTCCCGAGGGCGCGTATAAGGATAAATTCTATGCGCAGATGAGCTCTCCGGCAGCGCCGATGAAGATGCCGCCAGCGCGTTTAGCAGCAGTTTATGCGGCGCAATGCCTGAAGGATGACAAGATGGCCGAGAGCATTGCTGCGTTTGCCGACGCACATCAGAATATGCAGATTTTGCATATCAATGGCTGCTTCCATTCCGACGCGCATCTGGGAACAGCGCAAAAGCTGGAAGCTTTGCGTCCTGAGCTCAAGGTTGCCGTAATCACACCGCTGGAGCGCAAACAGAAGGGCGAAAAGCCTGCGGGTGATTTTGTCGTTTGGTTCGACAGAAAATAAATTCTTCCGATATTTTTTTATCCGTGGGTTAGCGGTCGCTGACCTTGCGGGTGTGAAATATACCATAAAAATAAGCAGAAAAAAGAGGTGCATTATGAGAAATTTAAACAAAAAGAAGATAGCCTTACTCACTGCCTGCGTTGTCAGTGCAGTAGGCCATATGGCATTTGCTGCTGAGGCAGATAATTACGATGAATACAGCGGTGCGGATTATGTTGTGACCGCTACCAAAACACAGCTGGAGAAAAAAGAGGTTCCGCAAAGCGTTGAGGTTATCACCGAGCAGAAGATTAAAGAACTGGGTGCCTACAGCGTACAGGATGCCTTACGCTTGGCAAATAATATTGACGTACAGGATAACGGTATGACCGGTAATCAGGTGCAGCTGCGCGGCAACAGCACCATGCACACCCTGATTCTTGTCGATGGCAAGCGCATGGCGGCAGAAAATACGCAAAGCTCCCAAAATGCTTACGAGCTGAAGCGTATCAACATTTCCGATGTTGAGCGTATCGAAATCATCCGCAGCAACGGCTCCGCTCTCTACGGTTCTGACGCTATCGGCGGCGTAATCAACATCATCATCAAAAAATCTACTACTCCCAGCATCAACGTCAACATGCACACCGGCACCAAGGATGAAGCAACAAGCTTTATGTATTCCTCCGGCAAGCAGGGCAAGCTGAGCCTGAAAATCGGCGGCGGTATCGAAAAGGTACGCAAGCTTGATAGCGGTGTATATAAAAACTACTCTAAAAATACAATGACCGGTACAGTTACTTCTACCGATGCCAGCAGCACTAACATGTATGGCACACGTCGCTTCCTGAACACCGGCCTGAGCTATGCTTTTGATGATAACCATAGCCTGGATTTTGATATGAACTTCATGCGCGAGCAGCTCAAAAGCTTCTCCTGGAGCAGCATGGCAACAGATTATACAGAAACGCAGATGACTACATTGTTAGGCTTTTTAAGAAAACAAGCGATAGCAGGTGGTGCTCCTGCTGCAATTGTTAATAGCCAGGTTTTTGTGAATGGTTTGCTAAAAAAAGGCTATACAATGGAGCAGTTAAATGCGTCGATGCCTGACCCTACGACTATTAAAAAATATCCGCAGCTTTCCTCTCACTTCTATGATAATACCCGTTCCGATTACAGCTTAGGCTATAACGGTAAGGACGGTAAGCATGATTATAATTTCCGCACCTATTTCAGTGAGCTGCGCAAGGACAATACATCCTGGTATAAAAATCTGAATACTAATGCCGACAAGTTTGTTGACTTTGACCAAAATAATTACAAGCAGCTTGTTGTCGAAGGCAAGGATTCCTACAAAATGGATGAAAATAATACCCTGACCTTCGGTGCCGAATACAAAAAGAATATTATGAACGGTACGCATCTGAAGGGTCGCGGCAGTGATTTGCATGATGTAACCGTCAACGGCAAGAGCAAGACTTCCTCTGAGGTATCCTCGGAAACCGCTGCCGTATATCTGCAGAATGAATGGAAAATCGGCGACAAGCTGCTGCTGATTCCCGCAGTACGCATTGACCACCATGATTCCTTTGGCACTCACACCTCTCCGAAGCTGGGTGCAACCTATAAATTAAGCGAAAATGCCCGTGTGAAGGCTAACTGGGGCAAGGGCTACCGCGCACCGACCTTATACGAACTGTATTCCCAAATGGAGAAGGTTGGCATGGCACCGATGCCGGTAAATGTTATCGGTAACCCCGACCTGCAGCCGGAGGAAAGCACCAACTTTGACTTTGGCTTTGAGGCCGAAAAGGGCAAGGTCAATGGCAAGGTAACCTATTACCATAATAAGATTAAAAATATGATTGATGGCGGTGACTATGATCCCGATAAGCTGGCGCAGAATATTATCTGGAGTAAATATATCAACCGCGGTGAGGTAGAAATCAAAGGCTTGGAAAGTGAAATCGGCTATAACTTCGATGAGCACTGGAGCGTAAGAGGCGTTTACAACTATCTGGATGCCAAGGATCTGGAAACCGGTGACCGCCTGGCCTACAGAGCACGCCACAACGGCCTGATTCAACTGACATACACCGATGCCAAGGAAAATCCGCTGACCGTAAATCTGTATAACAGATATTACTTCAACTATCATCAGAGCAATACCAGCGGCTATCAGCAGGATTATTCCTACAGCACCACCGGTCTGACTGTCAGCAAGCAGTTCAACAAAAATTACCGCGTTTATGCCGGTGTAGATAATATCTTTAATAAATCTTTCCTGTATGACACCTATCATACCTATAGCATCGACGGCCGCACCTGGCGTGTCGGCGCAGAGATGACATTTTAATTAACTCAGAGTTTTGATTCCATAATATACAGCATACTGCTCCTTATATAATGTATTTAGGTTGATAAAGGTAACCTATAACCCTTATTGAC
>ERZ772820.2359-NODE-2359-length-13342-cov-2.937759_pt1 | contig 13342 bp, 10 predicted proteins | sample MGYA00511377_ERZ772820 | MGnify/ENA primary metagenome ERZ772820 (study PRJEB29015, sample SAMEA2737684) | human gut metagenome | biome: human gut; feature: human-associated habitat; material: faeces | place: China | collected 2012 ...
GACAGCTTTCGGACAAGTATCGCTCACGTAAACTTAAAGGAACCCCATCACAGCTTGCACAAGCCATGATGGGGTTCTTATTCTTACTTATTTTTCTTTTATATTATTTTTTATCTTCACTAATATAAATTTCTAAATTCTAATCTTGCTTCTCTGCCTTATCCTTTTTTCTGCTGATTGTCCACCATATAGGAACTGATATTAGCATGAAAAGTGCCGCTGCCACGCTGATCCATGCACCGACTCCGAGTCTTGCATTTGCCGCTGCATCTAGCTTTCCAAGATCTATCAATGACAGAACAAATTCAAATATCAATATTCCGCCAACAACTATAGATATAACAAGGTCTGCTATATAACAGCCTGCCTTGTTGATAAATGCACAGATCACGTCTGCTATAATAACTACCGCCACAACAAGCATTGACAGTACATTTATCCCAAACACTCCAACTATACTTCTGGCATCTGTCCCCATATAAGCATAAGGAATAAATACTGATACAACAGCCATGATAATGCCGATCAGGTTTAACATATTAGGTACATGTGTGGATCCCTTCTTCACATCATCAGGTATGTTCTGCCTGTTCTCATATCCCATATAACCCATAGGGTTGTTGTATGGCGTTGGCTGTACCGGCTGGCCATACTGCGACTGTGGCTGGTATGGCTGCTGGGTTGGCTGGCCATACTGCGGCATCTGCTGGTATGGTGTCTGCATTGGCTGTGCTCCCTGGATATACTGTGACTGTGGCTGATATGGCTGCTGGGCTGGCTGACCGTACTGCGACTGTGGCTGGTATGGATGCTGCACCGGCTGGCCATACTGTGGCATATGCTGATACAGTGACTGAGCTGGCTGTGCTACCTGACTATATGGTGCTTGAACTGACTGCACACCCTGACCATTCTGTGCCTGACTATTCTCAGCCATCATAGCCTTTTTCTGCTCAGAAGTCGACCTGCCATCAACTCTGTCAATATCTTCTACTCTATTCTGTTCATCCATGTTCGTCATCTACCTCCGATGTAATTATTCGACACATCCCTTACATATCGAGATACCTCTTCAGATACTGTCCTGTATAGGACTGAGGTATCTTCGCAACTTCCTCAGGAGTTCCTCTGGCAATGACCGTTCCACCGCCAGCGCCTCCTTCAGGTCCCATGTCAATAATATAATCTGCGGTCTTGATAACGTCAAGATTATGTTCGATAACCACAACTGTGTTGCCGCCCTCGCTGAGCCTTCTGAGTATATCCACAAGTCTGTGCACATCAGCAAAATGAAGTCCCGTGGTTGGCTCATCAAGCACATATATCGTCTTTCCTGTTCCTCGTCTCGAAAGCTCTGTTGCAAGCTTGATTCTCTGCGCCTCTCCGCCCGACAGAGTGGTGGATGGCTGACCCAGCTTGATATATCCGAGTCCAACATCGCGGAGAGTCTCTATCTTCCTCAGTATCCTTGGCACATTTGCAAAGAACTCACATGCCTCGTCAACTGTCATGTCAAGGACTTCATTGATACTCTTGCCCTTGTACTTGACCTCCAGAGTCTCCCTGTTATATCTCTTTCCTCCGCACACTTCACATGGCACATATATATCTGGCAGGAAGTGCATCTCTATCTTGATTATTCCATCTCCTCGACACGCCTCGCATCGTCCACCAGATACATTAAAGCTGAATCTTCCCTTGCCGTAACCTCTTGCCTTGGCATCCTTGGTTCCAGCAAACAAATCCCTTATCAGATCAAATGTACCTGTATAAGTAGCCGGATTGGATCTCGGCGTTCTACCTATAGGTGACTGGTCTATATTGATAATCTTATCCAAAGCATCATAACCGATGATATGGTCGTGCTTTCCTGCTTTAATCCTGCTCTTGTTGAGTCTTCTCGCCAGCTTCTTGTACAAGATCTCATTTACCAGAGAACTCTTTCCTGAACCAGACACACCCGTCACACATGTCATGATTCCAAGTGGTATGTCCACATCTATATGCTTGAGATTGTTCTCATAAGCATTCTTGACAGTGAGCCATCCGGTTGGCTTTCTCCTCACATCTGGAACCTCTATCTTCTTCCTGCCGCTTAAGTAGTCACCGGTGATAGAATTCTCACATTTCATAATGTCTTCAGCCGTACCCTCAGCTACCACATATCCACCATTTGCACCGGCTCCCGGTCCTATATCTATAATGTGATCCGCCGCCCTCATGGTATCCTCGTCGTGCTCTACAACGATAAGCGTATTTCCAAGGTCTCTCAGATTCTTGAGCGCTGCTATCAGCTTGTCATTGTCCCTCTGGTGAAGTCCGATACTTGGCTCATCCAGAATATATGCAACTCCGACCAGACCTGAACCTATCTGCGTGGCAAGTCTTATTCTCTGTGCCTCTCCACCTGAGAGCGTGCTTGTACCTCTACTCAGACACAGATAGTCAAGTCCCACATCAATAAGAAAATGCAGTCTCGACCTTATCTCCTTGAGTATGGCCGCACCTATCATCTTCTGTCTGTCAGTGAGCTCCAGATCTTTCATGAACTTTGCAAGTTCTGTGATAGGTAGTTCTGTAAGTTCAGCAATATTCTTATCTCCAACCGTCACCGCAAGGGCTGTAGGCTTAAGTCTCTTGCCACCACAGACCTCACAAGGAGTTATCGTCATGAATGTCTCATACTCAGCCTTTGTGGACTCCGCAGATGTCTCCCTGTATCTTCTGGCAACACTCTTTATGAGTCCCTCAAATGTTATATCATACACTCCCTCCCCGCGCTGTCCCTTATAGTACACCTTAACCGGGCGAGAGTTCTTTCCATATAATAAGAGATCCTTGATATCCTGTGGATAATCCTGAAATGGCGTATCAAGAGAGAATCCATACTCCGCACTGAGTGCCCTGAGTATTGCATTTGAATAGCTTTTGCCATCATTGCACGACTGCCATCCCAGAACCACTATGGCTCCATCATTTATCGACAAACTCTGATCGGGTATCATAAGATCCGGATCAAATTCCATCTTGAAGCCAAGACCTGCACATGTCGGGCATGCGCCAAATGGATTGTTGAACGAAAAGCTTCTCGGCTCTATCTCATCTATGCTGATTCCGCAATCCGGGCATGAAAAGCTGTCTGAGAAATTGATAATGGTATTCTCCTTCTGAACACCATTCTCATCCCTCTCCCCGATCACCTCAATCTTCATAAGCCCCTCTGCAAGCTGAAGTGCGGTCTCTATGGAATCTGTGAGTCGCCTCTCCACATCCTGTCTTACAACCAGACGATCGACAACTATATCTATACTGTGCTTCTTGTTCTTATCGAGCTTTATCTCCTCCGACAGCTCATACATGCTGCCATCGACAACCACTCTGACAAATCCGCTCTTCTTTGCCTTCTCCAGCAGCTTTACATGCTCTCCCTTTCGGCCTCTGACCACAGGCGCAAGCACCATGAACTTTGTCCTCTCAGGTAGTTTCATGATCTCATCCACCATCTGGTCAACCGTCTGTCTGCTTATGACCTTACCACAGTTCGGGCAGTGTGGTATTCCCACTCTGGCATAGAGAAGTCTGAAATAGTCGTATATCTCAGTGACAGTGCCAACTGTGGATCGAGGATTTCTGTTTGTTGACTTCTGATCTATGGAGATTGCAGGGGAAAGTCCCTCTATCTTGTCCACGTCCGGCTTCTCAGCCTGTCCAAGGAACTGTCTCGCATAGGAGGACAGCGACTCCATGTATCGTCTCTGTCCCTCCGCATATATCGTGTCAAATGCCAGTGAAGACTTACCTGATCCCGAAAGTCCTGTCACGACAACAAATTTGTCCCTTGGAATCTTAACATTGATATTCTTCAGATTATTTTCACGTGCGCCCTCAATAGTAATATACTTCCTGTCAATATTCCTGCTGGCGTTGAAATAATCATCATCTTTCATGCTCGCATCCGTTATATTCTCCAGATGCTCACCACGTTCATAATTCTTATTGTCTTCCATCTTGATCTAACCTTTTCTCTTTATCATTTATATTTGTTATATCTTAATTATCTACCCTGCATCCATCTATTCTTTATCATAATCTCTCAGTGCCGCCTTGTACACCTTGAGCTGATCTCTGATCTCCGCCGCCACCTCAAAGTTGAGGTCTGCCGCCGCCATATTCATCTTCTTGGTCAGCTTGGCGATAACCTTCTGAAGCTCCTTCTTCGTCATGGACTCAGCGTCCTTATCCTCATCTGGAAGTTCCTCCTTCTTCACCTCTATGGTTATGAGATCCCTTATGCTCTTCTCTATAGTCTTAGGGGTTATTCCATGTTCCTCATTATACTTCTGCTGTATCTCACGACGTCTGCTCGTCTCATCGAGGGCATACTTCATAGAACCCGTGATAGTATCCGCATACATGATGACATGTCCATCCACATTTCGGGCTGCTCTTCCTATGGTCTGGATGAGTGATGTCTCCGATCTCAGGAAACCTTCCTTATCAGCATCCAGTATTGCCACCAGAGTGATCTCCGGTATGTCAAGTCCCTCTCTCAGAAGGTTGATTCCAACAAGCACATCAAATACGCCAAGACGGAGATCTCTCACTATCTCAACCCTCTCCATAGTGTCTATATCCGAGTGCAGATATTTCACCTTTATATCATTATCCCTCATATAGCTGGTGAGATCTTCAGCCATACGCTTGGTAAGTGTTGTCACAAGTACCTTGTGTCCCTGCTCAGTCTCCTTGCGGACCTCTTTCAGCAGATCATCTATCTGTCCCTCAACCGGTCTGACCTCAACCGGCGGATCCAGAAGTCCCGTAGGTCTGATGATCTGTTCAGCCATGAGCATCTGGTGTTCCTCCTCGTATTTGCCCGGTGTGGCAGATACGAACATGACCTGATCCAGCTTCTGCTCAAATTCCGAGAAGTTGAGCGGCCTGTTGTCAAGTGCAGATGGAAGCCTGAATCCATAGTCAACCAGATTCATCTTACGGGATCGGTCTCCCGAATACATCGCGCCAACCTGAGGCACCGTCATATGTGACTCATCTATAATAAGAAGAAAGTCATCATCAAAGAAATCCAGCAGTGTGCTCGGCGTCTCTCCGGCTGATCTTCCAGCCAGCGGACCGGAATAGTTCTCTATACCAGAGCAAAATCCAGTCTCTCTCATCATCTCCATATCAAAGTTAGTTCTCTCCTCGATACGCTGTGCCTCGATGAGTTTATCCTTTGACTTGAAGTAAGCAACTCTGTCCTTGAGCTCCGCCTCTATCCTCTTCAGCGCCTTCTCCATCTTCTCCTGTCCAACTACATAGTGGGATGCCGGAAACAGGCATGTATATGTCAGATCTCTCTTTCCCTCTCCGGTGAGCGGATCAAACTCTGTGATCCTGTCTATCTCATCCCCGAAGAATTCTATCCTTATTCCATCGTCAAATGTTGACACAGGAATTATCTCAAGTACATCCCCGCGCACTCTGAACGTGCCTCTCTGCAGATCCATGTCATTCCTATCATACTGTATATCTGTCAGCTCATCGATGACCTGATCCCTGTCCTTTATCATGCCCACTCTGAATGAGAGCATCTGATTCCTGTACTCGTCCGGATCACCGATACCATATATACACGACACAGATGCAACCACTATGACATCTTTTCTGTCTATGAGCGCAGCTGTGGCACTATGTCTCATCCGGTCAATATCGTCATTGATAGACGAATCCTTTGCAATATAGGTATCCGTGGAAGCCACATATGCTTCCGGCTGATAATAATCGTAGTATGATACAAAATACTCCACCGCATTGTTCGGAAAAAACTCCTTCATCTCCCCATAAAGCTGTGCCGCCAGAGTCTTGTTATGTGCAAGTATAAGCGTGGGCTTATTCAGCTGCTGTATGACATTCGCCATGGTAAAAGTCTTACCAGATCCGGTTACACCCAGCAGCGTCTCAAACTGATTACCTTCCTGAAAACCCTTTACCAATTTTTCTATTGCCTCCGGCTGATCTCCGGTGGGCTTGTATTCCGATACCAATTCAAAATGATCCATAAAAGTCTCCTACTCTAGGCTAAAGCCTGCATCTATTATATCGAACATTAGTTCCCATATCAAGTGAAAACACGGCAGTTGCTCAAGTTTATTTATCCCCCTGAACAACTGCCACTATACTTCATCTGTTTGCTCACAACACCTTCTATGCCGCTAGTTCATCCCTACCCAGGCTTATCTCATAGCAGCCTTTCTCATCGACAGTCACCACGACCCTCTCAAATCCTGTGTAAAATCTTAATATATACAGATCATCTGCCCTTAAGATAACCACCTCAGCATTCATCTCCGCCAGATCTGTCATATTGTCTTTCAGCACACCCTCGCTGACTCTGATGATCTGTCTCTCCTTCTCCACCTGTCTCTTCTCCTGAAGCTCCTTATAATAAAGGAAGAGATTCTCCTCCAACGCCTTTGATCTGCAGCTGCATCTGTGAAAATAGCTGCCGATGATCATGTAAAGCATGTATGCTGTCTCCTGCTGTCTGTGTGATGTCTTTTCTGTAAATGAATATCTCATAATCGTTACCTCCATAATGAAAAAATAAACCTAAAATAAATCTACAAAATGTTGTCAATGTGTTATCTGGAGCTTTACCAGCTCACACCTTATCAGTGCCCGCTCCCCGGTCTGTCATTTTTCAGCCGACGACAGTCGCTGTGTCCGTATTCTTTGCTGCCCCGGATACCGGGCAGATGCATATTCAGTTTTCATTTGAAATCTGCCCCATGCCCAAAAGGCAACAAAAAAAGAGTCATGATCGCAGACTTGTAGCACTTGCTACTTATCATGTTTTCAAACTCTTCTACTTAAAATATGATTTATTCAATTTTCATTATGGATATCAGCAATCGATGATGTATATGTTATATCAAAAACTAACTGAGGTGTCAACATATTTATAAATATATCTATAAAACACAAGAGAGCCAGATTTCTCCGACTCTCTTAAATATGCATCCACAAATGCATACCCCAATTAGTATCTATAATTTCCTACCTTATCGCATCCTTCATGCTCTTCACATAATCTCTCACATAAGGCACACAGTCCTTGCCGTACTGGGCGCACAGCTTGACGATGGCTGAACCGACGATGACACCATCTGACTTTTCCGCCATCTGCTTTGCCTGCTCAGGTGTGGATATTCCGAAACCTACAGCACAAGGGATGTCCTTCGCCTTCTTCACCAGATCGACCATTGCACCTATGTCTGTGGTGATCTTGGTTCTGGTTCCGGTTACGCCGAGTGATGACACGCAATATATAAATCCACTCGCATCATTTGCGATCATGGATATTCTCTCATGGGATGTAGGTGCGATGAGTGAAATGAGATCCACATCATACTGCTTGCATATCCCGTCAAACTCATTCTTCTCCTCGTAAGGAATGTCAGGAAGGATCAGACCATCTATGCCAATCTCCTTGCATGTGCTGATGAATCTCTCCGAACCATAGGAGAACACGACATTTGCATATGTCATGAACACCATAGGTATTGTCACTTTCTTGCGGAGCTTTCTCACAAGGTCAAATACCTTGTCTGTCGTCACACCGCCTGCCAGCGCTCTTATATTTGCGCCCTGGATGACCGGGCCCTCGGCTGTCGGGTCTGAGAATGGAATTCCCAACTCGATGAGGTCTGCACCGGCCTCCACCATTGCGTATACTACCTCCTCTGTCACATCCAGCGACGGATCGCCACATGTCACAAATGGTATAAATGCTTTTCCATGCTCAAATGCTTTTGATATATTACTCATGAAGATCCTCCCCTCTGTATCTTGCGATGGCTGCAACGTCCTTGTCGCCACGTCCTGATACATTGATCACTATTATTTTATCCTTATCCATTGTAGGTGCCAGCTTCATGGCGTAAGCCACAGCGTGGGCGCTCTCTATCGCAGGGATGATTCCCTCGATCCTTGACAGATACTCAAATGCATCAACTGCCTCGTCATCTGTGATCGCCACATACTCTGCACGTCCTATGTCGTGAAGGTACGCGTGCTCAGGTCCGATTCCCGGATAATCAAGTCCCGCTGAGATCGAATATACAGGTGCGATCTGGCCATATTCATCCTGACAGAAGTATGACTTCATGCCATGGAATATACCAAGCTTTCCAGTCGCAATAGTTGCCGCTGTCTCAAATGTATCAACACCTCTGCCTGCTGCCTCACAGCCGATCAATCTGACGCTCTCGTCAGGTATGAAATCATAGAAAGCTCCGATGGCATTTGAACCGCCGCCCACACATGCCATGACGACATCAGGAAGTCTTCCCTCCTTCTCCATGAGCTGTGCCTTGATCTCTTTACTGATCACAGCCTGGAAATCACGGACGATCTCAGGGAAAGGATATGGTCCCATGACTGAGCCGAGTACATAGTGTGTGTCATCGATCCTGCTTGTCCACTCACGGAATGCCTCAGATACAGCATCCTTCAGTGTGGCTGTTCCAGTCTTTACCGGATGAACCTTTGCTCCTAAGAGTCTCATTCTGTACACGTTGAGAGCCTGTCTGATCGTGTCCTCCTCACCCATGTATATCTCGCACTCCATGCCCATCATGGCTGCAACTGTAGCTGTTGCAACTCCATGCTGTCCGGCACCGGTCTCCGCGATAACTCTTGTCTTACCCATTCTCTTGGCAAGAAGCATCTGTCCAATTACGTTGTTGATCTTGTGCGCTCCTGTGTGGTTCAGATCCTCTCTCTTGAGGTATATCTTCGCTCCGCCCAGATCCTTTGTCATTCTCTCCGCATAGTAAAGTCTGCTAGGTCTTCCCGCATACTCGTTGAGCATCTCTGTGAGTTCTCTGTTGAACTCCGGATCATCTTTATATTTCTTGTAAGCCTCCTCCAGCTCCAGCATCGCATTCATCAGAGTCTCTGGAATGTACTGGCCGCCGTGAACGCCAAATCTGCCTTTTGACATATGTTTTTCCTCCTGTTTTTGTCTTCTCAGATATATTTTCAAATGTAATTTCTACACTTTTGTATTGTGTTTCTTCTATATAATATGTTACTCGCCCCTAAGTTCCGCAAACAACTTCTTCTTGTCGGGACTTCTCATAAATGTCTCACCTATGAGCACCGCATCAGTTCCATTTGCCTTGAGCCTGTCTATGTCCTCTTTTGCCTTGATTCCACTCTCAGACACATACACCATCTTCTGGGGTGCTAAAGTGTCAGCCGCAGCTCCTGTACCAGTGACAGGTACCTCCGTCCCCATATGGGTGGCTGGCACCGTATCCGGTATCAGCTTTCTAAGACGAACACTGTTCATGATGTCCACCGTAAATGTTCTGAGGTCTCTGTTGTTCACCCCGATGATGCCGGCTCCGCAGGCTATCGCCCGTCTGACCTCATCCTCATCGTGAGCCTCAACCAGAGCCGACATCCCAAGTTCATGCGCAAGCTGCAGGTATAATCCAAGCTGCTCGTCATCCAGTATTGCGCAAATCAAAAGCACCGCCGAGGCTCCTATGACCTTTGCCTCATATATCATATACTCGTCAACTGTAAAATCCTTCCTCAGCAGCGGTATATTTACCTCCTTCTTTATATCCATCAGGAACTGATTGCTTCCCTGGAAATAAAACGGCTCAGTGAGCACCGATATGGCTGAAGCACCAGCCGCCTCATATTCCTTTGCGATCTCAACATAGGGAAAGTCCGGTGCGATAAGCCCCTTGGAAGGCGATGCCTTCTTGACCTCACAAATAAACGATATTCCATCCGCTGCCAGATTATCCCTAAATGGGAACTTACTATATGGGCTGCTGCCGTTATCCGTCTCTCTGGCAACTATATCAAGTGCCTGTCTCTTCATCTCCTCAAGAGGATCTTTTTTCTTCTGCTCCGCCACACGTTCCTTTGTCTTTGCAGCTATCTCATCTAATATCATCTCTTACCTCTCTATACAACTTTCTATCATAGTCTGCGATAAAACTTATCTACTCATTTGTCAGTCTTACAAATGCATCAAGCGTCTCAGCAGCCTTGTCACTGTCGATCACGTCCTCTGCAACCTTGATTCCATCCGCTATGGAATCTGCCTTGCCTGCGATGTAGATACAAGCTGCTGCGTTCAGTACAACTGCATTTCTCTTGGCTCCAGTAATCTTACCTGACAGGATATCGCGGGTGATCTGTGCATTTTCCTCAGGATCGCCGCCCACCAGATCCTCCTTACTGCACCTCTCAAATCCGAAATCCTCTGGCTTGATCTCATACTTTGTGATCTCGCCATCTTTGATCTCTGCTACAGTTGTAGGTGCGCTCATGGAGATCTCATCCAGACAATCCTGTCCGTATACGACAAGTCCCCGTTTTACGCCAAGACCAACAAGTACAGGAGCCATCTGATCAACAAGCTCCTCCTTGTATACTCCCATGATCTGCATCTGAGCCTTTGCTGGGTTAGTGAGAGGTCCAAGGATATTGAATACTGTCGGTATTCCAAGTGCCTTTCTGACCGGGCCTGCATATTTCATCGCCTTGTGATATACCTGGGCAAACATAAAGCTCATGTTGCACTCAGCAAGAACCTTGCCCATCTTTTCAGGTGATATGGAGATATTTACACCAAGAGCCTCAAGTACATCCGCTGCTCCACTCTTGCTCGATACGCTTCTGTTGCCGTGCTTTGCGATCGGTACTCCGGCCGCCGCTGCAACTATACCACTCGTTGTCGATATGTTAAATGAATTCGCACAATCCCCACCTGTTCCCACGATCTCAAGAACATCTATTCCGTCATGTGGAAGAGACTCCGCATGGTCTCTCATTCCATTTGCACTGGCTGTTATCTCATCAAGTGTCTCGCCCTTCATGTGAAGCGCTGTGAGATATCCAGCCGTTGTCTCTCCCGGCACCTGGCCGCTGAATATTTCATCCATGCTGGCATATGCCTCATCGTATGTAAGATCCTGTCCTGTTACTACCTTCTTAAGAGTTTCCTGTATCATCGCCATATCCTCCTTATTTTATATCATTTTATATCTCTAAAAAATTCCTGAGCATTATCTTGCCCTTCGGTGTCAATATCGACTCCGGATGGAACTGAACTCCATATACCTCATAATTCCTGTGTTTTACTGCCATGATCTCTCCATCCTCCGTCCTGGCTGTGACCTCCAGGCATTCCGGAAAATTCTCATCGGCTGCTGCCAGTGAATGATATCTGGCAACCTGTATCTTGCTCTGAAGTCCTCTGAACAATCTGCAGTTCAGATCCACATCAACCAGCGACATCTTTCCATGCATAAGTTTCTTTGCATATGTGACTGTCGCACCATATGTCTCACAAATCGCCTGATGTCCGAGACACACGCCGAGGATTGGTACTTTTCCTGCAAAATATCTCACCGCTTCCTCACACATTCCCGCATCCGAAGGTCTTCCGGGTCCCGGTGAGATGATTATGTGATCCGGATTCATCGCCTCGATCTCCTCACAGGTGAACTCATCATTTCTTATAACCTTTATATCCGGATTTATTGCCCCCACAAGCTGATACAGGTTGTAGGAGAAGCTGTCATAATTATCTATAAGTATTGTCATTTGTTTTGTCCTCCTTGTATTTATTGTGCATGCGCATGAAAAGCGCTCATTGTGAGTGCTGTTGTAACTGCCTTTGCCTTGTTGATACATTCCTGGAACTCATTTGCCGGAACACTGTCCGCCACGATTCCCGCTCCGGATCTGACAAATACCTTGTCACCCTTTTTGTATGCGATCCTTATGGCTATACATGTATCAAGATTCCCTGTGAAATCTATGTATCCTATGGCTCCACCATATATTCCTCTCTTGTTGTTCTCCAGCTCGTTGATGATCTGACACGCTCTGATCTTCGGTGCTCCCGAGAGGGTTCCTGCTGGAAGTACCGCATCCACGGCTGACAGCTCATCATACCTGCTGTCATCGATCTCTCCTTTGACCGTTGACCCGATATGCATTACATGTGAGTACCTCTGAACCTTCATGTACTGCTCAACCTCAACAGTTCCGAACTTGCTTATCTTACCAAGATCATTTCTTCCGAGATCCACCAGCATGTTGTGCTCCGCCAGCTCCTTCTCATCCGCCATAAGTCCGGCCTCAAGTCTCATATCCTCTTCCTTTGTCTTTCCCCTCGGTCTCGTTCCAGCAAGAGGAAATGTGTGGAGCACGCCATTCTCAAGCTTTACCAGTGTCTCAGGTGATGCGCCCGCAACCTCTATCTGGTCGCCGCTGAAGTAGAACATATACGGAGAAGGATTTGTGCTTCTGAGAACCCTGTATGTATTGAACAGTGAACCCTCCATCTCAGCCTCAAGTCTGTTGGACAGAACCACCTGGAAGATATCTCCCTCGAATATGTACTTCTTTGCCCTCTCGACCATGCTGCAATATTTTTCTTTATTGAACAGAGGCTTGAAATCACTCTTCATCTTAACCGGCTCTATCTCAGCCATCTCTCCATCGAGGATTAGCTTCTTCATATCTTCTATGTCAGCAAGTGCCTTTGCATATCCGGTTTCTATATCGGACGTGTCAGCATTTGCAATGAGGATCAGCTTTGACTTGAAATTGTCAAATGCTATGACCTTGTCAAATAACATCAGATCCAGATCCTGAAATCCCTCATCGTCATCGGCATCGATCACAAGCTTCTTCTCACTGTACTTTATATAATCATATGAGAAGTAACCGACAAACCCGCCTGTAAATGTTGGAAGTCCTTCTATCTTCGGACTCTTGTAATCCTTAAGTATCTCTCTTATGAATCCCTCAGGATGAATGTCATCCGCTTTCTTTATCACATTTCCATCTATATCCTTGAGCTGTATGTGCCCATTCATGCATGTGACATCAAGCTTCGGATTGTAACCAAGAAATGTGTACCGTCCCCACACCTCCTGATTCTCCACGCTCTCAAGTATGTAACAGTGCTCATTTGCCGCTTTCAGCTTTCTGAGTAAGTTGATAGGTGTGATCACATCCGATAACATCTCGCAGCACACCGGAACCATCCTATATCCGTCTGCCGCATATTTCTTTGCCTCGCTAAGTTCTGGTCTTATCATGTCTCATCCTCCTTGCCAATTAATATAAAAAAACCACAGGACATAAAAAAATTCCTTATCCTACAAACATTAGGACAAGAAATCTAATCTCCTGCGGTGCCACCTAATTTCATCAATAAATAAAAAACAGGAGGTATTACCATGAAGGTAGGTATTATTGGAGCCGGTACAATGGGCTCAGGTATTGCGCAGGCATT
>ERZ772820.2368-NODE-2368-length-13306-cov-10.948230_pt1 | contig 13306 bp, 23 predicted proteins | sample MGYA00511377_ERZ772820 | MGnify/ENA primary metagenome ERZ772820 (study PRJEB29015, sample SAMEA2737684) | human gut metagenome | biome: human gut; feature: human-associated habitat; material: faeces | place: China | collected 2012 ...
ATTTTAAAGCGTGGTGGAATTTACCCCTGCACTGGAATTTACTTTTTCAAGTCAGCTTTCGTCATCTTCAATCGTTACTTTTACTTTAGGTATTCTCCTTTCAAAAAGTTCTCAACTAGGTTCATTCATAACCGCATGATACTTTTTCTCATCTTTAACGGTAATAACTTCAATTTTTCGACTACTAAAAAATACTTTTGTTCCATGTTCTTTTTCGCCGATACTATTTTCATCACCTCTCCGAAGAGAATTTCCTAAATCCAAAAATGACGCAAGACCTTTTTCGTCCATTCCATTTTCTCCACTTCAAATATTATTTGTATTTTTGCACCACATATTAATGCAAAATCACAGATAATTACCCCAGTATCATATCTACTATTTCATTAGCAATTTCTTCTACCGTTTCTTGACTGGTATTTCTTGCCACTTTATCTGCCAAAGAAGGGCTATAATCAATAACTTCTTGCTTTGTAATATCATGCCAAATAGGAAGTAATGTTTGTTGTCCTGAAATCGCTTTTGTCATCAATCCATCTAATTCATAGTTTGTCCAGCCTTTTTTGATAAACGATCTTGAAATAACAACAATACCAAATCTACTTTTTGCTAGTCCTTGATCTATCTTTCTTCTTAAACTATCACCAATTTTTAATTCAAATTCATCATACCATACATTAAGCCCTTTTTCTTTTAATGCATTTGCCAATGGACGAACTACTGCCTCTTTGTCTTCTGATGCATGCGAAATGAATACGTCATAATCCTTATTTGCCTCTGGTGCTTCTACATATAAATTAGGCTCATTTGCAAGAGGTATTCGTATCCTTGCAGCCGGTAAACACCTGGCAATACCTGAACGCTATGCTTTACTGTGCCAGAATATCCGCCTAAGTCAATTGTAATATACCAATGGCCGGAATTGGGAACTATTATTCTATATGGACTTTTTTTCACATATCCACCATAATATCTATGGTGTCTTCCATTTTTATAATTATTGTAATTTGAAGAATCTAATAATCTAACATTCGCAGCCGCAGACAAACAGACTTCAACTACTTGTCCTTTACTTAAATGACCTAAATCATAATACGAAAATTTCATAATAACTCCCTATCCGATCGCATTTTTAACAGCTTGATAATCCCAATAATACTGACCATTTTCATAATAACACATAGCTACATGGGTCCCAACATTTTTAATGACATCTGGACATTTCGACTTGTTCACTGTCGCCGCATTATATAGCACAATGATTTCCAATCCATCTGTGATTGCTTTTTCACACTCATATTCAACATAGCTTCGATAATCTAAACTGTGACCACGAGAGCAAGTATATGCATAACTTTTATAGCTTCCACAATACTGACAGCTTCCACTTCGTACTGATTTCGTATTATTTCCAACAATCAAGATAAATGTTCTTGATGCATCCATTCTTTTACTTAGTGAAGCTTTAATACTACAATTCAGACTATTGTCACGTGCTTGCATCAAATCATGAGCGTCTGTAAAAGATAAACTCCAATATTTACTACTATTCCACTTATGCAATTGTTCTACTGCATCATAATCCCCTGACCAATCGGCTGCAATATATGTTCTTGTTCTGTAATACATATGTGTTCTCCTTCCTTATAAATCTGTAATCGCAATACTTTCTTTTCCATTATCTCTGACAATAATATGCAAATCATAATTTATCAGTTCTCTATTCATTTTTACTAAGCCAATAATATAATTCAAAATATCTTTTTCACTTTTTTTCGTCCGTGACAAACCCGCACCTATTAATGGCATTACTACTGGAAACTGTTGTGAACGTTCATTACAAAATTCTAAAAGTCTCATCATTGCCAAAACATATTCTTCTTCTGATGTAGACGCTTTTAAATTCTTATCAAACTTACTTAGCCCTAAAAAGAAGTATGTACATTGTTCGGAGATTTTAATTTCGGCAACAGTACCTGCTGAAAATCTCCTTAAATTTCCTTTCCTTTTATCATTAATCGAAAGCTTATCATATGACACTTCTTGAAGATTCAAATTATTTTTTATGGCATCTTCAAGCGTATTTGGATCAAACCCATTTTCAAGGTACAGCCTATTCATTGCTATGCCATGCAGTGTACTTGCTGATACCAAATCATTATCTACAAGTGTATCAAAACATCTATTTACTGGTATAACTATATTCCGCCTTTTTTGTGGCTCTAAGACTTCGGTTTCCGAAAAAACGTCTCCATATTGAACATAAATATGATGTCCATTATTTAACTCAGCAACTTCAATCCGCCGCCTTCTATATGTATATACTGCACATAACAAAAAAGAAATCACCCATATTCCGGCTAAAATCCCAATACTAATTCCAATTCGACACTGTATAGGTAAAGAAGAATCTAACAAATCACTTAATGAAGCAAATGTTCCTATTAATCCAAGAAAAGCAAAAATCCCCGTTGTCCAACGTGTAGCAAGTTTTGCTATATATTTTCTATTCAATATAATACGACGCATGTTTTCCTACTTTCTTTTACACTGCTAGGTCCAATGGCAAATCCGAAATATCCTTCAATCTTTTTCAACTTACAAGTGTGTCCAATAATTCAATTGCATCTTCCGAGCCAACCTCTTTTACTGCTCTAATCAGCTCGTACAGTGCAAAATGATATACACAATCAATATCACCCGTTCCAAGAGCCAAAGACGCTAAACGATTTGGCATCGGTTCAGCAGTAACAACTACTATATGTGGCAGATGTCCTTTTCTATTACGAATCAGATTTAATGCCTCTGTACGACTATTTTGTGCTCTATCACTTCTCATAGTATATTTAGCCGATACACTGGCATGCAGCAAAGGCTTTCCACCATTGACTTTTCTTATATCTGCCATTTTGCTCACATCGTTATCCACAATACATTGATTTTGATTTATTTCATCATCTTCAAAAAGTTCACGATATACAACTACATCTGGTGCTACAAGATAATCATTTCCCAATGCAGCTGCTAATTGTGCATTTTCTGCTGTCAATGTGCTCAAATATGCTAAATGCTCATATTGTTCAAAATCACTTGTCTTAAGTTTGTTATTATTGCCTAATTGCAATATTGACCATTTTCCCGGATATAAATTTTGTAAATTTGGAAATGTAGCCTGTAAAAACTCCATTGTGAGCATCTCAAATTGCTTTCCAAGCGTTTGCCCTGAAATTTTTTCCACCATATTAATTTTATGTTGCTGTTCTTCAACCAAAATGTCTACAACTCTTTTTGCTATTGCTTTTGATCCCCGGCTACTTGTATCTGCATTCGAAGCCACCCCAGCCTTAGTCAATGTTAATGTATTAGTCTCAAACAATCTTTCGTGAAAGTGATACCGCTCTTTCGCAATCAATGCATTCATCTTCTAAACACTCCTTTATCTTCTCTCCTACAGCTTTTGCTACTGGCGGAGGAAACGCATTTCCAATCATACGACACGCAGCTGTTTTCTTTTTTCCAAATGTCCATGTATCAGGGAATCCTTGTATTCTCGCCAACATTCTGCTTGTTAATCGTGGCATTCCTTCAAAGTCTGGTTCTGGAGCCATATTAGCCACACCACGACCATCTACCCCTAATTCAGCCCATGCATTTCTAGCTCTTACCGGTCCTAAATCCGGTCCTCCATGTTTCTTTGAACCACCAACCAACGTTGGTGCAATTTTATTTGCATTTTGAGCCCACTTTTTTGCACCTTTCCATTTATTTTCTGCCATTAAATCATATAAGGTATTTCCAACTGTTGGAGCTATTTGAGAATCTCCTTGTGGATACGTAAAATTCCTATTTTCTTCCCTTCTTATTCCCACAATAACAACTCTTGGTCGAAGTTGTGGAACTCCAAAATCTGAAGCATTCAGTAACTTAATCTGTGTATCATAACCTAATTTTTCTATAGATTTTAAAATGTACTGTCTATATTCTGAAAAGCCATTATCCAGAAAACCTCTCACATTTTACAACATAACAGCCCTTGGTTTTATTTCTTTAATTAACCTAAGTGCTTCAGGAAATAAATCTCTTTCATCATCTTTTCCCAACTGTTTTCCAGCAATTGAAAATGGCGGACATGGAACACCTCCAGCCAATAGATCTACTCCCTCGTATGGTTTTCCATCGAAATTTCTTACGTCTGCACATATTACATTCCATTCAGGACGATTCTGTTTTAACGTTTTACAATAATCAGCTTCATACTCAACAAGTGCAACATGAACAAAACCTGCCATAGCAAGTCCTAAAGCCTGACCACCGGCTCCTGCACATATTTCAACACAAGTTAATGGTTTTTGCACAAACATATCCTCCTCTATTCTTACATAATATCAATTTTTTCATCAGAAAATTCTATAATATCTCCAATGTCACATTTTAATGTTCTACAGATTTTATGAAGACTTTCTAAAGAAACAGACTCTCCCTTTCCCATTTTAGCAAGTACATTAAAGCTGATTCCTGCTTTATCTTTTAAATCTGTTTTATTCATTCGTTTATCTATCAACATTTTCCAAAGTTTATCGTAACATACTGACATTTCCAAGCTCCCAATAGTATTTATTTCTATGAGTTTCATTCAGTATAACATTATTATTAATTCTTATCAAGAATTTCTCACGAAACAATGAGTTTTTTCGAACATGTATTCTTTTTTGACCCATAATCTATTCTAAGAGTAGCCATTCGACTGCCCTTTCTATTCACACATATACACTCTCTTTCTGCACTGTCAGGATACTTGGGTCTGTATTTACATCGGATAATCTTTTTTCCCTTATTCCGCTCTTTTAATTCAGACCGCAACAGTTCTTTTCTCAGTCTTTCATCCAAACTTTCACCTTCTCTCATTGCCTCTTATTCGGAAATTAGCTTATAATCGTCTATTTGACTGTTGGCACTAAAAAAGCCCCATAATGCCACAATTAGCGGCACTACAGGGCAAAATAAAAGAGCCTCACGCTCGGCAAGGCTCGTATCTTATATTCCAAGTTCATCCAAATACTCAATAATATCGGATGATGTTCTCTCTGGATTCTCTTTGATGAAATCAATGACGCTTTGAATGTCCTCTTCATCCTGCTTTTTCATTGTGCAGTTTATTCCATACACAAAGTCATCGTATGTGTCCGAGACATTTTCAGTCAATTCCTTCAATTCAGCTAATAACTGTTCTTTCATAGGACAACCTCCTTAATCTGTGGATTCCTTCATGTATATTTCGTAATCATCAAAACCATGGTTTCTGAATCGATATACATAAACTGGGCTATCTGGCTCATTTGCATGCGTCCTTATATAGCAGCTCGACTTACCCTTATACTTTGCGTGATACACATTATTTATATCATGCGTCACCTTCGCCTTTTCCTTTGCAGTCATTGGCAAGGACTGGGATTTCTTTTTCTTAGAGCCACTCTTTTCATTCTTTTTCCGCTACCCTTTGGGTATCTTCCGGAGCCAGGACCTCCATCTGTCTCTATATTACTTTGACTTTCATCAAGTGTCAATCGGATTTCATTAAGCTGTCTTAAAAAGTCTTCGAGCGACAGTTTGAACGGAAGAAACAAATTCATATCGAGGAGACTTTCAACATCCTCAAATCGGGCATTTTCCATCTCTGTATTGAAACATATCGGTTCTCCGTAATATTCGTGCAAAGGAATACCTGTGATGGACAATATTCTTCAGACATTCCAGAAACAAGAGTAACAGGAATAATATCTGCTATGTTAATCCCAAATTCTTCCCTTGTTTCCCTAATTGCCGCATCCTCTGGAGTTCCCATATTTCAATATGCCCTCCTGGTCCACAAACAAGCCCATTATCCTTTCTTGTACCAACTAGGATTTTCCCATCTTTAGCGACAATTACACCGCATCCAGTAGGGATTACAGTATTGATTGTGGAATCCGTCTCTGTTTCTTCCTGCTCCTTTGGTTCTTTTTTCTCTGCAGACAATTGCAGATTGCCTCGGACACGAATCAGTAAAGACTACCTTGAACACCTACTCACATCTTTATCCAGATAAAGATCAGAAGCTAGCAGACCGCTTGAACCAGTTTTGTAAGAATTAAATCTGTAAAGCCGTCTCAGACCGAGGCGGCTCTTTTTATATCTGCAACCATATTGGATTGCACTTCCAATTTGCAACTGTTTTCGATTGCACTTTTACAGGAAGCTGCACATCACAATAATAATGCTCATTTTGAGTAGGAAAAGTAATGGCACATCATTCTTAACATCACATTAACATCACGGAGCAAAATAAAAGAGCCGCAAAGCCCATAAAATAAGGCTTTGTGGCTCAAATGTCCGTTATTCAAACTCTTGGACGGAGAGATTTATTGGGGTGTTTCATTGTATACATTTGTGTGTTTTATTATTCATATTCTTCATAATTTATGTTTATCTCTATCTCGTCCAAATTTTTTAGAGCCAAAATGGAGCCAGTAGCATAGTAAAACTTATATAGCAATTCCATGTCTAGATAAATAGTTTTCTCGTTCGTTTACCACCATACTATAATAATCTGCTTCATCTTCAAATTCGACAAATCTTGATATATCATGTTGTTTCATATCTGGAATTTGATTATATAATTTGTTTTGATTAAATTTTTCTACTAGTTCTGGAAACAATGTAATGGTATCGTCTAAATATTTTTCAATATATTTTATGATTTTATTTCGATAATTTTTCTCTAATGAATCAATATATGCGATATATCCTCTAATTTTTTCGTTGTCCGAATAATCACCCGTTACTATTTCATAGTGAATCATCGCCCTAACCATACGTTTCATTTCCTTAGGTGCTTTTATTACTCCATCATTTACTGTTACCCCTATAACTTCCTTGTGAACCTTAGGTGATAAAAATCGGGTCTTTTCCTTATTAACTACGAAACCTTCATCTTCAACAATTTTCTTGATCATTCCATAAATTTTTCGTAACAAATCTCTATTATCACTTGAAAAAATTAAATCATCCGCATATCGAGTATATGTTATATCTCGTTTATTACAGTATCCCGCAATTCTTATATCCATTTTATAACATACCAAATTGGCTAAATATGGCGATGTTACCGCTCCTTGAGGCAAGCTTCCATTCAATGTGCATATATTCGTTAGCAAATTAGATGCATATGTATTATATCCTAATTGTAAAAATTGATTATACACTCTACCTCTCTCTACCGAGGGGAAAAAATTTTTCAAATCCATTTTTAATATATAGAGATTATTTTTATGGCGTTCAGCACATTGTACCAGTGGCGAACCTTTACCATTTTTTACAAAACCTATACTATATTGCGAAACTCTTACTTTATATAAAATATTCTCTAGCACCCAACGTTGTATTACTTTTAAAGACATACATGGTGAATTTATTTCTCTTGAAGTTCCGTCTTTTTTCGGGATATAAAATTTTTTATAACGTCCTTTCGCATCCTCTTTGGTTATAAAGAACACTAATTTTTCTGTTAGCCTTGTTTCCTCTGCCAATGTTTCTATATCTTCAAACATTGGTAGCCCTAATGATTCAATTACCATTTTGTTATTATATTTTTTCAAATCGTTAACACCACTTTCTTACCTTATATATTTTGCGTCAAAACCATGGTGGGATTTCACTGTCGTGGAATTACACCATGGTTTTGACCAACTCTGGTCATGTTCATATTCTCCGGAAGACGAACCATCCTCCATAAACTTCAACAAAAATATGTATCAGTAACGTTCTAAGATTGTGATGCTAACGATATTGAGCAGAAATAATGTCAAGTCGAATTCTATTGACCAATTTATCCCGGTTATCTACCATAACATCATTTAATAAATCTTTTACAGTGTAATAACCCTTTTTTGATAATTTATAATAATTCAACCCATTATCAACATTTTTTATCAACATTCCTTCTTTATATAATCTCTTCAATGCTGCTGTATAAAGAATTTCAAATTGATTCGCCTCAAATTTTCTTTCTTGATAAATATATCTGATTGTTTCATTCATTTCTTTTGTTTCTATTTTATTATAAAAATATAACAATAACAGTATAAAATAAAACTGACCTGATATCAAGTTAATTTCTTTTGTATAATTACCGTATTTTCTTGTATATTTCTTACTTCTATAAAACCAATACTTTGATGCCAAATATTCTTCAACTACTTCTTCCATATCATCCAAATCATTATTAAAATATATTACATTTTTCTTGTCATGCTTTTCTATATATCTAACAGGACCTTGCATAATAAAACTTTTGTCATTCTTATATTTTTTCTGAATCAAAACAACCAATTTTCTTAGTGTTTTCTCATTACTTGTAAAGGCACCTAATTCCGTAAAAGAACCTGGGCTTTCACATACAATCATAATCAAGTCACTATTTTCAGCCAAAAAATTTTCTAATGTAAATAAGTCATACTTTTTTCTACTTAATAATTCCATAAACATATCTTCAGGATAAAAAATAGATAACTTTTTATCCTTCTCCAATCGCTTTCTTAATTGATCTCGGTTTGAAACATATGATTTATTACTAGCTCTACCACATAAAAACAAATCAATATTACTATGTTGTATATAAAGAAAAATATCATTATATATTTTTTTAATTATTTCTTTATCCATGCTCTCTCCACTTTTATTCCTTTATATCACCTATTTGTTGTAACCATAACAAATACTTCTTTGCATCTTGAATGCATTTTTTATCATTTCTCGTCAAATATACTATTTGACTCATAAACATCATTTCAAATAAATTTCCATTTTCAACTATTTTATTATATATCTCTCTTGCCCTTAATACATTTATATTTTTCTCATATAAGAAGAACCCAACAATAAATATTGGCATATATATAATACTATTAATATTTTCCATCGACACTAAGCAGTCTATCACCTCTTGATACATATCTATAACTAGTTTGTTTTCACTATTTTTATAATCTATATAATTTATCCATATGTAAAAAAAAGCATTAAGACTATTCATTCTAATTATATATTTGTCATATACATTGCTTTTTCCTAATGCAACTCTTGGAATAAATTTTTCTTTATTATTTCTCTGATGAATATAATATCCCCATGTATCAGAAAAAAATTTTAAAATCACCAAGTGTATATAGTCTTTTTCACAAAAGGTAATCCCTATATTAATTGCAGTAAAAACTAAATTAATCACAACTAGAATAATACATTTTCTATTCAAACAAACAATGTCCAATAATATACTACTCAACATGCAAATTATATTCAATTTAATAAATTTATTTCTTGCTTTATTATACCATTTTTGCTTATATGTATCCAATGTTGTTGCAAACTCGATATAATCTATTTTTAATATTTTCTTTTTCCTACATGTATCAACATATTTCTGAAGCAAATAATCAACATTTATTTCAACTGCTTCTTTGCTCCAATTCGTTTTTTCTTTAAAAGTCGATGTATCAAGTCTATCAATCCAAAAACTTCGATATAACTGTCCTAATATTTCAAGTTCTTTTCTTTGCTCAAAAAACATAATATAAACAATAATGAAAAGGACATAAGTATTAGCAACAATATTGTATATAGTAACAATTTCAAACACCATAAACCTAACCAAATCAAAAAGTGACTCAATAGTTTGATTTATCAGAGTAATTTGCATAATAATTACTATTACGCAACTTGACACACTTATAAACAAACATTCTGCAAATTTGTATTTTTGAAGAACATCACGTATTGAAAAAACAATGTAATACTTTCTATCAAAAAGAATAACTGCAACTGATAATGTTACAGCAATTGTTGTTAATCCTAAAACACTACTACCTACAACTTCTATTTTGTCAATCATTCCATTAATATAAGTATAGTATTTTTGATTAAAAATTGCTACAAGTGGAATCCACGCAAAAATCGAGCATACAAATAAATACACTTCGGAAAAAAGATCAACACGCAAAAAAATCTTTTGTAATTTATGATTTTTTCTTTTATCACATAACTCATCGACAGGTGAAAGTTTGTCTTTTTTCATACTTAAAACCGTAATTATTATTATAACAAATATAACATTTACAAACAAAGGTAAAGCACCCCAAATCGAAACCTTTTTCAATTCCAATAAGAAATCATACATTTCATTTCCCCCACTACTAAAATTTTAATATAATTATAACATAATTATCTATTCACATGGCTTAAACTTTTCAGTAAATACGTACCATTTTTCAATTACAACACAATTCAACTCTCATACCTAAAAAACTCCCTAGCCATCATCTCCGCCGTAGCCCGATTTGTAATATTGCAACCTTAAACATTTTTATTTTCTCCTACTATGCTAATTCTCAACACACATTTTTTATATTACTCCAACACACAAATAAAGCCAAACTAGAGTCCTTTGATAAAATAAATGCCGGAAGCCCGCATAAATACAGGCTTTCGGCATTTCAATCTTGTTGCAGGGCAAACCCCAGTAACCTCAAAATGGCAAAATTCAATAGCCTAAGATTACTTCCCATTTTTGACGTTATGAAATTACAACGACATTTTTTTATCAGAAACATTATACCATTCCCCTTCCCCCCCTACGCTATCCCAATCCTCTATAAAATCTTGCTGTAGCATTACACCGATACTGCAGCGTAATCCCACAGTAGATCATGCAGTGTAATCCATAGCGTAAATACCACAGCACACCCTTCGTAACGTCACCTACACAACACAAACCATGAACATTCCCCTAACACGTCACAGCCACGTATTTATGCCATTTCCGGCAGCACATGAATAAAAGAACACTATTAAATTTTGAGCACAAAAAAACAGCAGCAAACGCTGCTGCAGGGTATAACCCACATCAGCTTTGTTTGCAGCTGTCGTAGAATAATCATTTTTGCCTTTTTCAGAATAATTGTGGTTGCCCCATGACATAGATGATATTAATCTATTTTTTAGTTCTCTGTTTTATATTTTTACTCTTGCCTAATATAGCATCAGCACATAACTGTGTTAAAGGCTCTCCAATTGCTTCTTTATAATTAAATCCCAAAAGTTGAATTGCTTTTAATACATCTACAGAAATTAAATTCTTTAATTGTTGATACATTTCAATATCTGTATCAGGACTCATTTCTTTAATTATATCTAATACTAATTCTACAGTTTTATGTAAATGTTCTATATCACTATCACTAATAACATAACGTTCAACTTCTGTTTTATACACTTGAGCAATCCTAATTGCTTCTGCACGTTCTGCTATTAAATCGTTTATAATATCATCATACTGATTTTTTATTACTTTTATATCCTTTTCGACTTGCATTGACTTAATTTTAGCTTCTGTTGCTGTAACAGTTCCATTAGTAGCTAATAATGTCAAATTTTTTGCTAAAGTTTCTAATGTTTGGATTTCGTTTGCTTCCATATCCTTCCTCCTGTTATCTATTTTATATCTTTCATAAATTCATCTAGGTGGTACACCCATTCCTGTTCATTTATCGTCAACCCTAACCTTTCAAGTAACTTATTTTTTAATTCAACCATTCCTATTTTACAACGCTCGTCATCCTTTAAAATAATGCCCATCTTTTTTGTATCAACTGCACAATTGTGATATTGTGTATTATTAAAATCAAAATCTGGAGTATATATATTTATATAATCACTTTCAACTATCCAAGTTGCTCCCATTTCATTTAAACATGCTGCACTTTTTAAATATTCATTTGACCAAAGATATATAACAAAAATATCTTTTTGAATATTTTTCTTCAAATAATCGAAAATATTATCACCAATTGGAATTTTATTTAATGGATGTGATGTATATATTAACTGTTCATTTTTTAAACCTAATGCAATAAATAATTTTCTTAAAGCATCTCCATATTTAGTATCACTTGAACTATGGCTTAGTAAAATTTTTGAATACATAAATTTATCCTCGCTTACATTTTCACTGTTTTTCAAACTGTCTCTTATTTCTTCCAAAATTTTTTTATTTCTATCATGTTCTGAAGGATTAATCACAAATTCATTATTGTGAATTTCAGTTATATTCAAATCATACCATTTACATATTTCCTCTATATAATAAGAAATTGCTTCAGCATCATTTTTTTTTAATTGCTCTTTTAAACCATCTAAAAAATTTATAACACTTCCATCAGATGTATACTTAGAAATCGAACTTCGAATTCCTTCATATTCTAATTCTAATTTTTTCAATTCTCTCATTATTTACACCCATATTTTCATTTTTATGTTTTTACTTTTTAATTATAACACAAAATAATCTATTTATCATAATAATTCTCTTTGTACAAGAAAACATTTGTTTTTGTGTACAGTTACGCCAATCACATTTTCACATTATTTTCCTGATAAAGAAACCGTTTTTAATGTAAATTCTGTATACGAAAAAAGATGACCTTTTTGTAGTCCCCCTCTACAATAATTCATTCTCTATGCTATATTCTTTTTTATGTCGGATCTACATTAACAATAGAATTTGATTTCATCAGTTACAAATGCCTGTTTCCATTTTGAACAAATCAAGAAAAACTGTGCTGATATAAAATCCATCAACTCATTTAGCTCTTTATCTGATATTTTACTGCCGTTTCCTGCCAAAATACATCCGCCAGACCGCGTAAGCCATATCTTGGTCGCATTAGGGGTAGGTTTGCCTTTTGCTACATGAACATGAATAGGCTCATCATTTTCATTTGACCAGAAGTATACAGTATATCCACTTACCATAAATAATTTAGGCAATCTGAATTCCTCCATTCGCAGCATATCTGTATAATAGATGCGCGTTGCTGTGTAAAAGTTTTTCAAACATAGATATTTCCTCATCTGAATATCCAATTCGCTCTGTCCACTTATAATCAGGCAACTCACATCTTGCTGAGTCAAATCCGTTTTCTGTCGGACGCTCAAAATTGACAATAACTTTCTTGATACCATCCTTCTCTATAATTTGAGAATGCACGATTTCTGTTTCATCTGCCAGTGTCATATACGGATACATCATATTCTTCACCACCAATTTTAACATTTATTAACAGCTATCTCATCTAAAGCAAGAAATTTCTCTTGCATTTACTGTCTATATTATAATCTTTATTCAGCTTTCCCACAACCATATTTATCTGCCATAATTATTTAAATCTTACTTACTTTATAGATTTATTTCCAGTTCAAGGCAATTCCATTCTTC
>ERZ772820.2370-NODE-2370-length-13304-cov-5.933806_pt1 | contig 13304 bp, 10 predicted proteins | sample MGYA00511377_ERZ772820 | MGnify/ENA primary metagenome ERZ772820 (study PRJEB29015, sample SAMEA2737684) | human gut metagenome | biome: human gut; feature: human-associated habitat; material: faeces | place: China | collected 2012 ...
GCAACTGTAAATACCATCCCTCTGGACATATTTATTTTACGTTAAAGGATTCTGCCAGTGCCCTGAACTGCATTATGTTCGCCGGAGACCGGAGAGGTCTGGGATTCCGGCTGACGGAAGGGCAGCAGGTAATTGCGAAGGGCAGTGTGAGTGTATTTGAGCGTGACGGCAGATATCAGCTGTATGTGAAGGAAGTGACGCAGGACGGCGCCGGAGCCCTCTATGAAAAATACGAACAGCTAAAACGGGAATTGGCGGAAGAGGGTATGTTTGCTCCGGAGTACAAGCAGCAGATTCCGAAGTATATCCATACCCTTGGGGTAGTCACGGCAGATACCGGCGCGGCAGTCCGGGATATCATACAGATCGCCTCCAGACGGAATCCCTTCGTGCAGATTATTTTGTATCCGGCGCTGGTACAGGGGGCTTCGGCGGCTCCTTCCATTGTGAACGGAATCCATGCACTGGAGAGACAGGGCGTGGATGTCATGATCGTGGGACGCGGCGGCGGCTCCATTGAGGATCTGTGGGCGTTCAACGAGAGAATGGTGGCACAGGCAGTATTCGACTGCTCTGTTCCCATTATTTCGGCGGTTGGACACGAGACGGATACCACGATCATTGATTATGTGGCGGATCTGCGGGCACCGACCCCGTCGGCAGCGGCAGAACTGGCAGTGACACAGGTCAGTGATATTGAGAATGAGATTCTGGACAGACAGGACAGGTTGTATCAGCGGATGGGACGAGTGCTTCAGCATAAGAGGCAGCAGGCGGATCAGATGGAAATGCGCCTGAAATATTTAAGCCCCGCCAGCCGGATACGGGAGAAGAGGACTTACAGCATACAGCTGGAAGACCGGCTGCAGAACCGGCTGCAGGCGATCCTGCGGGAACGTAGACATAATCTGGCATTGTATATTGAGAGAATGAAAGCGGTCTCTCCTTTGGAAAAGTTAAACAGTGGTTTTTCCTATGTGGAGGATACCGATGGGAAAAATATCCGTTCCGTGACCCAGGTGGAAGCAGGGGAGCGCCTGCGGATCCGGGTGAGTGACGGCGTGATCGATACCCGGGTGGAACAGATACAGAAGGAAGAAAGACTTCCCGGATAGCATTTACCGGTATCCGGGGGGATGCAGATAGATGCGGGCAGCAGACGGAGGTGCTATTTTGGCAGGAAAAAAGAAAACGGAAGCACAGGAACCACAGAGCCTTGAAGAGAATTTTTCCGCAGTGGAAGAACTGATCGGACAGCTGGAAGCAGAGGATATTTCTCTGGAGGAAGCTTTTACGGCGTACAGCAAGGGCATGAAGCTGCTGAAACAGTGCAGCGAACAGATCGACCGGGTGGAAAAACAGGTCATGAAGCTGAACGAAGAGGGCGGACTGGAACCGCTGGATCCCCAGTAAGCATACAAGTATACCGACAGGTAGAGGAAGGTTGGCATCAGACATGGAAGAAACATTATTCAGACAGGAATTGCAGAAGAGAACGGCAGCAATCGAAGAATTGCTTAAGGAATATCTTCCGGCGGAGGAAGGATACCAGAAGACCGTTATTGAAGCTATGAATTACAGCCTTATGGCAGGCGGAAAGCGTCTGCGTCCCATGCTGATGCAGGAGACCTATAAGATGTTCGGCGGCGACGGTGATATTATAGAGCCTTTTATGGCGGCGATCGAGATGATCCATACATATTCTCTGGTACACGATGATCTGCCGGCCATGGATAATGACGAGTACCGCAGAGGCCGCAAGACCACCTGGTCTGTGTACGGAGACGGAATGGGAGTTCTGGCAGGAGACGGACTGCTCAATTATGCCTTTGAGACTGCATTTCGTGCTTTTCCGGCATGCACCTCGGGAGAACCGGTAGATCCGAATTACCCGAGAGTGGCGGCGGCACTGAATATTTTAGCCCGCAAGGCAGGAATCTATGGGATGATCGGCGGCCAGAACGCAGACATTGAAGCGGAGGAACAGGCAGAACCTCTGACCACAGAACAGATCCTGTTCATCCATGCCAACAAGACGGCAGCCCTGATCCAGTCGGCCATGACTATCGGAGCTACGCTGGCAGGGGCAACCGATGAAGAGATTGCGGCATTGGAACTGTGTGCCTACAATGTCGGCATTGCATTCCAGATCCAGGATGACATTCTGGATGTGATAGGGGACAGCAAGGAGCTGGGAAAAGCTACCGGAAGTGATGCACAGAATCATAAGCAGACCTATGTGACTTTACACGGGCTGGAAGAATCCGGCAGAGAAGTGGAACGGCTGACCGGGGAAGCGGTAGCGATTCTGGACAGCTTTTCGGGAGAACATGAATTCCTGAAGGAACTGTTGCTGCACCTGGTCCATAGAACGAAATAGCAGAGGAAAAGCCAATGTTACTGGATAAGATCGAGAAAGCAAACGATATCAAAAAAATAGATAAATCAGACTATGGGGAACTGGCGGAGGAGATTCGGCAGTTCCTGATCGAAAAGATCAGTGTGACCGGGGGGCATCTGGGTTCGAACCTGGGAGCGGTGGAACTGACCATGGCACTTCATCTTGCTCTGAATCTCCCGGAGGACAAGATCATCTGGGATGTAGGTCATCAGTCTTATACCCACAAAATATTAACGGGCCGCAAGGACGGTTTCGATGTCTTACGCCAGTTCCATGGCATGAGTGGGTTCCCCAAGAGAAAAGAAAGTGATTATGACGCATTTGATACCGGACACAGTTCTACCTCCATATCCGCAGGACTGGGACTGGTGAAGGCAAGAGATCTCAAAGGGGAGAAGACCACCATTGTATCCGTGATCGGAGACGGCTCTCTGACAGGAGGCATGGCTTACGAGGCCTTGAACAATGCAGCCAAACTGGAGACGAACTTTATTGTGGTATTAAACGACAACAATATGTCCATCTCCGAAAATGTGGGCGGTGTTTCCAAATATCTGAACAATATCCGTACGGCGACCGGCTATCTGGATCTGAAAGAGGGCATATACAACGCTCTCAAGAGAAAACCCGGTGGCGACGGTATTGTCAACAGTATCCGCCGGGCCAAGAGCAGCTTCAAACAGCTGGTGATCCCCGGGATGTTTTTTGAGGATATGGGAGTGACTTACTTAGGCCCGGTAGACGGACATGATATCGAAGGCCTGATCAAGGTCATTGAGGAAGCCAAGAGAGTCAAGGGAGCTGTGCTGGTGCATGTGATTACCCAGAAGGGCAAGGGCTATGGACCGGCGGAGAAACATCCCGCCAGATTCCACGGGGCAGAGCCTTTTGACATCGAGACGGGAATTCCTTCCCATCCCCGCACCGTGGCCAATTATACGGATGTGTTTTCCACTGTTATGTGCAAGCTGGGCCAGCGGGACGAACGGGTAGTGGCAATTACGGCAGCCATGCCGGACGGCACCGGCTTAAAGCGCTTCCGGAATATGTACCCGGACCGGTTCTTTGATGTGGGAATTGCGGAGGAACATGCGGTGACCTTCGCAGCAGGACTGGCAGCAGGAGGCATGAAGCCTATTGTTGCGGTGTATTCTTCATTTTTACAGAGAGCCTACGATCAGATCCTGCATGATGTGTGTATTCAGAATCTGCCGGTAGTGTTTGCTATAGATCGTGCAGGGCTGGTGGGGAGTGACGGTGAGACCCATCAGGGTATTTTTGATTATACCTATCTGTCGGGAATTCCCAATATGCATATCTGTGCGCCGAAGAACAAATGGGAATTATCGGATATGATGAAGTTTGCCGTGGCACTGGATGCGCCCATTGCGGTGCGATATCCCAGAGGAACGGCTTATGCCGGACTTGCCGAACACCGTGCCCCCATTGAACTGGGCAAGGCGGAGTGGATCGCAAGAGAGGGCGGTATCGCATTGTTTGCCGTAGGCAGTATGGTAAAGACAGCGGAGGAAGTCCAGAAGCTTCTGCATGAAAAGGGTTACAAGGCAAGTATCATCAATGCCAGATTTATCAAGCCCATTGACGAAGAGGCAGTACTTTCGGCCTGCGAAGATCATGAGATGATCGTGACCATGGAAGAAAATGTCCAAAGCGGAGGATTCGGAGAAAAGGTGTTGGATTGTCTGAATGACCACGAGAAACGGATCAAATGTGTCATGGCAGCTATTCCCGATGCTTATGTGGAACATGGAAATGTAGAGCTTTTGAAAAAGGAGATCGGATTGGATGCGGAAAGCATCACGGAGAAAATTCTGGAAAGATTATAAATAATTAGGAGACGAAGATGAAAGAACGACTGGATGTGATTCTGGTAGAGCAGGGGTATGCTCCTTCCAGAGAAAAGGCAAAAGCCATCATAATGTCCGGCAATGTCTATGTCAACGGACAGAAGGAAGACAAGGCCGGCACCGGATTTGATGTCAGCAAGATCAAGCTGGAAGTCAGAAATCATACCATGAAATATGTCAGCCGCGGAGGCCTGAAGCTGGAAAAGGCAATGGAACAGTGGGGATTTCTGCTGGACGGCATGATCTGCATGGATATCGGTGCATCTACCGGAGGCTTCACGGACTGCATGCTCCAGAACGGAGCCACGAAGGTGTATTCCGTGGACGTGGGACAGGGGCAGTTAGCCTGGAAACTGCGGAATGATGAGCGGGTGGTATGCATGGAACAGACCAATTTCCGTTATGTGACCCCGGAGGATATCCCGGATGCTCTGGATTTCGCCAGCGTGGATGTGTCCTTTATTTCTCTGACCAAGATTTTGATCCCGGCGAGAAATCTGTTAAAGACCGGCGGACAGATGGTGTGTCTGATCAAGCCCCAGTTCGAGGCCGGCAGAGGCAAGGTGGGCAAGAACGGTGTGGTGAGAGAACCTCAGATCCACGAGGAAGTGATCCGCAAGATCATCGACTATGCGGACAGCATTGGTTTCGAAGTACTGCATCTGGAATATTCCCCCATCAAGGGACCGGAGGGCAATATCGAATATCTGCTGCATATCCGTAAGCCGGAGGAGATCTCCGAAGAAAAGCTGGCGCTGACCGAGCATGAAGCGGAGAGCGCCTTACAGACTATTATAGAGGAAAAGACCGGACTGTCCTATACCCCTGAATGGGATGCCGTAATCAAAGGTATCGTAGACAATTCTCATACCCTGTAACAGACAAGGAGTGCGAAGCTATGAAGCATTTTCTGATATATACCAACAAGCATAAGGATCAGGAGCTTGCGACCACGAAACGGATCCAGAATTATCTGGAAACCAAAGGCTGTACGGTGAAATTAAAGGTCAAGGAATCCGACTGGAAGGAAGAAGCGGATTCCGTGGCGGAAGAGGAAGCAACGGACATTCCGTTAGATGTGGACTGCATGATCGTATTGGGCGGCGACGGCACGGTGCTGCAGGCAGCCAGAGAGACGAAGAAGATCCTTGTCCCCATCATCGGAGTGAATCTGGGAACCGTAGGTTATATGACGGAGATCGAACTGTCTGGATTAGAGGAATCCCTGGACCGCCTGATCCGGGATGATTTTAAGAAAGAACGCAGAATGATGTTAAACGGTAAAGTCTGCTGTGCGGATGGAACCGTGTCGGAAGGCTGGGCTTTGAATGACATCGTCATTTCCCGAAGCGGATCCCTGCAGATCATAGAATTCAACATCTATGTCAACGGACAGCTTCTGAATCATTACAAGGCAGATGGAATGATCGTGACTACACCGACAGGATCCACGGGATATAATCTGTCGGCGGGCGGGCCGTTGGTGGAGCCCAAGGCGAAACTGATCACCCTGACACCGATCTGCCCCCACAGCCTGAACCAGAGAAGCATTATCCTGTCCCCGGAAGATGAGATCGTTATAGAGATTCCCGGTGGCAGAGAGGGCAAAAGCCAGACCGTGGAAGCCAATTATGACGGCAGCCACAAAGTGACCATGTGTACCGGAGACCGGATCCGTATTGTGCAGTCGGAGAAGATCACCGAGTTTATTCAGCTGAATCAGGTAAGCTTCCTGGATGTATTGCATCGGAAAATGAGAGATTCCTGACGAATTGTTGTGAGAAAGGCATGAGGTCAAGATGAAGAAAACAAGACATCGCAAGATCGTGGAGATTATAGAAAAAAGAGATGTGGAGACCCAGGAGGAACTGGCGGGCTATCTGAAGGAAGCCGGTTTTGCTGTGACACAGGCTACCGTATCCAGAGATATCAGAGAACTGAAGCTGTCCAAAGTACCCACCGGTGGCGGCAAACAGAAATACGTCATTTTAAAACAGGATGACAGTCATATGGGAGATAAATACATCCGCGTCCTCAGAGACGGTTTTATCTCCATGGATATGGCACAGAATATTCTGGTGATCAAGACCGTATCCGGCATGGCCATGGCAGTGGCGGCGGCACTGGATGCCCTGAAATTCTCCGAAGTGGTGGGATGTATCGCCGGAGATGATACGATCATGGTGGCAGTGCGGACCGTGGAAGATACCCAGATCCTTATGGACAAGATCCATCTGATGATAGAAAGGTAAGACAGGGGGAAATACATGCTTCGTAGTTTACGCGTGAAAAATCTGGCTCTTATCCGGGAGACAGAGGTAGAGTTCGGAGAAGGACTGAATATACTGACCGGTGAGACCGGTGCCGGTAAATCATTACTCATTGGATCAGTGAATCTGGCACTGGGAGGAAAGTTCGAGAAAGACATGCTCAGACGGGGAGAAGAGAACGGTCTGGTGGAACTGGTCTTCGACTGCGAGGAAGAAAGGCTGGCGGAAAAATTAAAGAGCATGGATCTGGAACCTTCGGAAGACGGAACCGTGATCCTGAGCCGAAAACTTTCCTCCGGGAAAAGCATCTGCCGTATCAATGGAGAGACCGTGACGGCAAAGCAGGTGAAGGAACTTTCGGAGCTGCTGATCGATATTCACGGACAACATGAGCACCAGTCTCTGCTAAACAAGAAAAAACATATGGAGATCCTGGATGCCTATGCGGGAGCGGAATTTGCAGAATGCGCAGGGCGGGTGGCTGCACTTTATCATGAGTGTACTGCCCTGGAGAAAAAGATCACAGAGGAAACTCTGGATGATACCTCCAGAAGCAGAGAACAGTCTCTGGCGGAATTTGAACAAAAGGAGATCGCGGATGCTTCCCTGCAGCCCGGAGAAGATGAGGAACTGGAACAGGCGTACCGCAAAATGTCCAACAGCCGAAAAATTGCGGAAAGCCTGGCGGAGAGCTATCAACTCAGTGGCAATGATGCGGAAGACGGTGCCGGGAATTCTTTGAGCAGGGCACTGCGGGCATTGCGTAGTGTGACCATGTATGATCCTGCACTGGAACAGATGGAGGAACAGCTGGCAGAGGTGGAAAGTCTTTTGTCAGATTACAATCATGATGTCTCCGAATATATGTCGGATCTGGAATTTGATGAAGAGGATTTTCGCAGTACAGAGGATCGTCTGAATACCATCAATCACCTCAAGGGAAAATACGGCAACACGATCGAAGAGATCCTGCGGTACAAAGAGGAAAAAGAAGCTTATCTGGAAAAACTGGCGGATTATGATGCCTATATGCAGAAATTGAACGCCGAGTGGGAGGAAAAGCAGGCGTTACTGAAGAAAGCCTGTGAAGAACTGTCTGAGATCCGCAGAAAAAACGCAGCGGTACTGACGCAGAAATTGAAAGATGCGCTGATAGGTCTCAATTTCCTGACGGTGGAATTTGACATCGCAGTCAGACCCGGTCAGGCCATTACAACAAAAGGCTATGATGATGTGGAATTCCTGATTTCCACCAATCCCGGAGAAAGTCTGAAACCTTTGAACCAGGTGGCCAGTGGCGGTGAACTGTCCCGGGTGATGCTGGCGATCAAAACGGTACTGGCAGGGAAAGATGCCATTGATACATTGATCTTTGATGAGATCGATACCGGTATCAGCGGCAGAACCGCATGGAAAGTAGCGGAGCAGCTGAGTATTCTGGCAGGAGCCCATCAGGTCATCTGTATCACTCATCTACCTCAGATCGCAGCCATGGCGGATGTGCATTTCATTATTGAAAAGAGCAGTACCGATGATATGACCATTACGGACATTCACAAGGTGGCAGAAGAGGAAAGTCTGGCGGAGCTGGCAAGACTGTTAGGCAGTGATGCACTGACGGAAGCGGCGCTTTCCAATGCAACGGAAATGAAAGAACAGGCAAACGGGTTTAAAGAAGCCAGATAAGGGAAATGCTATAGTGAAAGAAACATTGAAAAAGGATGAAGAAGTATTTCATCCTTTTATTTTGTGCAAATTCAACCAAAATAAAGCACCATATTTGTGAATTAAATTGATTGAATTTGACTGAATATGAAGATATAATATCATCATAAGAACAAGAAAGATGACAGACAGGAGGGATAGAAATGATTTGTACCGTGACCTTCAATCCGTCACTGGATTACATCGTGTCCGTGGATGACTTTCAGCTGGGGATGACGAACAGAACCTCATCAGAGCTGATTCTTCCGGGAGGAAAGGGAATCAATGTATCTATCGTACTGAAGAATCTGGGACTGGATTCCACAGCCCTGGGATATGCGGCGGGATTCACCGGAGAGGAACTGATCCGAAGATTGAACGAGTTTGGCGTAAATGCTGATTTCATCAAAATCGATCACGGAATGACCAGAATCAATCTGAAGCTGAAAAGTATTGACGGAACAGAGATCAATGGCTGTGGCCCGGATATTGATGCAAAAGCTTTGGAACAGCTGATGGAAAAGATTGACAGACTGGGAGACGGAGATGTCCTGGTATTGGCAGGAAGTATTCCTTATACCATGCCGGATGACATTTATCAGAGAATTCTGGAGAGAATTCAGGGAAGAGGTGTTCTCACCGTAGTGGATGCCACCAGAGACCTGCTGGTCAAGGTATTGCCGTATCATCCTTTTCTGGTAAAACCCAACAACCATGAATTGGGGGATATCTTCGGTGTGAAGCTCTCCACAAGGGAAGAGGTGGTTCCATACGGCAGGAAACTGCAGGAGATGGGAGCACAGAATGTACTGATTTCCATGGCAGGCGAAGGAGCAGTATTGATCGCAGCGGACGGACAGAGCATGGGAGCTCCGGCACCGAAGGGAACACTGGTCAATGGTGTGGGTGCAGGCGATTCCATGGTGGCAGGTTTCCTGACAGGATGGATGGAAAAGAAAGATTATGTACATGCGTTCCATATGGGAATTGCTGCAGGAAGCGCCAGTGCATTTTCCGAGAATCTGGCCACCAGAGAAGAAGTCTTGCAGGTATTACAGCAGGTAGAACAATAACAATGATAAATATAAAAAGAGAGGATGGGTTTCAACATGAGAATTACAGATCTTTTGGACAAAAGAAGTATTTCCCTGAATGCGGCTCCGGCTGACAAAAAGGAAACACTGGATCTGGCAGTGGAGCTGATGGCAAAAAGCGGAAAGCTGTCTGATGTGGAGAAGTATCGTGCACAGGTCTATGCAAGAGAGGAAGAAAGCACTACAGGAATCGGCGAGGGCATTGCGATTCCTCACGGAAAATGTGATGCGGTAAAGGCCCCCGGACTGGCAGCCATGGTGATCAAAAACGGTGTGGAGTATGAATCTCTGGACGGGGAACCGGTGACACTGCTGTTCCTGATTGCAGCACCGAATACAAAGGATAATGTACATCTGGATGTGCTGAGCAAACTGTCCGTGATGCTGATGGATGAAAATTTTACCACTTCCCTGAGAAACGCAAAAAGCGTAGATGAGTTTTTACAGATCATTGATGCAGCAGATGAAAGTGCCAAGAGCATTGATGACAGATTAAGTGATATCGGTATTACCACCGAGGAGAAGAAAGGCTTTAAGCTGTTGGCAGTGACCTCCTGTCCGACCGGAATCGCTCATACCTATATGGCAGCAGAAGCATTGGAAAAGGCAGCCAGAGCAGCAGATTGTCAGATTAAGATTGAGACCAGAGGCTCCGCAGGTGCAAAAAATGTACTGACTGCAGAAGAGATTGAAGCGGCGGACTGCATCATCGTGGCGGCTGATGCCAAAGTACCCATGGACCGCTTTAACGGCAAGAAAGTCATCAGCTGTCAGGTATCCGACGGTATTGGCAAGGCAGACCAGCTGGTAAAACAGGCAATGAGTGGAAACGTGGAAGTTTTCCACGGGGAAAGCAGTGAAACAACTACAGCCGTAACCGGTAAGGAAAGCGCAGCTCATAAGATCTATACCCAGCTGATGAACGGCGTATCCCATATGCTTCCTTTTGTAGTAGGCGGAGGTATTCTGATCGCAATTGCATTCCTGATCGACGGACTGAACGTTGATATCAATGCACTTCCCGCAGATCAGAGAAGTAACTTTGGTACGATTACTCCCATAGCCGCAATGTTCAAGAATATCGGCGGCGTGGCATTCGGTCTGATGCTTCCGGTACTGGCGGGCTTCATCGGTATGGCAATCGGCGACAGACCGGCGCTGGCGCTTGGCTTTGTAGGCGGTATGCTGGCGGCAAACGGCAAGTCCGGATTCCTGGGTGCACTGGTAGCAGGTTTCCTGGCAGGCTATCTGATCCTGGGACTTCGCAAGATCTGCGATAAGCTTCCCGATGCCATTGAAAAGCTGGCACCGGTACTGATCTACCCGGTAGTGGGTATCCTGATCATGGGACTTGCCATGAACTTTGTGGTGGAGCCGGTCATGGGCGGTATCAATACCGGATTGAACAATTTCTTAAGCGGAATGGGTGATTCCAGTCGGATCGTACTGGGACTGATCCTGGGCGGCATGATGGCTATCGATATGGGGGGCCCCTTCAACAAGGCAGCTTATGTATTCGGAACCGCAGCAATTACCGCAGGCAACTACGACATCATGGCAGCTGTTATGATCGGAGGTATGACTCCTCCCTGTGCCATTGCACTGGCAACCCTGTTATTTAAGAATAAATTCACCAAGGAAGAGAGAGACGCAGGTCCCACCAACTTCATCATGGGCCTGGCGTTCATCACCGAAGGTGCGATTCCTTTTGCAGCATCCGATCCTCTGCATGTGCTTCCTTCCTGCATCATCGGTTCGGCACTGGCAGGCGCCCTGTCCATGGCATTCCACTGCACACTGATGGCACCTCATGGAGGAATTTTCGTATTCCCTGTAGTAGGTAACGCAGTGATGTATCTGGTGGCACTGGTGGCAGGTACGGTAGTGTCCGCACTGCTGTTGGGTGTATTGAAGAAAAAAGTAACCACATGAGCAAAAGGAAAGCTCTGAAAGAGCGGTTTTACGAATGTGGGTGCTGAATAGTTACCGTAATATAAAAAATCAGAAAAGGAGATAAGAAAATGAAAGAATTTAAATATGTTATCACAGATCCCGAAGGTATCCATGCTCGCCCAGCAGGAGAACTGGTAAAGGCAACAAAGGAATTCCAGAGTGCCATCACTCTGACCAAGGACGGCAAGACCGGAGACTGCAAGAGAATCTTCGGCATCATGGGTCTGGCTGTTAAGGCCGGCAACGAGATCACCCTGACCTTCGACGGTGAGGATGAGGAAGCAGCTTATGCAGCTGTTACGGAATTTGTCAAAGCAAACCTCTAAGTAATCATAATATTATCGTCAGGAGAGGAGAAAAGTCATGGAAGTCTACCAGGGGAAAAGTGTATTCGGCGGAATTGCCATTGGCAGGATCAGTGTTCATAAGAAGGATGAGCAGCAGGTAAAGCGTGTGAAGATCGAGAATCCCGACCGGGAGATCGCTCGTTACAGACAGGCCAGACAAACCGCCATGGAGCAGCTGCAGAATCTGTACCAGAAAGCCTTGAAAGAAGTGGGAGAAGCCAATGCAGCTATTTTCGAGATTCATCAGATGATGCTGGAGGATGATGATTACAATGAATCCGTTGAGAACATCATTCATATGCAGCAGGTGAATGCAGAGTATGCGGTGGCTTCCACCGGAGACAATTTTGCACAGATGTTTGCCTCCATGGAGGATGACTACATGAGAGCCAGATCTGCGGATGTCAAAGACATTTCCGAGCGCGTATTAAGCGTGCTGGGTGGCAGAACGGCAGGCATGGCGGCATCGGAAGAACCCGTGATCGTTGTGGCAGACGACCTGGCACCCTCCGAGACGGTACAGTTGAACAAGGATCTGGTATTATCCTTTGTAACGTTACATGGATCTGTGAATTCCCATACGGCGATCCTGGCCCGCACCATGAGCATTCCGGCACTGATCGGCACCGATATCCCTCTGACCGATGCCATAGATGGAAAACTTGGTATCGTGGACGGACGAAACGGCTGCATCTATGTGGATCCCGATGAAGATACTCTGTCGAAAATGCAGCAGCTAAAGCAGGAGGAGCAGGAGAAGAAAGAACTGCTCCAGACCTTAAAGGGACGTGAAAATATCACTATTGACGGTAAGAAGATCATGCTCTATGCTAATATAGGTAACAGCAAGGATCTGGCGGCCGTATTGCAGAACGATGCCGGCGGTATCGGCCTGTTCCGCAGTGAGTTTTTATATCTGGAGAGAGAAACCTTCCCTACCGAGGAAGAACAGTTTCAGATCTACCGCACTGTGGCGGAGACCATGGCGGGAAAGCCTGTGATCATCCGTACACTGGACATCGGTGCAGACAAGAAGTGCGATTACTTCGAAATGGAGCCGGAGGAAAATCCGGCCATGGGATGCCGTGCCATCCGTATCTGTCTGACCAGACCGGAGATCTTCAAGACACAGCTCCGTGCATTGTTCCGTGCCAGTGCATTTGGTAATATCTCCATTATGTATCCCATGATCATCAGCGTGGAAGAAGTCCACCGGATCAAAGAAATTGTGGCGGAGGTAAAACAGGAACTGACGGAACAGGGTGTGTCTTTCGGAGAACCAAAGCAGGGGATAATGATCGAGACACCGGCTGCCGTCATGATGAGCGCAGAGCTGGCGAAGGAAGTAGATTTCTTCAGTATCGGCACCAATGATCTGACCCAGTATACACTGGCCATCGACAGGCAGAATCCGAAGCTGGATGCATTTTACGATCCGCACCATCCAGCAGTGCTTCGCATGATACAGATGGTCGTGGAGAATGCCCACAAGGCAGGTATCTGGGCGGGCATCTGTGGAGAACTGGGAGCAGACCAGACACTGACCAGACGTTTCCTTGCAATGGGTGTGGATGAATTATCCATGTCGCCCGGAAGTATTCTTCCCGTGCGTAAGATCATACTGGAGACAGATGTGACAAAGGAAAGAGAAAATAACAATTTATGCT
>ERZ772820.2372-NODE-2372-length-13297-cov-12.340885_pt1 | contig 13297 bp, 10 predicted proteins | sample MGYA00511377_ERZ772820 | MGnify/ENA primary metagenome ERZ772820 (study PRJEB29015, sample SAMEA2737684) | human gut metagenome | biome: human gut; feature: human-associated habitat; material: faeces | place: China | collected 2012 ...
GAGCTGGCGCAGACGGCGCTGGTGGTTCGCCCGGAGAAGGACGAGACGTTTCTGCGCAAAAACGCGCGGCTGACGGCCGAGGGCGCGCTGGCGACGGTGATGCGGGTCAAAAAGCGGGCGCTGATGCGCGAGACGGCGCTGGTGACGGGCTACGGGCGCATCGGGCGGGAAATGACGGCGCGGCTCTGCGCGCTGGGGATGTTCGTCATCGTCTGCGCGCGCAGCGAGGAGCAGATGCGCATGGCGCACGCGGCGGGGGCGCATCCCGTGCCGCTGGCGCAGATCGCGGCCGCGTGCAGGCAGGCGGATGTGATTATCAACACGATTCCGGCGCACGTGCTCGGCGACGCGGCGCTGGCGGCGACGGCGCGCGATACGCCGATCATCGAGCTGGCCAGCGCGCCCTACGGGCTGGAAATGCAGAAGGCGGTCAAGCTGGGGCTGCAGGTCTGCGTGGAGAGCGGCCTGCCGGGGCGGTATGCGCCGCTGGACGCGGGGGAAGCGCTGTTTGACGCGCTGACGCGGGCGATGGGGACGCGGAAGGAGGATGCGCAATGCGCGACTTGACCATCGGGTTTGCGATTACGGGATCATTCTGCACGTTCAAGGCGGTCTTTCCGCAGATGAGTCTGCTGGTGGAGCACGGCTATCGGGTGCTGCCGATTATGAGCGAAAACGCCTACGCGACGGATACGCGCTTCGGACGCGCGGCGGACTGGGCGGCGCAGGCCGAGGAAATCTGCGGGGAAAAGGTGATTCACACGATTGCGCAGGCCGAGCCCATCGGCCCGAAAAAGCTGCTGGATCTGCTGATCCTCGCGCCGTGTACGGGCAACACGCTGGGCAAGCTGGCCTGCGGCATATACGACACCGCGCCGACGCTGGCGGTCAAGAGCCACAGGCGAAACGGGCGGCCGGTGCTCATCGCCGTATCGACAAACGACGCGCTGGCGGGCGCGGCGGCGGGCATCGGGCTGCTGATGAACCGCAAGGGGACGTATTTCGTGCCGCTGCAGCAGGATGATTTTCGCGCGAAGCCGACGAGCTGCGTGGCGGATTTCGCGCAGATTCTCCCGGCGGCGGAGGCGGCGCTCGCGGGGCGGCAGCTCCAGCCGATGATTTTTTGAAAAAACAGATTCGCCGGGGAAGAAAAAGGCGGGGGCGTTCGTCTCTTTACAAAGCGATTTCTTTTCGTGTACAATAGAGGGCAAGAGGTGATACGCCATGAAACGCTTGACAGCGATCCTGATGGCGCTGAGCTTGGCCTTTCCCGCGTGGGCGGCGGCCGAGCTTGACGTGAATATGGAACAAAAGGAAGAAAACGGGCAGACGCTGACCGTCTTTTCGGCGGCGGAGGCGAGGGCGGCTGAAACGACCGCCGCGCCGGAGGAAACGCCCGACCCGGCGCTGGCGACGGCAAACGGGCTGATTGAAGCGCGCTTTGAGCAGGCGAAGGCGGCGCAGTTGACCCAGCGCGCGGGCGCGGAGATCATCCAGAGCGGCGAAACGCACACGCTGGGGAACGTCGCGTCGCTCGTGCTGCGCTGGAACGGCACACAGCCGGACGGCACGGCGGGAAGCGCCGTGCGCGCGCTGGTGCTCGACCGGACGACCGGCGAGGAAATCCGCCTGGAGCAGCTCTTTGACGACGCGGACGCGGCGATAGGCGCGATGGAGCGGATCATCGAGGACGATGTACTGCCCGAATTGAGCGACTATATGGAATACAGCGAGCTGCTGCCGATGCCGCGCGACGCATACGCCGTGGACGAATACGGGCTGACGGTGTTCTATCCCGACGACAGCTATCGCTATTTTGACGAGCAGAGCGGCGCGGTGCAGTTCGCGTGGCACGAGCTTGCGGCGTATATCGGCGAAAGCAGCCCGGTATACGAGGCGGCGCATGCGCAGGGCGACATGAACGCGCTGGCCGACGCGGCGGGGGACGGCAGGCTGCCGGGGCCGATGACGCGGGCGGCGGTGGGGCAGAAGCTCGGCGAAGTGCTCTCCGCCTACACGCTGCTGACCGACCCGGATTACACGAAGGATTCCCGCGTGTATCTGTTCGAGGAGGCGAGCCTGCGCGGCTGGGCGGTGGAGATTCCCAAATACGCCGAAACGGACGAGGCGGAGACGCCGATTTCCGCAATCCGCACCACACGCGCGGACGTTTGCGGGCTGACCGTCGGCAGGACGACAAAGGCCGAGCTGACCGCGCTGCTCGGGGAGCCACTGGAAACGAGGGTCTACGACGAGGACGAAGCTGCCGACCGCATGCTGGAGGCGGGCGAGAGCCTGTTCTTTGCGCTTTCCGGGCGCATTTTGCAGGCGCATGTGGATGAAAACAGTGTGTTACAGTGTCTGATTCTGCGCGACGCGATTCCCGAAGCGCTTTACTGATGGAAATAAACGTGGTATAATAATCTGCCTGACTATACGCGGGCAGATTGTTTTTTTCATATTCTGAATGATTTGGGATTATAGATGATTATTATAAAAGAGAGCGGGCGGGCTTGGAGCTTCGGGCTTCGAGCCGGTTCGGGCGGCAAGCCCGAAAAGACCCCTTGGAGGCAAGAAGATGGCGAAAAAAGCGGCTAAGGGCGCGGCGGCGAAGAAAAAGCGCACGGTTTCCGGCAAGCGGGGAAAGCCGGGGAAAAAGACCAATCAGGGCGTTGACCCGCGCGGCGTTGCGGGCATTGCGGTGCTCTGCCTCGGGCTGCTGGCGCTGTTTTGCCAGTTCATCCCATCAAACGGCGGTTTCCTCAACCGGTGCATGCTGATTGTGCGCGGGCTGGGCGGCATGCTCTGCCTGCTGCTGCCGGTGGTGGTCTGCTGGGCGGGCGTGGTGCTCGTGTTCTTCGGCGAAAGAAAGCTGAGCGCCAGAACGCTGATCCTCAGCTCGCTGATTTTCCTGTTTGTGGAGGCCATGTTCCAGCTTTTCCGCATTTCCAGCGTGAACGCGGCGCTGGCGGCGGACGGCGCGCAGGCGAGCTACGGCGCGTTTCTGGCGCGCTCGTTCACGATGAGCTCGCTGGATTGCAAGGGCGGCGGCCTCATCGGCGCGCTGCTGGCGTGGCCGCTGTATAAGGGGCTGGACGTTTGGGGCGGCATGATCGTGCTCATCTTCGCGACGGCGATTGCGCTGATGACGCTCACGGGGTTCTCGTTCGGCGGCATCGGCATGCGGATATCCGAATGGGCGGATGATTTCCGCGTGGAGATGCGGGAGCGCCGGGAGGAGAAGGACGCGCTGCGCGACGCGCGGCAGGAGGAAGAGCTGGAGCGCGAAAACGCGCTGGCCATCGAGCGGCAGAAGCGCAGGCAGGAGCGCCTGCAAAAGCAGAAGGAAGAGCAGGAAGCCGCCGCGCGCGAGGCCGATGAAAGAGAAAAACAGCGCAGGCGGGACGAGGAGATCCGCCAGGCGCTTGAAACGAAGCCGACGGAGGACGCGCCGCAGACGGACAAGCCGCCCCGGCGGAAGGACAAGCCGACGCTGACCGTGATGCGGCGACCGGATGACGAGCCGCCGGACGACCAGCCGGCGATCACGAGCAGGCCGCCGAGAAAAGCCGCCGCGCCGCGAAAGCGCAGGACGATTTCCGACAGCGCGCAGCTCTACATCGAGCGGGACGACGAATTTACCCGCGCGCCGCTGGACGAGCATACGCCCACCACGCCGAGCCGCCGCAACAGCTTCACCATGCAGGAGGCGGAAAACGCCTTCCTCTACGGGATGAACAGCGGACAGCCAACCGGCGGGTATGCGCCCCAGCGCGACGCTTACGGCCGAACGACGGCGGAAAACGCGCCGCATGGTTCGAGCACGCCGAGCGTGCCGGGTTATCCGAGTGAACCGGGCTATCCGAACGAACCCAATGAATGGAGAGAACCGAGCGAACCGAACGCATGGGGCGAGCCGACCGATTTGAACGCGCCGATTGAGCCGAACATGCCGAACGACCCCTATACGGAGGACGACGAGGACGACGAGACGGCGGCCATCACCAACGTGCGGGCGGACGGCGCGGACAGACCCATCGACGAGCGCTACTTCCGGCAGGCGGACGCATCCGAGGACGAAGCGGGGGATTCCTCCGCGGGACTGGCGGCGAACGTCGAATACGACGACGGCGACGCGCAGGTGACGGCGGACGAATCCCACGACGAGCCGGAGGAAGCGCCTGCGCCGCCGACGAGCGGATCGTTCGGCGGCTGGCCGGGACAGGGCGCGCAGACGGCGGGCGGAAGCACCCCGTCGAGCTACTCGGCGGCGGCCATCGACGCGGCCAGAGCGCGGGCGGAGCGCAACGCGGGCTATCAGCCGCCGGTTCATCCGCAGGGGCAGGACGTTTTGAAGGCGCAGCGGGTCAACGAACAGCAGACGGTCGTGCAGCTCCGCGGCAACCGGCTCGACGGAACGCCCATCGTCATGCCGGCCAAGGATGTGCACGAAGCGCCGCAGACGGCGAAGGAGGAATACGTCTTCCCGCCGATCGATCTGCTCAATCAGAGTAGCACGACGGCAGACCCGGATCAGCGCGCCAAGGACGAGGCGGGCGCGCGCAAGCTGCTCGGCACGCTGGAGAGCTTCGGCGTACAGGCCAAGCTGCTGAACGTGACCCACGGCCCGGCCATCACGCGCTACGAGCTTGCGCCCGCGCCGGGGGTGAAGGTATCGCGCATCGTCGGTCTGGTGGACGACATCGCGCTGAACATGGCCTCCGACGGCGTGCGCATCGAAGCGCCGATTCCCGGAAAACCGGCGGTCGGCATTGAAATCCCGAATCAGAAAATCGCGACGGTCTCCCTGCGCGACGTGCTGGAAAGCCCGGAGATGATGCGGGAGAAATCGCCGACGGCGGTGGCGCTGGGCAAGGGCATTTCCGGCGCGCCGGTCATCGCGGATATGGCGAAGATGCCCCACGTGCTGATTGCGGGCGCGACGGGCTCGGGCAAATCCGTCTGCATCAACACGATCATCAACTCCATCATCTTCCGCGCCAAGCCGGAGGAGGTGCGGCTCATCCTCATCGACCCGAAGGTTGTCGAGCTTTCCGTCTACAACGGTATTCCGCACCTGCTCGTGCCGGTCGTGACCGACCCGAAGAAGGCGAGCGCGGCGCTGAGCTGGGCGGTGGTGGAGATGGAGCACCGCTACAAGCGGTTTGAGACGATGGGCGTGCGCGACATCCGCGGCTACAACAACGCCATCGGCCCGAACGAAGAGCCGATGAGCAAGATCATCGTCATCATCGACGAGCTGGCCGATTTGATGATGGTCGCCCCCGGCGAGGTGGAGGAATCCATCTGCCGACTGGCGCAGCTTGCGCGCGCGGCGGGCATCCATCTGGTGATCGCGACGCAGAGGCCGTCGGTCAACGTCATCACGGGCGTGATTAAGGCGAACATCCCGAGCCGAATCGCGTTCGCGGTGTCCAGCCAGATCGACAGCCGGACGATCCTCGATTCCGGCGGCGCGGAAAAGCTGCTGGGCAAGGGCGACATGCTCTATGCGCCGCAGGGTGCGGGCAAGCCGACGCGCGTGCAGGGCTGCTTCGTCTCCGACGACGAGGTGCAGCGCATCGTCGAGTTTGTGCGCGGCTGCCACAGCGCGGATTACAACGAGGACGTGATCGAGCAGATGAACACCGCGGCCGACGAGGACAGCGGCGCATCCTCCGACACGCCGAGCGCGGGCGAGCCGGTGGACGAAATGCTCGCCAAGGCGATTGAGCTGGCCGTGGATGCGGGGCAGGTTTCCATCAGCATGCTTCAGCGGCGGCTGCGCGTGGGCTATGCGCGCGCGGGGCGGCTGGTGGACGAAATGACGCTGCGCGGCATCACCGCCGAGGCCGAAGGGCCGACGAAGCCGCGAACCGTGCTCATTTCCCGCGAGGAATGGCGGCGCATGCAGGAAAATCAAGAGTAAGGGCGAATAACTCCTTCTGACGCGGCGAAGCCGCGACTGAGGGAGAAAATACGAAAGGAATCACAACCATGAAATTCATCAAAACGCCCGTCAAGGGCATGTGCGATATGCTCCCCGCCGATATGCGCCTGCGCGAGCATGTGCTCGGCATGATTAAGGAAACCTACGGCGCGTGCGGCTTCATGCAGATCGAAACGCCGGTGATGGAGCACATCGAGAACCTGACCAGCAAGCAGGGCGGCGACAACGAGAAGCTGATCTTCAAGGTGATGAAGCGCGGCGCGGAGCTTCAGCGCGCGCTGGACAAGGGCGACGGCGAGCTGGCGGACAACGGCCTGCGCTACGACCTGACCGTGCCGCTGGCGCGCTACTACGCGAACAACAAGGAGAAGCTGCCGACCCCGTTCAAGGCGATGCAGCTTGGCAACGTCTGGCGCGCGGACAACCCGCAGAAGGGGCGCTTCCGCCAGTTTACCCAGTGCGACATCGACATTCTGGGCGACGACAGCAGCCTGGCGGAGATCGAGCTGATTACGGCGACGGCGACGATGCTCAGCAAGATCCTCGCCGAGGCGAACCTGAACGCCTTCACCATCCACATCAACGACCGCCGGATGCTGGCGGCGGCGGCGCTCACGGCGGGCTTTGAGCAGGAGGAAATCGGCGGCGCGCTGATTTCGCTGGACAAGTTTGACAAGATCGGCATGGACGGCATCGAAAAGGATCTGCTGGAGAGCGGTTACGCGCCGGAAAAGGTGGAAAAATACATGGCGTTCTACCGCGGCGTGAAACCGGGCATGGAGATTGCCGACTTCTGCGCGGGTGTGAACGGCGAATATCTGGAGGCGCGCGTCGGCGAGGCGCTGGCGGACATCGTGGGCTGCGTGCAGCCGATGCTCGGCGAGGACGTGAAGATCGTCTTCGACCCGACGCTGGTGCGCGGCATGGGCTACTACACCGGCCCGATTTTCGAGGTGACGCTGGACGGCTACAACTTCGCCATCGCGGGCGGCGGACGCTACGACCAGATGATCGGCAAATTCAGCGGCCAGAATGTCAGCGCGTGCGGCTTCTCCATCGGCTTTGAGCGCATCGTGACCATCCTCAAGGATCACGAGCAGGGCAGCTTCAAGCTGCCGGAAGGCTCCGTGGCGTATCTGATCGGCAATAAGGCGCCGACGGCGCGCAAGGCGGAGGTGCTCGCGCAGGCGGCCGAGGCGCGCAGGGCGGGCGTGGTGGCGACGGTTCTGCCGATGAGCAAGAACATGAAGCACCAGATCGAGCTGCTGGAGGCCGAGGGCTTCACGAAGTTCGAAAAGATTTACGAGTAATACTAATTCTTGTTAAAATGGCTTAATCCGCGCACCATCTTTTTCGCTCTGACTTTGCCTCGTTCCGTTCAACGTACCTCCAGTACGCCTCACTTCACTTGGCTTCGTCAGAACAAAAAATCTGATGCGCTCTGTTAAGCATTTTAACTGCGAATTAGTATAAAGCGGGAACGTCGGGGGCGACGCGACCGGGAAAGGAAGACCCATGACCAACAAAGGGGTTGTGACCGCCGTAAACGGCGATACGCTCACGGTGGCGTTTGAGCGCCACGAGGCCTGCGGCGATTGCCACGCATGCATGCACGGCAGCGAGAATTGCGCCAAGCACATGGTCAAAATCAAGGGCAAGGCGCAGGTCGGGGACGTCATCGAAGTGGCGATGGACGATTCTCACGTGATGGAGGCTTCGGCGCTGGCGTACATGCTGCCGCTGGCGGGCTTTATCGCCGGACTGGCGGCGGGCTGGGGCATTGCGAAGACGGGCGCTTTTGGAAACGGCGAGCTGCTGATGGCGCTGTGCGCGATCATCGGCACGGCGGCGGCGTATTTCATCATGCGCGCGCTTGACCCCAAGCTCTCCAAGGGGCGCTGGGAGCAGAAGATCATTTCGGTGACGCATCCCGAAGAAACGGATGCGAAAAAATAAAGACAGGAGGAACTTGATATGGTTATGCATTTTGACGAGAAGACGTTTGACGAGGCCGTGCGCGGCGAAAAGCCGGTGCTGGTCGATTTCTGGGCGACGTGGTGCGGCCCGTGCCGCATGATCGCCCCGGCGGTGGAGGAAGTGGCCGCGGATTTTGAAGGCCGCGCCGTGGTCGGCAAGGTGGACGTGGACGAGCAGACGGAGCTGGCGCGCCGGTTCGGCATTATGAGCATCCCGACGCTGGTCGTGATGAAGGGCGGCAAGGTCGTTGAGCAGGCGGTCGGCGCGCGCGGCAAGGCCGATATCGCCGCGATGCTGGAGCGGCACCTGTAAAAGCGAACCGCTCGCAGGCGGGCTGAAAAAACAAAAAAAGAAAAAATGAACGGAAAGCGCTCGAAGGGATTCAAAAAACGGGCGCTTCCCTTCTTTTTTGGCGGGATAGACTTTGACAAGCAGGGCTTTTGTGCTATAATGAACTGAATAGGCTTGATGTATTATCCCTCAGAAATGTTCGGATTTTGAAAGCCTGAGAACGACATAAAGGGCTTTTGGAAGATAAAAAAACAAAAGGAGACGACAGAAAGGAGGAGACGCATTTGGCGAAGCTGAGGATTATCCCGCTGGGCGGATTGGGCGAGGTCGGCAAAAACATGACGGCCTTCGAGTTTGGCGACGACATCGTTGTGGTGGACTGCGGCTCGATCTTCCCGCGGGCGGATATGCTCGGTATTGACCTTGTGATTCCCGACATCACCTATCTGGAGCGAAACAGGGAGCGCGTGCGCGCGTATCTGATTACGCACGGGCACGAGGATCACATCGGCGCGACGCCGTATGTGCTGCCGCGCGTACCCGCGCCGGTTTACGGCACGAAGCTGACCTGTGCGCTCATACGCGGGAAGCTGGCGGAGCATAATATCGGCAACATCCAGTTCCATATCGTGAAGCCGAAGGACGTGGTCGAGGTCGGCGCGTTCTCCGTGCAGTTCATCAAGGTGAGCCATTCGATTGCGGGCGCGGTGGCGATGGCGATTACGTGCCCGGCCGGCACGGTGATCGTGACGGGCGACTTCAAAATCGACTACACGCCCATCGACGGCGAGGTGACGGATCTCAACACGCTGGCCGCGTGGGGCAGCCGCGGCGTGCTGGCGATGCTGGCGGAATCCACCAACGTGGAGCGCCCCGGCTACACGATGAGCGAAAAGAAGATCGGCGAGACCTTCCACAACCTGTTCAAGGATGCGAAGGGGCGGATCATCATCGCGATGTTCGCCTCGAACCTGCACAGAATTCAGCAGGTGGTGGACAACTGCATCGAGTTCGGGCGGAAAATCTGCTTTGTCGGCCGGAGCATGGTCAACGTCACCAAGCTGGCGATGGAGATCGGCGAGCTGAAAATCCCGCAGGACGTGTTCATCGACGTCGGCGATCTGGATTGCTATGAGGACGACGAAATCGTGGTGCTGACGACGGGCAGTCAGGGCGAGCCGATGAGCGGCCTGACGCGCATGGCCAACAGCGAGCACCGCAAATTGCAGATTCGGCAGGGCGACACGGTGATTATCTCCGCGACGCCGATTCCGGGCAACGAGATCATGGTTTCCAGAATCATCGACCAGCTCTATCGCTGCGGCGCGAACGTGATTTACAACCGCATCGCGGATGTGCACGTATCCGGCCACGCCTGTCAGGAGGAGCTGAAGCTGATGCACACGCTGGTGAAGCCGAAATACTTCATCCCGGTGCACGGCGAATACCGCATGCTGCACAGGCACGCGCATCTGGCGCAGGAATTGGGCATGCCGGAGGACAACGTCATCATTCTGGAAATGGGGCAGGCGCTCGAGCTTTCCGAGGACGAGGCGAACATCACCGGCCCGATTCCCAACGGCTCGGTGATGGTGGACGGCCTCGGCGTGGGCGACGTGGGAAACGTGGTGCTGCGCGACAGAAAGCACCTCTCGCAGGACGGATTGATTATCGTCGTCGTCGGCGTGAGCCGGGAGACGGGGCTGGTGACCAGCGGGCCGGAATTGATCTCGCGCGGTTTCGTCTATGTGCGCGAAAACGAGGAGCTGATTTCCGGCGCGCGGAACGTCGCGATGAACGTCTTGCAGCGGTATGACCGCATCGAGCAGAGCGACTGGACGAGCGTGAAGAACGGGATCAAGGACGAGATACACAACTATCTGTTCGATCTCATCAAGCGCAACCCGATGATTCTGCCGATCATCATGGAAACATAAAAAAACAAGGAAGTTGAAGCATGAACATTTACGATACGGCGCACAAGCTGGCCGAGGAAATCAAGAGAAGCGACGAATGTGTGCAGCTGGCGGAGCTGCGCGAGCGCGCCTACGCGGATGAGACCAACCGGCTGCTGCTGGAGGAATACAAGCGGCTGCAGGTGCAGCTCCAGATGAGCATGGTCGGCGCGGCGGGGGAGATGCCCAGCGAGGACATGCAGCGCTTTCAGCAGCTCGCTTCGCTGCTGTATATGAACAGCGACGTGCAGGCCTATCTGATGGCGGAAATGCAGATGCAGAAGACGCTGGCCGATATCTTCAAGATTTTGACCGAGGCGGCGGGCATCCGCTTTGACGTGCCCGACAAGCAATAAACCGGGAGGAAAGCGACATTGGCGAAGAAAAAGAAGCGCCCGATCCGCGACGCGGAGGAACGCGAGCTGCTTGAAAGCAGGCGGTACGGCTTTTTCTGGTACGACTGGATCTGGCGGATACTGCGGCCGATTCTGGTGTTCGTCTGCTCGTTTGTCATCATCTGCGGGCTGGTTTACACCGGCTGGCAGAAGGTGGACGACATGTTTTTTTCGCCGATGGACAGCGCGGACGGCCAGACCGTCGCCTTCAGCGTCAAATCCGGTAGTTCGCTCTCCGCGGTCAGCCGAAATCTGGAAGAGGCGGGGCTGATCCACAACCACACCGTCTTCAAATACATGGCCGATTTCATGGGCATGGGGCAGAAGATCCAGAGCGGCGACTACGAGCTTTCGCGCGCGATGTCCGCGACGGAGATCCTCGATCAACTGATCGCCGGCGACGGCAAGCCGCTGACGACGAGCATCACCATCATCCCCGGCTGGACGGTGGAGGACGTGGCGAATTATCTGGTGGAGCAGAAGATTCTCTCAAGTGCCGACGAGTTCCTCGGCCTGTGCAAATCGGGCGAGGCTTACAGCGGGTATTACTTCATCGAGGAGATGGTGAAGACCGGCACGGCGAGCCAGCGCAAGTACGCGCTGGAGGGCTATCTGTCGCCGAACACCTATGAGATTTACACCAGCTCGAGCGCCGATACCATCATCAAGCGCCTGCTGACGCAGATGGAGGCGGCGTATCTGAGCGGCTACGACGAGCGCGCACAGGAGCTGGGGATGACGATGGACGAGGTGGTGACCCTCGCCTCGATGATCGAAAAGGAGGCCAAGAAGGGCGACTTTGCCAAGGTCAGCGCGGTTTTCCACAACCGGCTCAAGGCGGATATGACGCTCGGCTCGGACGTGACGATCAAATACGCGACCGGCTCGCAGAAGATGGTGCTCGGCGACAGCGAGCTTTCCGTCAACTCGGCGTATAACACGTACACCCGAAAGGGGCTGCCGGTCGGCCCGATCTGCAACCCGTCGATGGACGCGATTGTTGCGGCGCTGTACCCGGACGAGCAATACGTGGCGCAGAAGTATCTGTACTTCTGCTCGACCGACCCGGCCTCCGGCGCGCTGCATTTCTCCAAGACGCTGGACGAGCACAACGCCGCCGTGGCCATGTATCGCCCGCTGTGGGAGGAATACGACAAGAGCCGCGGCCTGAATTGATCGGAGGACAGGATGAAGACGATGCCTTCGCTGCTCGCGCCCGCGGGCAACATGAGGGCGCTCCAAACGGCGCTGCGCTTCGGCGCAGACGCTGTTTATTGTGGCGCAAAACAATACGGCCTGCGCGCGCAGGCGAACAATTTCGACGAAAAACAGCTCGAAGAGGCCGTGCGGCTGGCGCATGCGGCGGGCGCGCAGGTGAACCTGACGCTGAACATTTTCGCCTTTGACGGCGACCTCGACGGCATGGTGAGGACGGCGCAGAGGGCGCGCGATATCGGCGTGGACGCGGCGATCGTCTCCGACCTCGGCGCGATTGCGCGGATTGCGCGGGAAGTGCCGGGACTGGATGTGCACGTGAGCACGCAGGCGAGCACGACGAACAGCGAATCCGCCCGCGTATACAAGGCGCTGGGGGCAAAGCGCGTCGTGTTGGCGCGGGAGATGACGTTTGAGCAGATCGAAGCGATGCGCGCGGCGATTGGGGACGAAATCGAGTTGGAGACGTTCATCCACGGCGCGGCCTGCATGTCGTATTCCGGGCGCTGCATGCTTTCCAGCTTTTTGAACGGGCGGAGCGCGAACCGCGGCGCGTGCAGCCAGCCGTGCCGCTGGACCTACACCCTGCGCGAGCGGACGAGGCCGGAGGAGGCCATGCCCATCGAGGAGGACGAGCGGGGGACGGCGATTCTCTCCAGCCGGGACATCTGCATGATGGAGCATCTGCCGAGGCTGATGGAGAGCGGCGTTTGCTGCTTTAAGATCGAGGGGCGGATGAAGACGGAAATCTACATCGCGACGGTCGTTGGGGCATATCGCCGAGCCATGGACGCATACGCGGAAAGCCCGGCGGGCTATCGGGCGGACGCGGCGCTGCAAAAGCGGCTGCGCGGGGAGCTGGACAAGATCAGCCACCGCGTATACGATACGGGCTTTTACTTCGGCCAGCCGAAGGTCTGCGGCGAGGCGGTCGGCGTGACGCAGGCGGCCGAATACATGGGCTATGTGCTGGATGCGTCGGGCGGCGAGGCGCTGGTGGAGATGAAGAACCGCTTCTTCGTCGGCGACGAGCTGGAAACCGTCACGCCGAAGGGCAGCGAAAAGCTGGTGATCGAGGACATCGTGATCGAGCGGACGGGCGAGCATGTCGGCGTGGTGAACGTGCCAATGGAGCGGGTGCGCATCCCCTGCGGCGGCAAATTGCAGGCGGGCGACATGCTGCGCGGCCCGGTCAGAAACCGAGCGTGACCCGGCTTCGATACGGAGCGGCGACGGGGGAACGCCAAAAGAGCGGATAAAACGGATGCGCGCAGAGCGCGTCGCAGAACATCAGAAACGCCCACGCATCGTCGGGCGTTTTTGCTTTATCCGGCAAGGCCAGAAACCCGTGCGGATGGGTGACGACCGAGGGGACGCGAACCCGGCGCAGGGGCAGGAACAGCGCGCTGCGCGCCTGTGCGCCATCCAGAATATCGGCCAGCCACGGCGCGGCGGCCTCCGGGGCGCAGGCACGCTCGATCTGCGCGGGAAGGGAGCGGAGCGCCGCGTCGCAA
>ERZ772820.2381-NODE-2381-length-13271-cov-6.256507_pt1 | contig 13271 bp, 9 predicted proteins | sample MGYA00511377_ERZ772820 | MGnify/ENA primary metagenome ERZ772820 (study PRJEB29015, sample SAMEA2737684) | human gut metagenome | biome: human gut; feature: human-associated habitat; material: faeces | place: China | collected 2012 ...
TGCCGCGCTGTGCAGTGCGGCGTTCCCGGCGGCGCTGCGCAGCCAGCTGGAAAGCGGCCTGCCCTTTGCCGCCGCCCGTGCCGCAGCCGCCGAAACATTGTGCCCCGGTGCTGCGGATTTGCTGCAAACGCCCAACAACATTTTGGGGATCGAATACTGCAAGGCCATTCTGCGGCAGGGGGCAGCCATGCAGTTGCTGCCCCTGCCGCGTCTGGGCGCAGCCCATGGCACCGCCCAGACCGGCCAGGTGCAGGGGCAGGCACTGGCTTCGGCTTCCCATATCCGGCAGTTGGTGCATACGCAAGGAATCAAGGCTGCCAGCCCCTTTGTGCCGCAGGCAGCCATGGAGCTGTACCGCCAGGCCGCGGAACAAGGTCAGCTGGCGGACCCGGAAAAGTTCAGCACCGCAGTGCTGACTTTGCTGCGCACCAAAACGCCGGAGCAGCTGAGTACCTTACGCGGCGCGGGCGAAGGGCTGGAAAACCGCCTGTATGCCGCAGCCCGCGAAGCAGAAACGGTAAATGATCTGTATGACCGCCTGAAAACCAAGCGCTACCCCACGGCCCGCCTGCGGCGACTGGTACTGGATGCTGTGCTGGATGTGCCCGCCGCGGGCCTGCCCGCGCTGCCGCCGTACCTGTTGGTGCTGGGGGCAAAGCGCAGCGCGCTGCCGCTGTTAAAGCACGCAAAAATTCCGGCGGGCACCAGCCTTGCGGGTTTGGCGGGGCAGGGCCAAAAACTGCAAATTGCTGCTGATATGCACAGCAAAGCGGTTGATTTTTCGTTACTTTGCCGGTACAAAATACAGCCCATGGGGCTTGCGTACACAGCGCATGTAGTGCTATTATAATATAGATATGGATAAAAAGTGCGCGGAGTTGAAACTTTGTTGCGCTTTTAACACGCAAAATCGTTGCGAAATGAGGAAAAACAATGGCACTACATGTCATGGACGAAGCCAACCAGTGTCTGGGCTGCAAAAAGCCGCGCTGCCAGCAGGGGTGCCCCATCCAGACCAATATCCCCGAAGTGATCCGCCTGTTGAAAGCCAACAAGCTGGACGAAGCAGGCCGCATGCTGTTTGAAAACAATCCCCTTACCACGGTGTGCAGTCTGGTGTGCAACCACGAAAAGCAGTGCGAGGGTCACTGCGTGCGCGGCATCAAGGGCACCCCGGTGCATTTTTCGGTTATCGAAAACTACATCTCTTCCACCTATGCCAGCCAGATGAATCACGGCCCGGTGCCCTCCAACGGCAAAAAGGCGGCCATCATCGGCTCCGGCCCGGCGGGCCTGACCATTGCGGTCATTCTGGCGCGCTATGGCTATGATGTGACCATTTTTGAAAGCCACGATAAAATCGGCGGCGTGCTGCGGTACGGCATCCCGGAATTCCGCCTGCCCAAAAGTGTTCTGGATGACTTTGAATACCGCCACCTGCGCCTGAAAGGCATCAAGGTGCGCCCCAACACCGATGTGGGAAAAGCGCTGAAAATTGACGACCTGCTGCGGGACGGCTATAAGTCAATCTTCATCGGCACTGGTGTGTGGCGGCCCAACGCCCTGCACATCAAGGGTGAAAGCAACGGCAATGTCCACTTCGCCATCAATTACCTGCAAAACCCGGATGTTTACCACCTGGGCAACCGGGTTATTATCATCGGCGCGGGCAACGCGGCCATGGATGTGGCGCGTACCGCCATCCGCCATGGCGTGCGCCATGTGCAGTGCTTCTCGCTTTCGCGGCATATCACGGCCAGCGAGTACGAGGCCAGCTATGCCAAGCTGGAGGGCGTGGAGTTTGTGTTCAACAAAAAGCCGGTGGAGATCACCAATCAGGGCGTTGTGTTCCGCAGCCTGAACGAATCCGAGGACGGTACCCTGACCGAAGAACCTGGTACCGAAGTGCTTTACCCGGCAGACAGCGTGATCGTTTCCATCAGTCAGGGCCCCTGTACCACCATCACCGAAAGTACCAGCGGGCTGGAAACCAACGAACGCGGCCTGTTTGTGACCGATGAAGTGGGGCACACCAGCCGCCCCGGCCTGTTTGCTTCTGGCGATGCCGTCAAGGGCGCACGTACCGTGGTGGAAGCCGTTGCCTACAGCAAAAAGGTGGCCGAAGCCATGCATGAATACATGCAGACTCTGCCGCCGGACCTGCCGGATGAATACGCCAATGTTCCGGTAGCCCAGAATGATGACGGCAACTAAATTGAAAAAGCAACCGCAAACATAAACAGGGCGGCCAGCAGTCGATTGCAAAATTTCCTGCAAAATCGGCTGCTGGCCGCCCTGTTTCGTTTTTTAAGGATAGGGGATAAGGGGGGCGTTATTCCGTTCCGCACAGCTCAAATTCGTTTTTGCGGCAGCGGATCAGCCCATCGTCCCGCATTTTGCCCAGCTCCTTGGAAAGTGCGCTGCGGTCCAGGTTCAGGTAGTCCGCCAGCTGCTGGCGGTCAAACGGGATGGAAAAATGCGTGCTGCCCGCCCGCACTGCCTGCGCGGAAAGATAGGTCAGCAGCCGCCCACGCGCACTTTTTGGTGTGGTGCACCGGATGCGTTGGGAGAGCGCCAGGTTTTTCTGCATAGAAAGCAGTAACAGGTTGTGCAAAAACTTGGGATACCAGCTGGCGGCAGTGTTTTGCTGCTGCAGCATGGGTAAAAGATCCAGCCATAAAATTTCGCACGGCTCCGCGGCGGCCACATCCACCATCAGCGGCTCGCCGCACAGGGCATAAGTTTCGGCAAACGCCTGCCCGGCTTCCACATGGCTCAAAATGCTTTTGTTGCCCCACAGGTCGTTGGATTCTACGTTTACGCTGCCGCTTTGCACAATGCCGATCTCATGTACCACACGGCCCGCATGGTAGATCAGAGCGTTTTTGTCATAACGCTGCACACGGATGCAGTGGGCGGCGCGCAGGGTGACAAGTTCGTCCGCCGTCATGCCACGGAAAAGCTGGATGGGGGTGCTGGCTGTTTTTTCCATGGGATTCCTCGCTTTTTGTGGTTATAACCACAGATTTATTGGCCTGATGGCATTATAATACAAGCACAGTAAAAAGAAAAGAGCAGCGCGCCGCACAGCAATGCACGGCATTGAACGGCGCGGAGAAAGGAACACCCTCTATGATTCGCAAAATTATCCAGATCGATACCGATAAATGCAACGGCTGCGGTGCCTGTGCCAATGCCTGCCACGAAGGTGCTATCGCCATGGTCAACGGCAAGGCCAAACTGATGCGGGATGACTACTGCGATGGCTTCGGCGACTGCCTGCCCCATTGCCCCACCGGCGCTATCACCTTTGTGGAGCGCGAAGCCGCCGCTTATGATGAAAAGGCTGTGGAGGAAAACAAGCGCCAGAAAGCCGCAGCCGCCCAAAAGCCGCTGGGCGGCTGCCCCGGCAGCCAGATGCGCCAGATGCAGCATAAGCCGGAACCGGCAGGGGAGGACATGCCAGCACTGCGGTCTCAGCTTTCCCAATGGCCGGTGCAGATCAAACTGGTTCCGGTCAACGCCCCCTACTTTGATGGGGCCAAACTGCTGATTGCAGCGGACTGCACGGCCTATGCTTACGCCAACTTCCATCAAAAGTTCATCCGCGGCCATATCACGCTGGTGGGCTGCCCCAAGCTGGACGATGTGGATTACAGCGAAAAGCTGACCCAGATCATCCGCGAAAATAACATCCAGAGCGTGACCGTAGTGCGGATGGAAGTGCCCTGCTGCGGCGGGCTGGAACGCGCCGCCAAGGTGGCCTTGCAGAACAGCGGCAAGTTCATCCCGTGGCAGGTCATCACCATCTCCATTGACGGCAATATCCTCAGCGAGCTGTGAGATAAGCCCGCTTTTGACAAAAAACAAATTGGATAAAAATAAAACTGCCTGGATCGTTTGCACACTGCAAACAGGTTCAGGCAGCTTTTCTATTCTTTTCAGATACACCCTCGTGTTACCGGCGGGCAGACGACCGGCAGAGGCTTGCCCTTTGCGGGAAACAGCGCTGCGGGCAGCAGCAGAATGAACGGGTCGGCGGAGAACAAAAAGCATTTGTTTTCCATCAAAAAGTAAACCAGGATCACCGTCAAAAACAAAGTCTCGCCCGTGCAGTGGTTTTGGCACAGCCGCCACATCAACAGCAGGAAGATGACCCCAATCACCACAGCGCCCAACACGCCCTTGTTCATCGGGATGGCAAGGAAAGCGTTATCAATGGCGTGGTGCTCGTCTCCATCAGTGGCAAGGCCACCCAAAAGGGTAACGGCCTTGGGCATGGCATCATGGTACCAGCCGGGCACCCCGTCCTGCTCCGGGTGGTAGAGGGGATACCCCCAGAACACATGGTGCCAGATCTCGAACCGGCCGGAAAGCAGGCCGTTCAGTTTGTCCAGCAGCGGGGTGGCGGTGGGATGATCCGGGTCAAACAGCCGCCCGGCCAACAGGCTGAACCCCAGCGCCAGCGGTGCGGCAGCCAGAGCCATGCCGTGCCAGATGCGGCTTTCAAAAAAGGCGGGCAAGGCACGCTGCAGCAAAAACAAAACCAGCAGCAGTACCATGGCAATGCCTGCCCCGCGGCAGCCGGGCACCAGCAGCGTGTAGGCTGCCAGGGCAGCCAGGCCGCCCCAGTCCCACCAGCGCAGGCGCGGCCAACGCAGCCAGCCCCAGGCAAAAAACACACCGGCCAGCCGGGCACCGTACCCGTTGTAATGGCCATAGCCGTAATCCCAGTTGCGGCAGTAGTACAGGTAGGGCACCAGCGGCGTTGCGGTGTGCAGCAGCTGCACCGCCAGCAGCCCGCCAGCCGCTGCGGCAAGGTAGACCTGCAGCACCCGGCGCAAATCAACATCCTTGGCACCAATGCCAAGCAAAACGGCAAACAAAAACCATTGGTCGTGCCCGTATGCGGTGGTAAACACCGCAAAAGCGGCCAACGCGGCAGCCGTCAGCGCCTGTTGTTTGGTCTGCCACTGGGTCAGCAACAGGCTTTTGGCAACCAGCAACACCGCCGCCGTAACGGTTAAGGCAATGCGGCACACATGGCTGAATGTGGGCAGTGTGTTTTGAATGTTGGAGCTGAATACCTCCGATAAAACCAGCAGCAGCGCCACGGCAGCGCAGAACACACGCTCGCCCTTGGCCTGTGCTGCTGGGCTGACCGGGCGGAAAAGCCGGTCAGGTGGTTGTGTGGTCATCAAACCGGCCTCCTTTCCGCATTGGTTCGGTTTGAATTTTGTGTATACTTTTTAGCATACACAAACAGTATACCACAATTTTGCGCAAAAGAAAAGCAGGGCCGCGCATATTACAATGGTATAGGTGGGAAATGAGGAATAGTAACTTATAACACTTTTCAAAGAACTAGATATGTGATATAATAAACATAAATAAAGCAAATTTTGCGATTATATTGTGAAAGCTGTCTGTAATTTGGCATTTGGAAGATGTAAAACATTTTAACAAAGAAAGGAGAAAGTATGTATTCGGTAACAGCAAGAATCGCTATGGTAAAGCAACCTCGTGGTGGATATTTGAAACCTTCGCTATTACATGTGTGTGAGCTAAAAGATGAAAAGACTTTGCGAGAAGAAGAGAATGTTCATGCAACGATAGTGGGGTTGACAGTTGACTATTTGACACGATACATGATGGGGGTTGATAAGAAAGAGGCTTTTAGGATTTCGTGTTATGGAGCAATGATTGCAAACATAATTGGGGGACGACCGGGGGCCCAAAAGGAAGCAGAAAACTATTTGTCTGCAATAAACGGGATAGATGATGCATCCATTATAAGCGCCTGCAAGTTAGCAACATTCGATGTTTGGAAAAGGAATGTGGCAGTCGCAGCGCTTGCAAAAGATGCAGATAATACGAGACCGGATAAGAACACCATTAGAAACATTCAGATCATGGTAATTCGGAGTTTGAAATTTTGGAATGAATATGGACCTATAGTAAAAGATGGTTTTACGTTTGAACAAAATGGCTATAGCAAAATGGTTAGTTCAGGCGATGGAGATTATTTAACCAGCGATACTCTTTGGGATTTTAAGGTATCAAAAGCAAAACCAAACAGCAAACATACTTTACAATTACTGATGTATTGGATTATGGGGCAGCACTCCGGCAAAAAAGAGTTTAAAAAGATAGATAAAATAGGCATATTTAATCCGCGCTTAAATACGGTCTATACATATGAAATGAAAGATATACCGCCCGAAACAATACGCGAAATTGAAAATGATGTTATATGTTATGAGTAACTTTTAAGAAAATGGCTACCCTCTCAAGCGATAAGAGGGTAGCCATTTTTAATAAATATTTGTATTTTGATTACTGATGGAGTCTTATTCTACCCCAGTTTCAGAGGCGTACTCTTCAATCAGCTCGCGCTCCAAAAACGGCGTTTTAACACCCTCGCGGTCACGGTAGGCTTCGTGGCCTTTGCCAATTACGGCAATCAGGTCGCCCTCCTGCGCGTGGTCAATGGCGTAATGCAGGGCATCCAGCCGGTCGGGAATTTCCACATACTTGGCGTCCGGGTTGCCTTTGGCCATGCCGGTTTTGATGTCCGCGATAATATCTTCCACTTTTTCAAAGCGGTTGTTGTCTTCGGTCAGGATGCTGAAATCCGCCAACTTGGCGCACACTTCGCCCATGCCGTAACGGCGCAGCTTGCTGCGGTTGCCGCCGCAGCCGAACACCACGACCAGGCGGTTGGGGTTGTACTCCCGCAGGGTTTCAATCAGGCTTTCGGTGGCGGCTTCGTTGTGGGCATAGTCGATCAGGATGGTGAACTTGTGGCTGATGGGTACCAGCTCCACACGGCCTTTGACGAGTGCCTTTTTCAGTCCCTCATGGATGGGGGCATCCGCAAGGCCCAGCACCTTGCCCACGCCGATGGTGGCCAGGGCGTTGTAAATACTGAACAGCCCCGGCATGCCCACCTGTACGTCCAGCGTGTGGCCGTCCGGCTCGGTCAGGGTGAACTCAACGCCCAGCATCTCCTTGTTGCGCAGCAGGCGGTACTGCTCGCTGGCGCGGTAGTCCACCTTGGGGGCGTGGATGCCATAGGTAACCAGCTTGCAGGTGTGGCCTTCCAGCAATGCTTCGGTGTTGGGGTCATCGGCGTTTACCACGCCGACATCGCAGCGCTGGAACAGCTTGCCTTTCCAGCTGCGGTATTCCTCAAAGCTGGAATGTTCGCCGGGGCCGATGTGGTCCGGGTACAGGTTGGTGAACACGCCCACTTTATAATGGATGCCCGCCACGCGGTCCATCATAATGCCCTGGCTGGAAACTTCCATCACGCAGGCATCGCACCCCGCATCCGCCAGCTGGCGCAGGATCTTTTGCAGCTCATAGCTCTCGGGGGTGGTGTTGTTCAGGTCATAGTGGTGGCCGGGGTAATACACGCCGTTGGTGCCGACCATGCCGACCTTGTGACCTGCGGCTTCCAGCACAGCCTTGATCATGTGGGTGGTGGTGGTTTTGCCCTTGGTGCCGGTCACGCCAACCATCGTCATTTCCAGCGCGGGACGGCCAAAATAGGCGGTGGAAAGCAGCGCCATGGCGTAACGGGTGTTCTCGAACTTGACCACGGTCACGTCCGGCAAAGCGGCCAGCACCTCGGCGGGCAGGTCGTGCTGGATGGCCAGCACGGCGGCGCCTTTGGCGGCAACGTCCGCGGCGTAATCATGGCTGTCCCGCTGGGTGCCGACGATGCAGACAAACAGACCGCCCGGCGTTACCTTGCGGGAATCATAGTAAATGTCAGTCACTTCGGTATTCAGGCAGCCCTGAACAAGTGTATAGTCCAGATTTTTCAGCAGTTGTTTTAACAGCATGTTGTTATCACCTCAGCGTTTTACAAAGTATTCATCGTACCAGACTAAGAACATAAAAATGCACCAGATCTGCCGCCAGTTATCCCGCTTGCCGGAAATATGCTGGTCCAGCATGGCATTCAGCTCTTTTGTGCGGAAAAACTGCTCCGCGGCGGGGGTGTTAAATGCCTTGCGCACAATACCCGCATACTGCTCATCCCGCAGCCAGGCGCGTACCGGAACAGGGAAGCCGAGCTTCTTTTTGTCTGCCGTTTTGGCGGGAATGGTCTTTTCTGCCGCACCGCGCATCGCAATCTTGGTCTGGTTGGCGTTCACCTTGCACTTGGTCGGAATATGACTTGCCAGTTCAAATACTTTGCGGTCCAGGAACGGCACGCGCAGCTCCAGGCTGTTGGCCATGCTCATCTTGTCGGCTTTCAGCAGAATATCGCCCACCATCCACAGGTTCAGGTCGCAGGTTTCCATCTGGGTCACAGCGTCCTGCCCTTTGGAAAGCTCAAAGTACGGGCGGGAAAGGTCGGTGGGCAGCTTGCCGGGGTGGTAGTTTTTCAGCAGCTTTTTCTTGCGGTGCTCATCCATCAGGTTGGTGTTGCCGATGTAACGCTCCGCCAGCGGCTTGCCGCGGCGCACCAAAAAGTTGATGCCATGCACCGGCGGCAGCAGGTCCGCCACCGCGCCGATGGCCCGGCGGATGGGCAGGGGAATCTTGTCATACCAGGTTACGGTAAACGGCTCTTTATAAATGTTGTACCCGCCGAAAAATTCATCGGCGCCCTCGCCGGACAGGCAGACCTTGACCTGCTTGGATGCTTCGCGGTTGACAAAGTACAGCGCGACCGAAGCGGCATCCGCCAGAGGCTCATCCATGTGGTACTGGATCTTGCCCAGGTTGGCCCAGTATTCCTCCGGCGTAATGCGGTAAGCGTAATTCTTGACCCCGATATGCTTGGAAAACTCCTGTGCATAGTCGGTTTCGTCATACTGCTTGTTGGCAAAGCCAACGGTGAATGTTTTGTCCACATGGGCCAGCGCGGCCATGTAGCTGGAATCCACGCCGGAAGAAAGGAAGCTGCCAACCTCAACATCGGCGATCTTGTGTGCCTGCACGCTCTCTTTCATCGCCGCGCTGATCTCGTCCTCCCACTCTTCCAGTGTGCGGGAATCATCGGGGTCAAACTTGGGCTGCCAGTAGCGCTGCACCGTCAGCTGCCCGGCTTTCCATTCCAGCCAGTGGGCGGGCATCAGCTTTTTGACGCCCTTGAAGAACGTATCCTCCCCGGGGGAATACTGGTAAGAGAGGTACAGCGGCAGCTGCTCTTCGTTCAGCTCTTTCTTGAAGCCGGGGTGGGCCAAAAAGCTTTTGATCTCGCTGCCAAACAGCAGCTCTCCGGCATCGTTTTGGTAATAATAGAACGGCTTGATGCCAAAATGGTCGCGCGCGCAGAACAACGTTTCGTTCTTGCGGTCCCAGATGGCAAAAGTGAACATGCCGCGCAGCTTTTGCAGCATCTTTTTGCCCCACTGCTCGTACCCGTGCAGCAAAACTTCGGTGTCGGACCGGGTGGCGAAGGTGTGCCCGGTGCGCATCAATTCGGCGGTCAACTCCTGGAAGTTGTAGATCTCGCCGTTAAAGATGACGGCGAGGTTCTGGTCCTCATTGAACATGGGCTGTTTGCCGCCCTCCAGGTCAATGATGGAAAGGCGGCGCTGGCCAAGGGCTGCCGGGCCTTCAATAAACTGGCCCTGGCCATCGGGGCCGCGGTGGGCGATGGCATCCATCATGCCCTGCAAAATTTCCTGCATGTCGGCGCGTGCGCCGACAAAGCCAACAATTCCACACATGGTTATAATCCTCAACTGGCTGCGGAGTTAAAAACAAACCGCAGGTTATTACTTTCTTGCCCCGGCGGGAACCGGTACTGTTTGTACGATATGCCCTATTATACACGGTTCGCGCCGTAAAGAAAAGCATTTTGCGGCGAATGCTGCTGGAATTTTCGCCCGCGCAGACAAAAAACGCCGTGCCCGCACCCCCAAAGCAGGCGATATTGCCGTTTGACATGTGGTGGCAATGGCGGTAAAATAAAGGATAACCAAAATGGGAAAGGTTTGGTATTATGTCTGATTTTTTACCGGTACTTCTTGGCAGCGATGCCAATGTTTATGGTATGGCACGCAGCTTTTACCAGCAGTATGGCGTGCGCAGCGTGGCCATCTGCAAGGGTGCGCTGGTTGCAACTTCCAACACCAATCTTGTAAAAATTGCCGTGCTGGAACCTGATTTGGAAAACGATGAAACGTTTGTAAAAACGCTGACCGATTACGCAAAAGCCCATGCGGACAAGCCGCTGGTGCTGGTTTCCTGCGCGGACGGTTACACCGTGTTGATGGGCCGCCACCGCGATGCCCTGAAACCCTATTACCACTTTGCCTGCCCGGAACTGCAAACCGTGCTGGACCTGGATATTAAGGAAAACTTTTACCGTGCCTGCGAAGCACACGGCCTGAGCTACCCCAAGACGGCAACCTGCAATGCGCAGAACTATAAAAATATAGAACTGCCGTTTGCGTTCCCCGTTATCATCAAGGCGAGCAATTCCCCGGCGTATTGGAACTGCACCTTCCCCCACAAGAAAAAGGTGTTCCTTGCCAATAACCGCGAAGAATTTGACGCCATCACCGCCGCCATTTACGGCAGCAGCTACCAGGACGAATTGATTCTGCAGGAGTATATCCCCGGCGATGACAACTGCATGCGTGTGCTGAACGCCTACTGCGGCCTGGACCACAAAGTCAAGCTGATGGCTTTGGGCCGCCCCCTGCTGGAAGAGCAGACCCCCGAAGGCATCGGCAACTATGCGGCCATCTTGTCTGACCCCGAATACAATGATGCTGCCCTGCTGGAAAAGCTGAAAAACTTTTTGGAAGATATGCAGTGGGAAGGCTTTGCCAATATGGACATCAAGTACGACGCCCGCACCGGCGAGTACAAGATGTTTGAGATGAACCCCCGTCAGGGCCGTTCCAGCTACTTTGTCACCGCGGCAGGGTATAACCTGTCCAAGTGGCTGGTGGAGGATGTGCTGGAGCACAAGGAACTTGGCCTGACCATTGCCGATACCAAGAGCCTGTGGATGATTGCCCCCTACGGCGTGATCAAAAAATACCTGAAGGACCCGGATCTGCTGGCCCGTGCGGATAAGTTGAAAAAAGAGGGCAAATGTGCCCACCAGCTGTTCTGCAAAGAGGATTGGAACCTGAAGCGCTGGCTCTGGTACATCCGCAGCCAGCTGAACTACTACCGCAAAACCGCCCGCTACTATGGCAATAAGGGCCTGCGGGATTGATGATAGAATAAAAGCTATCACACACTATAAATAAAATCGCTGGCCCCCGTAGGGGCGCACATTGTGCACCCGCCGCCCTTTTGGCAATCATAGAAACGCCAGCCTGTAACAAAACAAACCATTATAATATAGAGAGGGGAAAGCGCCTATGTGTGGCATTACCGGCTTTGCTGAGCGCAACCATAAAGCGGAAACCGCCCGCCGCATTGTAAAAGGAATGGCGGACCTGATCACCTACCGCGGCCCGGACGGCGAAGGCTACTATGTGGACGACCAGGTAGCCTTGGGCCACCGCCGCCTTTCCATCATTGACCTGGAGGGCGGCAAGCAGCCCATGTTCAATGAGGATGGCAGTCTTGTCTGCATTTTTAACGGCGAGATCTATAACTTCCAGACCCTGCGCGAGGAACTGATCGCCGCAGGCCATACCTTTGCCACCCGGTCCGATACCGAGGTGCTGCTGCATGGCTATGAGCAGTGGGGCAATCAGCTGCCCGGCAAACTGCGCGGCATGTTCACCTTCGTGATCTGGGACCAGAAAACCAAAACCATGTTTGGTGCGCGGGATATCTTCGGTATCAAACCGTTCTATTATTATAATCAGGATGGTCTGTTCCTGTTTGGCAGCGAGATCAAAAGCTTTCTGGCTCATCCCGGTTTCAAAAAGGAACTAAACGAGGAACGCCTGCCGGAATATTTGAGCATTGAGTATATCCCCAATGAGGAAACCATGTTCAAAAATGTCTACAAGCTGCCCAGCGGATGTATGTTCACCTGGGAAAATGGCGAGTTGACAGTGGAACGCTACTATGAGATCAAGTACCATGTGGACGATTCCAAGAGCCTGGAAGAGTGGGAAAAAGTCATCACCGATACCTTTGCCGAAAGCGTTGCCGCCCACCAGATTGCCGATGTTGAGGTTGGCTGCTTCCTTTCTTCCGGTGTGGATTCCAGCTTTGTGGTCAACGAGGTTGCTAAGGGTACTCCGCATGTCAAGAGCTTCTCGGTCGGCTATGCGGAGGAAAAATACTCCGAGCTGCCGTATGCCCAGGAGTTCAGTAAGGAAATCGGTGTGCCCAGCATTGCCAATAAGGTGGATGCCGAACAGTTCTTTGAAGCCAACCGCCTGATCCAGTGGTACCTGGATGAACCCATGCCCAACCCGGCTGAAGTTCCGCTTTACTTTTTGGCCCAGAACGCCCGCAAGTACGTCAAGGTCGTGCTTTCCGGCGAAGGTGCCGATGAACTGTTTGGCGGCTACCCCATGTACTGCCAGGCGGTTCACTTTATGGATTACGAGCATAAGGTGCCCAAAGCGCTGCGTAAGGCCGCAGGCGCAGTGGCATCCAAACTGCCGGACTTTAAGGGCAAGCACTTCCTGGTGCGCGGTGCAGAAGAACCCTGGCAGCGCTATATGCGCGCCAACTATGTTTTCCTGGACCCGGCTGAACGTGACCGCTGCCTGAAAAAGAACTACCACAGCCCCCGCCCGGAACAGTTCTTTAAGCCTTATTTTGATAAAGTGCAGGGTCTGGATGAACCCACCCAGCTGCAGTGGGTGGATATGCACACCTGGATGCTGTATGATATCCTGCTGAAAGCCGACCGCATGAGCATGGCCAACAGCCTGGAACTGCGCGTGCCTTTCCTGGACCGCAACATGCTGGATGTGGCACTGTCCATCCCGCAGAAATACCGCTCCGGCAAAGAGTCCACCAAGATCGCTCTGCGCGGTGCCGCCATGAAGCAGCTGCCGGAAAGCGTTGCCCATCGCAAAAAGCTGGGCTTCCCCGTGCCGCTGAACGACTGGCTGCGGGAAGATAAGTACTATAATATGGTAAAGGAAAAGTTCACTGGCCCCGTTGCCGAAAAGTTCTTTAATGTGGACGAAATCATGCGCCTGCTGGATGATCATAAGGCGGGCAAGGCCAAGAACATGACCAAGATTTGGAGCTTCTATTCCTTTATTTTGTGGTACGAGCTGTATTTCGTAAACACCCAGGCCCCGGCAGGAATCTATTAAGGCAATACCGCACAATTCCCGCCTAACGGCTCAAGCACCGCTCCGGCGGCT
>ERZ772820.2384-NODE-2384-length-13266-cov-6.995307_pt1 | contig 13266 bp, 7 predicted proteins | sample MGYA00511377_ERZ772820 | MGnify/ENA primary metagenome ERZ772820 (study PRJEB29015, sample SAMEA2737684) | human gut metagenome | biome: human gut; feature: human-associated habitat; material: faeces | place: China | collected 2012 ...
GGAGGTATCCGAAGCGCTCCCCGCTCTGCCGCGCGTCCGCCGTGTCGATATGACCGACTGCGGTCTCACCGATGAGGAGATGGGCGCACTGCAGGAGGCGTTTCCGGATGTAACGTTCGTGTGGACGCTCCGCATCTATGTGTTCTTCGTCCCGTCCGACTCGGATTATTTCATCACGAATCCCGACGCGGGCTTCAAGATGAACGTCCATCAGCAGGGGCCGCGCGGGCTGTACTATCTCCGCAATATCCGCTCGCTCGATCTCGGCCACTGCCACTTGAGCGCGGTGCCGTTCGTGGCGAACATGCCGCACCTGCGCCATCTCATTCTGGCCGACGATCTTGTCTACGACATTTCGCCGCTCGAAAATCTCAAGGAGCTCGAATGGCTCGAGCTCTTCAACACCGCCGTACAGGACCCGACGCCGCTGCTCGGCTGCACGGCGCTGCGCGATCTGAACGTATGCTACATCAGCACGCCGCCGGATGCGCTTTTTGAAACGCTCTCGCAGATGACGTGGCTGCGGCGGCTCTGGTGCACCGGAACGTACATGAGCGACGCGCAGGTCAAAGCGCTCCGGGAGGCGCTCCCGAACACCGAGGTCTGGTGCTCACCCGGCGACGAATCCACCGGCGGCACCTGGCGCTATGACGAGGATTATTACGACATGCGCGACGCATTTCACATGTATTATATGGACATCAAGGGCGACACCGTAGAGCGCATGACCGAGGACGAGCTCGCCGCCGTCCACAAAAAATACTGGGGTTATTGATTCCCGGAGGACTTCCGATGCAGGAAAAAAAGAACGACAAATCGAAAATCGTCGCCCGCGTGCTGGTCATCTGCGCGGCGGTGCTCATCGTGCTCGCCGCCGCGGCGGGGGTCATCCTCTCGCGCCGTTATGTCCGGCTCGGGCAGCAGTTCATCCCGGTAAACGCATCAATGCTCGATCTGCGCGGCGCGGGTCTCACCGATCTCACCCCACTCGACAGGTGTACCGCGCTCACGGAGCTGGATGTGCGTGAGAACAAGCTTTCCGCCGAGGCGCTCGACGAATTCCGCGCCAAGCACCCCGGCTGCCGCGTGCTATATTCCGTGTATCTCAACGACGAGCCGCACGAGAGCGGCACGGAGTCGCTCACGCTTGAGGATCTGCCGAACGACTGGGAGAATCTCCGGCTTTTTGAAAACCTCCGCTCGCTCACCGTGAACCACTGTACGCAGCCGGGCGCGATGGAAACGCTCCGCGCGGAGCTTCCGGACTGCGAAATGCGGTACAGTCTCTGCGTCGGCGGGCAGTGGTTCGATTCCGACGCCGTGGAGCTCACCGCTGCCGGCACCGCGCCGACGGCCATGGAGCTTCTCTCGCAGCTCGCGCATTTTCCGGCCGTTCGCACCGTGAATCTGCCGGACGCCGTCTTTACCATCGACGAGCAGCACTCGCTCGTCTCGGCTTACCCCAACATCAGCTTTTTCTGGAATGTGCAGATCGGCTCGCAGACCGTTTCCAACATCACCACGGAGCTCTCTCTCGCCGGCGAGGACGCTGCGACGCTCGCACAGCTCACCTCGGCGCTCGATCTGCTGCCGCGTCTCTGCTCGGTCGATCTCACGGGCTGCACCGCGCCGGTAGCCGACCGGCTTGCCTTTGTGGAACAGCACGAAGATCTTTCCGCCGGCTGGACGGTTTCGGTCGAGGGACAGACGTTCGAGTGGAACACCGAGTTTATCGATCTCAATAACTATTCCATCGCCGACGTGTCCGCGCTCGAGGCCGCGTTTGCCGAGCTCCCGAAGCTCACGCAGGTCGATATGTGCGATACGAATCTCTCCTACGAACAGCTTGACGCGCTCAATCAGAAACTTGAGAACATCCGCATCGTCTGGAAGGTCTATTTCGGAAACTATTATCTGCGCACCGATGCGCAGTACTTCATCGCCGCCGCGTGGGGCGACAACAAGGTCTATCTCACGAACGACGACATCGACTGCTGGAAATACTGCACCGATCTCAAGGGGCTCGACATCGGTCACATGAACATCACCGATTTGAGCTTTCTGCAGTATATGCCGCACATGACGTATCTCATCATCGCGGAAAACCCGATCACGGATATTACGCCGCTCGCGCAGCTCAAGGAGCTTCGGTATCTTGAGATGTTCCAGACGAACGTGACCGACCTCTCTCCCCTGCTCGAATGCACGGCGCTCAAGGCGCTCAATCTGAGCTATATGAAGGTGCGGGCGGACAACGTCTGGAACACGCTATCGCAGATGACGCAGCTCGACCTTCTCTGGTACCCGAGCATCCCGCTTTCCGGCGCGCAGCGGCGGCAGCTCGCCAACGCGCTGCCGGACACGACGCTCTTCCTCTATGACGGCTGCGAGCCGTCCGGCGGCATCTGGCGGTACAACCCGTATTACTACGAGATGCGCGATTTCTTTGAGATGTACTACATGCCCGGCGGCACGAACGGCGTGGATGAGAACGGCAACCAGATCATCATCGACGACTGGGGCGAGCGGTTCATTCTCGAAGACTGGGACGGCGGCCCGCGCTGGTGGGAGGAGCCGCAGTATTCGCACATGCATCCGCACATTTACGGTATTACCTGCTGACGCATTCAAACAAACCCCACTCCGTTGAGGGGTTTGTTTGAGGGGACAGCGGCTCGCCGCAGCGCACTCGCTTACGCTCGCACGTTTGCGAGCCGAAAAGTATTTTCTCCGACGCACATGTCGCCGGAGAAAATGGTTAAAACTTTATTTGCGCCTGCGGGCGCAAACTCTGCGAGGCTTTTTCGACAGACTAAATCGGCAGAATCATAGATTCTGCCGATTTTACGCATTATTTCCCGAAAACGGAGAGATAATCCTCTGCCGGGGCGAGACGGCCGACGGCAGAAAAGCCCATCATCTCGGGTGCAAGCTTTTCGCGCGCGAGAGCGAGAACGCTCTCCGTGGTCACGGCGTCGTAGCGTTCAATGATCTCGTCGGCGGTGAGGCATTTGCCGAGCAGCAGCAGTCCCGAGCCGAGCCGGTTCATGCGGCTGGAGCTCGATTCGAGCGAGAGGATGATGCTGGACTTGATGAGCTCGCGTGCGGTGCGAAGCTCCTTATCCGTAATGCCGTCCTGCCGGAATTTCTCGATCTCCTCCCGGATGAGCGCGAGTGCCTTTTCCTCGGAATCGCGGCCCACCGCGGTGGAGATGGCGAGCATGCCGGTCTCCTTGTAGGCGGCCGTGAAGCTGCCTATGCTGTAGCAGAGGCCGTGCTTTTCGCGGACGGTCTGGAAGAGGCGGGAGGACATGCCGCCGCCGAGGGCCATGGAGAGTACCTGCCACGAGAAGCGATCCGCATCGCCGTCCGGCAGACCGGGGAAGGAGAGACAGAAGTGGTTCTGCTCCGTTGCCTTGCGCTTTACGACCACGGCGGGCGTGTAAGCGCTCTTGCGGCACGCCGCGGGACGCGACGGCGCGAGCGCGGAAAACCGGCTGCACAGCCGCGCGAGGTTATCCTCCGTAAAGCTGCCGCACACGGAAACGACGATCCGCTCGGGGCTGTACTCGCGTTCCTTGAACGCGCGCAGCGAAGCGCCTGTCATGCCGTTGAGCGAAGCGGGACGGCCCAGCACCGGCTTTCCGAGCGCGCCGGGGAAGATCCTACCCATGAGCTGCTCCACGACGATATCCTCCGGTGTGTCGCGGTACATGTCGATCTCCTCAAGCACGACGCCGCGCTCATTGACGACGTCCGATTCCGAGAAGAGAGAATCGAAGAACATTTCGCAGAGAATATCGGACGCCTCGTCCAGATGGCTGTCCAGCACGCGGGCATAGAAGCAGGTGGAATCGCGGGAGGTGAAGGCGTTGACCTGCCCGCCGATGGCGTCCATGCGCCCGGCAAGCTCCGCGGCGGTGCTGTGGGCCGTACCCTTGAAGAGCATGTGCTCAATGAAGTGGGCGCTGCCCTCCTCGCCGCGCTTTTCATAGCGCGAGCCGACGCCGACCCAGATGCCGACGGCGGCGGAGCGGACGCCGGACATTTTTTCATGGGCGATGCGTACGCCGTTCGGTAACGTGATGATTTCGTACATGGGAACCTCCGAAGAAAAGCGGCGGGAGCAATGCCCCCGCCGCACATATTGTCAATAGGGTCTGAAAATCAGGCTTCGCCGCGCTCTTTCAGAGCGTCCTTGCGGCTGAGGTCAATGCCCTTGGGGCCGACGTTCATGACCTTGACCCAGGTCATATCGCCGATGTTGAGCACGTCCTCGACCTTCTCGGTGCGCTTGAACTCCAGATCCTTGATCTTCACAAGGCCGTCCTTGCCGGGGGCCAGCTCGACCCACGCGCCGAAGTCGGAGCGGATGTTGGAAACACGGCCGTAGTAGAGAGCGCCGATTTCCGGCTCAAAGACGATGTCCTCGATGGTCTTGCGCGCGGCGCGGCAGGCCTCAATATCCTCGGAGGCAATGTAGATGTTGCCGTCGTCGGTGATGTCGATCTTGGTGTTGGTGTCGGCGGTGATCTTCTGGATGACCTTGCCGCCGGAGCCGATGACCTCGCGGATCTTGTCGGGGTTGATCTTCATCTGGATCATCTTGGGCGCGGTCTTGGCAAGCTCACGGCGCGGTTCGGGGATGGCCTTGAGCATGACCTCGTCGAGGATCTGGAAGCGGGCTTCCTTCGTGATGGCGAAGGCTTCCTTGATGATCTCGTGCTTGAGACCGTCGTTCTTCAGATCCATCTGGATGGCGGTGATGCCTTCCTTCGTACCGGCGACCTTGAAGTCCATCTCGCCGTGGAAGTCCTCCACGCCCTGGATGTCGATGAAGGTGGTGAAGGAGCCATCGTCATCCTGGATCAGGCCGCAGGAGATGCCGGCCACAGGGGCCTTGATGGGCACGCCGGCGTCCATGAGGGCCAGGGTGCTGCCGCAGATGGAGCCCTGGGACGTGGAGCCGTTGGAGGACACGACCTCGCTGACCACGCGGATGGCGTAGGGGAACTCCTCCACGGGAGGAATGACGGGCAGCAGAGCGCGCTCAGCCAGCGCACCGTGGCCGATCTCGCGGCGGCCGGGGCTGCGGGCGGGCTTGGCCTCGCCCACGGAGTAGCCGGGGAAGTTGTAGTGGTGCATATAGCGCTTCTCCGTCTCCTCCCAGATGGTGTCCAGCTTCTGGTTGGCGGACAGAGTGTCCAGCGTGCAGACGGACAGGACCTGGGTCTGGCCGCGGGTGAACAGGCCGGAGCCGTGAACGCGGGGCAGCACGCCCACCTCGGCGTCCAGGGGACGGATCTCGTTCTTCTGACGGCCATCCACACGGTGACCCTCCAGCAGCCACTTCTTGACGATCATCTTCTGGAACTTGTAGGTGATCTCCTCCAGGTACTGGTCCATGTTGGGGTACTCTTCCAGGTACTTCTCGTGCCACTTCTCGATCATGGCGTTCCAGCGCTGCTCGCGGACGTTCTTGTCGTCGGTGTCCATGGCGGCCTTGGCCTCGTCCATGAAGTCGGCGGTGATCTTGTTGAACAGCTCGTAGTTGAAGTCGGCGTGGGGATAGTCGAACTTGGGCTTGCCGATCTCGGCCACCATCTGATCGATGAGGGCGATCTGCTTCTGGTTCTCCTCGTGGGCCTGCTTGATGGCCTCGAACATCACGTCGTTGGGGACCTCGTTGGCGCCGGCCTCGATCATGACGACCTTCTTGCCGGTGGAGACGACGGTCACGTCCAGGTCGCTGACCTTGCGCTGCTCGCTGTCGGGGTTGAAGACCAGCTTGCCGTCCACCAGGCCCACCTTCAGGGCGGCCACGGGGCCGTTCCAGGGAATGTCGGAGATGGCCAGGGCGGCGGAGGTGCCGATGAGGGCGGCGATCTCCGGAGAGCAGTCGTGATCCACGGCCATGACGGTACACATCACGGACACGTCGTTGCGGAAGTCGTAGGGGAACAGGGGGCGGATGGGGCGGTCGATGACGCGGGAGGTCAGGATGCCCTTCTCGCCGGGACGGCCCTCGCGGCGGTTAAAGCTGCCGGGGATGCGGCCCACGGCGTACATCTTCTCCTCGAAGTCCACGGACAGGGGGAAGAAGTCGATGCCGTCGCGGGGACGGGGGGCGGCGGTGACGCAGCAGAGGACGCGGGTGTCGCCATAGCCCACCATGACGGCGGCGTTGGCAAGCTCGGCCAGCTTGCCGACCTCCAGCGTCAGGGGACGGCCGGCCAGGTCCATGGTGTATTTGTGATAGTGGGGGAACTGGCGCTTGGTGATGATCGTTGACATATCGTTTCTCCTTTTTTGTGAAATGGCATTCTGCCCGCGACCTATCGCCGTTAGCACTTGAAAACGCTCCGAAACCCTGAATTTCGGCGCATTTTCAACTGCTAATGGTCAATTTGTACACGGCGCAGAATGTGAAAGAAGGGTGATGCGCAAGCGCACATCACCCTGTTTCAACTTACTTACGCAGACCCAGCTTGGCGATCAGGGCACGATAACGCTCAATGTCCTTCTTGGCCAGATAGTCCAGCAGACGACGGCGCTTACCGATCATCATCTGCATACCGCGGCGGCTGTGGAAGTCATGGGGATGGACCTTCAGGTGCGCGGTCAGCTGGTTGATACGCTCGGTGAGAATGGCCACCTGGACCTCGGGGGAGCCGGTGTCGGTCTCGTGGGTGCGATTGGCCTCGATGATAGAGGTCTTCTGGTCTTTCAGCATCATAGTCGTGTTTCCACCTTTCTTGAAATACGCCCGCAGCCTGGGCCGTGGGAGAGATGGAACGCTCCGCAGGGCTAAGGCAGGGGTCGGACGCGCTTAGCGCGTACTTTGAGATAATACCACAGAAAATCACCGTTGTAAAGTGGTTTTTGCGGCATTTCCGGGGATTTTTACGCCGTTACCTGAATGGCGGCCACGGGACAGCTGTCCGCCGCCTCCTGCACGCCGATCTTCTGCGCGTCCGGGATAGGGTCCACCGTCACCCGGGCGGGCTCGCCGCTGTTCAGCTCGAACACCTCCGGGCACAGCCCCGCGCACAGTCCGCACTGGATGCACGCCTTTTCCAACACCATTGCCTGCATGGAACACACCTCCTTTTGATTGATGGAAGTATTTTCCCCGGTTTGCGGCGGGGTTATTCAGCTCTCCGCGATGTGCCGGGCGAAGGCCGCCGCCTGCGCCTCGATGCCCGGCAGCTTCACAAGGCTGCCGCGCTCATTGGCCGTTTCCAGCAGGGAGAAGCGGGGCGGAAGGTAGAAGGACTTGTTCATATTCAGGGCGGAGATCAGCTGGCGGGCCAGCAGGTCGCCGCCGGAGTAGCCGGAGACGATCAGGCCGAAGATCCGCTTGTCGTACATACGGGTCTGGCGGAACAGGGCCGTGAGCCGGTTGACACAGGCGGTCAGATTGGCAGCCAGGGCGTCGTTGTAGTTGGCGCAGAGCATGACCAGGGCGTCGCATTTCCGCACGGCGGGATAGACCTCGTCCACCATGGGGCCGCCGTAGAAGCAGCCGCCCTGCTCGCCGAAGTGGAGACAGGCGGTATAGCTGCACCCGTTGCAGTCGGCCATGGTGCCGTTGCGGAGGCAGATCTCCTGCACGCCGAGGTCCGACGGAAGACCGGCCTTCACCAGCTCCCACAGGGCCAGGGTGTTGGACGTGGCGCGCTGGGAGGCGTGGAGAGCCAGCACATGGCGGATGGGGGCGGGCTTTTCCCAGCCGTTCAGGCGGGAGAGCAGCTCCGCCACGGCGGCATGGAAGGCCGTGACCTCATCGGTACCGCCGATCTGGGCCTGGGTGCGGAAATTCCGCAGGGAACCGGTGGCCTCCACCAGCGGGCGGCCGAGGAAACCGCAGCCCGCCTGGTTGGCGGCAAAGACCATGTCCCGGGCCACATCCTTGGTGTAGAACTCGCCCACGCCGGTGACGATGCACGCGCCGACACTGTCGGAGAGCAGGTCTGTGCTGCGGCGCAGGCGGGAGAGCATACGGTAATAGGCCATATTGCAGCCGCCCTCGTCCAGCGCCACAGCGAACAGCAGACGGCGGCCGGCCAGGTCCTCCAGCCCGTCATCGGGGTCGCGGATATCGCTGCCCGGAGGCAGCAGGGGCACCAGCAGGTCCCGCAGGGCGGAGCTGCGGTCGTTTTCGGGGAGCAGAACGGTGAGCATGGCGGATACCTCCGTTATTCTATGGCGTTCAGCTTGGCGCGGGTGTCGTCGATACGCTTTTGCAGGGCGGGCGGCAGGGTCAGCGCCTCCGTCTCGATGCCGGCGGGGGTCAGACGATTGCGGCATCCCATGAACACCTGGCCGTCGTAGACGGAGGAATAGTGCCACTGCCCCCGCAGCAGGGCCAGCAGGCTCAGCGCGCCGGAGGACAGGGCCGGGGCCACATAGGGCTTGTAGCCCAGCTTACGCATCTCCAGATTGGCGTGGGCCACCTTCTCCGTCAACTCACGGGAGAGGGCGTCGTCGTAGTGTGCAATGGAGTTGGCCAGCACCAGGTCCTCGCCGTGGGGGCCGAAGGCGCGGCCCTCGGTAAGGTAGGACGCGAAGCGAGGGTCCCTCCGGGCGTAGTACAGGGCGCGGGCGTGCATAACGCCCAGGCCGAAGCCCCGGACCTGGGCCGGGGACAGGCCGCCTTCACGCAGGACGGCGCGGCAGAGGGGGTCCACCGGGTCGCTGACCACACAGAACAGGCCGCGGTAGTCCTTCTCCCGGGCCATACGGGCGTAAATGGACACCAGCTCCCGGTTCAGGCCGTACTGGGCCATGCGGACATCCCCCGCCGTAACGGAGGTATCCGGGATCATCCGGGAGGCGCAGAACAGGAACACGTCGCCGTCGAACAGCTGCTCCGGCGCGATGATGTCCACCGGGGGCAGCGCCGCACCGTCCGGGGACTGTATCTGGTTCAGCTCGAACTCCCAGCGCTCGGAGACGCCGGGGCGCACGTCGCAGATGCCGACGGAGTCTATCACGTCGCCGCCCATGAGCCGCAGGCCCGTCAGCAGCGTGCTGCCCACATCGCCCAGGGCCAGCAGCGTCACCCGGTATTTCTCCGGCAGGCGCAGCAGGGCGCTCTTGTCAAAAATCGTATCCATGGAGGCTCCTCCTTACTTTTTGGCCGGGCGCATACGTTTCAGGAGCTCTATATCTCCCTCCAAATACGTGCTGGCCGCGCGGCTCAGGTCGTAGGTCATGCAGCCGCCCTTGTCGGGGCAGAGGGGCAGGATGACCGCCTCACCGAGGCGGCTGAGGGTCAGGTTGCGGGCGTAGAGGGCGCGGAACTCCGTCTCCAGCGCCAGGAGGATGTCACGGGCGTTTTCAAGGCAGCAGAGGGACAGCTCCCAGGCGGTCTTGTCGTCCATGCCGGCGTACTCCGGGGCGGCGTAGGGCAGGATGCGGTTGACAGAGGGCTGCAAGCCGCCGGGCAGGGGCTGGTCGCGGCGGACGGTATCGCCGCCGATGAAGGGATAGAGGGTGGATTCCACGAAGCGCAGGCGCAGGTTGGGCAGGTAGTAGATGGCGTCGGCGCTGTATCCCAGCTGCTCCATGAGGTCGCGCCCCATGCCGGTGAGATAGCCCACCAGCACCTGATCCACGGGGGTGCCCGTCTGGGCAAACAGCGGGGCGAGACGGCGGATGCGCTTGCCGTCGTGGAGCATGTCGTCCACCAGGATCACGGGGCGGTCGAAGGCGTGGATGGTGCGCACCTGATCGGCCAGCGGGGAGTAGTCCGGGTAGGCCTCGATGGAATAGGAGCTGAGATCCGGCTCATAGACCTTGTCGGTGCGCAGGGTCTTGGTGACGGTGTTGGGCACGGCCACGCCGCGGAGTATCTTGCCGTAGGGCACGCAGATGTCGGGGCCCAGCACGCGGGGGTTCGTGGGCTCCGCCGGGACGCCGTTGCGCCCGGTGATGCGCTGGAGCAGGCGGTGGTAGATGACGCCGGCGGACAGGCTCAGCACCAGAGAGCCGGGCTGGAGCTTCGTCAGCGCCGCCTGCAGGCGCCGGTGGGCATTGGCGATGGCGGACAGCACACGGGGCGAGGAGCTGAAGGGCGCCTTCACCGCCGTGTCCACGTTGCGGCTGAGGACGATGGGGCAGCGCATGTCCACGGCCAGAGCGTCGCCGTCCTCCGATGTGGGCAGGAAGCCCTGCAGGAGCAGCAGCTGGCGGCCGTAGCCGGAGGCCGCGCCCTCCAGCGGGACGTAGAGGGCGTAGGTGAATTCGCGGCTGAGCGCCAGCGTCAGCACCTCGGTGATGAGCAGCTGGCACAGGTCGTTCTGCCGCTCGCCACGGGGGACGAACAGGCCGCTGATGAGCAGGGTGCGTCCGCCGGCGTTCTGCCGCACAAGACCCGACAGCGCCGGGTCGCCCAGACGGGCGAACAGGTGGGCGGAGTCCAGGCAGACATAGGCCGCCGCGCCGAGAATGGCGCCGTCCGCGTCCCGGCAGACCATGATGTCGTCGCCGTGCCGCTCCAGCTGCTGGCGCAGAGCGGCGGCGGTGGGAACGGAGAGCATGGTGCGCAGGAATTTTTCCGCTGTCTCCGGCGAGGCGGGCAGGAAGCTGAGATCCTCCGTGCGCAGCACGGGCTTGTCCTGGGGCTCCCGCAGGTACAGGCCACGGCGGTAGATGAACTCCTGCACCGCCGGGTCGATGAGGTTGGAGATGTCCCGGTTGGCGTCCACCGCCTCGCGGATGCGGGTGGAGCTGATCTCCTCCAGCTGGGGCGGCAGCGTCAGCTCCACCACCCTTCCGGTGATGCAGCTGTAATCCGCCGGCTCCGCGTCCGGCTCCGTGCGGCGGAACACCACATGGTCGAAGGTGTGGATGGAATCGGGGGCGGCGGGCTTTTTATAGGACGAGGCGTGGAGCACCACGTCGCTGCCCACCACAATGGACACGCTGCGGCCGGGGAAGGCCTGCCGCAGCGCCCGCAGGTCGTGGGGGTTGGCGATGTTCACCGGGAAATCCTCCGGGAAGATGCTCACATGGAACACGTCCGCCACGGACATGGCGGCGATGCGCCGCCGCAGGCGGTAGGGCTGGGTCTTTTTCGACCAGGAGAACTCGTCGATGGCCAGCAGTACCTCATAGCCCAGGTCGCGGATGGCCTTGACAATGCCCTTGTGGGACAGAGTGAAGGGGTCGAAGGTGCCGGGGAAAAAGGCCACCGGGCGGGGTTCACCGAAGTCGAAGCCCCGGTGGAACAGCCGCTCCTCCGTGAGGAAGCGGTACAGCTTGCCCAGCATGGCGGCACGGTAGTAGAAGGTCAACCCCTCGCCGGGGAACTCGTTCTGCGCCGACAGCAGCTTGCGCTCGGTGAGCATGAAGGCGCGGCGCTTTTCGTGGCGTCCCAGCTCGCCGGAGCCGAACACCCGCCGTCCCAGCACGTACAGCGCCTCCTGCCGGGTGGCGCCGTCGATGCCGCTGAGTCCCCGCATCAGAAGCCCCAGCAGCCGCTCCCGGCGGCGGCGATAGGCCTCGTCCGTCTCCGGGAAGCGGGAGCGGTAGGCGTCGTATTCCTCATAGATGACGCCCACGGTGTCCAGCACAGAGGCGGTAACACGGCTGTCGGAGGAGCTGAGGTTCACGTGGAGGTCAGCCAGCACCTCGTCCAGCTCCGCCGGCGGCAGCCACAGGGCGAAGCGCCCCAGATAGTCGGGGATATATTTGGTGAACTCCTGCTGCCCCAGCTCCAGACCGCGGCACAGCTCCACCGCCACCTCGTTGCGCTGATCCGCCGTCAGACGGGGCGCCAGCGCCAGCAGCGCGTTGCCGGCGCTGTGGCGGACGGTGACGCGGTCGCTGACCTTGATGAGATTGGACAGGTGGGTGGCGATATGGAGGGCGGGGCTTTTGCCGCTGCGGGCAAAGTCCGTCAGCAGGCGCAGGTTGCCCTGCTTGGTGATCCACGGCGTGGCGGTCTTCAGGTTGTCCAGGAAGATCTCGGAGACCACGTCCTCCGGCAGAAGAAGGGGCGCGCCCTGAGAGAGCACATCCTGCTTGAGATAGCGCAGGGTGCCGCTGTCGCCGTCGGGGACGGCGGTCACGGCCTCCAGCGCGCGGCCGTCCTCCGGGTACAGGCGGGCGAGACGGTCCAGCAGCAGCACGGCGGCCATGCGGATGGTCAGGTCCTTACGCAGGGACAGGGCGGCGGCAAAGGCCGTCATCTGCCGGGCGCGGCTGGCCGTATAGGCCGTATCCGGCAGAGCGGCGGCGGTATCCAGCAGCTGGAAGGCGGTGTAGTCGTCCAGATCCTCCGGCCTGCGGTAGTAGGCGAACACCGGGGCCAGGAAGCGCTCCTCCCGGCCGGGGCAGTGGCTCAGCAGGGAGCCGACGGCGAATTTCAGGGTATAGCCGATCCAGCGGCGGTGCTGGGGCATGAGCTTATGGTCGGGATACAGTATCTTGTCCAGATAGAGCCTCCACTGGTCCACATCGGTGATGGCCCGGGGGTCCGGGCGGATGTCGGCGGGGCGCTCCTTGGCGTAGCCGGCGTGGAAGCCGGCGATGATCTCGCCCAGCAGTGCCGCCGCCTGACGGCGGATATCGCCCTCGCGGTGCATCAGCAGCTCGTAGAGGAACGTCAGGGTCTGGACCTTCTGGGGGATATGCAGATAGAGGGAGTAGGACTCCATCACCGCCAGATAGGCGCGGAGACGGCGCCAATCCGTCTCGCCGCGGGCCTCCTCCAGCAGACGGGCGAAGCTGCGCTGGTCGGTGAGGCGGTGCATCAGCTCCATATTGTGGCCCACACAGCGGAGCTTCAGGGCGCGGAGGGCCTCGTCATCGGTCATGAGGGCGGTGTGCTTCTCCGGCAGAGGAGACGTATCGCCGTCGGACATGGTGACATCCACGCCGCGGCTGACCATGAACTGCTCAAAGTCCTCCAGCCGGGCGTAGACCCGGGTATAGCGCTTCTGCTTCTCGCCGTCCACGTCGTCCAGCTTGTCCAGGATCACCTGAAAGGCCTCGGCCAGGGTGGAGATACGGGTGATCTCCCGGCCCTGCGCATCGTGAAGCTGCTTGACGCGGAAGTCGGCATAGATCAGCAGCAGCGCCTCAACGGAGAGGTAGTCGGGCTCCAGGTCCCAGACGGAGTGGTTGGCGGCCACATGGCCGATGTCGGTCATCCGGCGGCGGCGGAACCACTGGTCGGTGTAGAAATAGTGCAGGTAGGGCACGCGCTCGCCGGGGCGGCAGCCGAACTTGCCCAGGTCATGGCCGGCGGCGGCGCCG
>ERZ772820.2386-NODE-2386-length-13249-cov-12.042898_pt1 | contig 13249 bp, 10 predicted proteins | sample MGYA00511377_ERZ772820 | MGnify/ENA primary metagenome ERZ772820 (study PRJEB29015, sample SAMEA2737684) | human gut metagenome | biome: human gut; feature: human-associated habitat; material: faeces | place: China | collected 2012 ...
CCACGTATCCAGCTTGGAAGGCTGGTGTTCTACCATTGAACTACACCCGCATGTAGTCGGGGTGACAGGATTCGAACCTGCGACCTCCTGGTCCCAAACCAGGCGCTCTAGCCAAGCTGAGCCACACCCCGATATGCTGTTTTGCCGTTTCGTTTTTGTTGCCTCACCGAAGCGACTCCGATATAATATCACCCTATTTCATACTTGTCAACACTTTTTTACATTTTTTTGAAATTAATTTTTCAAATGCGATACATCCGGCGTTTTTACAATATTTTCGATAACCTGAAATAACAGTTTTACTGACTCCTTAAATGATTTATTAACTGCACTTTCTGCTGTAGGAAATCAGAACGGACAGCTATGTCATGACGGCCGGCGGCCTGAAGGCCGACCACATGCTCAAGTCTGTATACAGGCATGCTCAAAAGGACAAGGAAGAGGACATGATGAAATTTGCGTCAAAATATATCTGAGATATCCGGGTGAAATCTTGGGGAAATTCTGAAAAAAACATCTTTAAATTGAAAAAACAGTTTTAATAAAAGGCTTTGCACAATAACGTGTAAAGCCTTTATTTATGCGGTTTTGCAAGAAAAAAAGGCGGTTTTATCACAAACCGCCTTTTAGTGGACTAGACGGGAGTCGAACCCGTGTCCGAAATACAATTCCCTGTCCTTCTACGAGTGTAGTTTATTATTTAACATTCCCTCTGCCACACGATAACAAACAACCTTGTGGTTTCAGTAGCTTCATGATACGCCCGATGGCTCAAAGCTTTGCCAACGTCGTTTCTCACATAGTCGAAGCCTGTGTCCTAAAGTGTGAGTGCTCTAGGTCAGACTGCTGCCATTAGGCAGCGTATGCTAAATTATCTTCAGCGTTTAATTTTAATTTGGCCATTTAACGCATCGCCATACGACTCGCTTCTCCAGCTGCATGTACCCCGTCGAAACCTTTACTAGCCCATATTCAATTTTTTTGCGGGGTACATGCAGCTACGCTCCATGTTCTCCGCTCCGCTTCGGTCCGCCCAAAGCCAAGGTCCACTGGACCTTGTGGGCCCCGTCGAAACCTTTACTAGCCCATATTCATTTTTTGCTAACCAAGATTTCTGATTTTGAAATCTCTCTGTGCCTCTCGCTTTTGATCCTTCTTGGCTATGTCTGCTCTCTTATCATAAAGCTTCTTACCTTTGGCAAGTGCTATCTCTACTTTGACCAGACTCCCCTTAAAGTATACCTCCACAGGCACAATTGTGAAACCCTTTTCCTTCATCTTTGATGAAAGCTTCTCGATTTCCTTCTTGTGGAGCAAAAGCTTTTTAGGTCTGAGTGGATCCTTGTTGAAGATATTTCCCTTCTCATATGGTGTAATATGCATGCCATACAGGATAATCTCACCGTTCTCAATACGGATAAATGACTCCTTTATGCTGCCTTTTCCCATTCGAAGTGACTTCACCTCAGTTCCTGCAAGTGAAATACCGGCTTCGTATTTCTCAAGCAAAAAGTAATCGTGATAGACCTTTTTGTTGTTGGCTATTAATTTCTTTGGTTCCTTAGCCATGTCGGTATCTCCTTTCCTCAAACTGCTTTACAATACTAACACATTTTTTTACAAATGCCAATATCTAAAACTCAAATTTTTGTGAACCGCTGGTTCACATTTCTTTTTATTTACACTATTTAATATATTATGACATCTTTTTCAATAAATCTATCGCACAACGACCGACAAATAATAGATAACAAGATAATGAAATAATAGCAGATAATAAAATAAGCATTTTTAAATCACAAAAAACCTTGTCATTATTGTCATATTATTCCGCCGGTTTAAAATCAATTGTACGCATAATTTTGTCAGTACTGTCCACAACAACCTTGATTTTTTGTCCAAGCTTGTATCTCTTATTGGTGGCTGAACCGGCCAGCTCATAGGTATCCTCGTAAAACTCATAGAAGTCATCTGTCAGGTCTGTCACGCGCACAAGTCCCTCAACTGTATTTGGAAGCTCCACGAAAAAGCCCCACTCCGTGACACCTGATATAACTCCTTCAAAGCATTCACCAATATGATTTGACATGTATTCACATTTTTTAAGCTTAACTGTTTCACGCTCTGCCTCTTCTGCACGTCGTTCGGTCTCACTTGCCTGCTTTGCAACAGCATCGAGTATAGACTCATAGTGCTCCCTGCGGTTATCATTCATCCTGCCGCGGATATTTTCCTTGATGATACGGTGTATCTGCAAATCAGGATATCTGCGGATTGGTGATGTAAAGTGACAATAATAATTTGCCGCCAGTCCAAAATGTCCTGTACATGCTGTTGTATATCGTGCCTGTTTCATAGAGCGCAGTGTCAGTCTGCTTATCAGGGATTCTTCATCTGTGCCATCCACCTTCATCAAAAGCTTCTGAAGCTCCTTTGGGTGTACCTCATCAGCTCCAATATGAAGCGTATAGCCAAAATTATTGATAAATGTGGAAAGCTTTGCGATTTTTTCTGAGTCCGGCTTGTCATGTGTTCTGTATACAAAAGGTATTTCCTGCCAGAAATAATCCTCAGCCACAGTTTCATTTGCTATAAGCATGAAATCCTCAATGAGCTTTGTTGCCACATTTCTGTCATACGGCTTTATATCTATCGGATGACCATCTTCATCGAGCACGACTTTAGTCTCCGGGAAGTCAAAATCTATAGAACCTCGTTTCATTCTCTTTTTGCGTAGAATTGCTGCAAGCTCTGCCATTTTTTCAAACATAGGCACAAGCTCCTTATATTCTTCAATCACAGCGGCATCCTTATCTGCAAGAATCTTTTTTACATTTGTGTATGTCATCCTACGGTTTGTCTTTATGACTGTCTCTGCAATCTTATGATCGATAACTTCACCCTTTTTATTTATTGTCATAATGCATGAAAGAGCCAACCTGTCACATCCCTCATTCAAGGAGCATATGCCATTTGAAAGCTCTCTTGGAAGCATCGGAATTACTCTGTCTACAAGATAAACCGATGTTCCTCTCTTAAGTGCCTCCACATCAAGGGCACTGTGCTCCTGCACATAGTTCGACACATCCGCTATGTGTACTCCAAGTACATAATTGTCGCCATCCATGTATAAAGACACGGCATCATCAAGATCCTTTGCATCTTCTCCGTCTATCGTGACCATCATCCAGTCGCGTAAATCCATCCTGCCGACCATATCCGCAGGTGTCACATCCTTTGCCACATTCTGCACCTGATGCATGATTTTCTCCGAAAAATCCACCGGCAGATCATAAGCCTTTACTATAGAAAGAATATCTGTACCCGGGTCATCTATATGTCCGATTATTTCAACAACCTTGCCCTCCGGCTTTTTGCCCTTTTTACCATAGCTTGTGATTTCAACCACTACCTTATGGCCCGACATAGCACCCTTTGAGCGTTCCTTTGGTATGAAAATATCTGTGCCAAATCTGGTATTGTCAGGCACTGCAAAACCAAAATTATCACTTGCCTCATAGGTGCAGACTACCTGCTTCATGCCTCGCTCTATGACGGAAACAACCTTTCCCTCCTTGCGGCGTCCTGTTGTGACAGGTGAGATTGTAATCTCAACAGTGTCCATGTGCATCGCACCATTTACATACTCTGCAGGGATAAAAATATCATCAGGCTCTCCCTCCACAGTAACAAAACCAAATCCCCTTTGATGCGCTGTGAATACGCCGACTGTCTTTTTAATTTCCGACTTCGAGTATTTCCCGCGCTTTGAGAGTGTTATCCTTCCCTCTGCCTGCAAATCCAAAAGAATCTGTTCAAGCTGTGGTCTGTCCTCTTTTTTTACTCCGAGTACTATGCAAAGTTCCTTGATTTTCATCGGAACATACATGTCATCACACATGAAGTCATAGACCATCTTTTTTCGTGTTTCATATTTATCTATATTACTCATTATCTCTCCTTTTCGTTGCCCCATCTGATTTCAAATACACAGGCTTTAAATAAAATTTCCTCCATTGACATTTTCATCCTATGAATGTTGATGCGATAAAAAAGACTGCCGATTTCTCGACAGTCTAAGTATTTACCATATTCCCATATTTAAGACAATTGATATAATAAAGAAAAGAACAACACATACAATTGTCGCTTTAACCAGACGTCCTTCCTTTGAACGTCCCTTGTTCTTGCCCCAATATGTATCAGCAACTCCGGCGATAGTGCCAAGTCCTGCTGACTTGCCCTCCTGGAAAAGAATAACTATAGTAATTACTAAACTGACGATTATAAATAATACCGATAAAACAATTTTTAAAGTTGCCACGATAAGACCTCCTAATTTCAATTCTAAATAACAGAACCAATATACTACGTTTTTATTGCACAGTCAAGAGTTTTCTTTTTACTCTCTTCTTTTGATAATCTAAACCATTTTTTAATATTATACATTTTTCCATTTTATTTTACAAGAAAATACATTATAATATAATTAAAAAAAGAAACAACTTTATATTTAGGAGATTTTTATGAAGTGCATACTGTATAAAAAAGCACTTCCACTCATATTATTATCATGCCTTTTGCTTGGTGCATGCGGTAATTCCAAAAATGACGATGTATCTAAGGAGCCTCTTTCCCATACTTCTACTGAAAAGGGCACCTGGGACTCTGCACCAAAGGTGCTCACTCCAACCGCCGACGGCACACAAACCTATACCTGTGATGTGGCTACTATCGACGCATCAAACAGCAGCAGCGGCTATATCATAGTGAATTATCACGGTTCTAATCAAAAGGTCAAGCTTCAGATAACCGGGCCTGACGGTGTCACGTACACCTTTGATCTGCATGGAGGAAATGAAGTGTTTCCTCTTGTCTCTTCAAGTGGCTCGTATACTGTAACCGTTTTTGAAAATGTTGAGGGGACACAATATGCTACCGTGCTGTCGCAGGTGATTTCCGTCTCCATCACCGATGAATTCGGACCGTATCTGTACCCTAACCAGTATGTAAATTTCACTGCCGATTCTTTGGCTGTGAAGGAAGGCAGCTCACTGGCGTACTACTGCAGCAGCGATACTGAGGTCGTGGAAAGTGTATACAATTATATCATTTCAAACTTCAAATACGACTATGACAAGGCTAAAAATGTCAAAAGCGGCTATCTGCCTGATGTGGACAAGGTCTTTACCGAAAATACCGGTATATGCTTTGACTATGCGGCAGTCATGGCCACTATGCTAAGGACTCAGGCTATTCCCACACGTTTAGAGGTAGGATATGCCGGTGAAGAATATCATGCCTGGATCAGTACTTATATAAAGGACAAGGGCTGGATAAACGGCATCATCGAGTTTGATGGTACCTCATGGAACATGCTGGATCCAACATTTGCATCTACCAGTGATTCGCCAAAGAAGTTCATAGCACAAAAAAATGATTACATTACCAAATACGTCTATTAGGAGGACATAAATGTCTAGAAAATCCAAGATTTTGAGCAATGCAGAGCTTTCTGCCTTCTGTCAGCAGATTTCTCTTATCATAGCAGCCGGGCTGCCTACATACTATGGTGTTTCCATATTATGTGATGAAGCACCTGATAAGCAGACACATGATCTGCTTGAGCAGATATATAAGCCAATGGAGCTTGGTGCAACGCTTCACAGTGCACTTAAAGATACAGGATACTTTCCAAAATATATGATTAATATGATACAGCTGGGTGAAGAAACCGGCCGTCTTGAAGAGGTCTTAAACTCACTCTCAAAGTACTATGACCGCGAAGACGAAATAGCTTCAGGCATTAAAAGTGCCGTTACCTATCCTCTCGTGCTTTCTGCCGTGATGATTGCCGTTATTGTCGTTATGATTGCCAAGGTTTTACCTGTATTCTCACAGATATATGCCGAGCTTGGAAGTGAGCTTACCGGCACCGCTGCCGTGCTCATGAAGCTCAGTAAATACATCAACAGGTATCTGCTTATCATTATAGCTTTCATGCTCTTTGCCGCACTGGTTCTTTTTATATTTTTTAAGACACGCTTCGGGAAAAAGTTCCTTATGAAAACTGCCCTTTCCATGTCAATCGCATCCAGCCGCTTTGCAAACTGCATGTTTTTAGCACTCTCAAGCGGACTTGACACAGACCGTGGTCTTGATCTGGCACAGGCTCTTGTAAACAATCCTGTCCTTGATTCTAAAATAAATGACTGCCGTAAAAATATATCTAACGGCGAGACATTTTCGGAGGCACTGCTGCACTCCAATATTTTTTCAAAGATGTACTCAAGCTGGATTGCAATCGGCAGCAAAACCGGGTCTATGGACGAGGTCATGCAACATATATGTACATCCTGTGAGGATGACACAGATGCAAGGCTGTCACGATTCATATCAGTGATTGAACCTGCCATGGTTATCCTGCTTTGTATATTCATTGGCTTCATACTAGTATCATTTTTACTCCCACTGCTTGGAATTATATCAAGCATAGGATAGCTTACGGAGGCACAGTATGCTGTTTTTTGTTCAGAAAAAGAAATCAACCATATGGAAATTCATACCAATTGTGCTTTTAGCCGCATGTACCGTTTTGTTTAGTGCTTTCTCTTCAAAGCTGTCAGATGACAATACCAAAAGAAGCAAGAGCACGCTGGAACGCGCCCTCACACGAAGTATCACACAGTGCTATGCTCTTGAGGGAACATACCCTCCTGACATAAATTATCTAACAGACCACTATGGTCTCACCTACGACAGCGACTATTATTACATAGACTATCAATACATCGGCTCCAATCTGCGTCCCGATGTGACAATAATAGAGAGGAAATAACCCATGTTCAAGCTAAAATCAAGATCACATCAGGCTGACAGTTTTTTTGTGATGCTGCTTTTTTTTCTTTTTGCGCTGACTGCTTTTATCCTCGTGCTGATTGGCGTAAAGCAATACAAGTCCACTGCCAATGCCATGAATTACAACTACGAAATACGCACTGTCACATCTTATCTGCGCGAAAAAGTCAGACAGAATGATTCTGACGCTGCAATCAGTGTGGAAACAATAAATGGCACGAAAGCTCTATGTCTGAAAAACACAATAAATGACATCGTGTATAATACCTTCATATACTACTATGGCGGTTCTCTAAGAGAGCTCTATGTACAGGATGGTTCCTCATACAGTCTGGACAGCGGACAAAGGATTGTCGAAATCGGGGGACTTGACATGACAGAAACCACCGACAAAATGATTACCGTAACTATCACCGATACATCTGGTGGTACTACCGATACCTACTGCTCCGTCAATTCCGACTAATCATCGTCTGACAATAAATGCAGCAATATCACGTACACCGCTCCCCGATATGCCACTCGATGCCACACAAACTTACATACCACAAGGAATAAACCATGATTTCAACAAAGCTTAAACAATCGAAAAACAGAATATTCCTGCTTGAGATTACCATTAATCTGCTGCTTTTTTCAGCTCTTTTGATTGTGGGACTGCTTTTCTTCATAAAGACCCACAAGCTGACAGAAGAAACTCAGGTGCTGCATGAGGCTGTTAATGCATGCAGCAATGCAGCAAGCGCATACGAACAGGAGCATGGCGATTTAAACGCCGTATCATCGCTCTTTGACGGCTCCATCTGTGCAGATGAAAAGCTATTCATTTATCTTGACAAAAGCTATCATCCATGTGATAAGGATGATGCCGCATACAAGGTTATTGTAAGCAGGCTTGGGCAGGATGCCTACGGAGTACAAAAGGCTGACATAGAGTTTATAGCAGCAGACAGCCACTGTGTATACAGCATTACTGCATGCAGCTATACTGCACTTTCCTCTGATGGAAGGACGGTGAGCACCCCATGAAAAAAAGAAGAGAGTTTTCAAATTTCGGTTTTTCCACCATCCTGCTTACCTTTTCCATGATATGCATTGTCACGTTCTCTGCACTCGCCTTTGTCACAGCAAACTCTGACTATAAGCTGAGCAAACGCGTTGCTGATAACAACACCTCGTATTACCGTGCATGTGAAAAGGTATGGGATGAGATATCACAGATTGATACCATTCTTGCATCCGCCTACGATGGCAGTCCTGATAAAGCAGCATACTATGAGGCCATAAAGACTGCTCTATCAGACAACGATACTGCCATAAATAAAAATCTCGCTGAAAATGAATCAAACGGCAAGGTTACCGGTCTGACCTATACCATCACTTGTACTGTAAGCGATACTCAGACTCTCACTGTAAAGCTTGATATCAACTATCCTGTCCACAGGCAGGATGCTTTTTATAAAATAAAACAATGGAAGCTCAATACCGACACAGCTTTCGAGGAAAATGATACACTAAACTTAATTGGAGGAAACTAAAATGGATGTTAAAAAGATATTAAAGGAAGCGACTGACAACGGAGCATCGGATATTTTCATAGTGGCCGGCCGCCCTCTCACATACAAATCAAAGGGAGTGATGGAGTGCCTCAATGAAATCAGAATGATTCCAAAAGAAACCTTTGAATTTGTCACATCAATCTATGCTCTTGCCGAGAGAGATATTTCAAAATTCGAGGAAACCGGAGATGATGACTTTTCCTTCGCTATACCGGGAGTATCACGTTACAGAGTGAGCACTTTCAAGCAGCGTGGCTCTTACTCTGCTGTCATCCGTGTTATCTCATTCACACTGCCAAAGCCAAGCGATTTACATATACCGGACTCTGTTATGGAGCTTGCGGAAACAAACAACGGCATGGTGCTGGTTACCGGCCCAGCCGGAAGCGGTAAATCTACCACACTTGCATGTATTATTGATCAGATCAACCATGAGAAAGAAGAGCATATTATCACTCTTGAGGATCCGCTTGAGTTTTTACATCGTCATGACAAATGTATTGTGTCACAGCGTGAAATCAACACAGATACAGAAAGCTATCTCACTGCACTTCGCGCCGCACTCCGCCAGAGTCCTGACGTCATATTGCTTGGAGAGATGCGAGACTATGAGACCATCAATACAGCTGTCACAGCGGCTGAAACCGGTCATCTCATATTTTCATCACTTCACACAATTGGTGCCGCAAATACCATTGACCGAATAATCGATGCGTTTCCTGCTTCCCAGCAGCACCAGATAGCCATCCAGCTTGCATCTGTGCTGCAGGCTGTCGTCTGCCAGAAGCTTTTACCTGCCACAAACGGTGAGATGGTGCCTGCTTTTGAAATCATGGTACTCACGCCTGCAATAAGGAACTTAATCCGTGAAGGCAAGGTCCATCAGATTGACGGTATCATCTACACCTCTGCAGCTGAGAATATGATTGCAATGGATACAAGCATCTTCAATCTGTACAAGGCCGGTGTAATCAGCAAGCATGTGGCAATCAGCGAGGCCACCAACCCTGAGATGATGACAAAGAGAATTAATTTAAACTAACTTCATACTTGACGGATAATATATAAAACCCCGGCATATAAACCATGAAACAGGTTTATATGCCGGGGCTTTTCATTTAGATAAATATGTTAACACAAGCAACTTACCGTTATCTATACTTTCGATATTATACGTTAATCTCTGCCTTTACTCCACTCTCATCCTTATGTGCTTCAAGCACCGGATTAACTACATCACGCAGATATACTTCTACCTGGCGAGGTGCACGTCCCACATAAAGCTCAGGCTTAAGGTTCTTTTCGATATCAGCCTTTGTCAGTCCAAATGCAGGGTCTGCAGCGATTAAGTCTACGAGGTTATTTTCTTTTCCCTCTTCCTTTACTGTCTTTCCTGCCTGCATTGAGAGCTGTCTGATCTTCTCATGGAGCTCCTGACGATTTCCGCCGTTCTTTACAGCATCCATCATGATGTTCTCTGTTGCCATGAATGGTATCTCTGCCATAAAGTGCTTTTCAATAACCTTTGGATATACTACCAGTCCATCCACCACATTGAGGCAGAGGTCAAGGATTCCGTCTATTGCAAGGAAGCCCTCAGGTATTGAAAGACGCTTGTTTGCTGAATCGTCAAGTGTTCTCTCAAACCACTGTGTAGCTGAAGTAATTGCAGGATTCATTACATCTGCAAGAACATATCTTGAAAGAGATGCTATTCTCTCACTTCTCATAGGATTTCTCTTATATGCCATGGCTGATGAGCCAATCTGGTTCTTCTCAAACGGCTCCTCTACTTCCTTAAGATGCTGGAGCAGTCTGATATCGTTTGACATCTTTGTAGCTGATGCAGCGATGCCTGCGAGCACATTTACTACTCTCGTATCTACCTTACGGGAATATGTCTGGCCAGACACCGGATAACAATCCTTAAAGCCCATCTTCTTTGCAATCATCGGATCAATCTTGTCTATTGTCTCATTGTCTCCGTCGAAGAGCTCAAGGAAGCTGGCCTGTGTTCCTGTGGTGCCCTTAGAACCAAGGAGCTTTAATGTGCCCTGCACATACTCTAAATCCTCGAGATCCAGCATAAACTCATTTAGCCACAGTGTGGCACGCTTTCCAACTGTTGTCGGCTGTGCCGGCTGGAAATGTGTAAATGCAAGAGTTGGCTGATTCTTATACTTATCAGCAAAGTTTGCAAGCTCCGCAATAACACTTATAAGCTTTTTGTGAACGAGCTTTAATGCTTCATTCATGATGATGATATCTGTATTGTCACCTACATAGCATGAGGTTGCTCCAAGATGTATAATTCCTGCTGCCTTAGGACACTGCTGTCCATATGCATAGACATGGCTCATTACATCGTGACGCACAAGCTTCTCACGCTCCTTTGCCACATCATAATTGATGTCATCCACATGTGCCTTTAATTCATCAATCTGTTCCTGTGTGATAACCGGCTTGCCATCCTGTGAAAGCCCAAGCTCCATCTCAGTCTCTGCAAGAGCAATCCAGAGCTTTCTCCAAGTGGTAAATTTCATATCCTGCGAAAAAATATACTGCATCTCTTTGCTGGCATAACGCTCAGAAAGAGGACTTGTGTATCTGTCTGTACTCATATTCTCTCCTTTATTAGCGATTAAGCATTTTTCTCTCGAGGTCTATTTCTTTATCAAAATACTCGCCTCTGATATCATCCTTCGGTGGCTCCATCGGATATTTTCCTGTGAAACAGCCCATACAGATTGGCAATCCCTCTACCATCTCATGAAGTCTGTCAATTCCAAGGTAGCCTAAAGAATCTGCACCTATAATCTGTCTGATATCCTCAATAGTCCTGTTGTAAGCGATAAGCTGCTCTCTTGCAGGAATATCTGTACCGAAATAGCAAGGCCATAAGAATGGCGGTGAACTGATGCGCACATGTACCTCTGTGGCACCCGCCTCTCTTAACATACGTACTATTCTGTCTGAGGTTGTTCCTCGCACAATTGAATCATCAATCATAACAACTCTCTTGCCCTTAACAGCCTCCTTTAATACATTAAGCTTTATCTGCACGCTTGATTCACGGCTTGACTGCTTAGGTTTGATAAATGTCCTGCCGACATAACCATTCTTGACAAATGCTGTGCCATATGGAATGCCCGACTCAAGTGAATAACCAAGAGCAGCGGCATTTCCTGACTCCGGTACTCCTGTCACGATATCAGCCTCAACCGGTGAATCCATTGCAAGGAATCTGCCAGCCTTGATACGGCTGCCATACACGCTTACTCCGTCAATATGGCTGTCAGGTCTTGCGAAATAAATATATTCAAACACACATCTGGCCTGTTTTTCAGGGGCAAGTGCCATAGTCATATCAGACTCAATGCCCTTTTCAGGAGTGATAGTGATAACCTCTCCCGGCTCTACATCCCTGACAAACTCTGCACCGATTGTATCAAGCGCACAGGTCTCAGATGTAACGATATATGCATTGTCTCTCTTTCCGATGCAAAGAGGCTTAAAACCAAATGGGTCTCTGGCTGCAATAAGCTTTCTCGGGCTCTCAACCACAAGTGCATAGGCTCCCTTAAGCTTCTGGCAGGCACGTCTGACCGCCTCCTCCGCTGTTTTTGAGTTAAGACGTTCTCTTGCGATATGATAAGCTATAACCTCAGAGTCGATTGTGGTCTGGAAAATAGCTCCTGTATACTCAAGCTCCTTGCGAAGCTCCTTTGCATTTATAAGGTTTCCGTTGTGTGCCATGGCAAGTGTGCCCTTGACATAATTTAATACGAGAGGCTGTGCATTCTCACGTGTTGATGAGCCTGCTGTTGAATAGCGCACATGTCCCACTCCGATATCACCCTTCATAGGCTCTAGGATATCAGGAGTAAATACCTCATTTACAAGGCCCATACCCTTGTGTGTGGTCACCTTTCCCTTTGGTCCATGTGTATCACTCACAGCAATACCACAGCTTTCCTGTCCTCTATGCTGAAGCGCAAAAAGACCATAATAGATAGTGGATGCGACATTTCCTCCATCAAAATCATACATGCCGAACACACCACACTCCTCATGAAGCTCATCAAATACATGGTTATGCTCGTCAATATCAGAACACCTTTCTAATTTTGTACCGGTATGACTTTTTGTATCTATACTAGTATTTATATACTGATTTATGTTATTGTCCTGGTTCATAATATCTCCGTTTATAATTGCGAAATAGTAACGCGGAATAAATAATATATTAGCGGCTGAATTTGCTTCCTGTAAGAAGCTCAAATGCCTCTTTATATTTCTCTACAGTCTTCACAACAACCTCATCAGGTAAAAGAAGGTCATTGTCCGGATTGGCCTTGAGCCAGTCTCTTACATACTGCTTGTCAAATGAAGGCTGTCCCTGTCCAGGCTTATATCCATCAAGTGGCCAGAAGCGTGAGCTGTCAGGTGTGAGCATCTCATCGGCAAGCACTACCTCACCCTGCTCATTTAAGCCAAACTCAAACTTGGTATCTGCGATGATGATGCCCTTTGTAAGAGCGTACTCTGCACATTTCTTGTAGAGAGCAATTGTATAATCGCGAATCTTCTCTGCGTACTCTCTGCCCTTCTCAGGATAAATCTTCTCTAATACTTCTACTGATTTTTCGAATGAGATATTCTCATCATGATCTCCAAGATCAGCCTTGGTAGATGGTGTATAAATAGGCTCAGGGAGCTTATCAGACTCAACAAGTCCCTCCGGAAGTCTGATTCCGCAGACTGTACCGTTCTCCTGGTAGCTTGCCCAGCCGCTTCCTGTGATATATCCACGAACTATACACTCGATTGGA
>ERZ772820.2387-NODE-2387-length-13243-cov-2.993858_pt1 | contig 13243 bp, 8 predicted proteins | sample MGYA00511377_ERZ772820 | MGnify/ENA primary metagenome ERZ772820 (study PRJEB29015, sample SAMEA2737684) | human gut metagenome | biome: human gut; feature: human-associated habitat; material: faeces | place: China | collected 2012 ...
GGTTCAGTTGTCCTATAACAAAAACTGAAATCGAGCATACGAGAGATACGCCATAGCAGAAATGCTGCGAAATATATCAAATCAAAATAAGCCCGGGCAGGGGTTTGATGGCTTGTGACGGCCGCATAAGCTGTGCGAGGATGATATCAGTTGGAAACTTGTGGGGACTGCCGCTCACCTAATGAGGGGAGGCTGCGTTAGTATGGAAACATCTGGCGTGGTTTAAGCTGTTTTGCAAACAGATAGGACAACTCCAGATGCCGGGGGACGAGTAAATACGGCATGAAAATTTGCTTTGGAGAAAGCACAACCACCTTAATGAAATGTTATAAGAAGTAAAAAAATTGTGAAATGCTCTTGAGGAAACAAAAGCCAATTTTTTACAATGATTGTAGAGAAACAGACTGTTTTAAAAACTGAGCGGTTTTGTGAAATCAATATAGTATTAGCGATTAGTCTAAGATTGAACCACGTTAGGTGGCATCAATCATGCTCATGGCTAGTTGCCTTTGTAAAGGGGGTGACAGCGATAGAAGTTTTACAGAAAGATAAAAAAGTATATAACGCAGAGGAAATCCAGGAGATTTTAGGGATTGGGAGGAGCAAAACATATACCTTTTTGGACGAGGCGTATAGGAATCAAAAGCCGTTCCGGGTCCTTAAAGTTGGAAAGCTTTTCAGGGTTCCCAAACAATCTTTTGATGACTGGCTAGACGGAATTAGTTAAGGCGGGTGAGATAGTTGAAAAGAAAACCACAGAATAGTGCAGCTTTTTTTGAAAATAATTCATGGTATCACCGTACCAAGATACTTCAGGACGATGGTTCGATAAAGTACAGCAAAAAGGGCGGGTTTGCTACCAGTGAAGAGGCTGATAAGAGCTATAGGCGACACGAAGATGAGTTTAAAAAGGCGTATCGGGCCTATCATCTGGCACATCAAATCAATACAGAAGTCACGCTTAAGGATTATTTGATTTATTGGTTTGAGGAGATATTCTCTCAAAGAATTGAAACAACAACCAGAATGGTAGGCGCATATGCGGTTTATGACTTAATCCTGCCGAATATTGAGTACGACATCAAGGTCCGGTTTGCCAATGCAGAGTATCTTGATGCATTGTTGGAGCGGGTAGCAAAGGTCAGTGCCTCTGCAGGAAATAAAGGGCGGGAGATTCTAAATATGGCAATGAAAGAGGCAGTAATCGGTGGGTATATTAAAACCAATCCGGTTACTGGCACAAAGCCGTATAAGAGACAAAAGCCAAAGATAACAATTCTGAGTAAAGAAAAAATCAAGGTCCTGCTGAAAGCGTCTTCCGAAAATAACTGGTATTTGGAAATATTGTTAGGGCTATTCTGTGGCTTACGAAAAGGCGAGATTCTTGGACTTAAATTCAGTGATTTGGATATGGAGAAAAGGACTGTAACTATCAGAAGGCAGATTGCTTCAGATCCACTTATAAAAAAAGGGAGTGGAAGTAAAATAGACAATTATGGGCTGATTGAACGAGATCCAAAAACACCAAACAGTTTCCGGGTTTTGCGGGTTCCAGCCATAATCATAGAAGAACTGGAAAAACGGAGACGACTTGTGGAGTCCAATAAGGTAGTGTATGCCGGTCAATATGATGACAATGATTATATCAGCTGTCAGAGAAATGGAAAACTACATAGTTTGTCAGCTTTAAATAGCGCTTTAACTGGAATTTGTAGCAAGAATGGCCTTCCGCATATCACGGTACATGGATTAAGGCATATGTATGCAACAATTCTGATTGAGATGGGGGTTCCACTGATTAAGATATCTGCATTACTTGGGCACGGCTCTGTCCACACAACGTTTGAATATTATTGTGATGTAATGGATGAAAACGAGAATATATTGGCATTTATGAATCAAGCATTCGTTCCTGTGGAAAGGAGAGCAGTATGATAATTGATTTGAGCCTTCAGCAGTATGTGGATTGGGAAGTAAAGCCAGTGATTCCTATAAAGGGAAAATTCGGATACCGTGTTGTTTTAAAATACATAGATGGTACTGAAAGAACTCAGCAAAAGTCGGGATTTAAGACAGATAAAGAGGCTAATGCTGCCAGGGATAACACAATAGGTAAATTACATGCTGGAACTTATATTGTATATGAGAATGTTAAAGTAAGTGACTTTTTAGAGTTTTGGCTAAAGGAGGATATATGCAAGAGGGTAAGAAGCGAAGAAACTTATGCTGCTTATTCCAATATCGTGTATAACCACATTATTCCAATCCTTGGAAAGAAAAAGATGTCAGCCGTTAACCGTGGAGATGTTCAAAAGCTGTATAACGACCGTGCAGAATATTCTGTATCGGTCTCAAGGCTGGTTAAAACGGTGATGAATGTCTCTATGAACTATGCTGTAGCGAAAAAAATCATTGCGGAGAATCCGGCAGTTGGTATCAATCTTCCTAAAACGGTAAAGAAGAAGGAATATCATGCCCGCAGTATTGACACACAGAAAACCCTGACAATGGATCAGATTCTGATTCTATTGGAGGCCAGCAGGGACACGCCGATACATATGCAGATCCTGTTTAATGTATTAATGGGACTTCGCAGAAGGGAAATCAACGGTGTGAAATATTCGGATATTGACTATATTAACCGAACACTAAAGCTTCGCCGGCAGTTGGGGAAGAAAATCAACACAAAAAAAGAAGACTTTCCACCTAAAACCTTTACGAAACAGGAACTTGGATTGAAGACCCCATCGAGCTATCGTGATATTCCGATACCAGATTATGTGTTTGAGGCGATTCTGCAACAGAGGGAGGTGTATGAGAGAAATAAGAGTCGCAGGAGAAGCCAGTTTCAGGATTCAGGATATGTTTGCTGCTCTAACTACGGGAAACCGCGAAGCAAGGATTTCCATTGGAAATATTATAAAAAACTATTAGCGGATAACAACCTGCCGGATATAAAGTGGCATCATTTACGCAGTACCTTCTGCACACTGCTTTTGAAAAATAATTTTAATCCCAAAGCAGTATCCAAATTAATGGGACATGCAACGGAGCTAATCACTTTAGATGTATATGGTGATAACCGGGAAATTATTGCTGACTGTGTAGATGAAATTCAGCCGTTCATAGATGAGGTGCTTCCGATAAAGGAGGTAGACAAGCAGTTTGAGGAAGAACTGTTGGAAATCGAAGTTCCGGCAGAAGATTATGTTTAAAAATTAAGGGCAGTAGTAGTTTCAATCAACTATCAATTTGGTTCTCAAAATGAAACAAGGCGCAGGGGAAAGAACAAATGTTCCTACTTGCGCCTATACTTTTTCCTTCCGCTATGTTATAATTTTGGTGACATTTGGTATTACTAATTTCATTGAGTTTATATAGTGTTGCGGAGTTAAGAAAATAGCATTTTGGTGACCTTCATTCGTAAAATGGCAAAAGTTCGTCTATTAGGCAACTCAAAACGGTCTTCTTTTACGAATTTCTGCCTAATAGGCGAACTTTTTAAGTGGTCACCAAGGAAGGAAAAAGCGAAAATGGAGTTCAAATTACACTCAGAATACCAGCCCACCGGCGACCAGCCGCAGGCGATTGAAGCCCTTGTAAAAGGCTTCCAGGAAGGCAACCAATTCCAGACTTTACTAGGGGTTACGGGCTCTGGAAAGACCTTCACCATGGCAAATGTCATCCAGCGAATCCAGAAGCCTACCCTCATCATTGCCCACAACAAAACCCTTGCCGCACAGCTCTACAGCGAGTTTAAGGAATATTTCCCGGAGAATGCGGTCGAGTATTTTGTCTCCTATTACGATTACTACCAGCCGGAAGCCTATGTCCCCTCAACGGACACTTACATTGAAAAGGATTCAGCCATCAATGATGAGATCGACAAGCTGCGTCACTCCGCTACGGCTGCACTTTCCGAGCGGGAGGATGTGATCATCGTTGCTTCCGTGTCCTGTATTTACGGCCTGGGCAGTCCCATCGACTATAAGGAGATGGTGATTTCCCTGCGTCCGGGTATGGAAAAAGACAGGGACGAGGTGATTCACAAGCTTATCGACATCCAGTATACACGGAATGATATGGATTTTAAGCGAGGCAGTTTCCGGGTAAGAGGCGATGTGCTGGAGATTTATCCGGCATACTCAGGCGGAGATGCTTACCGGGTGGAGTTCTTCGGGGATGAGGTGGAACGGATTACAGAGATTGATTCCCTTACCGGTGAAGGAAAGGCGGAACTGGGACACATTGCGATCTTCCCGGCATCCCACTACGTGGTTTCAAAAGAAAAGATGGAGCTTGCGACTCAGACGATTCTTGCGGAGCTGAAGGAGCAGGTGGCTTATTTTAAGAGCGAGGACAAACTGCTGGAGGCCCAGAGAATCTCGGAGCGGACGAATTTTGATGTGGAAATGATGCGGGAGACAGGGTTCTGCTCCGGAATTGAGAACTATTCCAGACATTTGACCGGGTCCCTGCCTGGAGAGCCGCCATGTACGCTGATTGATTACTTCCCCGATGATTTTCTGATCATTGTGGACGAGTCCCATATAACGCTGCCTCAGGTTCGCGGAATGTTTGCGGGAGACCGGTCCAGGAAGACGACTCTGGTAAACTATGGATTCCGGCTTCCCTCCGCTCTGGACAACAGGCCGCTGAATTTTGAAGAATTTGAGTCGAAGATCGACCAGATGATGTTTGTGTCGGCTACGCCTTCCGTGTACGAGGCAAACCATGAGATGCTGAGGGTAGAACAGATTATCCGTCCTACAGGACTTTTGGATCCCGAGATTGAGGTGCGGCCGGTGGAAGGCCAGATCGATGATCTTGTTTCGGAGGTCAACAAGGAGGTTGCCAATAAGCATAAGATTCTTATTACAACTCTGACGAAACGTATGGCGGAGGACTTGACGGATTACATGAGAGAGATTGGTATCCGGGTGAAGTATCTTCACTCTGATATTGATACGCTGGAACGCTCGGAGATTATCCGTGATATGCGTCTTGACGTCTTCGATGTTCTGGTCGGAATCAACCTGCTGCGGGAGGGGCTCGATATACCGGAGATTACGCTGGTGGCGATTCTCGACGCGGATAAAGAGGGATTCCTCCGCTCGGAGACGTCTCTGATTCAGACGGTGGGACGTGCGGCGCGTAACTCAGAGGGTCACGTTATTATGTACGCGGACTCCATCACGGATTCCATGCGGGTGGCGATTGAGGAGACGAATCGAAGGCGCGCGATTCAGCAGCAGTATAATGAAGAGCACGGAATCACGCCAACGACCATCAAGAAGTCTGTCCGCGATTTGATTGCCATATCGAAGGCAGCGATCGAGGACAAGAAGTCCTTTGAGAAGGATCCGGAATCCATGGATGCGAAGGAACTGGAAAAACTGGCAAAGGAATTGACGAAGAAGATGCATCAGGCGGCTGCGGAGCTGAACTTCGAGGAGGCGGCAAGGCTGCGTGACCGTATGGTGGAAGTGAAAAAGATGCTCCAGGAACTGGACGAGTAAATAAAACAGTAAAACAATGCGCAAATCATAGAAAGTCAGCATTATTTGATATTGACAATAATTCTCAATAAGTGTAGAATTTCTATGGACGCCGGAATACAGAAGGTGCCCGGGCCGACGATTGTGAGGCCTGGGTTTTCCATTGCCCTGAAACAGGGGGAGACGAATGAAACGGCAGTCCGGAGGAGAACAGAATGAAACTGCACGAAGGCGAAATAGGTAAGACATATATTGTCTACAGCGTAATGGTGGACGACACGATTACGAGGCGGCTGGAAGCCCTCGGCGTCAACGAGATGACGCCGGTAACCCTGATGAATAAAAAAGGCAGCGGGACCGTGATTATAAAAGTAAGGGGAACCCGTCTGGCGTTAGGGCGCAGAATATCAGAGGGAATTGAGATCAGGGAGGCCGCAGACCATGAGTGATGAGAATAAAGTAATTAATGTAGGGTTTGTTGGGAATCCGAACTGTGGTAAGACGACGCTGTTTAACGCCTTTACAGGAGCAAAACTAAAAGTGGCAAACTGGCCGGGCGTTACGGTGGAGCGGGTGGAAGGAGAGACCAGCTATAAGGGCCGGCCGATCCGTGTCATCGACACACCGGGAATCTACAGCCTTACCTCCTATACCATTGAGGAGAAGGTCACAAGGAAGTGTATTGAGGATGGAGAAGTCGACGTCATCATCAATGTGGTGGATGCCTCCTCGCTGGAGCGGAATCTCTACCTGACGCTTCAGCTGCTGGAACTGAAGAAACCGGTAATTCTGGCATTGAATATGATGGATATCGTGGAGGACCGCGGTATGGAGATCGATCTTCACCGTCTTCCGGAGATGCTCGGCTCCATTCCGGTAGTACCGGTATCGGCAAGAAAGCGGACCGGTCTGGATGTACTGATGCATGCGGTGGTCCATCACTACGAGGAAGGCCCACAGGGCACGGTGGTCAAATATACGCCCCGGATTGAAAACAAGATATCCAAGGTGGAGACGGTACTTAAGGCTCACTACGGAGACATGGATAATTTGCGGTGGCATGCCATCAAGTTTATGGAATACGATGAGACCGTCTGGAATGACCATCCGGTGGACTTAAATAACATCATTGACCATAACTATGAGAAGGAGATCATCAATCAGAAATACGATTACATAGAGGAGATTATAAAGGAGTGTCTGGTTAACAAGGAGTCCAAGGCGGCATCGACCGATAAGATTGATGAATACCTGACTCATCCGGTCTGGGGAATCCCTATCTTCCTGGGGATCATGGCAATGGTCTTCTTTCTGACCTTTACGGTCGGTGATTTTCTGAAGGGATATTTTGAAGTCGGACTCGACTGGCTCTCAGGCAGTACGCTGTATCTTCTTCAGAGTATTCATGCATCGGAGTGGATTACCTCCCTGGTTGTAGATGGAATTGTGGCCGGTGTTGGCGGAATCCTGACATTCCTTCCCAATATCTTTATCCTGTTTCTTGCGCTGGCATTTCTGGAGGACAGCGGCTATATGGCCAGAGTTGCCTACGTGATGAATGAGACCATGGGACGGGTTGGACTTTCCGGCAAGGCGTTTCTGCCCATGCTGCTGGGATTTGGCTGTACGGTGCCTGCCGTTATGGCGGCCAGAGCTCTGCCGAGTGAAAAGGACAGAAGAAGGACTATTCTGATCACACCGTTTATGTCGTGTTCCGCCAGACTGCCTATCTATGTGCTGTTTGCGGAGATGTTTTTCCCGCAGCACGCACTGATTGTGGCCTATTCCCTGTATTTAATCGGACTGGTTGTCGCCATTGCGGTGGCCCATGTGACACACCGGATGTCGAAGGCTGGGGAAGAGGATACACTGCTGATTGAGCTGCCCGAGTATAAGACGCCCAATATGCGCACGGTGGCAATCTATGTATGGGATAAGGTGAAGGATTATTTAAGCAAGGCGGGAACCACCATATTCCTGGCTTCCATCGTCCTGTGGTTTGTGTTAAACAGCGGGCCCTCCGGCTTTGTGGATGACGTTTCAGGAAGCTTTGCAGCCATGATCGGCAGGGTGTTAGTACCGGTGCTGAATCCTGCGGGGCTTGGGGACTGGAGAATTGCGGTAGCGCTGATTTCCGGTCTGTCGGCTAAGGAGGTTGTGGTATCCAGCTTCTCCGTCCTGTTTGGAATTGGAAATATCAATTCGGCCGGCGGTATGAATCAGCTGTCCGGCATCCTGTCGTCGATTGGCTTTAACGGTGTCAATGCGTATGCGCTGATGATTTTCTGCCTGCTGTATTCTCCGTGCATCGCTGCGGTGGCAACCATACGAAAGGAGACCGGTTCCACAAGGTGGACACTGGGGATGGTTCTGTTTCAGCTTCTGACTGCCTGGGGAGCCGCGGTGCTGGTGTTCCAGATCGGCAGCTTACTCTTTTGATTCATCTGATATCAGTTTAAACGCCCGAACGAATTTGCCGTTCGGGCGTTTTTATATATGGAGATTCTCTTTTTAGACATATTTCTGTTTTTGTCTAAAAACCATCCAACTTAAATAAATTGTATAATTACAAAAAGGGGAAAAGGTATTATTGTTAAGATCGTAAAGATTGGAAAAGGGTGATGGCTGTGAAAACGAGAAAAGCAAGAGAGAAAAGACAGAAAAAGCGTTTTAGTATGGTCGATGTGATTGTACAGGAAGGCAGATGGATCGAGAAGATTTTTGCCGTTGCGGTGATTCTTTCGGTGATATCTGCCTGTTTTGTGCATGTAAATTACGATTTGAGCGAATATCTGCCGGACTGGGCGCCTGCCAAGGAAGGCTTAAACCGGATGGAGGAGGAATTCGGTTATCCGGGAACCGCCCGGGTGATGGTGGGGCCGGTGACGCTGTATGAGGCAAAGGCCTATAAGGACCGGATCGCGGAGATTGACGGCGTGGATATGGTCATGTGGGCAGATACAACCACGGATGTATACAATGCCAACATTTTTATCAATTACGATGATATCCAGGATTATTATAAAGATGATTACGCGGTGATGGATATCATATTCGAGGAAGGCGATTCCAGCAGTCTGACGAAATCTGCCATCAATGAGATGCAGACCCTTACCGGTGACAAAGGCTATTTCATGGGTTCCGCGGTACAGAATAAGTCCTTAAATGAGACGCTGATGCGGGAGATCAGCATTGCAATGGCACTGGGAGTGGTGATGATTGCTGTCATTCTGTGCCTCACTACCACATCGTGGTTTGAACCGGTCATGTTTTTGATGGTCATGGGGATTGCCATTATCATCAATATGGGGACCAACCTGATTCTGGGGACCATTTCATTTCTGACCTTCAGCGTGGCCTCGATTCTGCAGCTGGCTGTAGCCATGGATTACTCGGTATTCCTGCTGGATATGTTTACAAAGGAACGGGCGAAGGGAAATGACCCCGTTACCGCTGTTACCAATGCCATACATAAATCTCTGCCCTCTATTCTGGCCAGCGGCGCAACTACGATTATCGGATTTATTGTTCTGATGCTGATGCGTTTCAGCATAGGAAAGGATCTGGGATTCGTTCTGGCCAAGGGAATCGTGGTCAGTCTGATTACCGTGCTGTTTTTGATGCCGTCCCTTCTGCTTCGATGGGGAGACAGGATTAAGCGGACGGAGCATAAATCCTTTATGCCGTCCTTCCATGGTTTGGGCCAGACAGTCTATAAGGTCCGGTATGTGGTTTTAGGCGTGGTGCTTTTATTTGTGATTCCTGCATTTACGGCGCAGAATATGAATTCTTTTACATTTGGAAACAGCGCGCTGGGATCCAGCCCCGGAACGAAGGTCTATGAAGATGAGCAGCAGATCAACGGGCGTTTCGGAAAGAGCAATCTGATTCTGGCCGTGGTACCCAATACCAGCATGGTGAAGGAGAAGGATTTAACGGATGCACTGGACGATTTATACTACGTAAAATCAGTCACCTCCCTGGCGGGCACCATACCGGAGGGAATACCGGAAAAAATCATTCCAAAGAGCGCAACGAGCCTGCTGCATACGGAAAATTACAGCAGAATTATGATCTATGTGAAGACCTCGGATGAGAGCGATTTTGCGTTTCAGTGCGCCAATGAGATTACATCCATTGTAAAAAGCTATTATCCGGAGGATTCCTATATAACGGGAGTGATCCCTTCTACACAGGATATCAAATCGATTATTACGGCAGACTACAGTTTCGTCAATCTGCTGTCAATCCTCGGCGTGGGGCTGGTGGTGCTGATATCGTTTAAATCGCTGATTATTCCGGTTGTCGTCCTGATCCCTATCGAGGTGGCAGTCTTCTTCAATATGGCTGTCCCGTATTTCACGGGTGAAAGTATGCTGTATATGGGATACATTATCGTCAGCTGCCTGCAGCTGGGGGCTACGGTGGATTACTCCATACTGATGACGAATAATTACATGGATGCGAGAAGGACGTATCCGGAAAAGGCACGGGCGATCAAGCATACCGTATCGCGGAGCGCCCTTTCCATATTGACGTCGGGAACGATTTTAACGATTGCAGGGTATGGCTTATACTTTGTCTCCTCTGTGGCGGCAATCGGCGGCCTTGGTCATCTGATCGGGCGAGGGGCTTTAATCAGTGTTCTGATGGTGCTGTTTCTGCTGCCGGTGCTTCTTACCATGGCGGATCCGCTGCTCATGAAGGAAGAGGCAAAGAAAGTCAGGCTGGAGGAAGTGCGTCTTGCGGCGAGGCAGAAAAAACAGGATTTGAAGGAACAGATGAAACAGAAAATGGAGCAGATGAAAACGGAACCGCAAAAGGAACCGCCGTCAAAGAATCTTGAGAATGAGGTGAAGGAACATGAGAAATAGAAGAAAAATCAGATACAGGATTACCGCCGCCGCCCTGATCAGTTCGATGCTCGGCATGTCCATGGCGGGGAGCGCCCTTGCCGGACCGCCCGCGGTGGCTGCGGATGAGGCTCTGTATGTGAATCTCGATCATTATGGAAACCGGGTGGACAGCAGTGTGGTAAAGGGAGTTTCCTTAAACGGCCTTCGGACATTTACGGATTACGGGAATTACAAAGATGTCACCAATATGTCCAATTACGCGGAACCTGTGATAAACGGGGACTCTGTCACCTGGCAGCTTCCGGAGAATTCCAAGGAGCGGTTTTACTACGAGTGCCAGTTAGACAACGATGAGGTGGTTCTTCCATGGGATTTTGACGTTTCCTATAAGCTGAACGGCATTCCAAAGGAAGCAAAGGATCTGGTTCATGCCAACGGGCTTGTGGAAATGGAGGTCCACTGCATTCCGAATAAGAACGCGAGGGAGTATTACCGGAATAATATGCTGCTTCAGGTGGCAACCATGGTTAACATGAAAGATGTCAATGCCGTGGAGGCACCCGGCTCCCAGACACAGGCGCTGGGAACGTATAAAGTGGTAATTTTTGCCGCAGTGCCGGGAGAGGAGAAGACCTTTCACATCGGTATCAGCACGACGGATTTCGAGTCCATGGGTCTGATTATGATGATGATTCCCGGAACGCTGGACCAGATGAGTGAGATCACCGATATCAAAGAGGTAAAGGACACGGTGGGTGATTCCACCGACAAGCTGCTGGATGGTATGAATGAAATTCTGGATACACTGGACCGGATCAGCGGCGGCATGAATGTGGCACAGGCGGGCCTGGAGGATTTGCAGAAGGCGAGAGCCGGGTTTGATGCGTCAAAGGACGAAATCACCGCCAACGCGGATAACAGCCTGGACAGCTTAGAGGCTGTCAATGAAAAAATCAGCCAGCTGGCTCCTGATATCAATACGAATAAGCAGTCTCTGGATGAAATCAATACGAGAATCAATGCCATCGTGAAGACGCTGAGAAGTTCCGGCAATGATTTCTTTGATCTGGCTGGAAAACTCAGTGATCTGGAAGATTCCCTGGGGGATTTGCGGAACGATTTAAACAGCTCCAACAGGGATGAAATCCTGGATCAGCTGCAGGTGGTCGATGACAAGCTGGAAGAGATCAATGAAATCCTTCAGAACATCCTTCAGACAGCAGGAGGAATGCCGGCAGAACTGGATGAGGAGGACTTGGCGGAGCAGCAGGAAACTCTGAACGATTTACTGGAGGAAACGTACGGCATCCTGGACGATTTGGAATCCGTTGCCGGTTCTGACGCTGTGGATCGTCTTCGCAGCCAGCTGGATGCGATGAACGGAAACGGCCTGGGAGACGCGGCCAGCCTTTCAAAGCTGGCGGCCGCCGCCAAGGCTCTTCTTCCTGTGGTATCCGGTCTTCAGGGGCTTGTGAGCGATTTGGAGCGCACGCTGTCCGGAGTCCGCCTGAATGACGGCCTGGAGAGCAGCAGGGATGCAGTCGGTGAGATTGGTTCCATTATGGGACGGATCGAGACGCTGATCGGTGACATCAACGATTTAAACAGAACCGTTAATGAAGATAAGGCCGGTTTTGACCTGATGCTCGATGATATGGCAGCCTCTCTCGATCAGATGAGTTCCGGTACGAGCCAGCTGATTACGCTGTTAAGAAGTGTACAGAACACGGCGAAGGCCAACCGAAGCGCCGTGGAAAACGGTACGAAACAGACTCTGGACGGGTTGATTGATATTCTGGAAAAGGCTGCGGACACCAGTGGAACCAGCGGGAAGTTAAAGGACGCCAACGAGGACTTGAGAACCAGCGTAAAAGAGGAACTGGATAAGATCGAGGATGACACGAATCTGCTGGAAATGGATCCGTCCCGGTCCATGATTTCCTTTACATCGGATAAGAACCCGTCTCCGGCCAGCATCCAGGTTATTCTGCGCACGGAGGAGATCAGCGAAGAAGATGTGAATACAAACGCGGTTGATATCGAACCGGCTGCACAGAACGTCGGTCTGTGGCAGAGAATTGTAAATGTGTTTGTGAAAATATGGGATACGGTTACCGGATTTTTTAAGAAATAGCAGCCGGAAACAGAGCGTAAAAAGCCTTCTAACCTGATGAGCGTCAGGGTTAGAAGGCTTTTGTATTTTTCAATGCGTCAGATATCGGCAGAGTATCTCGACGAACATATCGAATAAAACCGGAGACACCGCACTTTCTTCTGGTGTTGGTGGAATATAAGGCAGTAAAACCTGACGGTCAATCAGTTCCTGATAAGGATGGGAACTGGTGACTGTGACGAGCATAATTTTCCCTGTGGAACTGGACAGCGATTTCAGGAGAGAGTGCTTGGCACTCACGGAGAAAACGATAAGAAGATCATTTTCCATCATTGAATCGCTAAGCTCAGAGATATTATCATTGGGGACCGCGTGAAAGAAACGTCCTGTTTTCATCATAAGTGTTTCCAGAAGAGAGGCGGGCTGAAAACTCTTAGAAACACCAGTGGTAAATACCCTGTTGAATTGATTGATATAGCAGGCAAGGCTGCGCATATAAGAATCTGTAAGTATTTTTTCTGCTTCTCTCAGAAGCTGGTTCATAACTGAAAAATATTCTAAGTGTTCACAGTCCGGCATCTGTTGTGTCCTCTGTTCGGCAAGCCATGCGATAAGATCTGCACGGAAATCCTGATACCGGGTGTAACCGAGCCCTTTTACAAATCTTGTGAGAGCGGGCTGAGAGACACCACAGGCGTCAGACAGCGCACTGGTAGTCATCTGAACGATTTTGCCGGGATCTTTAGATATTTTCTGATAAATAAGCTGGTCGTTGG
>ERZ772820.2392-NODE-2392-length-13238-cov-3.834863_pt1 | contig 13238 bp, 12 predicted proteins | sample MGYA00511377_ERZ772820 | MGnify/ENA primary metagenome ERZ772820 (study PRJEB29015, sample SAMEA2737684) | human gut metagenome | biome: human gut; feature: human-associated habitat; material: faeces | place: China | collected 2012 ...
GATGCTGGAACCTGATTTAGAGAATGAAGATGACAATTATATTCAACTTTTGCAGGAGTGGTCATTACGAAAATATGAAATTTTGCCATTATATCATGTGGAAAAATACAATACTGCACATTGGTATATGGGGGATTATGTGTGTAGTGAGTGGCCGATAAACGGAAAAAGGCCACTATATAAGGCGTATCTAAAAATTGAAGAATTTGACAATATTATTCTTGGGTTTGGTGACTCGCAGAAAGAAGCCAGAAAGGCTGCAGCAAAATATGTATACCAGTACCTGGAAAAGAATAACTTATTGTTTACTATTAGGGATGAAATAGAACACCCAAATAAACAAGATTCTATTAATCAACTTGAAATTCTTGCAAGGAGAGGCTATTTTTCCATTCCGCAATATAACTTTGCGGAGAAATATGATTCGAATGGTAATCCAATCTGGCATTGTGAATGTGTAATTAAAGAATATGATAATATTTGCATAGCAGATGCAACAGCAAAAAAAGAAGCAAAAAAAAGAGCTGCATTTAAAATGTTAAAGATGGTTTTAGAGGAGAAATAGAATATGTATAGAAATATGCTTGATTACAATGATGGAGATATGCTCTGTCAGACATCAGATAATATCGCAATGGATATGGAGGGACATTTGATGTCAAGAGTGTCAGACAACATGGCACTGGATTTAGATACTGGAGAAATACATCTGATTTCATCCTGGAGTAGTGATGAAGAAGATGAATAAGTAAATGAAAGAAACATATCAAAATAGGATTTGGTATGTTTTTTTATAACTAAAAAAATGTAAAAATACTAAAATTTACGAAAATTTCTCTTCTAAATCATCAAACATTATGTTACAATTTACTATGTTTCCGGTAACAAACAAGGAAAAAATAAGCAAATCTAACAAATGTATGATGGAGGGTGACATGAAGAGAAGAGGAAAAGCATTGGGGATGGCATTGCTGCTTATCATGATGACTGTTTTTTCAGTAGTCTCAGATGCGGCAATGGTAAAGGCTGACGAACTTTTGATTAAGCTGCATTACCACAGAGCAGACGACAATTACGATGGATGGGATGTCTGGATGTGGGGAGAAGGTGCGGATGGTGCAGCTTATGAACTGGCAGAGGAAGATGGTGACCATGTGGCAACCATGGAAGTAACACCGGGTACAACCTCTGTGGGATTTATTGTGCGTACAGCAGACTGGACCAAGGATGTTGATGAAGACCAGTTCATTGATATTTCTGAGATGGTATCCGGCACTGTGGATATTTATGTGGAGTCCGGTGTGAAAGGATATACCAAAGAATATGGTGATGATGCTGTAACCGGAACTAAATTATCCGGAGCCAAATATGATGGGGAAGGCGCAGTAACCGTTCAGATGACCGGAGCAGTTGAAGGGGATCTGATGCAGGCATTTTCCATTAAGAGTGCCGATGGTGTGGCGGTTACTATCAAAGAAGTAACACAAGATGAAGATTTCGTATATCAGGTAGTTGTGGAAAAACCATTAGATGCTTATAAGAGCTATCAGATTACATACGAAGGAACTGAATATAAAGTAGTGATGCCGAGCGTATATTCCACCAAAGAATTTGAAGAAGAATATACTTATGACGGAGATGACCTTGGTGCAACCTGGACAAAAGACAGCACAGCGTTCCGTCTCTGGGCACCAACCGCACAGGCTGTTTCTGTAAATCTCTATGAATCAGGAACAGAAGGAACCGATGATTTAATCGAATCCATTCCAATGATTGCAGATATAAACGGAACCTGGGTGGCATCAAAGGATGGAGATTTAAATGGTACCTATTATACTTATACCGTTACCATTAATGGTGAGGAAAAAGAAGCCAATGACCCATATGCAAGAGCCACAGGCGTCAACGGAAAACGTGCCATGATAATTGATTTGGAATCCACCAATCCGGAAGGGTGGGACAGTGACAGTAACCCACATGCCGGAGAGGGTATTAATGATGCTGTTATTTATGAAATGCATATCCGTGACGTCTCTTCAGATTCCAGTTCCGGAATTGAAAACGTTGGAAAATATTTAGGACTGACAGAGACCGGAACCACAACTGAAAATGGTGTTCCGACCGGACTTGACCATATCAAGGATTTGGGAATCACACATTTACATTTACTTCCGTTTTATGATTATGGTTCCGTAGATGAAACAAAGCTGGATACACCACAGTTTAACTGGGGATATGATCCGGTCAACTACAACGTACCGGAAGGCTCTTATTCCACGGATCCATATCATGGAGAAGTCCGGGTGAAAGAAGCTAAAGAAATGGTAAAGACGTTACATGATAATGATATCAGTGTCGTTATGGACGTGGTTTACAATCATGTATACAATGCAGGAGAATTCTGTTTTAACGTAATTGTGCCGGAGTATTTCTCAAGAGTAAATGATAATGGGACTTATTCTAATGGTTCCGGCTGTGGAAATGACACAGCATCCGAGCGTTCCATGGTGAAGAAATATATTGTGGACTCTGTGAAATACTGGGCAGATGAATATCATATTGATGGCTTCCGCTTTGACCTGGTAGGACTTTTGGATACGGAAACCATGAACGAGGTAATCGAGGAAGTGCACAAAGACCACCCGGATGTTATCTTCTACGGAGAAGGATGGTCGATGCAGACAAGCCTTACCAAAGAAGGATATTCCATGACAACACAGACCAATTCCACAGAAGTACCGGAAATGGCTTTTTTCAGTGATACTTTAAGAGATTTGTTAAAAGGAAATACATTTTCAACGACAGAAAAGGGTTTTGTATCCGGAGCAAATGGCAAAGAGAAGACCTTGCAGAAATGCTTTATGGGATTATCACCGGAATGGTGTACTACACCTTCCCAGTCCGTTAACTACGCATCCTGTCACGATAATCTTTCCCTGATGGATCGTATTATCCGTTCTACTCCGGAAGCTTCCGTGGAGGAGCGAATCCGCATGAACAATCTTGCAGCAGCCATTTATATGACGGCAGAGGGTGTTCCGTTTATGCAGGCAGGAGAAGAATTCTTAAGAAGCAAAGTGAAAGCAGATGGTGGTCTAGATGAAAACAGCTATGCCTCACCAGATTCAGTAAACAGCTTAAAATGGAGCAATCTGGAAGATGAACAGTATCAGAATGTTTACCAGTATTATAAAGGACTGATTGCATTCCGTAAGGCACATCCGGTGCTTCGCCTTGACAATGCAGAGGATGTAAAAGCACATGTAACTCCGGTAGAAGATTTAGATGATAATGTAGTAGCGTTTGCAATTACCGGTGATGTTGACGGAGAGACAGCAGATGGAATGTATGTGATCTTCAATGCCAATAATGAGAAAAAAGAAATAACTCTTCCGGAAGGAAGCTGGAATGTATGCATTAATGATACCTTAGCAGGAACAGATACGATTGAAACAATTTCTGGAACAGCAGAAGTAGCTCCGGTTTCTGCATTGATTTTAGTAAAAGGTGATGGAAACGGCAGCACAGCAGTAGTATCTGCAGGAACATTACCGGCATGGATGGCATATGTATTTACAATTCTGGTTGCCGTAGTGATTGGAACATGTTCTGTCTGGTCACAGAAAAAGGCAGGAAAAGCCGGCAGAAAGTAGATAATTTGGAAATAAAATCTTGCAATTTAAGAAAATAGTGCTATAATAATACAGTACATGATGATTTAGGCTTTGAGAGTGGGCGTTGCGTCCACTCTCAATTCATGTTTAGAACAAAATTTAGACAGATGGAAAGGTGGTTACATGTCCAGAAAAGAAATTTATGAACAGAAGACAGAAAGCTTCATTCAGCCAATCGTTGATAAGTATCATTTTGAACTGGTAGATGTGGAATATGTCAAGGAAGGTTCCGACTGGTACTTACGGGCTTACATTGATAAGGAAGGCGGAATTACCGTCAATGACTGTGAAATGGTAGCACGGGAAATGAATGAGATTCTGGATCGGGAAGATTATGTGGAAGACTCTTATATTTTTGAAGTGAGTTCGCCGGGACTTGGCAGACCGTTGAAGAAAGAAAAGGACTATGTCCGTTCTATGGGAAAAGAAGTGGAGATACGTCTGTATCGTGCCATAGATCATGAAAAGGAATTTTGTGGAGTCTTAAGTGCATATGATGAGAATACCGTAACAATTGAAGACGAATCTTATGGACAGAAGGTATTTGATAAGAAGGATATTGCATTAATCCGTCTTGCCATCGATTTTTAATCATTAACATAGCATACAACTTAGAAAATAAGTATATAGGAGGATAAAGAAATGAATAACGAGTTGTTGGAAGCATTGACAATACTGGAGCAGGAAAAAAATATCAGCAAAGAGACTTTACTTGAGGCAATTGAGAATTCTCTGCTGACTGCATGCAAAAACCATTTTGGAAAGGCAGATAATATTAAAGTAAATATTGACCCGGAAACATGCGAGTTCCATGTGCTTGCTGAGAAGACCGTAGTGGAAAAAGTAGAAGATGATGTAACAGAAATCAGCCTTGCAAATGCACGCATGATTGATTCTGAGTACAATCTTGGTGATGTGGTAAATGTAGAAGTTAAATCCAAAGAATTTGGACGTATTGCAACACAGAATGCAAAGAACGTAATTTTACAGAAGATTCGTGAGGAAGAAAGAAAAGCAATTTACAGCGAATATTATAGCATGGAAAAAGACGTTTTAACCGGAATTGTACAGAGATATGTTGGAAAAAATATTTCCATTAATCTTGGTAAAGCAGATGCCATTCTTACTGAAAATGAGCAGGTAAAGGGTGAAGTATTCAAACCGACCGAACGTATCAAGGTATATATTCTGGAAGTAAAATCTACACCAAAGGGACCAAAGATTATGGTTTCAAGAACACATCCGGAATTAGTAAAACGTCTGTTTGAAGCAGAAGTTACTGAAGTAAAAGATGGTATTGTAGAGATTAAGAGTATTGCCCGTGAAGCAGGAAGCAGAACAAAGATTGCTGTTTACTCCAATGACCCTGATGTAGATCCGGTAGGAGCATGTGTAGGTATGAACGGAGCCAGGGTAAATGCTATCGTAAGTGAATTACGCGGTGAGAAAATTGATATCATTAACTGGAATGAGAATCCTGCTATGTTAATCGAGAACGCATTAAGCCCAGCAAGAGTTATGGCGAAGAGAAGAGCGCAAAGGTTGTTGTTCCGGATTATCAGTTATCCCTTGCTATCGGTAAAGAAGGACAGAATGCAAGACTTGCTGCAAGACTGACCGGATTCAAGATTGATATCAAGAGTGAGACACAGGCAAGAGAGTCCGGTGAATTCATGGATTATGAAAATGATTATGAGGACTATGATGAGGAGTATGAAGAGGGTTATGAGGAAGGTTATGAAGAAGAAAACGCAGGAGATGGTGAGTTCATAGATGGCAACGAATAAGAAGATTCCTATGCGGAAATGTGTAGGATGCCAGGAAATGAAAAGCAAGAAAGAACTGATTCGGATTATTCATACGCCGGAAGATGAACTTGTAGTGGACTCCACTGGAAGGAAGAATGGAAGAGGCGCATATATCTGTCCGAATATGGATTGCTTTTTGGCAGCAAAAAAGACAAAGGGCTTGGAAAGATCTTTGAAAATGGCGATTCCGGAAGAAATATATGAGGAGTTGCAAAAGGAGATGCAGAATATTGAAACAAGATAAGGTGTTATCCATGCTTGGACTTTCTGCCAAGGCAGGAAATGTTGCAAGCGGAGAATTTTCAACAGAGAAAGCGGTAAAAGAAGGAAAGGCTCATCTGGTCATTGTCGCAGGAGATGCTTCAGATAATACGAAGAAACATTTCCGTGATATGTGCAGCTTTTATGAAGTGCCATTTTATGCTTATGCTGATAAGGAGAGTCTCGGACATCATATTGGAAAAGAATTTCGGGCATCATTGGCAGTTACCAACGAAGGTCTTGCCAAAGCCGTCATAAAGCAATTGAAACTGTTAACAACTGAATAACGGAGGTAGTTATATATGTCAAAACTCAGAGTATATGAACTCGCAAAAGAATTAAATATAAAGCCGCAGGATGTTTTGGATTCCTTAAAAGGAACCCAGTATGAAGTAAAGACATCCAGTAATAGTATAGATGAAGATGCACAGAAACTGGTACGTTCTAAAGTAAAAGGAGCAGCAAAACCGGCAGCAAAGCCAGCAGCAGAGACAAAGCCGGCAGGCGAAGCAAAAGCTGCAGGCGAGGCAAAATCAACAGAGGCACCGGCTCGACCGAAGAAAAAAGCAAGTATTTCTGCTGTATTTAACCCACAGAACAGCAAGACCAATCCGGGAAGCAGACGTCAGGCTTATCACACCAATGCCAAGACCGGAGAAACAAGAAGACCGGCACCGGCTGCAAGACCAGCTCAGCCTGCAAAACCGGCAGCACCAAAGCCTGCAGAAGTAAAAGCTGCAGAAGTTAAGCCGGCAGAGGTAAAGGCAACAGAAGTTAAGGCTGCAGAAGTAAAACCAGCAGAAACGAAAACTGCAGAAGTAAAGACTACGGAAACAAAAACTGTTCAGGAGAAACCGGTAGTGAAAACAGAAGAGAAGAAGACGGAGACAAGAAACTTTAACAATAACCGTCAGCAGGGAGACAGACCATACAACAATAACCGTCCACAGGGAGACAGACCGTATAATAACAACCGCCCACAGGGAGACAGACCGTATAATAACCGTCAGCAGGGAGACAGACCGTACAACAATAACCGCCCGCAGGGGGACAGACCATATAATAACCGTCAGCAGGGAGACAGACCGTATAATAACAACCGCCCGCAGGGAGACAGACCGTACAATAACAACCGCCCGCAGGGAGACAGACCGTACAACAATAACCGCCCACAGGGAGACAGACCATACAATAATAACCGTCCACAAGGCGACAGAAATGGAAGAGGCGGAAGAAATGGTGGAAGATTCGATCAGGAATTAAACCGTTTCAATAAAGAAGCAATCCAGGCAGGACCGGACGATTTAAGAAAAGAAAGCCGTGAGAACCGTGACCGTGACAATACCCGTAAGAAACAGGTGCAGGAGCACGATAAGTTAGGAAGCAAGAAACAGGAAAGATATGTAAATCTTGAGAAAAACGGCGGTAAGAAGAAACGTCCTGCACAGCCGAAACCAAAGGAAGAAGATACCATCCGCAGCGTATCCCTGCCGGAGCGTATGACGATTAAGGAACTGGCAGATAAGATGAAGGTTCAGGCTTCTGAAATCATCAAGAAGCTCTTTATGAAGGGACAGATGGTTACCGTAAATCAGGAAATCGACTATGATAGTGCAGAAGAAATTGCACTGGAATTTAACTGTATTGCAGAGCCGGAAGAAAAGGTAGACGTAATTGCAGAGCTTTTAAAAGAGGATGAAGAAAGAGAAGAAGATTTAGTTCCAAGACCACCTGTTGTCTGTGTAATGGGTCACGTTGACCATGGTAAAACATCCCTTCTGGATGCAATCCGTAATACACATGTAACAGACCGTGAGGCTGGTGGTATCACACAGCATATCGGAGCATATGTGGTAAGTATCAACGGACAGAAGATTACCTTCTTAGATACACCGGGACATGAAGCATTTACCGCAATGCGTCTGCGTGGAGCAAAATCTACCGACATCGCAATTCTTGTAGTTGCAGCAGATGATGGTGTCATGCCACAGACTGTAGAAGCAATTAACCATGCTAAAGCAGCCGGAATTGAAATCGTAGTAGCAATCAATAAGATTGATAAGCCAAATGCCAATATCGACCGAGTAAAACAGGAGTTATCCGAATATGAACTGATTCCGGAAGACTGGGGTGGAAGCACCATCTTTGTACCGGTATCTGCTCATACCCACGAAGGTATTGACCAGTTATTGGAAATGTTATTATTAACAGCAGAAGTCAGCGAATTAAAGGCAAATCCAAAACGTAAAGCCCGTGGTGTTATCATTGAGGCACAGCTGGATAAAGGAAGAGGAGCTGTAGCAACTGTTTTAGTACAGAAGGGAACCCTTACAGTTGGTGAGCCGATTGCCTGTGGTAGTGCATATGGTAAAGTGCGTGCCATGATTGACGATAAAGGAAGAAGAGTAAAAGAAGCCGGACCATCCATGCCGGTAGAGATTTTAGGACTTTCCAGTGTACCGGATGCAGGAGAAACATTCGTAGCATGTGACAGTGAAAAAGATGCAAGAAACTTTGCAGAGACATATATTTCCGAAGGAAAGGCAAAACTGTTAGAGGAGACCCGTTCCAGAATGTCTTTAGATGATCTGTTCTCACAGATTCAGTCCGGAGATGTAAAAGAGCTGGATATCATCGTTAAAGCAGACGTCCAGGGTTCTGTAGAAGCCGTAAAACAGAGTCTTGTAAAACTTTCCAACGACGAAGTTGTGGTTAAGATTATCCATGGTGGTGTTGGTGCAATCAACGAATCTGATGTTACTTTAGCATCTGCATCTAACGCAATTATCATTGGATTTAACGTAAGACCGGACCCTACAGCAAAGGTTACTGCTGAAAATGAAGGTGTAGATATCCGTCTTTATAAAGTTATCTATAACGCAATTGAAGACGTAGAAGCTGCTATGAAGGGAATGTTAGATCCTGTATACGAAGAAAAAGTAATCGGCCATGCAGAAGTCCGTCAGATTTTCAAAGCATCCGGTGTTGGTAACATTGCAGGTTCTTATGTATTGGATGGTAACTTTGAGCGTGGATGTAAAGTCCGTATTACCCGTGAGGGAACACAGATATTTGAAGGAAATCTTGCTTCCCTGAAACGTTTCAAGGACGATGTGAAGGAAGTAAAAGCCGGATATGAGTGTGGTCTTGTATTCGAAGGATTTAATGATATTGCAGAACTGGATCAGGTAGAGGCATATAAGATGGTAGAGGTTGCCAGATAATCTGATAGAAGGACAGGAAAATTATGCAAAAAAATAGTATGAAAAATATGCGGATAAATGGAGAAGTTCAAAGAGAACTCTCCAACATTATCCGGAGTGAAGTAAAAGACCCGCGTATTGCGCCGATGACCAGTGTGGTTGCCGTAGAAGTGGCACCGGATTTAAAAACCTGTAAGGCGTATATCAGTGTATTCGGAGACGAAGAAGCTCAGAATAATACAATCAAAGGTCTTAATAGTGCAGAAGGGTATATTCGTCATGCCCTCGCAAAAAGTATCAATTTAAGAAATACTCCGGAGATTCGGTTTATCCTGGATCAGTCCATTGAGTATGGTGTAAACATGTCAAAGAAAATTGATGAGGTGATTGGACAGGAAGAGTCCTAAGCCTCATCCGAAGAGAAAGAGAGCAGGTGTTGCCAATGAAATTAGAGGAACAGCTTTATGATGTGAAGCGTGTAGCAATAGCCGGTCATGTAAAACCTGACGGAGACTGTGTAGGTTCCACGTTAGCAGTATATAACTATATCAGAAAATATCATCCGGAAATGGAAGTGGAACTCCATCTGGAACCGATTCCAAACATTTTCAAATTCCTTGCAAATGCAGATAAAATTGACAGCTCTTATATAGAAAAAGAGCCATACGATTTATTTATTGCATTGGACTGCGGTGATGAGAAACGACTGGGAAATGCAGTGAAATATTTTCATGCAGCAAAACGCACCTTCTGTGTTGACCATCATATCAGCAATCAGAGCTTTGCAGATGCAAACTACATTTTCCCGGAGGCAAGTTCAACCTGTGAGCTTGTATATGAACTCATAGATGAAGAGAAGATTACAAAGGAAATTGCAGAATGTATTTATGTGGGAATTGTGCATGATACCGGTGTGTTCCAGTATTCCTGTACTTCCGCAAAGACCATGAACATTGCCGGCAGGCTGATGGAAATGGGAATTGATTTCAGCCGTATCGTGGATAAGACTTATTATGAGAAAACTTACGAGCAGAACCGGATTTTGGGTCAGGCATTGGTGGACAGCCAGCTCTTTTTAGATGGAAAATGCATTGCATCTATCGTAACCAAAGAAGAAATGGAAAAATACCAGGTTCTTCCGAAACATTTAGAAGGAATCGTACAGCAGCTTCGTGCTACCAAAGATGTAGAAGCTGCAATCTTTCTTTACGAAAATGAGGATGGAAGCTTTAAAGCAAGCATGCGTTCCAGTGGTAAGGTAGATGTGGCAGTTATTATGATGTCCTATGGTGGAGGCGGTCATATACGGGCAGCCGGAGCAACCATAGAAGGCAATGCCAAAGAGATTCTTGAGGGAATCGTAAAGGACGTTGAAAAACAGCTTTTGAAATAGACAGGATAACGTATGGACGGAATTATTAATGTAAGAAAAGAAAAAGGATTTACGTCCTTTGACGTAGTTGCAAAGCTGCGTGGAATTTTAAAAATGAAAAAGATTGGACATACAGGTACGCTTGATCCGGATGCGGAGGGCGTACTTCCTGTATGTATAGGAAAAGCAACCAGAGTCTGTGACCTTTTAACTGATAAGGACAAGGTATACGAGGCAGTCATGCTTTTGGGAAAAGAAACGGATACCCAGGATATGACAGGAACCATATTAAAGGAATCCGAGGTAAATCTTTCCATAGAAGAAGTAAAGCAGTGTATTGAAAGCTTTGTGGGAGAATATGCACAGATTCCGCCGATGTATTCTGCACTGAAGGTCAATGGAAAGAAATTATGTGACTTAGCAAGAGAAGGTGTGGAAGTAGAACGCAAGGCAAGGAAGGTTCAGATATTAGATATTGCAATTTTATCAATCGACTTGCCGCGAGTGACCATGCGGGTGCACTGTTCCAAAGGAACTTATATCCGGACATTGTGCCATGACATCGGAGAAAAATTAGGTTGTGGAGCCTGTATGGAGTACCTGGTACGGACAAGAGTTTCAGATTTTCAAATAGAAGATGCAAAAACACTGCAGGAAATTGAGACAATAATGAAAAGTGGTAAGATAGAAGAGATTTTATATCCCATTGATACCGTATTTAAAAATCTGCCACAGATTCACAGCCGCAAAGATAGTACGGCACTTTTATATAATGGAAATAAGCTGCCGCTGCCTGTGATAGCAGAGGCAGAGACGATAGAGCATACGCTTGCTTCTTTTTATAAAGAAGATGACTGCAAAAAAGTCAGAGTGTATGACAATGCAAATCATTTTGTTGGAATATATGAATACCGTACAACGGACAGGCTGTTTAAGCCGGTAAAACTTTTCTTTACACAGCAATGAGAAGGAAAAAGACATTTAAGCAGGTATAAAAAATGAAGTATATACATGGAACAACAGAATTTCATATTGAAGAAGAATGCGTGCTTTCCCTTGGCAAATTTGACGGTCTGCACAGAGGACATGAGACTTTATTAGAACATATGATGGAGCAGAAGAATAAAGGCTGTGCAACGGTACTATTTACCTTTGCCATTCCGCCGAGACCGGGCAGGATAAATGAAGTCCAGAAGGTGCTTACGACGAATGAAGAGAAGGTTGCAATCTGTGAAGAGCAGGGCATTGATTATCTGATTGAATATCCTTTTACCAAAGAAGTCATGACCATGGAACCGGAAGCATTTATTGAAATGCTGGCTTCTTCCATGAAAATCCGTGGCATTGTGGTTGGAACAGATTTTCATTTCGGACATAACCGCCGCGGAGATTACCATCTGCTGGAAATATATGCGAAGAAGCTGCATTATGAACTTAAGGTAATAGATAAGGTTCAGTATGAGAATCGGGATATCAGCAGTACCTTTATCCGGGAAGAAGTAGAAAAGGGCAATATGGAAAAAGTAAAATACCTTCTTGGCTATGATTATTTTGTGGAAGGTGTTGTAATACATGGCAGAGAAATGGGCGCGAAGGTACTTGGAATCCCGACCATAAATATCATACCGCCGGAAAACAAACTGCTTCCGCCGTTTGGTGTCTATGTTTGTGATGTTGTAGTAGGGGATAAGACGTATCATGGAATCGCAGATGTTGGATGTAAGCCGACTATCGAAGGGGTTAATCCGGTGGCAGTGGAAACCAATATTTTTGATTTTAATGAGAATCTCTATGGAAAGAAAGTGCGTGTCTGCTTCCGGAGCAGAGAGCGCAGCGAGATGAAGTTTGAATCCTTAGAGGCTTTAAAGCAACAGCTCGAACAGGATATTGCCTATGGCAGATTTTATGTACAGCAGCATTAAATATATGAATTTCGTAAAATTTCGAACAATTGTTACATAATTGTTACATATTTATGTTGACATTATGAAATCACGTTGCTATAATCTTAAAATATGGAGAAGCATATTGATTCGAACAGATGCGGAAATGCAGGGTGCATTTTGCATCGTTACAATGTCAGGAGGCATATTTTTATGAAGAACAATAGAAAGTGGAAGACAACAGCATTTATTCTTACCTGTGGACTTACAGTGGCGCTTGAGGGTGGCGCAGCTGCACAGACATCAGCAGGTTCCGGCTTAAATGCAGGAATATTTGCTACAATGGATTCCTATTATAATACAGATATTGTTGTTTCAGCAACCAATACTGTTACAACGATGGAAGGACAGTCTGAGGATGCTGCAGCAACCGATACAACGGTACCTGCAGATACAGCAGCAACCGATACAGCGGTACCAGCAGATACAACAATCTGTGGATATACCAATCTTGGTATTGCACAGGTTGACAGCAGTTTAAATGTAAGGGAACAGCCGGATACCAATTCTGATATCGTAGGAAAGATGCAGAACGATGCCGGATGTGAAATATTAGAGGACGATGGCGAGTGGCTTAAAATTGAATCTGGTCAGGTAACCGGATATGTAAAAGCAGAATATATCATTACCGGAGATGCAGCTGTAGCAAAAGCCCAGGAAGTAATGAAGACCATTGCAACCGTTACAACACAGACTTTAAATGTACGTGCTGAGATGAATACCGATTGTACCAAACTGGCATTGATGCCGGAAGGAGAAGAATTAGAGGTTTTAAATCAGTATGATGGCTGGGTGGAAGTAGACTTAGATGGTGATGTAGGATATGCAAGTACCGACTATGTAGAGATTTCACAGCAGCTGCCAAAGGCACAGACCATGACAGAATTAAAATATGGTCAGGGTGTTTCAGATACAAGAGTATCACTGGTGGCATATGCTACACAGTTTGTCGGTAATCCATATGTATGGGGCGGAAC
>ERZ772820.2399-NODE-2399-length-13216-cov-9.244282_pt1 | contig 13216 bp, 14 predicted proteins | sample MGYA00511377_ERZ772820 | MGnify/ENA primary metagenome ERZ772820 (study PRJEB29015, sample SAMEA2737684) | human gut metagenome | biome: human gut; feature: human-associated habitat; material: faeces | place: China | collected 2012 ...
GGGACAGCGACGGCAAGTGCGGCAGATACCGCGATTTGACGTGGAAGCAGGCGGGGATTTCCGGCGCGAAGCCGGGGATGCTGGCGTTCATGGGCGTGGGCACGGGAGACGTGAATCACGTCGGGCTGGTGACGGAGCGGGGTACGATCATCCACTCAAGTAAGAGCCGGGGCGGCGTGGTCGAAACCGAGCTGTCGGAAAAGGCGGGGTGGAACGGGCTGGGCATACATCGGATGATCGTGGTGGAAGGAGGCAGCGACAAAGGCGCGTGCGGCGAATGGGCGGAAAGCGCCGAATACGGAGATGTTATCGTCTGCGCAGGGGGCGGCCTACGGATGCGGACAAAGCCGAACGGGCGATACATGCAGATGATCCCGGACGGAACGCGGCTCGCCGTGCTGGAGGAAAGAAACGGCTGGCTGCGCGCGGTGTATCGGGGACACACGGGCTGGATCAGCGGGACATACTGCTGCAAGGCCGGAGAGGATTAAAGAGGGGGAACACAGATGGAAGAAAAGACGATGCAGGTGATGAAGGGCGTGAAGCCGAACGCGGTGAACTGGATCGGCGCGCTGATCGGCGCGGCGCTGGCGTGGTGGACGGGTCTGCCGCCGCTGGCGCAGGCGCTGCTCATCGTGCAGGGCGCGGACATTCTGACCGGGCTGCTGTGCGCGGTGACGGGGAAATCCCGCAAGACGGAGAGCGGGAAGGTCTCCTCCGGCGCGCTGCTGATGGGCGTGATGAAGAAGGGACTTGAGTGGCTGGTGGTTGGCGTTTGCGTGAGCGTGGGCAACGGACTGGGGGTGGCGAGCGTCTGCGGCGCGGCGATGACCTACATGATCGCCACGGAGTTGGTGAGCCTGATTGAAAATTTGGAGATTTTCGGGCTGAATGTGCCGCTGTTGGGGAAGCTGCTGGACGTGGCGCAGGGAGAAGGCGAGGAAGGGAGAGCGCAGAGGCGGCAATAAGCAATGAGTCGCGCGGGCGAGGGAAGGCGAGCGCCCGGCGGGATGGCGCGGTTTTGGGGCGGAAAACGAAGAGATTTTAGGATTCGAACCATTAAACGAAAAAAAGGGTTGACAAAATCATCCGGCTATTCTATAATAGGTTTCGCTGGTTCAAGCAGACTGGAGAGATGGCCGAGTGGTTTATGGCGCTGGTCTTGAAAACCAGTGATACCGCAAGGTACCGGGGGTTCGAATCCCTCTCTCTCCGCCATTTTTTATGGCGAATTTCATAGCGTATCGATCATGCAGAAGTACCCAAGAGGCCGAAGGGGCTCCCCTGCTAAGGGAGTAGGCTGCGGTAAGCGGCGCGAGGGTTCAAATCCCTCCTTCTGCGCCATAGTAAGTACCAGCTTTTGATACAAAGGCTGGTGCTTTTCTTTTACCCCATGGCGGCTCAAAAGCTCTGATGGCAAAGGGATTTTCAGGCATTTTCCTAAAAAGATATCCAGAGACCATCATCATTTCGATCATGCAAACAGGCGCGGAAGGCAGAATTGCTTTCCGCGCCTGTATTTTTTTATCACACTTCAGTCAAAATGGCGCATTTTTGAGTTTTGCCAAATGGTGTGCCTAAAGCTTCTTTCACCGCTTGATCTTCTCGGCTCTTTTCTGCGTGATCGTTTGCAAGGGGCAGAGGAAAACTGGAAGGCAGCTGGTTTTCCGGTTCAAAGATGGGACAGAAATCCCCATAACAATGTAATCATGCAAAGAAAATCACCCGCAGGCAGAGCGGACGGCGAGCAATTCGCCGGGAGCTGGGCTTGCGGGCTTTTTGCATATTCGGATGATGTTCGCAAATTTATAGATTTTACGGTCAGGAGGCAAAAAAGCCAACAAGACACAATACCCCTTGTATCTTTTTTATTATACAAACAATGGACATGGATGTCAACAGTTACTTCATTGTCGTTGCTGGTGGTCATTTCTACGGATTTCATGGTATAGTACCAAAATAGTAGCGCTGATAGGCTGTACGTCAGAGAGAAAGAGAGATACAGCGTTAAGCCGTCAAAACATCGTCAGATTGTGGCAGAATGAAAGGAGATACGGATATGTCAAGGCGGGGCGAAAATATCTATAAGCGGAAGGACGGACGTTATGAGGGGCGTTATGTGATCGGAAAAACGGCAACGGGAAGGACACGCTTTGGTTATGTCTATGCCCGGCAGTATACCGAGGTGAGGACGTTGCTGCTTCAGCGGAAAGCAGAGCGCCTTGAAGCAACTCGTCCTTCATTTGCTTATCGTGGAACGCTGGCGGATTGGATGGAAAACGAACTGCTTGGTTCCATCAAGGAATCCTCGTGGCAGACGTATCGGAATCTGCTGACGCACCATCTGCTGCCGATGCTGGGCGGCTATGCACTGACACGGCTCACGCCCAAGGTCGTTCACGAATTCGTGGAAGAGCTTGAATCCACCGGCCTGGCCGAGAGCACCATCCGGGGCGTGTATCGCCTGCTGTCCTCGGCCATGCGGTATGCGCTGGACGAGGGCGTTATTAGGAAGAACCCGTGCAGGAAAATCCATATTCAGCCCAGAGAGCATGGAGAGCAGCGCGTTTTGAATACAACGAATTCATTATCTGTGCAGGGTACATGCAGCATGTCATCAAGGAGTGGTTTGCCGATTATTTCCTCCACAACAGCGACATTACCTTTGATTTTACCAAGGGCAGTAATGACATGATTATCCGCAACCAGCATTGTGAGCCGTGGAAGGTAACAGTTGTGGATACCGGGCTTAATACAATGACTGGCGGCAGAATCAAGAGGATTGCGCCTTATGTGGGCCGAGAGCCCTTCATGATGACCTATGGAGACGGTGTATGCGATGTAGATATCGGCAAGCTGATAGAGTACCACCGCTCACACGGGAAAATCGCAACGCTGACAGCGGTGATTCTTGAACAGGAGAAGGGCGTTTTGGATATTGGCGGCGACAATGCGGTGAAATCTTTCCGCGAGAAGAACAGCAAAGATGGAGCACCGATCAATGCGGGCTATATGGTGCTCAATCCCGAGATTTTTGACTATATCGAGGGGGACGATACCGTTTTTGAACGTGAGCCGCTTGAAAAGCTCGCTGCAGAAGGCGAGTTGATGTCCTATATGCACCGCGGTTACGCACAGTTATATCAGCAGCTTTTTCGGCGACAGAAGGATAGCGATTTCGACGGCGCGTGCAGGCAATCCCCCGCGTGAGCAGTGTATTGGTGCCTTGCAGACTTTGACGGAGGCTGAAAGAGGGGACGCGGGGAACGGAATTCCCGATAGAATCAGATTTTGATTGACATTGTCCTCAGATCGTTTTATGATCAATACTGTGTTCCTTATCGGAAAAAGGGCAGGAGGGGCTTGACTTGATGACTTCGCGGGAATTTGCAGAATTGATCGGCGTATCGCAGGCGACCGTTTCGCGGGCGCTTAACGGTCGTTCTTCTGTATGCGAAAAAACGAGAATCTATATTGAAAAAAAGGCGGAGGAATACGGTTTTGTGCTCAATTCGCAGGCGCGCAGTCTCAAAACCAGCAAAACGAATACGATCGGGGTGCTTTTTCCGCTCAACTTTGACAGCCTGAGCAAAAACCTGATGTTTACGCATATTTTCGATCAGCTTCAGCGCGAGTTGAGCCGCAGAAGCTATGATATTATGATCGTTTACGATCACGATCCGGAAATGAAGAGCAATACCTTTGAGCGCGTGATCCGCAGCGGCAAGCTCGATGGGCTGATCAACTTCAGGCCGCAGCTCTTGCAGCGCGAAATTGACCTGATCGAGAAACTTCAGATTCCGTTTGTCTCGCTGCATAGCGCCCTGCAGGAAAGCCCGATGCTGCATCAGCTGATGATTGATGAGGAAAACGCGGGCTTTCAGATCGGGGCGTATCTGGGCGGCCGGGACGTCAGCCGATACGTCTATATGGCGGTGGACGACGAGCCGCCGGAGCGAAGCGCGCGTCTGCATGGCTTTATGAAGGGGCTGGCCTCTGCGGGCAAAGCGCTCGGGGAGGATTCCATTCTGACCGCGGAACGCTCTCCTGAAGCGGCGTATGAAGCGGCGATGGCGAGCAGCGCGATGTTCTGCCGGGAGCGGACGGGCATTTTTGTCTATAACGACATGATGGCGCTGGGCGTGCTCAACGCGCTGCGCGAGCTCGGCGTGGCGGTTCCTGAGCAGGCGCAGGTCTTCGGCATGGACGATATTCCGCTGGCCTCGTGGTTTACGCCCCGGCTGAGCACCATGCGTTCCCCCGTGCGCCAGATGGTCGGGGATGGATGCGACCTTCTGATCGGGTTGATCGAGGGCGAAGAAATCGCGCCCAGAACGACGTACTATCAGGCGCAGATGGTATTGAGAGATACGACGCGATAAAAAATAAATAAATTTTTCGATCACGCCTTTTACAGTATTGACAAGTGCATGAAGGCGTGATATATTATTGCTGACCAATGAATACGTATGCAAAAAGTAAAAAGTGACATACATACAGAAATGCATACGTAAACACCGTGAAAAATGCCGAATGTGCGCGCGAGGGTGCAAGGATGTATCGGCGGCGTGTCGGGCGCGAATCAAACCGCTCCGCCTATGGGGGCGGTTGAAAAATAAGGAGGATCCTATGATGAAGAAGATCGTCTCTCTCGTTCTGGCTCTCATGCTCTGCCTGAGCTGCGTTTCCGCTCTGGCGGCCGAGGCCTGGACCGTCACCTGCCCGTGGGCTCCGTCCGGCGTTGCCGCGATGGTCAACCAGAAGGCCGCGTCGCTTTCCACCACCTACAGCCAGGATTATGTTCTCGTTGCCAACGCTGAAAAGGGCGACACCGCCACCATCAACAGCTGGCTGACCAAGTACACCGAGGCCGATCCGCAGATGTGCTTCATCGGCGAAGGCATGTTCGGCATCACCGCGATCCTCGATCCGGAACGCATGAACTTCACCTACGACGATTTTAAGTATGTTGAAAACCTCTATTCCTCCATCTTCGTCGCCAGCGCCCGCAAGGAGCTGGGCATCACCTCCATCGACGCGCTGAAGGCGTATCTGGAGGAGGGCAACCAGATCATGGTCGGCACCAACGGCGCCACCGGTTCGGAGGCTTTCCTTGCCGCCGCGCTGATCGGTGCGATGGGCTATGGCGATCAGTTCTACCTGATTCCGTATGAGTCCGCCGCCGAGGCCGCTCAGGCTGTGACGCGCGGCGAGGTGGATATCGCCGTTTCTCACCAGAGCCAGATTCTGGAAACGTGGCAGCAGGGCGGCGTTGACGTCTTTGCGGCGTTTGACGGCGAGCCCATCGCGCAGGGCCCGTTCAAGGGCGTTGAGGGCGTCGGCCAGTATGGCTATCCTTACTTCCGTAACCGCTGCTTCATCTTCGCCAAGGCCGGCGCTGACGAGCAGAAGATCGCGGATCTCAAGGCGCTTTACGCGCAGATCCTCACCGACGAGGAGATGGTCGATTGGCTGAACAACACCATGCTGCTGGAAGCCGACATGATGACCGAGGAAGAGGTTATCGCGCATATCGACAACGTGAAGAATATCGTTGACGAGTACTACGATCTGGTTGCCGAGTAATTCGCGGGCTTACGATCGGGCAATGCAGGGGAGGTCTTGCATTGCCCGTTTTACGTCAGTCACGACCGCTGAGTAACATGACCGTGATGGGGAGAATTTGGTATGAGTAACGAGAAAATGGGGCTTGTCGCGAGCGTCGACGCGAAGCTGGACGCAATCGGGGACAAGTTAAAAAAGAAGGAATGGAAGGTGCCGACCGACCTGCTGGGCGGCGTGCTCTTTCTGATCTTCGGGCTTGTGATGCTCTGGCTGATTCCGCAGCAGATCGAGATCAAGAAGAAGGAACTGGTCAACGGGCGGGCCTTTCCCAACCTGCTGATGTACGTGATGATCGCCTGTTCGATCATCCTGATCGTGCAGCAGGTCATCAAGCTGGCGCGCAGGCAGGAGGTCAAGCTGACGACCGTTAACCTGCTGGTTGAGGTCAAGGCGCTGCTGATCTTTTTGGCGATGATTGTCTTTTGTTTCGTCGCGAAGACGAGCGGCAATTTCGCTGTGGGCTCCGCCGTCTTCGGCGTGCTGATGCTATTTATTTTCCGCTGCAAAAAGCCGCTGTATTACGCCGTTGTGATCGCCGCCGCGGTGGCCATCTGGGCCGTGTTCCGCTTTGGCCTGGGCGTGCTGTTCTGATAGGGAGGGAAAAGACATGCTTGAATTTATCGTTCCTGCTCTGCAGAACCTGTTGACGATTGAAAACCTGATCTGGATCAACCTGGGCGTTTTCATTGGCAGCGTGTTCGCCGCAATTCCGGGGCTGACCGTCATTCTGTGCATCATCCTGTTCCTGCCGTTTACCTACCAGATGACGGCGATTCCGGGCATGATGTTCCTGCTGGGCATTTACTGCGCGGGCGGCTACGGCGGCAGCGTCAGCGCCATCCTCATCAACACGCCGGGCACGCCGCACGCCGCGGCAACCATGCTGGACGGCTATCCGCTCAACCAGCAGGGGCGCACCAAGGCGGCGCTGAAGATTGCGCTGTACGCCTCCACCTTCGGCGGCATTTTCTCCGCGCTCATGCTGCTCTTCCTCGCGCCGCAGGTGGCCAAGGTCGCCGCGATGCTCGGCACGGCGGAATATTTCCTCGTGTGCATGTTCGGCCTGACCATCATCGCCGGAATTTCCGGCGACAGCCTGAGCAAGGGCGTGATGGCGGCCTGCCTCGGTCTGCTGGTCTCCTGCGTCGGCGCAGACCCGATGACCAGCCGCGCGCGCCTGACCTTCGGCGTGGAGCGCCTGTATCTGGGGCTTGACCTCGCGATCTGCCTCATCGGTCTGTTTGCCCTTGTGCAGGTGATGACCAAGGCGGAGCGAAAGGAAGACCGCCTGATTTTGGATACGTCCAAAATCGAAAACGGTCTGGATATCACGAAGGAAGAAAAAAAGCGCATGGTGCGCCCGATGCTTGTGTCTTCCATCATCGGCACCATCATCGGCATCATTCCGGGCACCGGCGCATCCATGGCCTCGTGGTTCAGCTATGACCGCGCGCGCTCCATGTCCAAGCATCCGGAGGAATTCGGCAAGGGTTCCGTCGAGGGCATTGCCGCCGCGGAATCCGCCAATAACGCCGTCACCGGCGCGACGCTGATTCCGCTGCTGACGCTGGGCATTCCGGGCGACGGCTGCGTGGCCATCATGCTGTCCGCGCTGATGATCAACGGCCTCAATCCGGGGCTGTCCCTCTTCACAGAGCAGGGCGATATCATGTACGCCATCATGCTCGGCCTCATTCTGGTCAACGCATTCATGTTCGTGCAGGGCAAGTTCCTGACCAATCTCTTCGCCAAGGTCGTCTCCGTTCCGCAGGAGATTCTGACCCCGATCATCGTCATGTTCTGCTTTGCGGGCGCGTTCTCCGTCAACAAGAGCTACTTTGACGTGCTGGTTGCGCTCGTGTTCTGCGCCGTGGCGTGGCTGCTGCGCAAGATTGATTTCCCGGCGGTGCCGATTCTGCTGGGTCTGGTGCTTGGCAAGATGGCGGAGACCAACTTCCGCCGCGCGCTGATGGTTTCACGCGGCAGCTATTCCATCTTTGTATCCAGCCCGTTCTGCATCGCGTTCCTTGCGCTGACCGCGCTGGTCATCGGCTCTGTGGCATTCAACAAGATGAAAGCGAGGAAAAAGAAAAATGGCTAATCGCCCGAATATCATCTTTTACTTTACGGATCAGCAGCGCGCCGATACCTGCGGCTGTTATGGCCAGAAGCTGGATATCACGCCGCGCCTTGACCAGATGGCGAGCGAAGGCGTGAAGTTTGAATGGGCGTTTTCCCCGCAGCCGGTGTGCGGCCCCTGCCGTGCGCTGTTCCAGACGGGCAAATACCCCACCGAGACGGGCTGCTTCCGCAACAACGTGATGCTGCCCGCCAACGTGAAGACGCTGGGCAGCTACATCGAAGAGGCGGGCTATGAGACCGCCTATATCGGCAAGTGGCATTTGGCCAGCGACGGCGAGCTGGAGAAGAAGCCGACGATTGATCACACGATCACCGCGATTCCGAAGGAACTGCGCGGCGGCTATACCGGCTTCTGGCGCACCAGCGACGTGCTGGAATTTACGTCCCACGGCTACGACGGGTATGTGTTTGACGAAAACAACAACCGCATCGACTTCAAGGGCTACCGCGCGGACTGCATCACGGATCTGGCGCTGGAATTCTTTGACCAGTATGACGGGCAGAAGCCGTTTTTTATGACGATTTCCCATATCGAGCCGCACCATCAGAACGACCGCAAGCACTACGAAGGTCCGGTCGGCTCGAAGGAAAAATACGCGAATTACGAAGCGCCCGCGGACTTGGCCGCGCTGGGCGGCGATTACAAGGAGGAATATCCGGATTATCTGGGCGCGTGCGCGGCGCTGGATCGAAATCTGGGCAAGGTGATCGACCGCCTGAAGAAGGAAGGGCTGTACGAAAATACGGTCATCATCTTCGGCGCGGATCACGGTTCCCATTTCAAGACCCGCAATCGCGACGGCCACCTCAACGGCTATGACGATTATAAGCGCTCCGGCCACGACGCGGCGCTGCGCGTGCCGCTGGTCATCGCGGGCGGCCCGTTCAAGGGCGGAAAGGTGGAGGAGCAGATCGTCTCCACGGCCAGCCTGCCCAAGACGATTCTCGCGCTGGCGGGCGTCGATGTGGGCGACAACATGATCGGCGAAAACCTCGCGGACGTCGTGGCGGGCAAAACGCCGAACCGTGTCAACGAGGCCTTTGCGCAGATCAGCGAAAGCCGCTGCGGCCGCTGCATCCGCACGCCGGATTTCCTGTATGCCGTGTATGCGCCGGGCGTGAACGGCGGCGAAGCCGCCGCGGCGGACGTTTACGCGGACGATTATCTGTATGATCTCAAGGTAGACCCGGTTCAGCTCAATAACGTCGTCGCTGATCCGGCCTATGCCGAAGCCAAGGCGATGCTCCGCGGCCGCCTGCTTGATTGGATCAAGCGCGCCGAAGGCGCTGAGCCGACCATCGTTGACTGAGCAAGCCCCTGCGCCGCTCCGTTTCTAAATTGAGCCTGCAAAGCAAGCGCTTTGCAGGCTCAGTCTGTTTTTTGGAGCGCTTCGGCCATTTCCCGCATACGGGGATAGGCATATTCAAAGAATGAAGCGTGTACGCCGCACCAGCGGTTCAGCCCGGTTTCAGGAACACGTTCGCGCTTGCAGCCGTTGCGGCACAGGGAATACCAACGGCATGCGCGGCAGGCTGAGGGGATGGGCAGGGATTCCGCGAGGAAAGCCTGTTCCCGCTCACCCGTGAGCATTCGCCGGAGAGAATCGTCGGAAATGCTGCCGAGCTTCCAAGCGTCCAGCGCGTAGAAATCGCAGGGATAGACGCTTCCGTCGCTTTCGATGACGAGGCTCGGACCGCAGCGCCCGACCATCGCGCAGTTTTCCGGCGGCATGCCCATGAGCATGGCAATCCAGTTGTCAAAATTGCGGATGGAGACGGGTCGTCCCTCGGTGTAAGCCAGATGGTAGCGGTCAAAGGTTTCTTTCAGAAAGGCGAGATAGGCTTCGCCGCTCAGGGAGTAATCCCGCGTCTGCCCGTCAAGGCCGTCGAGACAGGGAATGAATTGGATGTATTCATACGGAGCGAGCGCATCAAAGACTTCGGACGGACGCTTGGCCACTTCGCCGTTGACGACGCACAGCACGTTGACGCTTACGCCGGCCTCGCGCAGGCGCTCAATGGTCTTGCGGACGATGGACGCGGTAGGGCGACCCGCCGCGTCGGGGCGCATCAGGTCGTGCGTCTGCGCCGTTCCATCCAGCGATACGCCGACGAGAAAATGTTCTTTGGCAAAGAAGGCGATCATTTCGTCGGAAAGGTCATAGCCGTTGGTCTGCACCGCGTTGGTTATGCGAAGGGCGCGCGTGTTGTATTTCCGCTCAAGCTGAACGAGCCGCTCAAAAAAAGGGAGGCCGATCAGCGTGGGTTCGCCCCCCTGAAACAAAAAATGCACGGCGGAATCGGCGGAGCGAATGACGCGCCGCACCGTGACGTCGAGCAGCGCGTCGCTCATGCGGGGGGATACGGCAACCTCGCGGCGCTTCATTTCGTCGGCATAGAAGCAATAACGGCACCGCATGTTGCAGGCGCCGGATACGGGCTTAATCATCACGGTAATCGGCGGCATAAACGATTCTCCCTTGGCATGTGAAATGGTACGATTCCATTATAGCATATTCCTCAAGGACGATAAAGCAAATTGTGATTGGGCGTGTTTATCACGGATAAAATTGTGGCGAAACCTATCTTTTTGGGGACGCATTGAATCACCGGTTTAATGACAATGAGCGCTGAGAGAGATACAATATGCCTAACGAAGCCTTTGCATCGATGCAGAGGCAGGTCATACGCTTATCAAGCGTGTGACAGACTGCTAAAGGCCGGAGACGAGGGAAAAACCCGAAATCTGTTTTGTTGCGAAATGTGCATAATCATGGTATAGTTGAAGAAGTCCGCAAGGCACTAAATGCAGAGATCGGGGGAACTACCGCAGTAAGCTATTACCCTTCGCATTCCGTGCCATCTCTTTGCAGGCAGCTTCTGCTCTCGCTGCAGCAGGCCATCTACAAGATGAGCGGCATGCCTGCGGCTAAGCTGGGGCTTACGGATCGCGGCGTCCTGGCCGAGGGCAAGAAGGCGGACATTCTGGTGATCGATCTGGAGCAGCTGCACGACAACGCCACCTACAAGGAGGACAAGGCGGTCTGCGACGGCATCGAATGCGTGATGGTCAACGGCCAAATCGCCGTTGAGGATGCGAAGGTGCTTCCCGTGTTTGCAGGCCGTGTCCTGCGCAAGGGCAGGGAATAAGGCGGCCTGACCGCATCGAACATAAGCGTTCACCCCGGCATGCCTGCTTGGTATGCTGGGGTGGGCGTTCATCAGGCGTACAATCAGCATAGAAAGGAAGAGCACGATGGAGCGTTTGACGCAATTGATCTATGAGGACATGAAACCGGCTTTGGGCGTGACGGAGCCGGGCGCGATTGCATTTAGACGGCGGATCTGCTCTGCAACGCAGCTATCGAGGCGCGTGTCATTGGCCTGAATAAGGCGGCAATGAGCATCACCGGTTCCGGCGCGCATGGCATTATTGCGACGATGCCGCTGTACGCCGCCTACAAGGTGCAGGGCTACACGAAGGAGCAGCTTCTGCGCGCAACGGCGCTGAGCTATCTGGTGTGCATGTACATTAAGGAATACTCTGGCAAGCTGTCAGCGTTCTGCGGCTGTGCGATTGCCGCGGGCACCGGCATGGCGGTTGCGCTGGCGTGGCTGCACGGCGGCGACATTGGCGCCATGGAGCGGGTGATCTGCAACATGGCTTCCAGCATCACGGGTATGATTTGCGACGGCGGCAATCAGGGGTGCGTGATGAAGGGAATCACCGCAGTGGGTGTTGCATACGCGTCCGTTGAGATGGCGCTCAAACAGGTGTCCGTTCAGTCTGTGCACGGCATCAACGGCCGTACGCCGGAGGATACGATGTGCTACATGGGACAGATTGCATCGCCGGGCATGGTGGGGACGGAGGCAACCATCATGGACATCCTGCAGGAAAAGCTGGAAAGGACATCCGGCGAATGACGGGATAGGCAGCTCTCTCTGACGCTGTCAAACCAAATATATTTTTCGACCAGAGGAAGGGGTTGAATTGTTGCCCGCAAAGGGGTCGTTGCAGAAGCGCGAATTCTGCGGCGGCCTTTTTTAGTTTGTTTATAGCTATAAATGAGCATATTTGAAAAATGCACAAATAAATAGAGATATCTCGACGTGGTGAATGGTACAATGAAATTACTCAAAAAACCATCCGACCACCGCCACGAAAGGAGATGTCTCATGCCTACAGTGTAAAGCAGTTAGATGAAATTTGCAAGAGTAGATGATACGATTGCATCGCATACGGCGCCTTCGTCACAGGCGATGCACCTCATTGAAGCGGCGTATGATCACCAGTCACACATGAAAAAACAACAAAACAATGGACAGAGAGAGCAAGGTAATGTGCCCATGGTGTGACAAGGGAGAGATTTACGTTGAAGGCGCTGGGAAAGTCATTGTCTCGGTGAAATGCCCACGCTGCAAGCGCTGCTACAAGGTTCGACTGGATGATCTGACAGCGGTTCGCATCGCGCCGCACAGGAAACTTCCAACACCATCGATGAAGATATATCACGTGAAAGGGGTTCCCTTCACACATACGAACATTACTGACTGACCACCGGGGCGAACGCCACCACTAAGGCCGGAGTAATGACTGGACGAGTATGTCCAGCATTATTCCGGCCTTTTTTCTTTGAAAAAAATTTTCAAATAGGAAATTACCTTTTCTATTTGACTGTTAGTCTTCAGCCAGAGCCAAGGGAAGGAGGTGATCGATCGTGACGGCAAACGAGTGCCGCGCTGAAATCATGCGCATCATGACAGCGCGGAGACAGGAATCCATGGGTCGTCTCGCGCTGAAACTGGGCGTGACCCGACGTACCATCCGCTCGGATATTACAGCGCTCACGGTCGATTACCCTCTGGAAACACAGCGCGGAAACGGCGGATGTGTCAAGGTGGCGGACTGGTACCATCCCCACCGAAACATTCTCAGCTGCGAACAGCAGCGCGTTCTTTCCGAGCTGATCGGTATCTGCGATGCACATCAGGCCATTGTGCTTGGGCAAATACTGGTTGAATATGGCTCTTCCCAACATCGAGCGAAGAAAGGAAGATCAGAATGAGCAAAGTAAAGCTCCTGCTGGATGTGGTGCAGGATGTACGTGCTTTGGCAGATAGCCTTCAGGCCGTAGCGGATTTCATTCAGTTAGGCACGGGATCGCCGGAGGAAACGCCTGCACAGCCGGTTGACAGTACGCCGCCCAAACACACCGCGCCTCAGATCACCATCGATCAGGTGCGCACGCTGCTGGCTGAAAAGAGCGGCGAAGGCAAGACGCAGGCCGTTAAGGCGCTTTTGTACAAGTACGACGCAGGTAAGCTCTCCGGGGTGAAGCCGGAGGATTACGCCGCGCTCATGGAGGAGGCAAGGAAACTGTAATGCCGGATATCAGCCGCGACCTGCTGTGCTACGCCATGCGCACGCTGCGCTGCTGCAATATTG
>ERZ772820.2401-NODE-2401-length-13210-cov-3.968149_pt1 | contig 13210 bp, 10 predicted proteins | sample MGYA00511377_ERZ772820 | MGnify/ENA primary metagenome ERZ772820 (study PRJEB29015, sample SAMEA2737684) | human gut metagenome | biome: human gut; feature: human-associated habitat; material: faeces | place: China | collected 2012 ...
CTGCCAGCGGTTCATAATCTGTTTCAACTTTAAGAATGGCAGCGGTGCCAAATCCCATTTATCCTTGCCTTCCTGCTGATCCAGTCCGATGTGCTCAAACTGGAATACCATGGAAAATTCACTTCCATCCGGATTGCTGTAAAGCTTTGCCCGCTCCGGGTCTGCACCCCAGGCTTCTCCTACGGTAATTAAATCTCCCTTCTGGAAAGTTTCTTTGCTCATTTCACGGAAATACTCATGAAGTCTCGGGCCGTTTATGGTAATTTTCTTATCCGGCTCTTTTGCAATCTGGTCGATTACGTCCAGTCGGAAGCCGCCAACTCCTTTTTCCATCCACCATAAAATCATGTCATATATTTCTTTTCGCACCTGCGGATTTTCCCAGTTCAAATCCGGCTGTTCCGGCAAAAACTGATGGAAATAATACTGCTTTATTTCCGGTACCCATTCCCATGCACTTCCACCGAAAACGGCTTTCATATCGTTTGGCTCTACGCCTTCTTCCCCATCTCTCCACACATAGTAATCATGATATGGGTTGTCCTTACTCTTCTTTGCTTCCTCAAACCATCTGTGTTTATTGGAGGTATGATTTAAAACCAGATCCATAATGATGCGGATGTTGTATTTCTTTGCTTCTTTAATTAAAGCTTCCATATCTTCCACACTGCCGAACATCGGGTCAATATCCTGATAATCAGAAATGTCATAGCCATTGTCCGCCTGCGGGGATTTGCAGACCGGTGATAACCAGATTGCATCAATACCAAGCTTTCCAAGGTACTCCAGCCGCTCCATAATTCCTCTTAAATCACCGACTCCGTCTCCATTACTGTCCTGAAAACTTTTTGGGTAAATCTGATATACTACTGCACTTTGCCACCATTTCTTTTCTGTTACGTTATTACTCATTTTGTCCTCCTAAACTTTCTTTACTTATTTTATCTGCTTGCTGCTTCCCTAATGCGGGCAACTAAAAACACCAAGGAGAAAACAACCCTGTGCGATTGCATTTCAGCCATTGTTTATGCATTATAAATACTCTTCTAAAATTTCCGTATTCATTACTTCAAATTTATTTTCTTTCCATTGCATTTTTATCTTAACTGCTGCAGTCTGTCTGTCTAAAAACGCTTCATATAAAAATATATCATCTCCATCCACTGCTATTTTCCATGCTTTTGAAGAACTCAATATCCTTTCTCCAACTTTTAAGTCTTTATAACAACTATCAAATTCTTCTCTTTGATTTTCAGGTAGAACATATTCCTCTTCCAATCCCAATTCAGGACAGGTAACAAGAATTGTATTTTCCTGCTCCGCCTTTTCAATATAAATATCATATCCTGCAGAATATCGCATTCTGGTTTGCTTTCCCGGCAGATTCATTCTTGTGTACTCACTGCCATCTTTTCTCCAGATTGCAATTTCACTTCCACTCTGTATCCATGTATTTCCTGTATGCTCTCCACAAAAGACGATCTCATTTTTCCCGTCTCCGGTAATATCCGCTCCCCATACTTCAAGACCGAGAAATGTATCATCAAATGCTCCCAATTCAAGGTGGTCACCATTTCCAAAGCAAATCGTATATACTTTCTTATTATCATTTCTGAAATACTGGAAAATACGATCTGTTTTTCCATCTCCATCGTAATCCTGATTTTTATAGCCTTCCTCAAATAATTTTACATTATCAAGATACCCTTCATACTCAGAAAGTGCTTCATCATAGCCGATATTTATTTTTTCATCTTTTGTATTGGCAATTTTTCTGTCAATTAACGAGTCATACTCTGTACTTATTTCATTCTTTTCCGAATCATCCAGTTCATCATCATAAGGAAACTTATCATTTTTACATGCAGTCAACATGATACACATCACTAAAAATATACCAATATTTTTCTTCATAGCAGCCCCAATTTTTCAAATGCATCATACAATCCATTCTGATCCACATCCCCGGTGACATAATCTGCCATAGCCTTTATCTCGTCTCCGCCGCTTCCCATGGCAACACCATAGCCACAGTATTCTAACATAGGAATATCCACTTTGGCATCCCCAAAAGCTATGGTATCTGCCACATCTGCATGAAGATATTCTAACAGATGCGCAATGGCATTGCCCTTGGTGATATTTTTTACACCCAAATCTCCAAATAATGCAATTTCGCCGGCTCCGCCCCAGGTTCCAGCCTGCAAATCCGAAAATTCGGTCACGGCATCTTTATAATCCTGATACTGATTTAAGATAAAGCTTACTTTATTTACATCATCCCGGTACAGCTCTCCATCAAAAATCATTTCCGGAAATGCATCCCGTACCTTTATTTTATCTGCGCCCTCTTTGCCTTTCCGCCTGGAATATTCCTGAATCACAGGTTCTCCATCCTCTTCAAATCCGGCACTTGCAAACAGTCCTGCATTACTTTCCAGATAAAATTCCAGTCCGCGCTCCTTTAACCAGTCCACAATATGGCGGCACTGCTCCGGCGTAATCATCTGGTGCATAACCACATGTCCATGATCTTCCACATAACTTCCGTTTCCGCCTATCATTCCATCCAGTCCGATTTCCCAGATATTCTCATAGACTTCTGCTTTACTTCTTCCTGTGCAGATATACACTCTGTGTCCGTTTTCTCTTGCCTTCCGCACCGCAAGAACTGCTGATTCCGGCAAATGATTTTCATAATCCACTAAGGTTCCGTCAACATCCAGAAAAATGATTTTTCCCATACTGCCCGTCCTCCTACTCCTTTTCTTCTATCCTACCTGCATTTTTTGAAGAAATCAACATTTTCTTCTAATGTATTTAAATCGATTGGTCGATAAAGTTATTACATGGATGGCATTTTATTTCAAGGGATTGATTGAGATAAAGTGTCTTTATTTTTTTCTGATGATTGCAAAAATGTATGGATTGTAAATTTATCAGGATATTCAAAGTGTATCTGGGTTTTGACATAAAATACCGCAGCTCTAAGATACATGTTTTTCTTTTGTTTATTAAGCCGGTCTTTCCAATGTTTGACAAATCACAGTACTGTTCGTCGAAGTGCGGATGCATCTTAAAGGCTGTTAGGGGCACTTGGAATTTCGTCTGGCAACAGGCAACGCCGGCACAGGGAAGTGCCGGCGAGGCGCATATGAACACGGATGTGAATTTGCGCCGATTGCCAGACAAAAGATTATCCTGCCGAAATTCTTAGTGCCCCTTGCAGGCTTTATCCGCATCCGTACCCGACGGACAGTACTGCGATTGTGTCAAAGCAACGGAAAGACAGCCTGACAGCAAGAAAAACATGTACCTAAGAACTGCTGGCATTTTACGCCAGATAAACCCAGAATGCACTTTGAATCCCTGAAATCTTTACAAGTTACAAATATTCTTTTGCAATCACCAGACAACAACTTCTGAAAGGAGCTCTTATGGCAATTAACTCAATATGGAACAACAACTCCCCAATGGACTACCTCGGTTTTCTGTCCACTGACCCGGATAACAGTACTGAGGATAACGAATGGCTGACTCATTTTCAACAGCTTGTGCAGGAAAAGCTTTCTGAAATGAATGAGGATAAGGATTCTGCAGCTACGGTAAATCCGGCTGAAGAAATTGCAAAATGGAAAGAAAATATTTATAACAAAATGAAAAATGGTAAAACCGAAGAGAGCTTTCAAATCGGTGGTCAGTCTTTCAGCATAAAGGAATGGGACAAGCTGTTAGACTCCTTTGATAAAGCGGAAGAGGCTTTACAGGAAGCTATTGAAGAGGACGAAGAAGTTAAGGATAAGGAAATGGCAGAGACAGCAAAGAAAAGCATTGTAAATGATACACCAGCCCAGCCTCTTATCGATATGCTTTTATCCGATACCCTTAAGGTTACGTTTCCGACAGATGCCACAAATGAATCTGATGAAGATGCGGAAGATGTATTTTATATGGTTGCCATGGATGAAAAAGGTATCCGCTGCATCAAAAATGGGGCTGATACTTACGAATGGAAAATTGAATTTGAAGACGATTCCCAGTATGAGGCTGCCTGTGATTTCTTAGGCTGGGCTTCTCCACGAATGGACAAGCTTTTATTTGCAGCCCATGACAATTTCTGGATGGATTATCTGAACGGTGACCTTGATGTAGATGCTTTTAAAGACTTCTTAGAGGGCACTAATAACGGCATTCCAAACTATGGCATTGGTGATGAGGAAAATATGTACATTGACGAGACGAAACTTCAGTGGACAAAATATATGAACCCTCTGGGTGCCCACTTTGGTACCCCGGAAGAATTATTTCCGATTCCGGAATTATAGATTAAATACAATAAAACAGGCACTTTTTTCTGTCAAAACGGGCATGTCCAAAGAAAAATGAAATTGGTAAAATAAAATCGTAAACCTTGATTTTGTCGGTTTGAATCTTACTAAAAATCATTAAAAGGAAAGGACGAATTATGGAAAAAAGAAAAAAGTTACTAGGTTTGATTTTGGTAGTCTGTATGTTGTTTACACTGACACCGATAACTTCCCGGGCAGATGTTACAACAGAGAAATGGACAGATTTTACAGCAGCTGACTTTGCTGGCGGCAGCGGTACAAAGGATGATCCATATCAGATTGCTACGGCAGGACAGCTTGCAAAGCTGGCATCAGAAGTAAATTCTGGAGTACCTGAGCAAACACATTCGGGGGAATATTTTAAGTTGACCGCTCCAATTGATTTGAGCGGAAAGAGATGGATTCCTATCGGTTATGGAAATGCAAGTTCCAAAGCTTTTTCAGGATATTTCGATGGAAATAATCAGGTCATTACAGGCTTATATGTGGATGAAAGGGGAAATAACGTCTGTGCCGGCTTGTTTGGTGTCGTAGTAGCTGTATCTGATGAAACAGTACTGAAAAATTTCTGTATTGAAAATGCTACCATCTATGCTGGAAATTCCACGAATGCAAATGCCAGTCCGGATATTTACGGTGCCGGAGTGCTGGTAGGTTCGCTTACAACGATGGGTGGTTCCAGAGCTACCTTTGTTGGAGTAGAAAACTGTCAGGGAACCGGACAGGTAGACTCCAAGATGTATGCCGGAGGGCTGATTGGTGATGCAAGCCGTGCCCATGTTTCGGATTGTTCCGCGGATGTTACTGTGACAGGAAGGTGTATCAGTGGTGGATTCATCGGAAATGTTTTCCTGGGTTCCTACAAAAACTGTACCGCCAAAGGCAGCGTATCCGGAGGATGGTCAACCGGCGGGTTTGCCGGATGTGTATTTGAGTCCGACGCCAGTGTGGAAATAGAGCATTGTGCATCTTATGGCAATGTTGAGGCAAATGACTGGAATACCGGTGGTTTTGTCGGATATCTGGAAAAAGGAAAGATTCGTAACAGTGTTTCCTATGGTAATGTAAAGAGTACGGTGGCAGGCGTGGAGCCGAAAACCGGTGGATTTTCCGGTACAAATACCGAAGGAAATATTCAGAACTGTAATGCTGCAGGTACTGTAACAGGTTCTCATCCAACAATTGCACCGGGTGGATTCATTGGATATGATAATAATGGCACCACTGCTGGCTGCGCTTTTGATAAAAAGAAGAACCCTTCTCTCAATGGTGTAGGTGCGGATAGTGGAACACCTGGTTCCAACCAGATTAAGGCAGCAGACACAACCTCCCTGCTCTCAAATATCTGCGGCAGTTATCTTGGCGGACATACACTGTCTAAGGTTAACAGAAAAGAAGCAACTCATCTGACAGAGGGAAATATACAATATTGGGTCTGTGCAAATTGCGGTGGTTATTTCAGTGATGCAAGTGGAGCAAATATGATTACTTCTTTGGATGTTGTAATCGCAAAATCAGCAGAGCATACAGCAGACCGTACCGGATGGCATTCCGATGCGGATAATCATTGGAATACCTGTGAATGTGGTGAAAAAATAAATCAATCCGGACATAGCTTTACCTGGGTAATCGACAAGGAAGCTACGTCTACGGAAAAAGGTTCTAAGCATGAGCAGTGTACAGTTTGTAATTATGCTAAAACTGCAGTCGAAATCCCGCCGGTAAAAACCGGAACTGAAGAAACCAAAACTTCTTATAAAATTATAGAAGGAACTGAAAGCAGCTATGTCCTGCAGAGTGGCAACAGCCTTACCATCCGGGTGGATGCAGAGTTCTCTAAATTTGCCGGAATCAAAGTAGATGGTGTTCAGATTGGAAAAGATAATTATGATGTGAAGTCCGGTTCAACCATTGTTACTTTGAAATCCTCTTACCTGAATACACTGACTGCCGGAACACATAACCTGGAAATGTTGTGGACAGATGGTACTGCAAGTACTACGTTTACCATCCAGGCAAGCGTAAACCAGAATCCAGACAATAAAAATCAGGAAACGGCTACAACCTCAAATACCCAGCCTGCAACTCAAACTAATACAAAGCAGACTACGGATAAGTCTCCGAAAACAGGGGATTATAATAATCCTTTGGTATGGGCGGCATGGCTGATTGTTTCAGAAATTATTATTGCTGGTACCGTTTATTATCGTAAAAAGAAACATTTGTAAATAAATATTACCCCATAAAAATGCTCTCTATGTAACAAACTGTATCATTTTACAGGAACCGTTATATAGAGAGCATCTTTCATTCCGTCAAAAATGCTCCAATATGGAACCATTGTATTACCAGAAAATGATGGTCATGTTATCAAAAAAGGAGTACCGGGATTGTGGTGTACATGATTGTGGTGTCAGGAAGAAAAGATGTGCTATATGCCCCACTTGTGATATACTTAAATATATCTGGAATCATTAAAGCAATCAAAAATTTGGATAGGAAAATTTTTCATTGAAAGGAACGGGGATACGATGATATTATCGGACAGAGCCGTACTTCCTTTAACCGGAAGCACATTTGAGCCAGGAAACGCTGAAAAAGTAATTAAAGAAATAGAAGATAAAGAATCAGCACAGATTGCATTAGCAGAATATTATTACTTTTCTGCCAATGCAGAACTGTGTGCAGAGACTGTGAAATCATATTTGTCGCATGAAGATATCATGCTTCGTTTATCTGCAGATATGCTCTATACCTTTGCCAATCTGACAATTGGAGATTCCAAAGCGGCACAACAGGACAGAGATTGTTTGCAATCAGCCTTCTGGCACATGAAACTTATTTAAGGCAGGAATATGCCCGGGCAAAGGGGCTTGTCCAGGGAGCTTTTTTGATGGCAGATACGACATATCCCATACCCATAATATATCTGAACTGTGTGCAGGCAATGTGTCAGATTAATCTGAAAGAACAAAAAGAAGCCATACACTCAGTAAATTCTGCATGGGAAATGGCCAGACCGGATAAGTTTGAGGAACCATTTATTGAGTATCATGGACTGTTACAGGGATTATTGGAGGTCTGTGTCAGAAAAAAAGAACCAGAGATTTATAAGCAGTTGGCAGGCGGGATAATCTCATTTCGTCGTGGCTGGATGAAAATCCACAATCCTAAGATGCAAAAAACAGTGACAGATCTCCTGTCTCCATTGGAGTTTTCCATTGCAATGCTGGCATGCCGGAACTGGACCAATCAGGAAATTGCAGAGTATTTGGGATTTTCCATGAACACAGTTAAGCATTATGTATCAGGGATTCTGGAAAAGTTAGGCATCGATAAACGGGATAAAATTAAAAATTTTGTAAATCAATAATATACGAAGGAGAAGGTTTATGATTGTAAAAAGATATGTGAAAAAAAGTACCATCTACATTATTGCTGCCGTTATGGCGGTCTTAACTGCAGGGGCCTTGTATCTTGGAGTGGTTCATCGTTTTACTTATGGGGCAAAGTATAAGAACTACACCACCTGGTCTGCACAGGTTCTCTCTCTGAAGGAATACAAACATGAGGACAGCAATGATAATGTTTATTACCACTACTCGGCTTTTTTAACCTATAACGTGAACGGAACGGTTTATACTCCGGTTACCGATGAGGTCTTTACGGAAGAGGATGTTCCGATGGAAGGCGAAAAGATTCCGATTTTCTACAATAACAGTGACCCTGATAATTATGTGCTTGTCAAATATGACTGGTTGACGAAGTCCTATATTCCTCTCAGTGACAAAGGCGATGTCTGGCTTTTTACAGCATTTCTTCTGCTGGGATTTGTTCTGCTTCTGATTCCGATGAATCTGGAAAATGACCAGGTGCAGGGCGTCATGATTGGAAGCGGACTTCTGCTCTTTGGTCTTGATGGTATCGTAATGGGTACTATTATGCATAAATTTCAAATGTTCTTCCTGGCTATCTTTGGTATCTTCGGCGGCATTATCCTGTTCCGCTACCTCTTTATTCCAAAGGAGAAACGCCAGAAAGCCGATGCGGTATCTGCATCCCTGCGGCTGTTCAAGGTTGTTGATATTTATGTAAATCCACAGACCGGTGTGAAAACTGTGGTATTTTCCATGCCGGAAAATAACGGTGCGACCTATGAACTGTTTTCCCTTGACGATATTTATAATCAGTATAACTACGGGGATATGTATCAGATTGACAAGACGGTTCTCTTAGGATTTGGTCTGGGACGACAGATTAACGGCTCTTATACCATTGACATCAACGGTCTGAACCCTTCCCATATACAGCCTTTGAACCCCCTTCTTAAGAAAATGTTTTCACGAGTATAAAAACTGCGAGGGACACGTAAATCGTGTCCCTCTTTTTTTGTTTATTTCTGGTTTGCCGGTTCCATATTGACGGCTTTCCCCTTTATTTTCGCATGCTTCATGGCATTTAAGACTTCTTTGCCATATTCTCCTGGTACTTCCACAAAGGTATATTTATCAAACATATCAATGGCTCCCACCAGTCTGCCCGGCATACCGGACTCTCCGGCGATGGCGCCAAGAATATCTCCCGGCTTAATCTTGTCTTTCTTTCCAATGTTGATAAACAGTCTTACCATTCCCTCTTCTGCACCGGTATTGGCAAAGTCGTATTCTTCTTTTTCAGAAGAACTCTCCCCTGCACCCATTGCCTGATAGAGGAAGGCTGCTGCAATATCCATGGCAGTATAATCAGCTTCATTTACCTGCTTCTCAATCAGCTCTATCATATCAGAAAGATTCTCTTCCTCAATGATAGTTCCAATCTGTTCCATGATATTTTCAGCTTTTATCTGTGCCACATCATCGGTGGATGGAATCGGCTGTGCTAAAATCTTGGTCTTGCAGTAACGCTGGATATCCTTTAATTTATAGACTTCCTTTCCTTTTACAAAAGAAAATGCCTTACCACAACGGCCTGCACGTCCGGTTCTTCCGATTCGATGTACATAATATTCATCATCCTGCGGCAGGTCATAATTAAATACCGCTTCTACATCATCTACGTCAATTCCTCTTGCTGCCACATCCGTTGCAATAAGAATATCCGTCTTTCCTTTCCGGAAATTATTCATGACCCGGTCTCTCTGGGACTGCTTCATATCTCCATGAAGTCCCTCTGCACTATAGCCTCTGCCGGATAATTCCGTTGCCAGCTCATCGACCATTTTCTTGGTATTACAGAATACCAATGAAAGCTTCGGATTATAATAATCCAAAAGTCTCGTAAGAACATCCACTTTATCCTTGCGCTTTACATCATAGTAGTACTGGTCAATGTTGGCTACGGTGAGTTCCTTTTTTACAACCTTGATATTGACTGCATCATGCTGGTATTTTCTTGTAATGTCAAGAATCGGCTTTGGCATGGTTGCAGAAAACAGTACGGTCTGATGCTCTCCCGGAATATATTCTAATACAGTTTCTATGTCCTCACGGAATCCCATATTTAACATTTCATCCGCTTCATCTAAGACGATGGTATGGACAAAATCCGGGCGGATGGTTTTTCTGCGAAGATGGTCCATCAAGCGTCCCGGTGTTCCGATAATAATCTGTACGCCACCCTTTAGGGCTTTAATCTGGCGGGAAATGTCCTGCCCACCATACACTGGCAGCACTTTTACACCGTGCATATATTTTGCCAGCTTACGGATTTCGTCTGCCACCTGAATGGCAAGCTCTCTGGTGGGAGATAAAATCAAAACCTGCGTTTTCCGTAAAGACGGGTCTACTTTCTGTAAAATCGGAATTCCAAAAGCTGCTGTCTTGCCGGTTCCGGTCTGAGCCTGTCCGATAACGTCCACACCTGATAAAACCACCGGGATTGCCTGACTCTGAATCGGTGTTGCCTCTTCAAATCCCATGTCCGCAATTCCTCTTAAAATCTGCGGATTTAAATCTAATTCATCAAATCTGATTGTATTCATTCTTTTCCTTCCTGTTGCGGGAACTTTTTCCCATCTGTCAGTAACCTGTTCTCCAGTAACTTTATAAAAAGCCACCGCGGCTAATCATAACAGACTGTTTTTTGCTTGTCAATTTACTGCAACAGATTTTTCTTCGACAAAATCAGCGCATCCTTCTGCTTTCTGGTCAGCTTTTTATAGGCTGCTTCCTTCTGCATGGCCTCCTCCTTCGTCCCGGATTCCTCTAAATACCGCAGCTCCACCGGTCCCCGGTTTCTGGTATACTTTGCTCCTTTTCCACTGTTATGTGCTTCAATCCGCTTGTCGATATTAGTCGTCCAGCCGGTATAGAGGCTCCCATCCCGGCAGAGCACCATATAAGTGTAATTATGTTTCTCTTTCATGTAATCCTTCCTATGTAGACCGGGCACCGCCCAGTCTTATCTCTATATAAAGCAATCGACCAAAAAAGTATCTTACTCATATTCCATAAACTGGTAAAAAAGTATCGATTGCGGATTTTTGGCCGTTACATTTTATCTTATGCAGTTTTCTTATGTATGTTCCACTTACCGGCAGCTTCCAATACAGATTCCTCCCCGGTTTTCTTCTTTTACCTGATAGAGTAAATCATCGGCTTTCTGTAAAAAGTTCTTCATCGTTCTGTCCTCATCCGGTATATCATAACAGATTCCCTGGGAAATGGATACATAGTGCTGTGCCGCTGAAAAAGCATGCTCCATATCTAGGTCACGGATGCTGCGCTTTAATTTTTCTGTAAGAATGACTACGGCTTCCCTTGGATATCCCTCATAAATTAAAATGAATTCATCCCCACCATACCGTGCACAGAAAATATCATCCTTTTCCGCTAACTTCTGAATTTCCTTTGCCACACGGCAGATACATAAATCACCCTTCTGATGTCCATAGTTATCATTATATTGTTTAAAATAATCGATATCCAGTATTTCCACTGCCACTGGAATTTTCTCTGCTATGGCATGTTCGAATACCTTCTGCGCATGCTGTTCTAACCGATAACGGTTCGGGATTCCGGTCAGTGCATCGGTCTGGGACTGCTCTAAGAGAATCCTGTTTTCTTTTTCCATCTTCTTTCTGCTGTGGTTCGTCTCTTCCAATGCATAACGCATATCTAAGATGCAGGTCATGATATATTTATTCTCTTTTTCCAGTATCTCGGACAATTCAAAAAACAAACCACATGCCTGCAGATATTCACGATTCTTTTCCTGCCTCTTATAATAACGGATTTTTAAAGTCAGAATCCGCTTCTGCATATAAATAATCTTAGCTTCCCTTGCCATCTTCTCTAAAAGCTCTACTAATTTCCAGAATTCCTCTTCCTTTCTGGTATCTAACAGCATCTCACTATAAGCATAAAGATCATCAAAAATATCTAGAATCGGTATTCTGGTATCTGATACCTTCTGCACAATTGCTATATTCCGGTCACATTCTTCTTTCTTTCCCATGGCATTACAGAGTCTTGCTTCAAAGCAGGCAAAGGCTATCTGCTCTAACTCTTCCAGATGTCCACTGCACACCTCTTTTGCCCGCAGTGCATATTCCTGTGCCTGCATATACTCTTCCTGATAAAAGCAGCTGTTTCCCAGTCCTATATAGATATTCAGAAGATAACTGTAATATTCCGGTATTTCCTTATTCTTCTGCAATAAATCATATGCCTGCCCTAAATATTTTTCTGCCTGCCGGTATTCCCCAAAATTATTGTAAAGCATACCAATATTAATATTGATAATAATACCAATATCATATAATTTATATTTTTCACAATACATTCTGGCGTTCAGATAATAATCCATGGCAAAAGGAGCATTTCCACGATTCATGGATGTAATGGCAAGAATATTATAGGCTCTTGCCAATAAACCATGCTGTCTGGAATGCTCCAGGTATGGCAGGGAACAGGAAAGATTGCGAAATAGTTTATCCACATCATTCAGAAGATAATATGTCTCGCCACTGTAATAATAGGCATAGCCTAACAGTTTCTCATCATCCTGCTCTCTGGCATAATCTCTTATATTTTTACATAGCATCAATGTTTTCTCGGCATCTGTTCCCCGATTCTTCCGGACACCCTCTAACCATTCCAATACTTCGCTGCTGTAAGCATTAAAATCCATCTTTTTGCGCACCCTTTTTCGTATTTTTTAATGTCTTTTATTATATAGGTATGCGGCTTTTTTTTCAAGTATGGCTCTTTTACTCAAAGAAGCTTACCGGGTCTACCGGTTCGCCATCTTTCTGCAAGGCAAAATAAAGATTACTTCCTTCCACGGAATAATATTTCGTCGGTTCCGCAATATAACCTACCAGTTTTCCTTTGCCGACAATGTCGCCCACTTCATACGGCACTTCCTTAAGCTGCCCGTAAATAGCACTATAACCATCTCCTAAATCCATAGTCACGGTACATCCTGTGACCGCTCTGTTGGAAATATCAGTTATCTTTCCTTCTGCGGCTGCGGATACCCTGTCATTTACTTCTCCGGCAATAATCACTGCCGGATTATATTTATACTGATCCAGTGTTGCAAAATACACGGTCTGATCCATGCTGTAATTTAAGACTACATTGCCCTGTAATGGCCAGTTTAATCCATCCTCTTCCGCAAAATGCAGTGTTTTTGTGGTGGCTGCTGCCGCCTTTGTCTCTGGCTCATTTTCTGCCTCAGCCGCTGCATTTGTTACATTTTCTTCTTCCGTCTGCCCGCTGTCGGACTGTGCCTGTCCATCCGAATCCTTTGAAGCAACTGCGTTATCAGAAGGTTTTATGATACTGTCTGCTTCTGCCAGTTTCTCCGATGCTTCTTCCTCTGTCTTTGGAAGCGTTGCCACAAAATCATCCGAAGCT
>ERZ772820.2402-NODE-2402-length-13210-cov-3.796199_pt1 | contig 13210 bp, 18 predicted proteins | sample MGYA00511377_ERZ772820 | MGnify/ENA primary metagenome ERZ772820 (study PRJEB29015, sample SAMEA2737684) | human gut metagenome | biome: human gut; feature: human-associated habitat; material: faeces | place: China | collected 2012 ...
CAAGGACCTGCCCGGCGTTCGTTACCACATCATTCGCGGCGCTCTTGACACGGCTGGCGTGGCCAAGCGGATGCAGGCCCGTTCCCTGTACGGCGCTAAGCGGCCCAAGAAGTAAGCCGTTTTTGCGCAGAGGGTTTGCAGGTTACTTTGGAGTGGGCGCAGGAGCCTAGCGGAACGCGTCACAACCCAAACGCAGCCGCACAAAGGAACACCGCGTGACTTTCCCGCCAGGTAGGGGTAAGCCGGAATGAGTAGCTTTTGCCCGCAGGGAGCGGCTGGCCGACAGCCGTCAAAAGTCTGTACCCGAAGCGTCTGAACGCATCTTGAGTCCCTTACATCTTACTGAGGCGATCAGAGATCGCCCAACGAAGGAGGAAATCAAATGCCCCGTCGTGGATTTGTCCCCAAGCGCGAGGTTCTGCCCGATCCCGTACACGGGACCACGGTTGTGACCAAGCTCATCAACCAGATCATGCTGGACGGCAAGCGCGGCACTGCGCAGCACATCTGCTACACCGCCTTTGAAACCGTCGCCGAAAAGACCGGCAAGAGCGCGGACGAAGTGTTCAACGCCGCTCTGGCCAACGTCGCTCCCCAGCTGGAAGTCAAGGCCCGCCGCGTGGGCGGTGCCACCTATCAGGTGCCTATCGAGATCCGCCCCGAACGCCGTCAGACTCTGGCGCTGCGCTGGCTGGTGGAATTCAGCCGCAAGCGCGGTGAAAAGACCATGGCGGAACGCCTTGCCGCCGAAATCATGGACGCTGCCAACAACACCGGCGCGGCTGTGAAGCGCAAGGAAGAAATGCACCGCATGGCCGAGGCCAACAAGGCTTTCGCCCACTATCGCTGGTAAGCGATCCCTTCCCCTGGACGCAGGCGCGTCCCCCACACATCTTAATGTGTATCTGAAAGGAGACCCTCATCTATGCCTAGAAGTCACCCTTTGGAAAAGGTGCGGAATATCGGCATTATGGCTCATATCGACGCCGGTAAAACCACCACGACCGAGCGCATCCTGTTCTACACGGGACGTACGCACCGCTTGGGTGAGACGCATGAAGGTTCGGCCACCATGGACTGGATGGAGCAGGAGCAGGAACGTGGTATCACCATCACTTCCGCTGCTACCACCTGCCAGTGGAAAGGACACCGGATCAACATCATCGACACCCCCGGCCACGTGGACTTTACTGTCGAAGTAGAGCGCAGCCTGCGCGTTCTGGACGGAGCCGTTTCCGTGTTTTGCGCTAAGGGCGGTGTAGAGCCCCAGAGCGAAACCGTTTGGCGTCAGGCCAGCAAGTACAATGTGCCCCGCATGGCTTACGTCAACAAAATGGACATCATGGGCGCGGACTTCTTCCGCGTTGTCAGCATGATGAAGGAACGGCTGGGCGCCAACGCCGTGCCGATCCAGCTGCCTATTGGCAAAGAAGCCGATTTCAAGGGCATCATCGACCTCGTCCGCATGAAGGCGGAAGTCTATTACGACGACGAGGGCAAGGATGTTCGCGATGAGGAAATCCCCGAAGACCTGAAGGAAATGGCCGAAGAGTATCACCAGAAGATGATCGAGGCCGTTGCCGAAAGCGATGAAGCGCTGCTCGAAAAGTTCTTTGAGGGCGAGGAACTCTCTCAGGATGAGATCAACGCCGCCATCCGCAAGGCGACCATCAGCTGCACCATGACCCCTGTGCTGTGCGGCACTTCCTACCGCAACAAGGGCGTACAGCCCCTGCTGGACGCCATCGTGATGTACATGCCCTCCCCGCTGGATATTCCGGCTATCAAGGGCGTGGATCCCCACGATCCCGAAAAGGAGATCGACCGTCATCCCTCCGATGACGAGCCCTTCTCCGCTCTGGCCTTCAAGATCATGACCGACCCCTTCGTGGGCAAGCTGGCCTTCTGCCGCGTTTACAGCGGCACGATGTCCAGCGGCAGCTACGTGTTCAACTCTACCAAGCAGAAGCGTGAGCGCGTGGGCCGTCTGGTCATGATGCACGCCAACCATCGTGAGGAAGTCGAAACGGTTTACACCGGCGACATCTGCGGTATCGTGGGCCTGAAGGACACCACCACCGCCGATACCCTGTGCGATGAAAAGAATCAGGTCGTGCTGGAGAGCATGGTCTTCCCCGACCCGGTTATCCAGGTCGCTATCGAGCCCAAGACCAAGGCCGGTCAGGATAAGATGACCATGGCGCTGGTCAAGCTGGCGGAAGAAGACCCCACCTTCAAGACCTTTACCGATCAGCAGACCGGTCAGACCATCATCGCCGGCATGGGCGAGCTGCACCTGGAAATCATCGTGGATCGTCTTCTGCGTGAATTCAAGGTGGAAGCCACCGTCGGCAAGCCTCAGGTTGCCTACCGCGAAACCATTCGCCGCGCAGCCAAGGGCGAAGGCCGCTACGTTCGTCAGACCGGCGGTCACGGCCAGTTTGGTCACTGCTGGATCGAGATCACACCCGTGGAGCCCGGCGAAGGCTATTCCTTCGAGAACAAGATCGTCGGCGGTGTGATCCCCAAGGAATTCATCGCTCCCATCGACGCTGGTATTCGCGAAGCCGCTCAGGCCGGTCCTCTGGCCGGTTTCGAAGTGGTGGACTTCAAGGCCAGCGTGTACGACGGCAGCTACCACGATGTGGACTCCTCTGAAATGGCGTTCAAGATCGCCGGCTCCATGGCCTTCAAAGAGGCGATGGCCAAGGCTGATCCCTGCCTGCTGGAGCCCATGATGAAGGTGGAAGTCATCATCCCCGAGCAGTACATGGGCGACGTGGTGGGCGATATCTCCAGCCGCCGCGGCCGCATCGAAGGCATGGAAGCCCGTGTGGGCGAGCAGACGGTGCACGCGTTCGTGCCGCTGTCCGAAATGTTCGGCTATGCCACCGACCTGCGCAGCCGCACTCAGGGCCGCGGACTGTTCACCATGCAGTTCGACCACTACGAGGAAGTGCCCAAGAGCATTGCCGAAAAGGTCATCGGCAAGAAGTAATCCAAATCAAAGCAGCAATGCTTGAATATTGACTCAACTAACCCTACCGACAACAAGGAGGAACACTCAAATGGCGAAAGCGCATTTTGAACGTACCAAGCCCCATGTAAACATCGGCACCATCGGTCACGTCGACCACGGCAAGACCACCCTGACCGCCGCCATCACCATGACGCTGGCTCAGATGGGCGAAGCTCAGGCCATGAAGTACGAAGACATCGATAAGGCTCCCGAAGAAAAAGCGCGTGGAATTACCATCAACACCGCTCACGTGGAGTACGAGACCGAAAAGCGTCACTACGCGCACGTGGACTGCCCCGGCCACGCCGACTACGTGAAGAACATGATCACCGGCGCTGCTCAGATGGACGGCGCTATCCTGGTCGTGTCCGCTCCCGACGGCCCCATGCCCCAGACCCGTGAGCACATCCTGCTGGCCCGTCAGGTGGGCGTGCCCTACATCGTCGTGTTCATGAACAAGACCGACATGATGGACGACCCCGAGCTGCTGGAACTGGTGGAAATGGAGATCCGCGAGCTGCTGAGCGCTTACGATTTCCCGGGCGACGACACCCCGATCATCAAGGGTTCCGCTCTGAAGGCTCTGGAGTATGTCCAGAACGGCGGCACCGACGTGAAGAACGCCCCCGAGTGCCAGTGCATCTGGGCTCTGATGGATGCTGTGGACGAGTACATTCCTTCTCCCCAGCGCGCCACCGACCAGCCCTTCCTGATGCCCGTTGAGGACGTTATGACCATCACCGGCCGCGGCACCGTTGCCACCGGCCGTGTCGAGCGCGGCGCTGCCAAGGTCGGCGACACCGTCGAGATCGTTGGTCTGATGGACAAGCCCCGCTCCGTGGTCATCACCGGTCTGGAAATGTTCCGCAAGACGCTGGACATGGCCGAGGCTGGCGACAACGTGGGCGCTCTGCTCCGCGGCGTGCAGCGTAACGAGATCGAGCGTGGTCAGGTTCTGGCCAAGCCCGGCTCCATTCATCCTCACACCCACTTCATCGGCCAGGTGTACGTCCTGACCAAGGAAGAAGGCGGCCGTCACACCCCCTTCTTCAACGGCTATCGTCCCCAGTTCTATTTCCGCACCACCGACGTGACCGGCGATATCAAGCTGCCCGAAGGCGTGGAAATGGTGATGCCCGGCGATAACATCGACATGGAGATCAAGCTGATCACCCCCATCGCCATCGAGCAGGGCCTCCGCTTCGCTATCCGTGAAGGCGGCCGCACCGTTGGCTCCGGCGTTGTTGCCAAGGTGATCGAGTAATTTCACGCGCCGTCCCCCATCCGCCTTCGGGCGGGTGGGGCGCACGCCGTTCCTTCCCCGGGCGTCCGTCCCGGAGAGCTGACAACCACTAGCTAGGAGGTGGCAAACGTGGCAAGCGTTGCCCGTAATAAGGTGATGCTGGCTTGCACCGAGTGCAAGCAGCGGAACTACAATTCCATGAAGAATAAAAAGAACACCCCCGACCGTATCGAGCTGAACAAGTACTGCCGTTTCTGCAAGAAGCATACGGTTCACCGCGAGACCAAGTAAGTAACCAACGCGATTGCATTGACCGGGCGGTCTCGGCCGTCCCGGGTTTGCGAAAGGATGGGAAAACCATGGCAGATAAGAGCAAGAAGGAAAACTTCTTCGTCCGCTTCGGCAAGGGTTTTGTCAAATTCTTTGCAAAGATCGGCAACGCGTTCAAGAACATGTGGCATGAACTGAAGAAGGTCACATGGCCTACTCGCGAAAAGCTGGTCAATTATTCGGTGATCGTGGTACTTTTCATGCTGTTCATGATGATCATCATCGGCCTTCTGGACATGGGCGCCAGCTGGTTGGTTGACACGATCATGAGTCTGCATGCTTAAGGAGTAACACCATGGCCGAAAACAGCAAAGAACCTTGCTGGTATGTGGTACATACCTATTCCGGCTACGAGAACAAGGTCAAGGATAATATCGAGAAGTCGGTTGAGAACAACGGCATGAAAGACCTGATCTTCGACGTCCGCGTCCCCGTGGAGGACGTGGTGGAGATCAAGGGCAACAAGCGCGTCAAGTCTCAGCGCAAAGTGTATCCGGGCTACGTGCTGGTGCGCATGATCGAGACCAGTGAAAGCTGGTATCTGGTGCGCAACACCCGCGGCGTTACGGGCTTTGTGGGTCCCGACAGCAAGCCGGTTCCCCTGACCCCGGAAGAGGTGGAGGTAATGCTTTCCACGCAGGAAAACAGCGTGGAATTCGGCATCGCCATCGGCGAGGAAGTCCGCATTCTGGCCGGCCCGCTGGAGAATTTCACGGGCACGGTCGAGGACGTGGATACCGTTCGTCAAAAGCTGACGGTAAAGGTCAAGATGTTCCTTGGCCGCGAAATGCCTGTAGAGGTAGACCTGTCGGAAGTCGAAAAGGTTCCCCAGGGCAAGTAATTTACAGGCGAACAGTGGGAGGAATGTGAAACGCATTCCGCCATAACCACAATAAGGAGGTACAAACCGAATGGCTAAGAAAGTAAAATCCATGATCAAGCTCCAGGTTCCCGCCGCGAAGGCAACTCCCGCGCCGCCTATCGGCACTGCGCTGGGTCAGCACGGCGTGAACATCCCTGGCTTCTGCAAGGAGTTCAATGAGCGCACCGCCAAGGAAGCCGGCATGATCATCCCCGTTGTCATCACCGTGTACACCGACAACACCTTCACCTTCATCACCAAGACTCCTCCGGTTCCCGTTCTGATCAAGAAGGAACTGAACCTGCAGACCGCTTCCGGCCGCCCCAACCGCGACAAGGTGGGTATGCTGACCAAGGAGCAGGTGCAGAAAATCGCCGAGATCAAGCGCCCCGATGTGAACGCCACGGATCTGGAAGCCATCATGAGCATGGTCAAGGGTACCGCCCGTTCCATGGGCATCACGGTTGAGGAATAAGACGACCAAGAGTGGGAGGACATAGTGCCGTTAGTACCACAGGAAGGACGGAAACATGAAACACGGAAAGAAGTATGTTGACAGCGTAAAGCTGATCGATTCCCTGACTGCTTATGATCCCGCTGATGCTTGCGACCTGGTTTGCAAGACCAGCAAGGCCAAATTCGACGAGACCGTCGAGATCTCCGTTCGTCTGGGCGTTGACCCCCGTCACGCTGACCAGCAGGTCCGCGGCGCGGTGGTTCTGCCTCACGGCACCGGCCGCACCATTCGCGTGCTGGTCGTGACCAAGGGCGACAAGGTGAAGGAAGCGGAAGCTGCCGGAGCCGATTTCGTTGGCGGCGAGGAAATGATCCACAAGATCCAGTCTGAGAACTGGTTTGGTTTCGACGTGATGATCGCCACCCCCGACATGATGGGTGTGGTCGGCCGCATCGGTCGTATCCTGGGCCCCAAGGGCTTGATGCCTAACCCCAAGAGCGGCACTGTGACCATGGACGTTGCCAAGGCTGTTTCCGACGTGAAAGCCGGTAAGGTCGAATACCGCGTGGACAAGAGCGCCATCATCCACTGCCCCATCGGCAAGGCCTCTTTCGGCACTGAAAAGCTGACCGAAAACCTGACCACCCTGATGGAAGCCATCAACAAGGCGAAGCCCGCCGCTGCCAAGGGCACCTATGTGCGCAGCCTGTATATCAGCGCCACCATGGGCCCGGCCGTGAAGGTCAACCCCTTGAAGTTCTAATCGCAGGGGCATTGTCCCTGCACCCGGTTCCGAGCCCTTTGGGCGCGGGGCTGGTCGGGAAGTTTCTTGACTCCCAAGGCCGCCGCTCGGCAACGGGCTTCGCGACTTACGGGTTTGATGGATTTTTCCGTATGAAAAACAGCTCGTCTTTTTAGACGGGCTGTTTTTTTGCAGGGGCAGTGCCCCGGCACCCCGGTCCCGCGCCCTTTGGGCGCGGAGCTGATAAAGAGTACCTTGATGCCGCTCATCTTGACGATTGAGAGACTCGACTAGGTTTGCTTAGTGAAAAAGATTATGTTAGCACAAAAAGAACATTTTCATAATCCTTTACATAATACTTCACATTTGTTCTCCCCTTTGAAAGAATTGTGTGTCCCTCGGCTTCTAATCTTAATCTCTGTTCGTCTATTCCCCCAGGATATTTTGGATTTAATTCTCCATTTGCTTTTAACGTTCTCCAATAAGGCGTTTCGTTTTCAGAACGCTGGTAACTCGCCCATGCAGAAATTGATACAAAAATTCCCGCTGTAATAGGCTCCGTAAAATCCGCCTGATGTTGTTTAGCAAAATATTCACGAATTTTTCCTATTGTGATTACTTTGCCATACGGGATCAACTTCATCACTCTATCATAATCGATTGGCGGCGCAAAATACATTCTATTTCCACCGTATTTTTCTATGCTTTTCTCGTCTGTAATTATTTGGATTTTCGGCATATCTTTGCTATCATTGAGCATCGAATTAAAATCTTTTTCATTTTCATTTGGCATGAATGTCCACCTCCTGCCAGCATTATAGCGTCAGCTTTTAAATAATACAATGAGACAGTTTGTGATCCTTCAAAGAAAATTACGAACGAATGGGCTACTGTCTCTCCATTCCCTGTTGGCTGCACATGAGCATTTTTGCAGGTCAACCCAATAAAACACCCGGCATGGAAGCCTATGCCGGGTGTTTTTTATTGAAAAATATACTCTACCTTATTTCACGAGCTCCCAGACCATTTCCACGGTAGCGGAAACGATGGTGCTGTCCATCAATTCGTCAGTCTCTGAACGAATGGTGTGCCCGAAAACGGGTTCTTCTTCCTTCAGGCTGCGCAGTGCTCCCAGCTTCATGCCGTTGGTTTTGGCGACGAATTCTGCCTTCTGCAGGGCATAATCCATAGCCAGATCCAGCGCTTCCTGATAGGCTTCCTGTTTGCCGCTGCTCTCCAGCGTGAAGGTATAGCCCGAAACTACGTTGGCGGAAAGGATCGCATCCAGAGTGCCCTCCAGCATCCCTTTCTCCGGCAGAGTCAGCTTCCATTCGCTGCCTACGCTCTGCTCATCCTGCTCTACGCCGCGCTCAAGCTTGCCGAACTTGAATTCATACTGCGTATTCAGAAAGGAGTCGGACATTTGCAGCTGATCCTTGCTGATCCCCACCGATTCCAACGTCGTGTAAAGCTCCTCCAGCTTCTGATCATGCTGCTTGCGGGCTTCCTGAACCGTCTTGGCACTGGCGGAAATTTCAAAGGTAATGACCGCCGTGTCCAGCGTCACATACGTTTTTCCATACCCGTAAACCGTTACGGTGCTTTCGCCCTCGCCCAACGCCGCTACAGGCAGCACTGTCAGCATCAACGCCAGAATCAACATTGCCATGCGTTTCATTTTTGCTCTTTCATCTCCTTTGCCTTTTTCCCTTTTTTCTTTGCGCGGCAGATCAGCAGGACTGCCGCCGTTATGATCGCCATCAGCCCCAATGCAGGCAGCGCCATCACGATAAAGACCAGCATATTACGAAGGAACTGTCCGAAGTCCTCCACGGAGTTCTGGAAGGCACGGCTGATGCGCTCCCCAAGACTCATCTCCGAGGTCACTTCCACCGGGGAATCCTCCCGCAGATATATATCCACCTCGCTCATATCCACCTGCCGGTCGATGGTGCGCTGACGGGTCTCATAGCTGTCGATGGAATACTGCGTGTCCGCAATGGCGCTCTCGATGGAGATCAGGTCTTCCACCGTCTCGGCCTTTTCCAGCAGCTCGTTAAGCCGTTCCATTTTGGCCCGCAGGGTCGCCAGACGGGCCTCGTTGTCCGCATACTGCACGGTCATGTCCGTGGAACTCTCCGAACGGTCCACCACCCGGCCCACGCTGTCCAGCCCGTTCAAGAACTCGTCCAGCTTGTCGGACGGGATCCGCAGGATCATACTGTTGCTGCGGGCAGATCCGCTTTCCAGATCGCCGCTCTGATAGGTGGACTCAATATAGCCGCCCACACTGCTTATCAGCTGGGTCAGTGCTTCCAGATCCGCGTCATACTGCGCCGTGCGGATGGTCAGGCTGGCGGTGCGGATCAGCTTGCGGCTAGTCTCCGCTGTGGGTTCCAAGGCCGATGTATCTGCCGAGCTTCCGGAAGCCATGGAAACGGATTTTTTCGCATAGCCGCTTTCATCGCTGGAGCCAACCAGATCGTAGGCCACCTCTTCGTTCTGATAGCCGCCGTCGTAGTCACTGGCGGAAGTGTAAAAGCGGGGCTGCGCAGAGAAGGAACGATCGCTTGCGCCATACTCCGGCTGCTGAGCGCCCACCCAACACGAACCGGCGACCAGCACCAGCGCCGCGGCGGCGGGCAAAGCCGCTTTCCACCACTTCCGCTTTGTTTTCTTCTGTTCCTTTTCCAAATGGCCGCTGAACTGACTCATGGTTAAACTCTCCTCTCGCTGAATGGCGCTGCGCCATTTTTCCTCGAAGGAAGACGGAACAGGCGCGCTGAGCAGCTCCATCAGCTCATCGTCCAGCCGGTCGTTTTCATGCTTCGACTCCATGTTCCTCTCCTCCTTTCATGGGAATAGACGAGAGACTTTCCCAAAAGTTCCTCAAAATGTTGCATCTCCCTGCCCCAGCACCTTTCGAAGGTTTTCCCTGGCACGGCTTAAGCGGCTTTTCACCGTGCCCTCCGGCAGCTTCAGCAGCCGGGACAGCGCTTCGTAGGACTGATTTTCTCCATAATAAAGAGACAGGATCACCTGCTGATCCGTGGGCAGCTGTTCCACCGCCTGCCAGAGCTGCTCCTGCCGGGAGCGCTTCTGATAAACGTCCTCCGGCGTGGGCGACGGATCGACCGTCTCCGGAAGCCCGTCATAGGGCAGCGTTTCCCGTTTCCAGCGGGCGGAACGGAGAATGTCCAGACAGGTATTATGGGCGATGCGGTACAGCCACGTGGCTGTTCCTTCGCCCCGGTAGCTGTCATAGGCGCGGAATGCCCGCAGCATGCTCTCCTGCGCCGCGTCCTCGGCTTCCTCCGGGCGGGACAGCATATGAAGGCAGTGGCGATAGACCATGCCCGCATAGGGCCCGCATTCCTCGGAAAACCGCTGTGCCTTTTCGTCCATTCGCTCACTCCTTCCCCTCGCGCGATCTCAGTTTTAGTATAGCACGATTCTTTCTGCCGTGACAAGGCTCGTTTCCATTGACAATCCCATTTTACAATGTTAAGATAGCTTCGGTTCGGGCAAAAAGTCCGAACGGAAAAGGAGAGAAGACCATGCCTGTTAATAAGAAAATGTCCATCGGCGAAGTGCTTCGTATGGATGGCGACACCGCCGCGATTTTCATGAGCTTCGGAATGCACTGTCTGGGCTGCCCCTGCGCCACCGCCGAACCCATCGAGGACGCCTGCGCGGTGCACGGCACCAACGCGGATGAACTTGTGGAAAAACTCAACGAGTTTTTGAACTCCAAGAAGTAATTCTGTGGAAAACTGAGCGGAAAAGTGATGGAATCCCTTGTGATTCAATCACTTTTCCGTTATATGCGCAACGTGTGGGAAATTATTCTCAAAATGTGGAAAACCCATGGGAAACCCGTGGAAAGGATGTGAATCATCGTGGAGATCCGTTCGCAGCAGGAGGCGCTGTTCATTGCCTGTGAAATGGAAAAGAGCGCCATTCAGCTCTACACCCGCGCTCTGATGCTGCTGGAGCAGCAGGGACGTGCGGACGATCCGATTGCCGTCCAGATTCGGCAGACCTGCGAAGACGAGCGGGAGCATCTGCGGCAGTTCCGCGCCCATGCCCAGCCGTTGGACGGTACGCTGGAAGAACAGCTCATGCTCTCCGCCGCAGCCGAAGGCGTGCTGTTCGAGGGCGGTCTGATGGACGCGGTGCGGCGCGGGCTGCTGAACGACGTATCCTCCATGATGAATTACGCCATGGTGGCGGAAGAATGCTCGTCCCAAAAATACCGACAGTTCGCCGCTTTGGCGCAGGATGCCGACACCCGTGCCATGCTGGAAACCATCGCCGGGGAAGAGGACAAGCACCTTTCCAGCCTGCAAAAGCAGGCTCAAGCAGCAAGCCACTAAAATACCAAGGAGGCGTATTCTCATGAACCAGAACCTGCAAAACACGCAGAAGCTGGCCTTTGGCGGCATGTTGGCCGCGCTGGTCTTCGCGGCCACCTATCTTTTCAAGATCCCGATCTCCATCACCCAAGGCTACATTCATCTGGGCGACGCGTTCATTCTGCTGGGCGCGGTGCTGCTGGACTGGACGGCGGTGCCCGCTGCGGCCATCGGTAGCCTGCTGGCCGACCTGATCGCCGGTTATCCCCTGTACTGCCTGCCTACGTTCCTCATCAAGGCGGGCGTTGCGGCCATTGCCGTAGTGGGCTGCCGCAAGACTCAGTCCGACTGGCTGCGCATCCTCTGGTTCGTGCTGGCGGAGCTGTGGATGGTGCTGGGCTATTTTCTCGTCGAGTGGCTCCCGCTGGGCTACGGTCTGGCCGCGGCGCTGGGCGCTGTAGGTCCCAACCTGGTGCAGGGTCTCAGCGGCGTAGTGATCGCTGCCGTGCTGCAGCCGGTGGTTCGCCGCATCCGCAAGCAGAAATGATCCCCTTCCGGCTGAGGCTTTCCCTCGGCCGGTTTCTTTTTGCCTTTCCCCCGCAACTGTGGTATACTGACCCTTGCCATTCTGGAAAATGTCCGCCGTTTGGCGGCTCGTCGCGGAGGAAACGCGCAAGCTGAAAATCCGCATTGCCAAAAAAGTCAACCATCGGGGGCATCGACTTACCCCTTTTCCATCTTTCAAGGAGGTCTCGCCATGTCCGACCATTCCGCCTACATCAGCCCCTTTTCCACCCGCTATGCCAGCAAAGACATGCAGTTCATTTTCTCCGAGGACAACAAGTTCCGCACATGGCGGAAGCTCTGGGTCGCTCTGGCCAAAGCGGAAAAGGCGCAGGGGCTTGCCATCACCGACGAGCAGATCGCCGAGCTGGAAGCCCATCAGGACGACATCAACTACGAGGACGCCCAGCGCCGGGAACGGGAATGCCGTCACGACGTGATGAGCCACGTCTACGCCTACGGCCTGCAGTGCCCCAAGGCCAAGGGCATTCTACACCTGGGGGCAACCAGCTGCTATGTGGGCGACAACACCGACGTGATTATTATGAAGCAGGGGCTTCAGCTGATCCGCCGGAAGGTGCTCAATGTGCTGGACAAGCTGGCCAAGTTTGCCGACGAATACAAAGCCATGCCCTGTCTGGCCTACACCCATATTCAGCCCGCCCAGCTGACCACCGTCGGCAAGCGCGCCACGCTGTGGATGAACGAGCTATACATGGACTATCTGGAGCTGGAGCATCGGCTCGATTCGCTGGCGCTGCTGGGCAGCAAGGGCACCACGGGTACGCAGGCCAGCTTCATGGAGCTTTTCGGCGGCGACGAGGAAAAGATTCGTCAGTTGGAACGCGATATTGCCCAGCAGATGGGCTTTGACCGGGTCGTGCCCGTCAGCGCAAGATGGACTATTTCGTGGTTTCCACTCTTTCCGGCATTGCTCAGACGGCCAGCAAATTCAGCTACGATCTTCGGCTTCTGCAGAGCTTCAAGGAGATGGAGGAACCCTTTGAAAAGCAGCAGATCGGTTCCTCGGCCATGCCCTACAAGCGCAATCCCATGCGTTCCGAACGTATTTCGGCCCTGAGCCGTTACGTCATGGTGGACACTTTGAACGCCGCCATCACCAGCGCCACGCAGTTTTTCGAGCGTACTTTGGATGACAGCGCCAACCGCCGCATTGCGGTCAGCGAGTCCTTCCTCGGGGTGGACGCCATCCTCAACGTGATGCTGAACGTCTGCGACGGTCTGGTCGTTTACCCGAAGGTCATTCATGCCCGGGTGATGAACGAACTGCCCTTCATGGCCACGGAGAACATTCTGATGGACGCGGTCAAGCGGGGCGGCGACCGGCAGCAGCTTCACGAGCGTTTGCGCATTCATTCCCAAGCTGCGGGCAACGTAGTCAAGGAAGAAGGCCTGCCCAACGACCTGCTTTCCCGCATTGCCGCCGATCCCCTTTTTCAGACCACGGAAGCGGAGCTTCAATCCTTACTTGATCCTACTCTCTACACGGGCCGCAGTGCCCAGCAGGTGGACGAGTTCCTTTCCACCTTCATCCGTCCCCTTCTCGCCGAAAACGCCGCCCTCCTCGGCGAGCACGAAACCCTCACCGTATAGCAGGGGGGGACCCCCCGCACCCCC
>ERZ772820.2403-NODE-2403-length-13207-cov-7.426551_pt1 | contig 13207 bp, 9 predicted proteins | sample MGYA00511377_ERZ772820 | MGnify/ENA primary metagenome ERZ772820 (study PRJEB29015, sample SAMEA2737684) | human gut metagenome | biome: human gut; feature: human-associated habitat; material: faeces | place: China | collected 2012 ...
CGCCGTGGGGAAAAAAAGCGTCGCGTTCGCCGTCAGACTAACCAGCGAGGCATCCTCCCCCAAGGCCGGCTTGCGTGCATCCAGCTGATTCCAACTGGCCTCTAGATCCGCGTCCGTCTGCGCCGTCACCGTGCCGATGCGCCCCGTGACGGGGCGGCTGGCCTCCGGCGCTGCCGTCGGTTCGGCGGTCGCCTGCGGGCTGTCCGCGTCCAGATTCAGGTATTGCGCGCTGGCGTAGCCGCTCAGCTCCCCATAGCTGACCGCGTAAAAGCCGTTCACGCGCCCGCCCGTCACGGTCACAACCGAGCCGTAGGGCATCGTCGTCAGCGTGGCGGAGGACGTATCGGGCTGCTGGCGCAGCTTGAGGCCGCCGTAGGCGCGAACCGTCGCCTCCCGCTCGTCCTGCTCCGGGGCTTGAACCGGCGGCTGGGTCGGCGCGGGGGTCGGCGTTGCGCTGATGGCGGGCGTGGCCGTCGCCAGCGCTTCATCCGTCACATAGACGTAATCGCTGCTGACATAGCCCGCCACAGAGCCGAGCAGCACCGGCAGCATGCCGTTATCGCGCATTTCGCCGGTGACGGTCAGCATCGTGCCCTGCGGCAGCACCATGATGACGCCGGAGGCCGTGTTCGCCCCCGCGCGCAGGTTCAGCCCGTCGGAGGGCAGCACGATGGCGACCTGCGCGGCCGCCTGACTGCCGCCGTTCCCGCCGCTGTTTTCACCGCCGTTTTCATCGCCGTTCGGCGCGTCCGAATCGCTTTCGCCCGCGTCGTAGACGACGTAATCGTTCATCACATAGCCGCTGAGCGTGCCATACTGCACATACGTCCAGTTGGCGTAGCGCTCCAGCACCGTGAGCGTCTGGCCGTGGCGCAGGCGCGAGAGCACGGCGGCGTTGGTCGTCGGCGCGGCGCGCAGGTTGAGCGTCTGGCTCTCGTCGGAGAGCGCAACCGTCGCCGTGCCGCGGCTGACCACGCCGGGGGGCGTTTCGTCCACGCTGTCCTCCTGCACGATCAGGTACGAGGCCATCACATAGCCGGTCAATGTGCCGTATTGCACGCGGCTCCATTCGCCCTCCCGGCTGAGCAGGTTGATCTGCGTGCCGTGCGGCATGCGCGCCAGGATGGAGGAGGCCGTCGTCGGCCGCTGGCGCAGGTTAAGGCTGTCCAGCGGGTTTTTGAGCGTCACCACGGCGGGCTTTGCGTCCGCAATCGGCTCGTCCGGGGTGCTGGGCGCGGCGGGCGTGCCGTCCATGCTGTCAAGCAGCGTGCGCGTCATGGTGTAGCGCGTGCGCGTCAGGCCGGGATAATAGAATTCGAGAATCTGGTCGTAGGCGAAGCCCTCGTTGGCCATCTGCTGCGCGCCGCGCTGGCTCATGCCCACGCCGTGGCCGAAGCGCCGCGCCGTCAGCTTATAGCCGCCGACGGCCTCCGTCACGGTCAACGTCTCGTTTTTGAGCACGTTGATGGACATGGAGCAGAGCCCCTCCACCTGCGAAAAATAATCCAGCGCCACGCTGACGTCGCCGTAGCCCGAAAGCGTCAGGTTGACCAGCACCTTTTTGTATACGCGGGAGGGCTCGCCGTACTTCGGTTCGGCCAGCGTCACGCCGTTGATCGACTCGATTTCCACGCTCCCCGCGCCGACGAGCATCGCCGCTTCGGTGCGCAGCAGCTCGGTCAGCGCCGAAACGCTGGTCGTGCCGTTGCGGTAAAAGGTGACGGATTTCGCGATGGACGCGCCGTTGCGCAGGTCGTAGGGGTCGTCCTTCACCTGCAAATAACTGTACGAGCCGCTCCCCCATGCGTTTTTGACCGATTCGGTCTGGCCGCCGTTGGAGGCTGTGTAATAGCTGGCCATATATTCGCCGCCCACCGTGCCGACGATGCCGCTCGTCTCCTGCACGGCCTGCGCGCAGCGCGCGTTGCCCGACGGCGTGCCGTTGTAAACCTGGTCGCTCGTCGTATCCACCACGTCATACGTCGCGGCCTGCACGCTCATCTTCTTGAGCGCATACGTCCGGGCGGCGACGGCCTGCGCCTTGAGCGCCTCCAGCGGGAAGGAATTATCCATTTCATACGGCAGAACGCCGAGCATGTAATCCTCCATGTAGACATGGACGACGATCTGCACGTTGCCGCCCTTGGCGATAAACTCGATATCGCCCGGATACAGGCTCGCCGGGTAGCGCGCCTGCGCGATGCGCACGCCGTTTTCGCCGCTGGTCTGATGGCGGCGCAGCTTGAACCGGCTGCCCATCGTCTGCGTCTGCCCGTTTGCGGTCATCATCAGCGTGCCGCCGCTGTTGCTCACGCGGATATTCTGCCCCCGCGAGAGCGCGCGGCTCGTGTCCCCGCCGACGGAATAGCTGCCCGCGATGCTCACATCCACCGCCGTCAGGCTCGAAATCGAGGAGAGATAGACGCGCACCGTGCCGGAAACCGTCGTTCCGCTGACCACGCCGCTATCCGCGAGGGCAGATGGCAGCAGAAAAAGCGTCAGCAGCAAAGCCAGCAGCAGCGCCGCAAGCCGTTTCGTCTGTACCATTGCCATGAAGAATCCCTCTTTCGTCGTTTTCGCTGCGCCCGTGTCGCAAAAGCGCGAAACACGGAACCAACGGCATTGTATCACATTTTCGCCCGGATTGACAATCGTTTTCCCGTGGCAATCCCTGTCAGCGCGCAACGCTTGTAGAATCTGCGCGTTTTTGTTATAATAAGATCATTCTGATCGTTGGAGGTACCACTTACCATGAAAAAAGCCGCCGGTATCCTGCTGCTCGTATTGCTCCTCGCCGCGTTCGCCCTGCCGGGCAGCGCCGATATGAACAAATACAGCACCGTGTTCATGGATACGTTTGACACCGTGATCTCCCTCATCGGCTACGCGGAAAATCAGGAGACGTTCGACGCGCGCGCCGCGGAGACGCACGCCATGTATCTGCATCTGCATAAGCTCTTTGACACCTACAACAGCTATGCCGACGAGGGCATCACCAGCGTCTACGACGTAAACCGTCAGGCCGCCGTCGAGCCAGTGAAGGTCGATCCGATTCTCTTCGGCCTGCTGACCTTCTGCAAGAGCCATTACGAGCTGGTCAACGGGCAGACGAACGTCGCCATGGGCAGCGTGCTTTCCATCTGGCATGAATATCGCGAGGCGGGGCTTGACGACCCGGAGAACGCGAAGCTCCCGCCGATGGCGGATTTGCAGGCCGCCGCGCAGCACATGAACATCGACGACCTGATTCTCGACGAGGCGGAACAGACCGTCTATTTCGCCGACCCGGAGATGAAGCTGGACGTGGGCGCGGTCGCCAAGGGCTATGCGACGGAGATCGTCTCGCAGATGCTGCTGGCCGGCGACATGCCCTCCTTCATCATCAGCGCGGGCGGCAACGTGCGCATGGGCAATCCCCCCGCGGACGGGCGCACCAAATGGGGCGTCGGGATTCAGGACCCGGACGGCGCGGTGCTCGGCCTGAGCGACATTGTGGAAACGCTGTACGTGACCGGCTGCTCGGTCGTCACCTCGGGCGATTATCAGCGCTACTACGTGGTGGACGGTCAGCGCTATCACCACCTGATCGACCCGGATACGCTCATGCCGGATACGGATTTCCGCTCCGTCTCCATCATCACGGAGGATTCCGGCTACGCCGATCTGCTCTCCACGGCGGCGTTCCTGATGCCCTACGAGGAGAGCCGCGCGTTCGTCGATTCGCTGGACGGCGTGGAGGCGATTTGGCTCTTCCCCGACGGCAGCAAGAAGATGACCTTCGGCGCGATGAACGTCGCAAAATCCTGCGGCGCGTCCAACCGGTAACAAAATGCCCGCGGCTTTATAGGCCGCGGCTTTTTTTCTCAATGAAATGATTGGATAAAACAGGAAATGAGCAAATTCGAAATTTCGCACAAATCCCGATAACGGACGCGCGATGCGCGCCCGCTTGACTCCCTCAGTCACGGCTGCGCCGTGCCAGCTCCCTCGAAGAGGGAGCTCTTTATCAGGTTATTTTCCATCTAAGCAATAAGTTGCGCCGTGCCCGTAGGGGCGCGCATTGCGCGTCCGCGTTTGGTGAAGAATTTGCTTTTGTTCAATGATTGGATAAAACGAAAACGCAGTTCCCGCTTGAACTGCGTTTTGATTTTGAAAAAATAAAAATCCCAAAGTGCCGCTGTCGTCGTTTTTCACCCACCGCTCGCGGTAGGTCGGTGCCCTGCGGCGCATTTCTGCCGTCCCCTGGCGTCCTAAGACGGGGGCGTGACATCCACGAACCGACTCGAAGCTCCTGTTATGAAAATGTAGGAGAAAATACAGACGACTGGCGCACACCCCAGGACATCTGATCCGCGAATCTCCTTCGCTGATCTCTGGGATTATTATAGCAGTCTCCACCTCCGCTGTCAACGCTTTTTGTGCCGAAACATGCGTCCTTTTGCTCGCCTCTATTTTCATCCCGCTTCATTCTGTGGCGGTCTGCGGCTGCGTTTCCGGCGTGGCCGCGCTTTCCGGCGGCAAAACCTCCACCGCGCCGTCCTTCCGCGCAACCCTCGCGCCAACCGCCTCCTCAAAAAACGCGGCGGGCACATAGACGACGTCCCCCAGCGTGGTCAGGCGCGTATCCACCGGAATGAGCAGCCCGTCCTTTTGCCACGTAATCGCGCTGGCCGTGTTGTCGCTGACCAGCCACGTCACGGTGATTCGGCTGTCGTCCTTGGTCAAAGCAACGCTGCGGCGGGTCTGCGTCTCCTCGCTCAGCGCCTCGCTTTTCGCCGTCCAGCCCAGCGCCTCGCCCGTCTCCACGAGCGGCAGCATCAGCCTGCCGTTTTCCTCCATGGCCGCAGGCTCGACCGCCTTGCCGTCAACCGTCAGGGAAAGCGGCGCGTCCTCCGCGGGTTCTTCGCTCGCCTCCGGGCTCGGCTCGGCGCTCTGCTGCTGGGCGACGTCCGGGCTGGGCGTGGGCTGCACAGAGCCGCCCGACGCACAGCCGGTGAGCATGCAAACGCCCGCCAGCATCCCTGCGGCGAGCATCGCTTTGTTGCTGCGTTTCATGGTTTGTTTTCCCCCTTTTCTTTCATGGTGACGCATACAGCTTATGCGCCGCCGGGGAAAAACATGTCCGCGCCGTCAGCTTTTTTTCTGCGCCTCGATGCGCTCGGCCAAATCGGTCAGGTACAGCCAGCGCTCCTCGGCCTCGTCCAGCGCCTGCCGGGCCGCCTCGCGCTTTTGCGTCAGCTCGGTCAGCTTCACAAAGTCGCTGGCGTTTCGCTCGATCTGCCGATCCAGCGCCTCCAGTTCGCCCTGAAGCTGCTCCATCCGCGCGTCGATCGTCTCGTAGTCGCGCTGCTCCTTGTAGCTCATGCGCAGTTCGCGCTCCCGGGTGCGCTTAGGCGCAGCGGCCTGCGCCGGCTGCTTCTCTGCCCGCTCCCCGGCCTCCCGCGCAAGCCGCGCATCCAGATAATCGCTGAACGGGCAGACATACTGCGTCAGCCTGCCGCCCGCCTCAAAGGCGAACAGCCGCCCCGCCACGCGGTCAAGGAAGTATCGGTCATGCGACACCACCACGACCGCGCCCTTGAACGCAGAGAGATAATCCTCGAGGATTTCCAGCGTGGCGATATCCAGATCGTTGGTCGGCTCATCCAGCAGCAGCACGTTCGGCGAGGCCATCAGCAGGCTGGCCAGATACAGCCGCCGCTTTTCGCCGCCGGAGAGCCGCTCCACCGGGGTATACTGCACATCCGTCGGAAAGAGGAATTGTTCGAGCATCTGCGACGCGGAAAAGCGCCCGTCCGGCGTTTCCACATATTCGGCGATGTCGCGCATGAAGTCGATCAGGCGCACGTTCGGCGCAACCTTCGGAAATTCCTGCGTAAAAAAGCCGATTTTCACCGTTTCGCCGACGGCAATCGTGCCCGAATCCGGCGCGAGCTGACCGGCGAGCATGCGCAGCAACGTCGTTTTGCCGCATCCGTTCGGCCCGACGACCGCCATGCGCTCATCCCGCAGAATCGTATAGGTAAAATCGGAAATCAGCGTCCGCCCGCCGAGCGCCTTGCAGACCGCCTCGCACTCGATGATCCGCCGCCCGAGCCGGGCGCTGGTCGATCCGAGGGAAAGCCGCTGCTCCTCCTGCGGGCCGCTGATGGCGCTCATCTCCTCAAACCGCTGGATGCGCGCCTTCTGCTTGGTGCTTCTGGCCTGCGCGCCCCGCCGAATCCACTCCAGCTCGCGGCGCAGGATGGAGCTTCGCTTTCTCGCCGCCGCGTTCTCCATCTCCAGCCGCGCGGCCTTCTGTTCGAGATAATACGAAAAGTTTCCATCGTGCAGATACAATTCGCCGTCGCTGATTTCCGCAATGCGGTTGCACACACGGTCGAGGAAGTAGCGGTCGTGCGTGACCATCATCAGCGCGCCGCGATACTTCGCCAGCCGCCCTTCCAGCAGGGCGATGGTCTCCGCGTCGATGTGGTTGGTCGGCTCATCCAGCATCAGCAGATCGACCGGGCGAATCAGCGCCGCCGCCAGCGCGACGCGCTTTTTCTGCCCGCCGGAGAGCGTGCGCACATCCGCGTCGAAATCGTCGATGCCGAACTGGCTGAGCAGCACCTTCGCCTCGTATTCATCCGGCGCGCCGACGTCCTTGGGCGCGTCGAAAAGCACCTGCTGCACCGCCGTGCGCGGCTGGCTGTAATCCGGCATCTGCGGCAGATAGGAGACGCGCAGGCCGTTTTTGCGCATGACCACGCCGCCGTCCGGCTCATCCAGCCCCGCCAGCAGCTTGAGCAGCGTCGATTTGCCTGTGCCGTTGATACCGACCACGCCGATCCGGTCGTGCTCGCCGATATAGATCGTCACATCGGTCAGCAGCTTTTTAAGCGTATAGGCTTTGGAAAGGTGTTCTGCGGATAAAATCGCTGCCATGGCTTATTCCTGTTCCCCTCGTTCCGCAAGCTGGGCGACGTTTTCGCTGTCCGCCTGCTTCTGTTCTTCCTCCCCGACGAGCGCGGCCTTCGCGTCCGCCTCGGTGATTTCCTCCAGCATGTCGCGCGTGACCTCGCCCTCGCAGGCGGCCAGCCGGTTGGCCTGCGCCTGCACCAGCTTTTCCAGCGTGTTTCTCATTCCGCGCGCATTGCCGAAATCCATCCGTTCGCTGAGCGTCATTTGGGTCAGCATGCCGCGGACGACGGCCTTGGCCGCCTCCGCCACGCGATAGCCCTGCCGGCCGGCGTTCATTTCCAGAATCGCCATCAGTTCGTCGTCGGTGTAATCCGGGAAGTCGATATATTTGTTAAAGCGCGAAATCAGGCCGGGGTTGCTGGTCAGGAAGTCGTGCATTTCGTCGGTATAGCCCGCGACAATCACCACCAGATCGTCGCGGTGATCCTCCATCAGCTTGACCAGCGTATCGATGGCCTCGTGGCCGAAGTCGTTCTCCATGCCCTTGCGCGCCAGCGCGTAGGCCTCGTCGATAAACAGAATACCGCCCAGCGCGCTGTTGACCACATCCGTCACCTTGCCCGCCGTCTGGCCGACATAGCCCGCAACCAGCCCGCTGCGGTCGGTTTCAATCAACTGCCCCTTGCTCAAAAAGCCGAGCTGCTTATAGATTTTAGCGACCAGCCGCGCCACGGTCGTCTTGCCCGTGCCGGGGTTGCCGGTGAAGACCATGTGGAAGCTCATGTTCATCACCTTGAGGTCGTGCTCCTTGCGCATGGCGCGCACCTTGATGAGGTTGATGAGCGAGCGTACCTCGCGCTTGACGGTTTCAAGGCCGATGAGGCTGTCGAGCTGCGCCATCAGCTCGTCCAGCGTTTCTTCCTTCTCCGCCGTCTTTTTTTCTGGCTTTTCGCTTTCCTCGGCGGCTTTTGCCGCGCCGCCGCTCTGCTTCCCGCCGGGAATATCGACGCGCCGAACGGCTTCCTGCGCGCCGTCATAATGGCGTCCCGCGGCGCGGGTCATCAGAAACGTGCGCAGGCCGCCCGCGTAGGCGGTGATGAAATTCAGCTCGTTGCCGCTCATATCGCCGTCCACATCGGCGGCGGCGTAGAGCAGGCGGCTCACGCCGTCAACGAACTGCTGGGCGGTCGCCGTGCCGTCCTTATCGTCCATGGCGACACAGCAGCGCAGAAGCAGCGGCGTGCCCTCCGCAAAGGAGCGGTTCTTGAAACCGATGTTGAGCGCCTGCTGCGGGGCGGCCTGACCGATTTTGAGGATATCGCGCGCGGGCACACGGGCGATATAGGTCAGCATATCCCCGGATATTTCGCCGGTGGTCTGCGCCATTTTCAGCAAAAGCGCCTGCACATACATATCCAGAAAGAGCTTGATATCGCTGCTGCCCACGCGCTGCCAGTTGCCGCTCTGCACAAGCTGATTACAGGCCTCGTCCATCATCCGATACGCTTCGCGGCCCTTCGTCATTTGCTTCTCGTCCATGCTTTTTCCTTTCTTGGGGCTTTGCCCCAAACCCCACCAAGAACCTGAGGTTCTTGGATCTCCCGCTTCATGTATCGCTCCGCGATACATCGTGTAAAAAGACTTTCATCTCTCCTGTCAGGCATCTTATTGATAAAAGGCAACTTGACTGGAATAAAAAAACAAGAATTTCATTTATTCTTTCATTTATTTGCGAGAATAGCTTTTTATCTGCAATCTGAGCCTCCCTCTTCGAGGGACATCTTATCCACCGCCGTCTGTGGCGGAAACAGGTGGATAAGATGCCGAAGGTTGGCACGCCGAAGGCGTGACGGAAGGAGTCCATCGCCTCAAACCAGAATTAGAGGTTCTTTTTCTTCCCCAATTTGCGCTTCACCGCGCCGAGCTTGCTCATCAGCTTGGCCTTTTCCGCCGGGCTGAAGACGAATACGGCGCTCAGCGGGATGCCGTACGTCCTGAGGTAATAGCCGAGAAACACAAAACCCGCCACCGCGTAGGAGACGACGGACGCGACCGCCGCGCCCATCTTGCCCCAGAGCGGAATGGTGAGCATATTGCAGAGGATATTGACCAGCACCGACGCGCTGAGCATGCCCAGATACACGCCCTTTTTGCCCTGCGCCAGCAGCAGCGTGCCGATGATTTTGAAATAGCTCATCGGGATGATGCCCGCGATGAGCATCACCGTCACCGGGTACGCCGGCAGATATTCCGCGCCCGCCAGAATCCGAATGACCGGGCGGCCGAGGAGCAGGATGCCCAGAATCATCAGCAGCGTCAGATAGAAATTGACCTTCATGCTCATGGTCACTTCTTCAATCGCGTCGTCCTTCGCCGTGCGGGAAAAGAGCACCTCGCGGAATGCATCCGGAATCAGCCAGCCGTATTCCGACAGGGACACGCCGAGCGAATAAAAGCCGATTTCCGTATCGGGGATGTGATACAGGTAGCCCATCATCAGCGTATCGACGCGATAGTTGAGCGTCAGCATCAGCGTGGTGACCATCGAAATAAAGCCGAACGGCACGATCTTCGCGGCGAAGCGCAGGTCGGCCTTCATCGGGTTGGGCATCCGCTTCATCCGCAGCAGCGCCATCACGACGGTGATCACGTCGCCCACGACGATCAGCGCCAGCGCGACGAGGATCGTCCGATCCATCGTATAGAACGCCAGAATGGTGATGACGGTGTTGGTGATGCGCGCGGTGAAGAAGATGGCGTTTTTGAACTTGACGTCCTCCACCATCATCATAAAGCTGAGCTGATTGGCCAGCACCTGAATCGGCGCGAGCAGGCAAACCGCCGTCAGCTCAAAGGAATGAAAGCAGACCGCGCCGACCACGCCGATCCCCGTATAGGCGATGAATTGCAGCAAAAAGATGCGCAGGAATTTGTTGAGCACATCCGGCTCGCCCTGCCGCTTATAATACGGGTACGGCTGATAGAGGCCGAAATTCGCCGTCACCGCCACGATGGAAAGCAGCGAAGAGATGCGCCCCAGCTCGCCCTTGAGCTGCGGGCCGAGAAAACGGTTGGAATAAAACGAGGCCACCAGACCGATGAGCACGGCCAGAATCTTGGTGAAAATGGTGAAGAGGTAGTCGTTATCCGTCATGCGGCGGATGATGCGCTTGACATTCATGGGGCGCAGTCCTTTCTCCGGTTTGATGGAGGCCACAAGCCTACCAGTGTATTATACCGCGCATTTCCTCGGTTTGCAATTTTTTCTTCCCTTCCCCGGCTCTTTTTCACCCTCGGCCGCTTCGGCGCATAGTGTATATCGGAGCCTGCCCCCAGCCTGACGCCAAAGCGTTCAGAGCCGCAAGCGCTTCCATCCAACCAAGAACAGGCGCAACGCGCTTTCCATATTTTTTCGGAGGTGTCCGATATGTCATGTCATTGCGATTGCAGGCCGAGCTGCCCGTATGTCGAGTGGCTCCATCCGCTGTGCTGCAACCCGGCGCATTTCTGCTGCGCGGGCTGCGAAAACGGTCCGACGCTCGTCATCCATAAGATCGTGCTGGAGCCCTGCGGCGGCCAGAGCTGCACGGAGCGCACGTTTACCCTGCGCATCACCGGCCCGAGCTACCCAAACGGAGAGACGTTCACCCTCCGCGCGGGGAGCTGCACCCAGCTCGACGAGCCGCTGGTCATCAGCGGGCTTGAGCCGGGCTGCTATGCCATCGAGGAGCTGATGAGCAGGCCGTGCGAATACTGCACGACCATCACCGGCCCGGTCATGGGCAACGTCGTCCGCCTGACAAATTCCTGCGTGCCGACCGTCGTCACCATCGTCAACCGCAAGCAGCTCTGCCGCCGTCGCCGCTGTTACTACTAAAACCGGCGTTCTCCCCCCCTTCGGGGGAGAATCGCTTTTTGTCTACAGTCTGCGGCGTTCTCCCTCCTTCCGGAGGGAGAATCGCTTTTTTGGCATACGGAAAATGGTTTACATCGCGGCCTCTCCCTGCTCGGTCGCAATCACGCGCAAAAGCTGCTCCGTCTCCCCGCTCTTCGCGTTGACAAAGACCCAGTAATCCGCCGCGCCGTCCGTGCAGGAAAAGCCCCAGCAGAGCGCCTCGCCCGCATCCAGCGGGATGACGCACAGGCGCTCGTTCTTGATCGTGAGCTTGGGCGAAACCATCTCCCGCGCCTGCGCGGCGGTCACCGTCGGCGTTACGTCCGTTCGCCGCGTGTGGCTGGCCAGATACTGCGAACATTCCGCGCCGACCACGCGCCCGCTGTCCATGCTCACCTGCACCTTGACCTGATCGGGATAGAGCGTCACGCCGTCCTGCACGGCGGCAAAGTTGGCGACCGCCATGCCGTCGTATTGCTGCACAAAGCACGGCTCCATTTCGCCAAAGCCCACGTCCGCCAGATAGACCTTTGCGTTTTGCAGGCATGTCTTGACGTCATGCCGGCGAGCAAACGCCGCGTTTTCCGGCATCATCCAGAGCAGATAGCCGCCCTGCCCCGTGACCTGCACGGCGATTTTTCCATCCGGGGTATCGGCCGTAAAGCCGAAGGCCTCGAACCGGCCGCCGCTGTCCGCCGCATCGGCCACGCGGTCGCTCGTCACGCCCGCGTATCGCGCCGCCACCTCCCGCGCCTGTCGGCGGGTCACGCGGCTGCTGCCCCGAAGCGCGGCGCTCCCCTCCGTTTTGCCATCCGAAAACGGGCCGTCGTAGATCAGCGCCGGGTATTCGACGGCGCTCTTCGTTTCGCTCTCCGGCCACGAAACCGCTTCGCCCTGCCCGGCGAGCTGCTCGCTAAGCGCGTGGCAGGCGCGCATCATGTCCTCAATCTGCCGCTCGTCCTCCCCGGTGAGCATGCCGCCATCCGAAACCTGCGCCGCCAGCGCCAGGGAATACTGCCCCATCTGCCCGGCGAATTTCATCGCGTCGCCCGTCGCCTGCTCGCCCGCCGTCAGGCGGGAAAGGCCGCTTTCCACATGCTGCGCGAGAATCGCCGTTTCGCCCAGCAGCGACACGCTCTGCCGCGCGCCCGAGGCCACCAGCAGCTTGGACAGATTCACCTCGATATCCGCCATCGCCGCGATCACGTCGGCCATCTCCCGCTGCTGCTGCATGGCGATTTCGCGGCGCATTTCGGCCTCGCGCAGGTGCAGCGCGCCGCACAGGCCGACGGCCAGACACAGCAGCGCCGTCAGCCCGGCCAGTATGCGCCGAAGATGCTTTCCTTCCTCCATGCCGCCCATCCTTTACACCGCAAAGCTGTGGTCGCCGATGGTCAGCCGAACCTCGCGCGACCAGATCCACGAGGAGGTTGCCGTCGCCGGGTTGTAGTAATACAGGCAGCCGCTCGTCGGGTCCCAGCCGTTGAGCGCGTCCCGCGCGGCGCGGCGGCTCTGCTCGCTGGGCGCTAAATTGATCTGCCCGTCGCTCACCGCGTCAAACGCGCCGGATTGATAGATCACCCCGGCCAACGTATTGGGAAACCGGCTGCTCCTGACCCGGTTGAGCGCCACCGCGCCGACCGCCACCATGCCGACATAGGGCTCGCCGCGCGCCTCGCCGTGAATCAGCCGCGCCAGCAGCTCGACCTCCGAGGCGTAGCCGGAAGCCGCCGTCGTCACCGCCGAGACCGCCGCCTTTTCGGAAACGCCCATCGCCGCCAGCGTCGCCGCGCCCGCCACGCCGTCCGCCCGCAGGCCGTTCTTTTTCTGAAAGCGGATCACCGCGTCGTATGTCCCCTGACCGAACACGCCGTCCACCGTGCCCGAATAATAGCCCCATTGCTTCAGCTTTTGCTGCACGCGGCGCACCGTTTCGCCGCTCTGCCCCCAGTAAACCGCCGCCAGCGCTGTCGGCGCAAACACAAACAGCAGCATCAGCCCGAAAAGCGCCGCCGCGACGATGCGCGCGCCCCTTTTGCTCACAGCCATGTCCGCGCCGCCTCCCCTGCCTCGTCCTCCGTCGCTTCGCCCAAAAACCATTCGGGCAGAAGCTGTTCAAACAGCATGCTGAAAAAGACGGGCTGCGCGGGCTTTTGGGGCAGAGCCAACGCCGTCAGCAGCAGCGCGCAGAGAAAAAGCGCGGCAAAAAGGCGACCCATGTTCATTCCTCCGTTTCACGCGGTTGATACAACAAGGGTCGCCCGACGGCTGTGAAATTATACCGGTTTGCGCTTTCTGACGCTTCTTTACGCTTCTTCCTCGATGACGACGCCGTGCGCGGCCGTGCGCATCATCCGGCAGGTCGGATACGCCGCCGCCAGCCGATCCGCCGCGCGCCGGCATGCGCCC
>ERZ772820.2406-NODE-2406-length-13191-cov-3.276188_pt1 | contig 13191 bp, 13 predicted proteins | sample MGYA00511377_ERZ772820 | MGnify/ENA primary metagenome ERZ772820 (study PRJEB29015, sample SAMEA2737684) | human gut metagenome | biome: human gut; feature: human-associated habitat; material: faeces | place: China | collected 2012 ...
CCGTCCATCCATTCTTATCCCCACCTCCCTTAATCTCCTTCTCTCCTCCCATTGCAATTCCCCCCACCCCATGCTACAATAGAATCATATCAAATCATACCACCTCCCCCAGTAATTTATACTTCATCAATCTACCCCCCCCACCCACTCGTATCTTGCTACAAATATCCCATTTAAAAACCATGCAGGATATGAGCACCACTGTTCCTGCATAATGAAAACGAAAGAGAGGAAACTTATGCAGGAGAACAAAATATACAAAGAAACATTTCCCAATCTGGTAAAGCGAGTAAAACTTTTCAAAGAAAAGAAGGAGGGAATCAATATTATGTGTGATATTATTGACCGGGAGAGGGCGGAAGGAAAAACCGAAGGAAAAGCGGAAGGCAAAGCCGAAGTAATTGCACTAATCCGCAGGAAATATCAAAAGCAAAACACTCCGGAGCAGGCCGCCGAAGCGCTGGAACTGGAAATTGATTATGTAAGAAAGGTTATGAATATGATTGCAGCGGATGAAGACCAGTCAAATGAAGCCATTGCCCTGCAGCTTCTCCGGGAAGAAATGTAGTATGCAGCAGAGAAAGATTATGAAGCTCTTCAAAAATATTTTTCAGAATGAATCATAATCCTTCTCCTCTCCGCATAAGATATAAATAGTAAGTTATGAAACTATACGAACCAAAGGAGAGGATATAGCTATGGCTGAGATACATTACTTAATATCGGACGCATCTAAAAAGGTGGATGTAGAGTCCCACGTACTTCGCTACTGGGAGGACGAGCTTGAGCTTGCGATTCCAAGAAATGAGATGGGACACCGGTATTACACCGAAGCACACATCCGTTTATTCCAGCAGATCAAGGAACTGAAGGAAAAAGGATACCAGTTAAAAGCCATCAAAACAGCGCTTGATAAAATCATGGAAGACGGAAAAGATCCGGTGATACCGGACGAGCTTCTGGAGGAATCAGTGACACGGGCCTTAAAAGAGAGTGCGGTGGTCACGGACAGCGGAGACGGAGAGACGGGACTTGCTGAAGTACAGAACACGGCGCAGGTAATGATCGCACAGGAGAAAATGGAGCAGTTCCAGGAAATTATGAACCATATCATTGGACGAGCCCTGGAGGTCAACAATGAACAGCTGAGCCAGGACGTCAGCAGTATTGTTAATGACAAGGTCGTAAAAGAACTGGAATATTTGATGCGGGTGAAGGATGAAAAGGAAGAAGAGCGGTTCAAACAGCTGGACGAGCTTCTCCGGTCGTATCAGAAAGATAACAAAGGGCGTGCCGAGGCTGCAGCCTCGAAGATCCCGTTTTTTAACCGTAAGAAGAAATTCGGGAGAAACGGAAAGAAGCTTTAAAGCAGCAGAAATCCCAGGATAAAACCGTAAAGAACCGTAACGAACAGAATGATAAAGCTTGTGATAAGGAAGATACAGAGATGAAAAATAAAATAACTGCAATAAGCGTATGAAAGCGGTGTGACTTCAATGGTCAGGCCGCTTTTTTTGCGGCCCTGCAAATGACATCAAAAAACTTCCGTTCTCCGATCAATAACCATGCTTTTGAAAATGAATCCCCCCAATGCTGGTTATAATATTAAAAAAGAGAAAGGACGGTCTATGCAGACATGATGACGGATACGGAAACCCAATTGGAGAAATTTAAACAGTTCCTGATCGATGAGGAACGTGCAGCGGCTACCATTGAAAAATACAGGAGAGATGTACAGGCGTTTTTCACCTGGCTGCCGGAGAAAACCGAGGTATCAAAGGAGATGGTTCTTGAATATAAGAGAAAGCTGGCGGCACAGTATAAATCAACCAGTGCGAACAGCATGCTGGTGGCATTAAACCGTTTTTTCGGCTTCTGCGGAAGGCGCGATCTCCAGGTCAGGCTGTTAAAGGTCCAGCGTGTCTCATTTCGGGAACGAAGCAGGGAAATGAGTGTGGAGGAATATAAGCGGCTGGTCCGGGCGGCCAGGGAGAAGAAGGACGAGAGGCTCAGCCTGTTGATTCAGACTCTTTGCAGTACCGGAATCCGGGTCAGCGAACACCGCTGTATAACCGTAGAGGCACTTCGCAGCGGAAGTATCTGTATTGACGGTAAGGGAAAAGAACGGGCGGTCTTTCTGCCGAAAAAACTGCAGAAGCAGCTGAAACATTACTGTAAGGAGAGAAAAATAACGACAGGCCCCGTTTTTATCACAAAGAGCGGAAAACCGCTGAACCGATGCAATATCTGGGCTGAGATGAAGGCGCTGTGCAAAAATGCCGGAATTGAACCGCAGAAAGTGTTTCCCCATAATCTGCGCCATCTGTTTGCGCTGACGTATTACAGGCTTGAAAAAGATATCGTCAGGCTTGCGGATATTCTGGGGCATGCCAATATTGAGACAACCAGGATTTATACCTCCACGACAGAAGAAGAATGTCTCCGTTCCCTGTCCCGGATGAAGCTGCTCCTGTAACGCGCAAAAAAATATCACATAATCGATATTATGTGATAACAGGCATACCTGACAGGCTGCTACATAATCCATTATGAACCAAAAGAACGCGTTTTGCAATAACAAGTTGTATGGAAGCTTCCATAATAAAACACAAAAATGAATCCGGATCCAATGGAATTGTTTGACGACCCAGACTCTCTCTGTTTTGGTGTGCTTTTTTATATTATGATTGGGTTATGAGCCATATATCAGTCCGGTCCATCTGCAGGCGACCCGATTCCTTATCACATAATATCGATTATGTAACACGATGGACGAGAAATACGTCAGATAAGGAGGGGGAATTTGTTTCATATAGTAATAGAGGTAAACGGAATGCCGCCGCAGCCGGATCAGCAGCCTCCAGATCCGCAGCAGGCGAATCTGCAGCAGAATATCGACTTTATGAATTACAGCAGAAGTATTTACGAAATCCGCCAGACGCTTCTGAAAAAGCAGGAAAAAGAGCATAATATGCTTGAGTACAACGGGAAAGAGACAGAAAAACACAGATGATTTTTAGCTGCCGGACGTTCAGTCCGGCAGTATTTATTCCTGTAATTTTATTCTCGGATCATTTCCCGGTCTGTCATTAAATTTTATCAATACCTGTTTTTGCACTTTGTATAGTGCAAAAATACAATTTGAATACTTTTATCTAAAAGACTATACTGTGATTTGTCAGGGAGGTGCAGAATATGACAACCGTATTAGATTGTATTGAAAGGATTCCTAAAAGTCTGAAAGGAATCAGAGACAGTTATCCGGAGCGCACGAAGAATATTGCGGATTATCTGTCAGGGAGAGGAATAAAGAAAGTTGGACGGCTTGTTTTTATTGCCAGCGGTTCTTCTTACAACAGCGCCCATACGGCGAAGCTGTTTATTAAAAATCAGTGCGGGATCGAGACGGAATTTAAGTATCCCAATATTTTCGTTCATTATGAAGCCGATACGGAACTGAGCCGTGAGGCAAAGGATCTGGAATCGACGGTATATGTGGTGATTTCCCAGGGAGGCGAGACCAAGCTTGTTTATCAGGCTCTGGAGAAGATCCGGAATGCAGGCAGACCCTGTATGGCGATCACTGCAGATGAGGAGGCTTCCATTGCAAAGATGGCGGATATCCACCTGGACATGGGATGCGGGCAGGAAGAATTCATGTACCGTACCATCGGGTTTTCCACATCGGCGGCCGTCTGTATGATGCTGGGACTTGCCGCAGGTGTCTATAACGGAACGGTTACCGCCAAAGAGGAGGCAGAATATCAAAGAGATTTTGACGCCATGATTCAGAATCTTCCCGCCGTGGAAGCGGCAACGGAGAGCTGGTATCAGGCTCACAAATTTTCACTGTTAAGAAGAAGCAAAATGATGATGGCCGGAACCGGAGATCTGTATCCAATCGTAAATGAAGGGGATATTAAGATTATGGAGATGGTTCCCATGATGACCAGGAGCTTTGAGCTGGAAGAATTTATTCACGGCCCTCAGAACTCTTTTGACGATGCCACACTCTTCCTTATTTTACATCACAAGGGAGAGGATGATGGGAAGGCGAAGGCGATTGCCCGCTTCATCAAGGAACAGATCGGCTTCTGTGCCCTGGTAGGCGAGGAACCGCTGGAGGAGCGGGATCTATTCATCAGTCCGGCCAGCCGTTACTTCTTCGGACTGGAATACGTGACCGTGTTCCAGGTTCTGGCATACCGAATGGCGGATGACCGCGGAAGAGATTTACACAGAGGCGTCAACGCGGTAGTCAGCAAGTACATCACAAAAACATTGTAAAACAGAGTGAAAAATGGTAAAAACATAACGGCAGAGCAGTAAAGGAGGAAATAAAATGAAACGAATGCTCATCGCGGCCCACGCAAGATTTGCGGATGGCCTGGAAAGCGCGCTGTCCCTGATTATGGGAAAGCGGGAAGACATCACCTGTATTAACGCATTTGTCACGGAAACACCTCTGGAAACACAGATAGACGACTATGCGGCATCTCTTGGAGAGGAAGACCAGGTTCTGGTGATCACGGATGCATTTTTCGGTAGTGTGAACCAGAAAATCATGGGAAAACGGCTGAAAAACAGCCTGATCGTCACCGGGGCCAATCTGCCTCTGGTGCTGGAACTCGTCACTTTGCTGGATGGGGACGCCCCGATCACAGCGGATCAGCTGAAGAACACAGTGGCTCTGGCCAGAGAACAGCTTATGGTTGTGGAAATGGAAGACGCCGTCGATTCCTCAGATGACTTTGATTTCTAAGATAAGGGAGATATCGATATGATAGTAAAATTAAGAATTGATGACAGACTTCTGCACGGCCAGGTAGCTTACAGCTGGAAATCGGCGCTCAGCTATAACGCCATCGTAATCGCCAGCGACGCGGCTGCGGCAGATGAGTTTCGGAAGGGCGTGATCAAGATGTGCTGCCCGGAAGGCGTGAAGCTGGCCACCAGAAGCGTGGAAGAAGCGGCGAAACTGATCAATAACCCGAAACTGAAGGATATGAAGGTATTTGCAATCTGTGGTAGTCCGGCCGATGCCAACGGCCTTTTAAAGAAACTGGAGGAGAAGCCGGTAGTTAATCTGGGAGGCATTCAGATGGCGGACGGTAAGAAGCTGTTTTCCAAGGCCGTCTATGTGGATGAAGAGGACTTAAGGAACTTAGATGAGATCGCGGCCGCGGGCTATACCATCGAGGTTCAGGAAGTGCCATCCACGGCAATGGCAAAGTATGCGGACTTACGTAAGAAATTCTAAAAAGGGGGAAATGAAATTATGCAGGCAGCAATCTTAGTTGGACTCGCAATGGCAGTATTGTGGTTCCTGGAAAAATTAGGCGGTACACCTATGGTGATCCGGCCGATCGTGGTGTCGCCGGTGATCGGCGCACTGCTGGGAGATTTACAGACCGGTGTCATGGTCGGGGCTACTCTGGAACTGGTATTTATGGGCGCGATTCAGATCGGAGCCGCGGTTCCGCCGGACGTACTGGTCGGCGCAGGACTCGGTACGGCGTTTGCAATCCAGTCCGGACAGGGCGCCGATATTGCTCTGGCACTGGCGCTTCCAATCGCTATTCTGGCCCAGTCATTGAAGGTTATCGTGTTTATTATTCGAAGCTGGTTTATGGATCTTGCCATGAAACTGGCAGAGGCAGGGGACATCAAGAAGATGCACGCCTTAAATATCGGCGGACTTCTGCTTCAGTGCTTTATGTATTTCGTAGTAGGCTTTGTGGCTCTGCTCTTCGGTTCACCGGCGGTTGAGGCATTTGTAAACAATATTCCGCAGGTGATCTTAAATGGTCTCTCTGTAGCGGGCGGACTCCTTCCGGCAGTCGGTTTTGCACTGCTTCTGCTTCCGATGATGGAGAAACGCAATGCGATTTACTTCGTATTTGGATTTATTCTGATTTCCTATTTGAATCTGCCGATCATGGCGGTTACCATCATCGGTGTCGTGCTGGCGTTTGTCATCTGCTATGAAAGAGGCGCGGGAGGAAATGTGACAGCGGCGGCAGCCGTAAGTTCAGAGGAAGAGGAGGATTTGTTCGATGAGTAAGCAAAAAATGTCTGCTGAAGACAAAAAAATGGTCAATGGCCTGTTCTGGAATTCATTCCTGCTGGAGGCCTCCTATAACTACGAAAGACAGCAGGCCCTGGGCTTCTCCGTGGGGATGTGGCCGGCCATCAAGCGTTTCTATAAAACAAAAGAAGGACAGGCGGAAGCCTTAAAACGCCATATGGCGATCTTCAACACCACACCTCATATGGTATCCGTCATCAGCGGCGTTACAGCAGCCATGGAAAAGGAAGCCAGTGAGAACAAGGACTTTGACAAGGATATCATCAATAACGTAAAGGTCGGCCTCATGGGACCGCTGGCCGGAATCGGCGATTCCTTCTTCTGGGGCACACTGAGAATCATCGCCGCGGGCATCGGCTTATCCCTTGCACAGCAGGGAAGCGTTCTGGGTGCGATTCTGTTCTTAATTATTTTCAACGTTCCGCATCTGCTGATCCGTTACTACGGCACTGTGCTGGGCTATCAGTTCGGCGCGGGCTTAATGAGCAACACGAAGAGCGCAGGCATCTTAAAGATGATTTCCAAGGGCGCATCAATCGTCGGTCTTATGGTAATCGGCGCCATGAGTGCCTCCATGGTTGCGATGAAGACTCCGCTTACCTTTACCATCGGGGAGACGGCATTTGAACTGCAGGGATACTTAGATCAGATTTTCCCGCTCCTGCTTCCGCTTTTGTACACCCTGGCGATGTTTGGCCTCTTGAAAAAAGGCTGCAAATCAACTACAATCTTATTAATTACTATTGCAGTAGGTGTGATCGGTTCTCTTCTTCACATCCTTTAATCCTGGCAGGTTTGGAAAGGTCAGAAATTCATGGTTGAGGCAAGAACCAGATATGTTATCATGATAAAAACAATGTTAGGCAGGAAAACGTACGTGACCTCGGCTGCTCTCGCAGAAGCAGCCGGGGTTTCTGTGCGCACGGTAAAGTATGACTTAAAGGAGCTTCAGAGCTTCTTAAAGGAGTATGGCGTGGAGATCGAATCGAAACGTTCTTACGGCTACCGCCTGCTGGTGGGAGACGGCTCCGACATGGAGGGGCTGTCGAAGGCGCTTCGGGCCAATCTGCGGAAACATAAGGGAGAGGTGTTCCGCTATAATTTTCAGAGGGTGATCTATATCATCAACAAGCTGCTGATCGGAAAGCCGTACTATAAGGCGGAGGAGCTGATGGATACGTTTTACATCAGCCGTTCGACGCTCACCCAGGACTTAAACCGCGCCCGGACCCTTCTTGCAAAGTTCCGCCTGGAAATTGACGTGAACCTGCGCCGGGGAATCGGCGTCACCGGTGATGAGCTGGATAAGCGCCTCTGTATAGCAGAATACTTCTTCCGGTACGATGATAAGCTGCAGGTTATGGTGCAGAGGCGGGCTGACGGCGGGAAGTATGACTGGGATGCCCAGAGGGACACTCTTGTCCGTATCGTCTGGGAGGCATGCCGTGCCAATAAGATCCGGCTGTCGCCGTTTCTGGCCGTGGATCTGGCCAGTCACATGTATGTCAGTGTGCTGCGCATGAAGGCAGGCTGCGGCATCGGGGAGCTGCCGGGCCATACCATGACAGTGGAATATGTGAGGGAGCGGTACGCGGCAGGGGAGGTCGCGGATCAGCTGGAAAAACTCTATTCCGTATCGATTTCAGAGAAAGAGCGGGAGTATTTTGCCCTCCATATACTGAGTAAGAAAATGCCGGACAGCGGGCCTGTGGGCTCCGGAGAGCACGCCACGTTAAAGCAGTGTGTGACGGAAATCATGCGGGAGGTAAAGGATAACTTTGAACTGGATTTTACCAATGATCCCGTGTTTCTCGATTTTTTATATTCCAGCATTGAACCTATGGTCTTAAGGCTCAGAACGCATCTGATTGTCAGAAATCCGCTTCTGTTTGAGAATCTGCGCCGTTATTTATTTGCCACCAAGGTGGCCCACTCGGCCAGCGGAATCATAGAAAAGCTGTTTGGCGTTCAGATGGACAATAATGAGTTTGCCTATCTGGTGCCTGCATTCAACATGATCATCAGTACCCATGAGAAGCGGAAGAAGTTTAAGATCGGATTCTGCGGTGACTTGGGGCTCTCGGAGGCTCTGATCTACTATAATGAGCTTTCGGAGAGTCTTCCCAGGGATGGCTATGAACTGGTGTGGCTGGACAGATACCACAATACCGGTTATTTAAACCAGCTCCAGTATCTGATCTACGTCAGTGACTACCGTCTTCCGTCAGAGCTGCCGTATTATGAGATACAGGACGGGGATTCCACCAGTGAGGTCTGCAGTGCAATTGCGGAATATAAGCTGGAGCAGGTACAGATAGAACAGTATTTAAAGCCGGAATTCGGCATATTCGGTCTGGAGGGGAAAAGCCGGGAAGAGGTCATGGAGAACTTATACCGCTGTCTGGCCGCCCGCGGCCTGATTGCCACGGAGCTGGACTGGAAAAATGCATTCCGGGCCAATGAGGTGGGCAATGGGATCGCCCATATTCAGGACCTGGGAAGGATTCTTAAGAATGCCGGCTGTTACGTCTGCATCTTAAAAACACCTATCCTGTGGGAGCAGGATATCATAAAAGTACTGGTGATGATCAAGACAAAGCGGGATGGAGACAAGAATTTGTCCCTGCTCTGCCGCATCGTCTCCAATTGGGCATCATCGCCGGAAAAGGTGGAACATTTTCTGAAATCGCAGAGCTATGATGTGTTCTGCGGGGATATTAAGTCGGAATGCCTGAACATATGCTTCCATTCCATCATCTGATGAAGCCGGGCTGCGGACCCGTGTGGCAGATACGGGGACGGATGCAGCTGCAACATATAATATCTATGAAAAGAGTGATTGTTATGAAGGAATTAACACAAGCAAATCAGACTTATAAAGGAATCATATTCACGGCCGTATCAGCCGTCATATTTGGATTTACCCCTGTTCTGGCAAGGATTTCCTACGACGGCGGAGCGAATGGGATCACGATGACATTCCTGCGCTGTTTCCTGTCCCTGCCCGTACTGTTCCTGATCCTGAAGATAAAAGGGATTCCGCTCAGGGTGGAAAAGGCGTGGAGAATGCCTGTGTCCGTATGCGGCGTGTTCGGGGCTTTTGCAACTACGGTGACGCTTTATATGTCCTATTCATACATACCTGTGGGAATGGCGACTACGCTCCATTTCGTGTATCCTGTGCTGGTGACTGTGGGCTGCGTCCTGATTTTTAAGGAAGGGATCACGGTAAAAAAGGTGCTGGCTCTGCTCTGCGGAGCCGCCGGCACCCTGTTGTTTCTGGAAAATTTTTCTGCGGGCTCGGGCAGCGGCGCAGGAATCTTTCTGGCACTTCTGTCCGGCCTGTTCTACAGTGTTCATATGATTGTCATGGATAAATCCGGGATCAAGAACATGTACTACTTTAAGCTGTCCTTCTATCTCTGCCTGTTCGGCGCTGTCCTGTCGGGAATCTATGGAGGAGTGACAGGACAGCTGACGCTCCATCTGACCGGCCAGGCCTGGTTCTTCGCCTTTCTGGTGTCCCTCTGTACCTCTGTGGGCGCGATCAGCTTATTCCAGCTGGGAATCCGGTATACGGGTGCCGTGGCGGCAGCGATCCTCTCTACCCTGGAGCCGATCACAAGTGTGATTCTGGGCGTCCTGGTTTTAGGAGAGCTGTTTACCACGAGAAAGATCGCAGGCTGTGTCTGCATTCTGTTCAGCGTGGTGCTGATTGCGGCAGCGGGAAAGAAGCGCTAGCGTGCGCCGGCGGCCTTTGCAAACGCGGCGAAGAGCCTGGAAGCGGCTTCATTCTTCTCCCATAAGTATTCCGGATGCCACTGGACGCCGATGAAAAACGGATAATCCGGCATTTCCACCGCCTCGACCAGGCGGTCGGAGGAGAAGGCCGAGGCGGTGAGGCTGGGAGCCACGTCCTTTACGGCCTGGTGATGCATACTGTTGACCGAAAGCGTCTCCGCCCCCGTGATCTCTGCCAGCCGGCTGCCCGGTTTGACTGTCACGGTGTGGGACGGAAGCGTGTAGGCGAACGGCTGTGTATGCGCCAGCGGGAAGTCGCTGGTTACCTGGCTGGGAATATCCTGCCAGATGGTACCGCCCAGACCGATATTTAGCAGCTGTACGCCGCGGCAGATACCGAGAATGGGCTTGCCTGTCTCCATAACCAGGGGAAGGAGCGCAAGCTCCATCTGATCCCTTTCCGTGGAAACACTGCCGCAGTGATCCAGCGTCTCTTCCCCAAAGAGGAAGGGGTGGACATCCGGGCCTCCGGTAAAGAGAAACCCGTCTAACGTGTCCACAAGCTGCTTTAAATCTTCCTCAGACGAGGTCAGCGGAAGCACCACGGGAATGGCGCCGGCGGCTGTGACCGCCTTTAAGTAGGTGGGGCGCATCTGAATGTCATGATTATCTGTGTTGTGTGAGGGAGTAAGCCCGATCAGTGGTTTTTTCATGGAGATACCTCGATTCATCTGATTTTGTTTTTATCAATATTCTTATCTGCCCGCGGTTCTTTGACGGAACCGCGTTCTTCTTACTTATTCTATTGGTACTCCTTTGATTTTAGTATCTGCATGCGAAAATGTCAAACAGAGAGTGGTGCTAAAATATCGATAAGATACGGTCGCATCGCTTGCTTAATGAAACGTATCTACCGTATAATCATGGTAATGAAATCCCAGCCATCGTCCGGGCATGTCTCCGGGAAAACGGGGAGCGGGGATGGAGATAAAAGCATCGGAAGTGTCCGTGCCGCTGTCAGGCCTTAACACCTGGGGAGCGGTTTTCTTTACGTGGCTGATTAATAAGGTCCATAGCCGTTCCCTGCATTTTGCGTATTCCGGATCATCCGCCAGATTATGGCGTTCCATGGGATCCGTCTCCAGATCAAACAGCAGCAGGCTGCTGCCGATTCTCGTGTAAATTAGTTTTTTCCGGTTTTCCATCACACAGAAATTTGTATGAAGGCTGTCCCCATAGAAAATTCTTTCATCCTGTCTTTTTCCGCCGATCCACTTCAACAGGTTTTCTCCGCGTTTCTCCTTCGGAGACGGGAGTCCCGCCATGGCCAGTACAGTGGGAAATACGTCTGCCAGTGTGATCACACGGTCGATCCGGTTGTTATGGACAATCCCACGTCCGGCCGGAGGGACGATGATGAACGGCACGTGGGCGGAGCCCTCAAAAAACAGATTCTTTTGGGACATGTAATGGTCTCCCAGCATTTCTCCGTGATCCGAGGTAAATAAAATCCAGGTATTTTCCAAAAGGCCGTTTTCCCTTAACGCGCCGAACAGGCGGCCCAGCTGGTAATCCACCTGTGTGATGCAAGCGTAGTATGCCCTGCGGCTGGCAGCGATCTGTTCGGGGCCGAAGAGATGCATATCCGTATTTTCATAAGAACCGGCCAGGAATCCCTGGGGAGTGCCTTCCAGAGTCCGGGACCAGTCACCGTATACCGGTTCCGGCATGGGAATCTGCCGGTACAGTTCCCAGAAATCCCGGCAGGGATCGAAAGGGGGATGGGGCTTTGTAAAGCTGGTCCACAGGAAGAACGGGCGCAGGGGATCTCTGGTCTCGATGAAATCGATGGCCTCATCCCCAATCCAGGTGGTCATGCTGTCCCTGACATCGACGGTGGAAATCACGGGCTCCATGAGACATTCGCCGACACCGTGGACTTTGGGACGTATGCGGTCGCCCCTTTTGTCGCAGGAGCGCATGTAGTCTAAGGGCAGGGACATCTGCTCGAAGCCGTAGCAGGCCCTGGCCGGTTCAAAGTGCATCTTTCCTTTTGCACACGTCTGATATCCGGCATCGGTCAGCACAGCCGGGAGCGTCAGCCGTCCTGCTGTCTGCGCTTCCATAAAAGCCCGGTGATCCGCGTTGGATACGACGCCGCTTTCGTATCCGTCAATTCCTGTCATGATGGTGGTCCTGGAGGGCACGCAGATGGGGCAGGAGGCGGAACAGCTGGTAAAGCTGGTTCCCATGGCAGCCATATAATTTATGTGCGGCGTAAAAATACTCTGGTTCCCCCAGGCGTTTATGGTATCGAAACGCTGCTGATCCGTGGTGATCAGCAGAATATTGTCCCGTGCGTCTGACTGCATTTGTCTTCGTTCATCCATTATTCTTTCTTCCTCTCTTTCGGTGCTGCGTTCGTTTTATCTCTGTGTTCAGTATAAAAAATACAGAGGGGATTGTCTATCTCAGAAACGTTAGATATACCGGTAAAAAGATGAGATGAAAAATCACGGAGGGGATGGAAATAATAAAAAATATATGTACAATATGCACAAAAGTGAGATCCAAAAATTTCAATAATACCTAAGATTTACAGGATACTATATAAGAAATCATAGATAGAAAAGTAAAAATGCATAGATTATAATGTTTTTTAGATATGACAAAGAACAATGAAAAAGAAAAAGGAGGCATATTTTATGGCAGATATGAAAAAGAGGCCGGGGAAAAAGCGGAAGTGGAACAGGGACGATACGGAGTTAACCATACTGGCATTTCCAACTGCAGTCTGGTATATACTGTTCTCGTTTTTGCCCATGTTTGGTATTGTGATTGCATTTAAAAAGTATACCATTAACGGGGGATTTCTGCACAGCATTCTAACCAGCGCCTGGTGCGGGCTGGACAACTTCAAATTCCTGTTTTCGTCCGGGGATATCTGGATGATACTCAGAAACACTATTCTCTATAATATCACCTTCATTATCTTAAACATTGTAGTTCCCGTGACCATGGCGCTGTTAATCGGACAGCTTCACAACCAGCGCATGGCGAAGGTATTTCAAACGGCCATGTTTCTGCCGTATTTTCTGTCCTGGGTGGTCGTAACGGCGCTGGTATGGGCGTTTTTAAGCTTTGACAAAGGAATGTTAAATAACCTGATGGAAGGGCTCGGTCAGGACCCCAGACAGTGGTACATGGTTCCGAAGCTGTGGCCTGGCTTTTTGATTTTCATGTATCTCTGGAAGAATCTGGGGTACAGCATGGTCGTGTATCTTGCCACCATTACCGGAATCGATAAAACGTATTATGAGGCGGCCTGCATCGACGGGGCCAGCGGGTGGCAACAGATGAAA